>OBWJ01000259.1_pt1 | contig 47115 bp, 29 predicted proteins | sample 1495181 | NCBI WGS metagenome assembly OBWJ01 (sample SAMEA2580041, study PRJEB22360) | human gut metagenome
TGGCGGCCGACAAAATGCGGATATTGTCCGCTACACGCGTTAGTTTGGAATTGGTAGATGACATGAGTATTTAAAGTTTTAAAGTCTTTGTATTAATCAGCGTATCTTCTGCCACAAAAGTAATAAAAAAGATACTACCCAACTTGTTTAAGCTCTAAAATATTTGCTTTTTCTATCTTTTCCTTTGCATATGGCAACGTCACGACGAATTTCCGCGTGTCGGTCGAGGGCAGGTCGAACATCGTGTCCATCATGATCGCCTCGCAGATCGAACGCAGGCCGCGGGCGCCGAGTTTGAACTCGACGGCCTTGTCCACGATGTAATCCAGCACCGCGTCGTCGAACGTAAGCTTGACGTTGTCCAGCTCGAAAAGCCGCTTGTACTGCTTGACGATGGCGTTTTTCGGTTCGGTGAGAATCGACCGCAGGGCTTCGCGCGAGAGGGGCTGCATGTAGGTCAGCACCGGAAGACGCCCCACCAGCTCCGGAATCAGTCCGAACGACTTGAGGTCCTGCGGCGTGATGTACTGCATCAGGTTGTTGCGGTCGATGCGGTCGGCGCGGAGCCGTCCGTACCCCATGGCGCGGGTGTTCAGACGCTGGGCGATCTTCTTCTCCACGCCGTCGAACGCGCCGCCGCAGATGAAGAGGATGTTGCGCGTATCGACCTGAATGAATTTCTGTTCAGGGTGCTTGCGCCCGCCCTGAGGGGGCACGTTGACCACGGTTCCTTCGAGAATCTTCAGCAGGGCCTGCTGCACGCCTTCGCCCGAAACGTCGCGCGTGATCGAAGGGTTGTCGCCCTTGCGGGCGATCTTGTCGATCTCGTCGATGAAGACGATGCCCCGTTCGGCCTGCTCGACGTTGTAGTCGGCGACCTGCAGCAGCCGCGAAAGGATGCTCTCGACATCCTCGCCCACGTAGCCCGCCTCGGTCAGCACCGTGGCGTCCACGATGGTGAAGGGCACCTTCAGCAATTTGGCGATCGTGCGGGCCATCAGCGTCTTGCCCGTACCCGTAGGCCCCACCAGCACGATATTCGACTTGTCGATCTCCACCTCGTCCTCCTTGGGAGCGTAGAGCAGCCGCTTGTAGTGGTTGTAAACGGCCACGGCCATATAACGCTTGGCGTCGTCCTGACCGATGACGTACTGGTCGAGGAAATCCTTGATCTGGGCCGGCTTGAGCAACTCCTCCATCTTGAGCGGCGCAGCGGCGGCGCTGCCGCCGCGCTCCGAAGCCACGTCGTTCTCGACGATGATCCGGTAGCCGTTCTCGATACATTTGTTGCAGATGTTGGCGCCGTCGATGCCCTGAAACATGATCTCCACGTCGCTGCGCTTGGCGCCGCAGAACGAGCAGCAGTCGCCGCCCGCCCCGTTCTTATGGTTGTTGCCTTTTCCCGATGCCATTATTTCCCGCGTTTGGATAATACTTCGTCGATCAGCCCGTACTCCTTGGCTTCGCGCGCCGAGAGCCAGTAGTCGCGGTCGGCGTCCTTCTCGATCTTCTTGAGCGCGACGCCCGAATGGGCCGAGAGAATCTCGTACAGCTCGCGTTTGGTCTTCATGATCTCGCGTGCCGTGATTTCGATGTCCGAGGCCTGTCCCTGCGCACCGCCCAGCGGCTGGTGGATCATCACCCGCGAATGGGGAAGCGCAGAACGCTTGCCCTTGGCGCCCGCCGTGAGCAGCACGGCGCCCATCGAAGCGGCCAGTCCCGTGCAGATGGTCGCCACGTCGGAATTGACCAGCTGCATCGTGTCATAAATGCCCAGTCCGGCCGAAACCGAACCGCCGGGCGAGTTGATATAGATCTGAATGTCCTTTTCGGGATCGACCGATTCGAGGAACAGCAGCTGCGCCTGAATGATATTGGCCGCGTCGTCGTAGATCGGCGCGCCGAGGAAGATGATGCGGTCCATCATCAGCCGCGAGAAGACGTCCATCGTGGCGATATTCAGCTGACGCTCTTCGATGATCGTAGGCGACACGTAGGCGCCGCTGACCGACTGGAAATCGTGCAGTTTCAGCGAACTGATCCCGCAGTGTTTCCGTGCGTATTTTTCAAATTCTGACATAATAAATTATCGTAATTGTTATCGTTCGTTATCGTTTGTCGCTATCGTTTTTACCGCCGGCCGGCAGCCCGGCATCTCTTATTCGCGGCCCACGGCCGGCTCCGGGCGGGAGCTGCGGGCGGCGGACTGTCGCCGAAACGGCGTTTAAAGCTGTATATCGTCAAACAAAAGGACTTTGCAAACATCACGCCTGCAAAGTCCAAAGATAATCTTTTTTCGGCAAATACTAAAGCGCCTTGGCCAATTTGGCGAAATCGTCGGCAGATACGGCTTTTTCCGTCACCTTGATCTTCGACTTCACATCCTCCACGACCTTCACTTCGTACAGCTTCTCGTAGATCTTCTGTCCCTGATCCTTGTCGGCGAGGATCTTCTCGGCATAGCCGGCCAGCATATCTTCGGGAGCCGACGGCATGCCGTACTGCGCGAACTGCGCGGCGGCCAGCGCCTTGGCTTCCGCGAGCGCCTCGTCCTTGGTCACCGTGATATTGTCCTGCTTGATGAAGTGCTTCTGCAGGTAGTTCCACGTGAACATCTTCAGGAACTGGTCGAAGTCCTTGTCGATGTCCTCCATCGAGAATTTGCCTTCGTTGATCGTATACAGCCAGCGTTTGAGGAACGCTTCGGGCATCTTCAGACCGGCTTTCTGCACCAGATAGTCGCGCAGCTGGAGCGTGAAGAGGTAGTCGCTTTCGCGGCGCAGCTCCGACTCGATGCGCGCGTCGATGAACTTGTCAAGTCCGGCCTCGTCCTTCACTTCGCCGCCGGGGAATGCCGTCTTGAAGAACTCCTCGTTCAGCTCAGGTTCGGCGAACTTGCGGATCTTGGTGATTTCGAGCGTAAATTCGGGTTTGATGCCCTCCAGCTCGTTCTCCTTGACCTGCAGCACGGCGGCGCGCTGCGACGGGTTCTTGTAGAGTTCGTTGACATTGACTTCGGTCTTGAAGCCCACCTTCTTGCCGATGAAAGGCTTGCGCTCCTCCTCCGACATCGAGATCAGGCCCACGTAAGCGTCCGCCACGTTCATCTCGCCGTTGTCGAGCGTGACCGACAGCGCCTCGTCCGAAGTCACCTCGTCGGCATCGACCAGACGGCCGTACTGACGCAGGTAGTTGGCGCGGTAGTCGTCGTGCATCTTCTTGTCCACCTTGATCTTGCTGTAGGTCAGCTTATCCTTGTCCGAAAGTTCGAGTTTTATCTCAGGAGCCTCGCCGATTTCGAACACGAATTCGAACTCCTTGCCGTTCTCGAAATCGAAATCGCCCTGCTCTTCCGAAGGAATCACGTCGACCAAGTAGTCGATGTTCTCCTTCTGGAGATACTCGAACACCGAGTTCGAGGCGGTGCGGTAGGCCTGCTCAGCCAGCACGCCCTTGCCGTACATCTTCTTGACGAGACCCATGGGCACCATGCCGGGGCGGAAACCGGGAATATTGGCCTTGCGCCTGTATTCGCGCAACTCTTTCTCGACGGCTTGGCCGTAATCCTCTTCGCCCACCGTTACCTTGAGCAGCGAATTGTTCTCTTCGCGTTGTTCTCTTACGATCTTCATAATGAATGCTTTCTATATTGTTATTGTCTTATTTCCGAAATCGGCTCGCAAAGATAGCGATTTTCGCGGACAAACCAATATTTTTTCTAAAATATAGTGTATTGCAGCCGGCGGCGGCAAACTCCGCAAAGGCTGTTTTCGGAAAATGCGCAGGCATCCGAAAACGCGGGTAAATGCAAAGATAGTCAAAAAATTCGTCATATGGCGGGTTTTTCCTATCTTTGCGGAGGATAAACCTCCGCTCAGACAGGCGGCGTCCGGCCCGGCCGAATAAATTCGCTTCCGTTTCCGGCTCGCGCTGTCTTTGCTGACGAATTCACAAGAAAGAGATGAGAAAGTTCGCTACCGTTCTGCTGTCGGGACTGCTGCTGGCTTCGTGCGGCGGCAATCAGGTCCGGGCCAAACGCCCCGCGGCGCCGGCGGAACCCAAGGAATACACCTACGGCGTCCGGGCGGTCCACCCGCACCCGGCGACCAGCTATACGCAGGGCCTGCAATACGCCGACGGCCGTTTGTGGGAAGGCACGGGCCAGCACGGCGAATCGGTCGTGCAGACGCTCGACCTCGCGACGGGCCGCGCGGAGGTCTTCGCACGTCTTCCCAAGGAGGACTTCGGCGAAGGGATCGCCCTCTTGGACGGCAAGGTCTACCAGCTCACGTGGCAGTCGAACAAAGCCTATGTCTACGACGCCCGGACGGGAGAGAAAATCAGGGAGTTCCGCTATCCCGGCGAGGGCTGGGGCCTCACGACCGACGGGAAGAAGCTCTACATGTCGGACGGCACGGCAAACATCTACACGCTCGACCCGGCCACCTTCAAACGCGAAAAGCGTACCACGGTGACGCTCCGGGGCGAGACGCTCAACTTCCTCAACGAGCTGGAGTGGATCGACGGCAAGATATGGGCCAACGTCTACACCACCGACCAAATCGTCATCATCGACCCGGCGACGGGCGCGGTGGAGGGGATCGTCGATCTGACGGGGCTGCTGCCCGAAGAGGACGTGACTCCGGCGACCGACGTGCTCAACGGCATCGCATACGACGCGGCCGGAGGGCGCATCTTCGTCACGGGCAAGAACTGGAACAAACTGTTTGAAATCGAAATCAGAGAGAAATAAATGGCCGACATATACGAACAACTCGAATCCTGCATCCTGCTGCTCGACGGCGGTTTCGGCACCATGGTCCAGCAGTACGGACTGACAGAAGAGGACTACCGGGGCGAACGGTTCCGCGAGTGGCCCGCGCTGCTCAAGGGGTGCAACGACCTGCTGGCCCTGACGCGGCCCGAAGCGGTGCGCGAAATCCACGTCAAATACCTGCAGGCGGGGGCCGACATCATCGAAACCGACTCGTTCAACGCCAACGCCGTATCGCTGGCCGATTACGGACTGGAGGCGTACGCCTACGAAATGTCGCGTGCGGCGGCGGCCGTGGCCCGCAGCGCGGCCGACGAATTCACGGCCCGCAACCCGCAGAAACCCCGCTTCGTAGCGGGTTCGATGGGGCCCACCAACCGCACGGCCTCGATGTCGGCCGACGTGGCGAACCCCGCGGCCCGCGAAGTGACTTTCGCACAACTCGTCGAAGCCTACACCGATCAGGCGCGGGGACTGCTGGACGGCGGAGCCGACATCCTGCTGGTCGAGACCATCTTCGACACGCTCAACGCCAAGGCGGCCCTCTACGCGATCGACGCGCTGGCCGAAAAACTCGGCCGCACGATCCGCGTCATGGCGTCGGGCACGCTGGCCGACGCCAGCGGCCGCACCCTGTCGGGACAGACCGTCGAGGCCTTCTGCACCTCGCTGTCGCACGCGCACCTGCTCTCCCTCGGCCTGAACTGCGCCTACGGAGCCAAACAGCTGCTGCCCTACCTCGAACGGCTGGCCGAAACGGCCCCGTTCCGTATCTCGGCGCACCCCAACGCCGGGCTTCCCAACGTCATGGGCGGCTACGACGAGACCCCGGAGATGTTCGCCGAGGACGTGGGCGAATACATGCGCCGCGGACTGGTCAATATCGTCGGCGGATGCTGCGGCACGACGCCCGCGCATATCTTCGAGCTTTCGAAAATCGCCTGCAACTATGCCCCGCGCCCCGTTCCGGCGCCGCGCCGCGTCACGACGCTGAGCGGACTGGAGCCGCTGCGCATCGCACCCGAAACCAATTTCGTCAACGTCGGCGAGCGCACCAACGTCGCAGGCTCGGCCAAATTCGCCCGCCTGATCCGCGAGGGCAATTACGAAGAGGCCCTGTCGGTAGCCCGTGCGCAGGTCGATGCGGGGGCGCAGATCGTCGACGTCTGCATGGACGACGGCATGATCGACGGCGTCGAAGCCATGCGCACATTCCTCAACCTGATGGCCTCGGAGCCGGAAATCGCCCGCGTGCCGACGATGATCGACTCCTCGAAATGGGAGGTGCTCGCGGCGGGTCTGGAGGTCACGCAGGGCAAGGCCGTGGTCAATTCGATCTCGCTCAAGGAGGGCGAAGCCGAATTCCTGCGCCGCGCACGGGAGATACACCGCTACGGAGCCGCCGCGGTGGTGATGCTCTTCGATGAGCAGGGACAGGCCGACACCTGTGAGCGCAAGATCGAGGTGGCCTCACGCGCCTACCGCCTGCTGACCGATGCGGGATTCCCCGCCGAAGACATCATCTTCGACCCCAACATACTGGCCGTGGCGACGGGAATTCCCGAACACGACGGCTACGCCAAAGCCTTTATCGACGCGACGCGCTGGATCAAGGAAAACCTGCCTTACGCAAAAGTGTCGGGCGGCGTGTCGAACCTCTCGTTCGCCTTCCGCGGCAACAACGCCGTGCGCGAAGCGATGCACTCGGCGTTCCTCTACCACGCCATCCGCGCGGGCATGGACATGGGCATCGTCAACCCGCAAATGGTGAAGATATACAGCGAGATCGAACCCGAACTGCTCCAACGCGTCGAGGACGTGATCCTCTGCCGCCGGGCCGACGCCGCCGAACGGCTCACCGAATATGCGCAGCAGGTGCGCGCCACGGCCCAGACCGAGCCGCAGGTCCCCGACGCATGGCGCGCGGGAACGCTCGCCGAACGGATCGGCCACGCCATGCTCAAGGGCGTCGCGGACTACATCGAGCAGGACGCGCTGGAGGGATACGAAACCCTCGGAACGCCGATGGCCGTGATCGACACCCTGCTGATGCCCGCCATGGAGCGGGTCGGCACGCTCTTCGGCGAGGGCAAGATGTTTCTGCCGCAGGTCGTGAAGACCGCCCGCGTGATGAAGCGCGCCGTGGCGGCCCTGACCCCCTACATCGAGCAAAGCGGCGCCCAGACCCCGCACAACGCGGGCAAGGTGCTGATCGCCACGGTCAAAGGCGACGTACACGACATCGGCAAGAATATCGTAGCAGTCGTGATGGCCTGCAACGGATACGAGATAAAGGACCTCGGCGTGATGGTCGAGTCGCAGCGGATCGTCGAAGAGGCCGTAGCGTGGGGCGCCGACTGCATCTGCCTGAGCGGCCTGATCACCCCGTCGCTCGACGAGATGGCCCACGTCTGCGAGGAGCTGGAACGCCGCGCACTGCGCCTTCCGGTCATCATCGGCGGCGCGACGACCTCGGACCTGCATACCGCCGTGAAGATCGCCCCGGTCTATTCGGGATTGGTGATACACTCGCCCAACGCCAGCCGCAACAGCCAGATTCTGGCGCAGTTGCTCGGTCCCGACGGCCAGCTGTACGCAGACAAGGTCCGCGCCGACCAGCAGGCGCTGCGCAGCGACTACCTGCGCGCCGAACGCACCCGGAACCTGATTCCGATCGTCGAGGTCCGCAAGGCCCGCAAAGGCGCCGCCCCGCACCTGCCCGTCGAGCCGCTGCACCCCGGCCGCATGGTCTTCCCCGACTTCGACGTCGCCGACGCCGAACCCTATATCGACTGGAGCTTCTTCTTCGCGGCATGGGGTCTCAAGGGACGCTATCCCGAAATCCTCGACCACCCCGAAAAAGGCGCCGAGGCCCGCAAGGTCTTCGCCGACGCCGAGACCCTGCTGGCCCGCATCCGCGACGAACGGCTGCTCACGCTACAGGCCGCCGTGGGGATCTTCCCGGCGCGCGCGGAGGGCGACGACATCTGGATCACCGACCAGAAAGGCCGCGAACGCCGGCTGGCGATGCTCCGCAACCAGACGCGCGGGGAGGAGAACCGCTCGCTGGCGGACTGCATCGCGCCGCACAGCGACTGGATCGGCTGTTTCGCCGTCACCGCCGGCATCGGACTCAGGGAACTCTGCGAAAAATTCCGCGCCGAGGGCGACGACTACGGCGCCATCATGGCCAAACTGCTGGCCGACCGGCTGACCGAAGCCTTCGCCGAAGCCGTGCACACGTTCGTGCGGCGGCAGATGTGGGGTTACGAAACGGGCGAGCCGCTCACGCCGCAGCAGACCGTCCGCGGCCAGTACCGCGGCCGCCGCATGGCCTTCGGCTATCCCGCGTCGCCCGACCATTCGCTCAAGCGCGAGGTCTTCGACTTGCTGTCGGCCGAGATGACCACGGGCATGAAGCTCACCGAGAATTACATGATCGATCCCGGCGAAGCGCTCTGCGGACTGATGTTCGCCGACGCCGACTACTTCTCCGTAGGCACGATCGACACCAAGCAGCTGCTCGACTACGCCCGGCGGCGCGGCATGGAGGTCGAAGAGATCAAGAAACTGATACCCAATAATATTTAACGCGCGGGAACGCCCCGGCGGCCCCGCCCGCCGAACCAAAGCAACAACAGACCGAACCATGAATGTTCTGGACATAATCAATACGGCCATCGCCGAACACCGCACGCGCTTCGCGTTCGAACTGCTCCCGCCCCTCAAGGGCGACGGCATGGGCGGCGTATTCGCGGCCATCGACCGGCTCATCGGATTCGACCCGGCCTACATCAACGTCACCTTCCACCGCGAGGGAATCAAGCAGTCCGTGCGTCCGGACGGAGGCATCGACTGGCACGTGGTGCGCCGCCGTCCCGGCACGGTGGGCATCTCGGCCGCCATTCAGAAGAAGTACGGCGTCGAAGTCGTGCCGCACCTGATCTGCGGCGGACAGTCGAAATACGACATCGAGGACGCGCTGATCGACCTCGACTTCCTCGGCCTGCACAACGTACTGGCTCTCAGGGGCGACAAATCGCAGAACGAGAAGTTCTTCATGCCCCACCCGCAGGGCCATTCGCACGCCGTGGACCTCGTGCGGCAGATCGCGGCCATGAACCGCGGCGAATTCGTGGACGGCGAGGTCGAGGAGTGCCACCACTCGAAATTCTCGATCGGCGTGGCCGGCTACCCCGAAGGGCACGAAGAGTCCCCCTCGCCCGAAGCCGACATCGCCGCCCTCAAGGCGAAGATCGACGCCGGAGCCGGGTACATCGTCACGCAGCTCTTCTACGACAACGCCTGCTTTTTCGACTTCGTGCGCCGCTGCCGCGAAGCGGGCATCGCGGTGCCGATCATCCCCGGCATCAAACCCCTCTCGACGCTGCGCCACCTGACGCTGCTGCCGCAGACCTTCGGCTGCCGCATTCCCGAAGAGCTGGAACGCGAAGTCCTGCGCCACCGGGAGGACCCGAAGGCGATCCGCGAAGTCGGCACCGAATGGGCCGTCGCCCAGAGCCGGGAGCTGAAACAGGCCGGAGTCCCCGTACTGCACTACTACCCGATGGGCAAGGCCGACAATATCATCAAGATAGCAAAAGCGATATTTTAACTGAAATGAATCCCATCCAATTCCGCCGTCACCTGCACATGCACCCCGAACTGTCGTTCAGGGAGCACGACACGGCGGCCTTTATCTCCGCCCGGCTCTCGGAGCTGGGCATCGAGCACCGTCCCATAGCCGGAACGGGCGTGCTGGCTAAGATCGAAGGCCGCGGCAAAGCCGACCCCAAACGCCGGGCCGTGGTACTGCGCGCCGACATCGACGCCCTGCCGATCGACGAGCGGAACGACGCAGACTGGAGCTCCCGCAACCAAGGGGTCATGCACGCCTGCGGCCACGACATGCACGCCGCGGTGCTGTTCGGCGTGTTGCAGCAGCTGGCCACCGAGCCGGATTTCCGCGGCACGATATTCGGGCTGTTCCAGCCGGGCGAGGAGTGCAATCCGGGCGGTGCGTCGCTGGTGCTGGCCGAAAATCCGTTCGAAGGCTACGACGTCCGGGCCGTGGTCGGCGAACACGTCGAGCCGCAGCTCGAAGTCGGGACGCTCGGATTCCGCGCCGGCAAATACATGGCCGCAAGCGACGAACTGCGCTTCACGGTGCACGGGACGGGCGGCCACGGGGCCATGCGCCCGCAGCTCAAGGATCCGGTGGCGGCCGCCGCAGAGTTCGTGACGCGGCTCGTGGCGCTCAACCATGAAGAGTGCGTGCTCTCGATCGGCCGCGTGGAGGCCGGGGGCGCCACGAACATCGTGCCCGATCAGGTCTATCTCGAAGGCACGCTCCGCACCTTCGACGAGCGCGAGCGCGAAATCATCCACAAACGCATCCGCAACTTCGCCGCGGACATCGACAAGCGCCACGGTGTGCGGACCGACGTCGATATCAGCCGGGGCTACCCCTGCGTGGTGAACGACGCCGCGCTGGTCAAGCATGCGGCGGCGCTGGCCGCGGAAGCCGGACTGCGGGTCGAAATGCTGCCGCTGCGCACCACGGCGGAGGATTTCGGCTTCTACTGTACCAAATATCCGTCGCTGTTCTACCGGCTGGGCGTGGGCGCCGCGGCCGGACGGCCCCACACGGCGACGTTCAACCCCGACGAAGGGGCCATCGACACGGGCATAGACTACATGAAACGTCTCGCCCTCCAAATTCTGAAGAAATGAAAAAGCAATCACAAAAGAACCGTCCCGCAAGGGGCGCGAAAAACACGGACCGGGCAGCAGTCATCCTGAGTCTCTTCCGTGAATTTCCCAATAATAAATTCTCGCTCAAACACCTCGCGTCGGCTTCGGGCGGCGCGACGAAAGAGGGACGCCGCGAGACGTTCGAAATACTGGGACGCCTGCACGACGAAGGCATCGTCGAGGAGTGCGCCCGCGAGAAATACCGGCTCACGCACAAGCACCTGCCCCACTTCGAAGGCATCGCCGACATGACGGCGAGCGGTTCGATATACGTACGGGTCGAGGGCGAGGAGAACGATATTTTCGTCAACCAGCGCAACACGGCCAACGCCCTGAACGGCGACCGCGTGGAGGTGGTGGCCATCCACCGCGGCCGCGACGGGAAATTCGAAGGCGAAATCACGCGCATCGTCGAGCGCAGCCGCAAACCCTATGTCGGCGTGGCCGAGGTGGGCGCGCACCAGATCTTCGTGCGGGCTGACTCGCGCCGCATGCCGATGGACATCTACCTCTCGAAAAAGCAATACCCCGACGTGAAAGACGGCGAAAAGGTCGTGGTCCGCATCGCCGACTGGGCCGAAGGCAGCAAAAGCCCCGTGGGCGAGCTGGTCGAACGGCTCGGCATGGCGGGCAACAACGACACGGAGATGCACGCCATTCTGGCCGAATACGAGCTGCCCTACCGCTTCGACCCCGAAATCGAGCAGGCAGCGGAGGCCATCGACGGCAGCATCACCGCCAAGGAGATCGCGGCACGCCGCGACTTCAGGCAGGTGACGACCTTCACGGTAGACCCGGCCGACGCCAAGGACTTCGACGACGCGCTTTCGGTGCGCAGGGTCCGGGACGGCATCTGGGAGATCGGCGTGCATATCGCCGACGTGACCCACTACGTGCGCCCCCAATCGACGATCGACGACGAAGCCGTCGAACGCGGCACCTCGGTCTACTTGGTGGACCGCACCGTGCCGATGCTGCCCGAACGGCTTTCGAACGAGCTTTGTTCGCTCCGCCCGCACGAGACGAGCCTCTGTTTCTCGGCGGTCTTCACCCTCAACGAGAACCTCGACATCCTCGAAGAGTGGTTCGGCCGCACGGTGATCTATTCCGACCGCCGCTTCACCTATGCCGAGGCGCAGGAGGTGATCGAGACGGGCCGCGGCAACTACGCCGAAGAGATCCTGACGCTCAACAGGCTGGCGCAGGCGCTTCGCCGGCAGCGGTTCAAGAACGGCGCGATCAGCTTCGACCGCGAAGAGGTGAAATTCAAACTCGACGAGACAGGCAAACCGCTGGGCGTCTATTTCAAGGAGCAGAAGGAATCGAACCAAATGATCGAGGAGTTCATGCTGCTGGCCAACCGCCGCGTCGCGGAGTTCTGCGGCAAACGCAAGACCGACAAGGGCCGCACCGTCGAACGTCCGATGGTTTACCGCGTCCACGACTCGCCGAGCGAGGAGAAGCTGGACCGCTTCCGGCAGTTCATCCTCCGCTTCGGACATATCTTCAAGGCCACCAAGGGCCGCGCCGTAGCCAAGGAGCTGAACAAGCTTTTCGCCCAGATCAAGGGCACGACCGAGGAGAACGCCGTATCGACGATGGCCGTACGGTCGATGGCCAAGGCGTATTACACGACCGACAACATCGGCCACTACGGACTGGCATTCCCCTATTACACGCACTTCACCTCGCCCATCCGCCGCTACCCCGACATGATGGTCCACCGCCTGCTGGCGCGCTATCTCGCCGACGGCAAGGCGGCCGACAAGGCGATGCTCGAAGATTTGTGCTTCCGCGCTTCGGAACGCGAAGTCATCGCCGCCGAAGCCGAGCGCGCGTCGATCAAGTACAAGATGGTCGAATTCATGAAGGAGCGCATCGGCGAAGAGTTCGAAGGACATATTTCGGGACTCACCGAGTGGGGCATCTATGTCGAGCTGGACGAGACCCATATCGAGGGCATGTCGTTCCTGCGCGACATCGACGGCGACTTCTTCCAGTTCGACGAGCCCAACTACCAGATCATCGGCCGCTCGACGGGCCGCCGCATGACGCTGGGCGACGCCGTGCGCATCCGCGTCAAACGCGCCGACCTGCAGAAACGCCAGCTCGATTTCGAGGTGCTGCTCGACGGACTCCGCACCCCGGCGCCCGCCGAAGGGCAGGGACCGCAGGTACGCCGCAGCAACCGCCGCAAAAACCGATAGGCCGTGCAGCGCATCTACGACAAATGCCGGCGGCGGGAGCCGCTCTCGCGCGAAGAAGCCTACCGGCTCTACGACGAAGCCCCGCTGCAGGAGCTGGCGCTGGTGGCCGACGAGGTGCGCCGCGCCGTGGTTCCCGATCCTCAGGTCGTGACGTGGCAGATCGACCGCAACGTCAACATCACCAACGTCTGCATTTCGGGCTGCAAGTTCTGCAACTTCCACTGCAAACCCCACCAGACCGACCGGGCGTTCATCACCACGATGGAGCAGTACTGCGAAAAAATCGACCGCACGCTCCGTCTGGGCGGCGACCAGCTGCTGTTGCAGGGCGGCCTGCACCCCGGACTGAAAATCGACTTCTACGAACGGCTGTTCAGCGGGTTGAAATCGCGCTACCCTTCGCTGCGGCTGCATGCGCTGGGCGCGCCCGAAGTGGCGCATATCGCCCGCATAAGCGGGCTGACGACGCTCGAAACCCTGCGCCGCCTGATGGCCGCGGGACTGGATTCGCTGCCGGGCGCAGGAGCCGAGATGCTCGATTCAGACGTGCGCCGGGCCATCTCCCCCGCCAAACCTTCGGTCGAGAAGTGGCTCGACGTGATGCACGAAGCCCACTGCCTGAATCTGCCGACCTCGGCGACGATGATGTACGGGCACGTCGAGACGCCGCACCAGCGCATCGACCACCTGCTGCGCATCCGCGACCTGCAGACCCGCTGTCCCGAAGGCAATTACGGCTTCATCGCCTTCATCCCGTGGATTTTCCGTTCGACGGGCACCGAGCTGGAACGGCAGGGCGTGGAAACCCGCTTTTCGCCGCTCGAATACCTGCGCATCATCGCCGTGAGCCGGCTGATGCTGCACAATATCCCCAACATTCAGGCTTCGTGGCTCACCGTGGGCAAGGCCACGGCACAGGCGGCCCTGCACAGCGGAGCCAACGACATGGGGTCGATCATGATCGAAGAGAACGTCGTATCGTCGGCCGGGGCGCACAACAGTTTCGACGCCGAAGGCATTCAGTCCGCCATCCGCGAAGCGGGCTTCATCCCGCGCCTGCGGGACCAGCTCTACCGGATGCGGGAATATGCGCCGCAAACCGGGGAACTTGCGACATCGCTTCAAGACGCCTAACGGCGCATCACGCCGCAGTGCCCAAGCACCTGCCGCGGCGCAGTATACACCACCGCAACGGCACTATTATACGGCGCGGCCACAACACAATGCGGTCGTATCCGGTACGCGCCCGCAGCATCTGCAAGTCGCCGCAAAATGCGTCCCGCGGCAACGCACGCCCGCGAAACGAATCGCCGCAGAACGTGCCCACACTGCAAAGAAAAAGGAGATGCCGAAAAGCATCTCCTTTTTCATAATCCACGTCTCCGGGCACGGAGCCAAAGTCCCGCAGCCGCCATAAGCCCAAGTGCAGGAAAGGGTTGAAAAATCCTGCCCCGCTACTCGATCACGGCCGCCCAGCCGCCGTTGCGGACCATCTCCACCTTCACGACGGTCGAAGCGTCCACCTCGCGCACCCGTTTTCTGTAGTCCGTGGCCTGCAGGTCGGCGTTCACCCCGTCCTCGAACGAAGTCTTCGTAAAGGTACGGCCCGCAGGCAGGAAGTCGAGCGCGATTTCGGTCGTATAGGACCGGTCGTTCGTAATGCCGCCGACGTACCACTTGTCGCCCTTGCGGCGCGCCACGACGACCTCCCGGCCGCATGCAGCGCGCAGGACGCGCAGGCTGTCCTACGTGGTGGGAACCGCGGCGAGAAACTCCGTGCAGAGATGCTCGCGGCGGTAGAGCACCGGATTGTCGGCGAGCATCTGCAGCGGGCTTTCGAAAACCACGTAGAGCGCCATCTGGTAGGCGCGCGTACCCGTTCCCATCGGATTGGCCCCCGTCGAACGGTTGTCCTCAGGCTGCGCCGAGAACATCGAGCCGGGCGTGAAGTCCATCGGTCCGACGGCATTGCGGATAAAGGGCAGCCAGTTGCTGTTTTCGGGCTTGCAGCGGGCCCCCTGCTCCATGCCGAGCACCCCTTCGTAGGTGAGCAGGTTGGGATAGGTGCGGTAAAGCCCCTTGGGTGTATAGGAGCCGTGCATATCGACGAAAAGGCGGTGCCGGGCGGCACACTTCATCACCCGTTCGTAATAGCCGACCATCCACTGGTCGCTACGGTCCATGAAGTCGATCTTCACTCCGGGAATCCCCCACTCCTCCAGCGTCGCGAAGAGCCGGTCCATGTCCTTCTCGACCGCCAACCACGTCAGCCAAAGTACGATCTGCACGTTGCGCTCCCGGCCGTAGGCGATCAGCTCCTGCAGATCGAGATCGGGATTGGGATGGAAGACGTCGGTCGTCGAAGCCGACCAGCCCTCGTCCATGATGATGTAGGGAATACCGTATCGGGCGGCGAAGTCGATATAGTAACGGTAGGATTCGGTATTGCGCCCGGCCCGGAAATCGACGCCCGTCAGGCGCATGCCGTTCCACCAGTCCCAGCTGACCAGCCCCGGTTTCACCCACTCCCAGTCGGCGTCGGCCGCAGGTTCGGCGAGCAGCCAGACCAGCTCATTCTCCAGCAGGGCGGCGTCCTTTTCCGCAACGACCGCCACACGCCACGGGAAGGTGCGCGTTCCTTGGGTGCGGGCGATATACGGCTCCTCCGCGACGATCTTCAGATTGCGGTCGCCGGCGGGGGCATACTCCTTGGGCACACGCGGAAACAGCGATTCGAAGCCGCCCGCGCCGTCGCCCCGGACAAACATGCAGGGATAGTCGCGCACATCGGATTCGGCCGGCAGCACTTTCTTACCGCCGGGCATTCCGACCAATACGGGTAGATAGCTCATGCGGTCCGTCGAATCGTATTCCGCCGTCGCCACGCGGGTATAAGGCTCCTCGTACATCGACCGGAAGCCGTCCACCTCGGAAAGCCACGCTTCGCTTCCGGCGGGAAATCCCAGCCGGCACGCCTCGCCCATGACCTCGACCTCGCCCGGAAGCGACGTCACGAAACGGTAGGCCGCACCGTCGTCGAACAGCCGGAACTCCACGGCGTAACCGCCTGCGAAATTGAGCCGCACGGCGTTGTAACGGTTGCGCACCGAAGCGTTCTTGGTCGGATTGCGCCGTTCGAGCACCTCGTCGGCCGACGAACGCTTCACGCTCCGCAGGCGGGGCTTTTCGCCCAGCGTCCTGTCGGCAAGCGTCAGTGACAGCGTACAGTTTTCCAATATCTTGTCCTCCCCGGACCAAAGGTCGTAAGTGATCCGGTCCGAGACATCGACCGCAAGTCGGAGATTTCCGCCGGGCGACGCGGCCTCGACGGTTTTGGCTTCGGCGGCGCAGGCCAGCGTCAGCGCGCACAACAGCGTGAATAATCGTTTCATCATCATTCGGGATTAGCGGAGCGTCATAAAAAAAGAGGGCCGCAGTCAGACCGCGGCCCTCCGTAAATTAACCTATTTAACCTCTATCGAATTCAGCAGATCGGTCTTGCCCTCGTTCACCAGCTTGAGAATCAACTCGCCGAACAGCGTGTTCTGCCATGCGAACCACGAGCGGGTGTAGTCCGCGGGATCGTTCACGTTGAACGACTCGTGCATGAAGCCCGTTCCGGCGTCGGTGGTCATCAGCATCTCGACGCAGCGTTTGATCTCGGCGTCGTCCTGCGACGTGAAAGCCTTCATCATAATGCTCATCGGCCATGCCATGTCGTAACCGATATGCGGACCGCCGATGCCCTCGCCCGCCGTACCGCGGAAGAAGTAGGGATTCGACTCGCTCCATACGAAGCGGCGCGTATTGCGGTAGATCGGGTCGTTCACGTCCATATCGCCCAGGTAAGGCATCGCCAGCAGGCTCGGCACGTTGGCGTCGTCCATCAGGAAGCGGTTGCCGAAGCCGTCCACCTCGAATGCGTAGATCGTGCCGAATTCGGGATGGTTGTAGGTCGCATATTTCTTGAGCGCGGTCTCGACCTCGGCGGCCAGCGCGGTGCACTCGGCGGCCAGCGCCGGCTCGTCGTTCACCTTGGTCAGAATCTCGGCGGCCTTGCGCAACGAAGTCACGGCGAAGAAGTTCGACGGCACGAGGAACAGGAACGTCGTGGCGTCGTCCGAAGGACGGAACACCGAAGCGATCAGCCCCACGGGGTTCACCGGATTGCCCTTGCCCGCATTGCAGACCGTGTCGAGCTGACGGTCGGTCACACGCATGAAGGTGTAAGGACCCAGTCCCTCCTTGCGCTGCTGCTCGCGGAAGGTTTTCAGGATATTCTTGATGGCGGCCATCCAGTGCTCGTCGAAAACCGAAGCGTCGCCCGTCGTCAGCCAGTACTGATAAGCCAGCCGCAGCGGGTAGCAGAGCGAGTCGATCTCCCACTTGCGCTCGTGGAGTTCGGGGCGCATCTCGGTCTGGTCGCTCATCCACTGGTGGTCGGGATTCGGATCGTAGGGATCGAGGAATGCGTTGGCGTAGGGATCGAGTTCGATGCACTTGAACTGGCGGCGGATAACGCCCGCCAGCATGCTGCGCAGGTGCTCGTCCTTATTGGCCAGCTGGAGATAGGGCCACACCTGCGCACCGGAGTCGCGGAGCCACATGGCATGGATATCGCCCGTGTAAACGATCGTATCGTCCTTGCCGTTGGCGTCCTTGCGGGCGCGGACCGTCGTGTCGAGCGTATTGGGGAAGCAGTTCTCGAACATCCACGCCAGCTTGGCGTTGGTCAGCACGCCCTTGATGCGGGCGATCTCCTGTTCCACGGCTTCTGAGCGGAACAGACGTTCGGCTTCGGCGGGACGGTTCGTCGCGGCATATGCGGCCGGCGTCTGCGCTTTGGTCTTCTTGCCGGGCTTGGCCATACGCGTATTGTCGGCAGGCATCGGAGCTGCGGCTTCGCGCGCAGCGGGCTGCGGGGCTTCGGCGGGAGCGGAAAGGCTCACCGTGCGGGCCGAGACGCCCTCTGCGGCGCACACCACGGCGGCCGCAAGGCAGATGTTAAGGATTTTCTTCATTTTCATTTTGTTGCAATGTGTAAGTTGAGTATGGTTATTTTGTCTGATCCAGTTTCACGCCGCTCATGCGTCCGTACATCTCGGCCATGGCACCCTGCGTCAGCAGCCACTTCTCGGACTGCTTGTCCGCCCCCGTAAAGTCGGTCTCGAACAGCCCCTGCGCATCGCGGGCATGCTCCCACGCATAGTCGAGCGTGCGCTGCACGTCGCCGAGGTAAGCCGCATTGCCGTCGATGGCGTAGAGTTCGGCCAGTCCGCGCACCATCACCGCCGAGAACCACACGTTGCCCTTGTTGATGATGCGGAAGGTCTCGCCGCCTTGGGGCGTGAACTCCCCGAAGAAGCGGTCGTAGCAGGCGGCCGCCGTACGCTGAGCGTCTTTCAGGTAGCTTTCGTCGCCCGTCGCCTTGTAGAGCAGCGCCCCGGCCTGCACCATCTGTCCGCTGTTGTAGGCGAACTTCGCGCGGCCGATCTTGCCGTCGAGGCCGATGTTGTCGAAATAAAGGCCGTCTTCGGGATCGAGCAGGTGTTCCTTGGTCCAAGCGTAGAGCGCCTTGCCCTGCGCGAGATAACGTTCGTCGCCCGTGGCGGCGTAGAGTTTCAGCGCGTAGACCGTACCGGGCGCGTTCGAGCAGGTATTCTTCGAATGTTTCTGCTGTTCGCACCAGTAGATGCCGCCGCCCAGCACGTCGTCCGTGCCGCTCTCGATGAATTTCCAGATCATCTCGGCTTCGGCGAGGTACTTTTTGTCGCCCGTGGCTTCGTAGATATCGCAGAAATCAATGCCCAGCCAGACATTGTCGTCGTAAAAGCGGTCCGAAGCGGAGGCCGTATTGATATAGGAGGCATAGGCCGCGGGCATGCGCGTCGTGTCGAGGTATTCGGCCAGCCCCGGCAGTACGCGCCCGTCGAGCACGCTGCGGTACGACGCGTCGGCTTCGAGAATCGTATTCACGGCCGAGAGGGTTCCCGAAAAGGGCCAGAGGTAGGAATAGGGATTGGGGCGCGCCTGATCCGCCGAAGCGAGGTAGCTCGCCGTATAATCCACATTGAACGGATAGTTCTCGCGCAGCAGGCGGTTTTCGGCCACGCCGTAATGCGCGTATATCGAATCGAGCGTCGCCTTTGCGCGATCGAGATTGCGGGCGTCGCACGCCGCGCCGCCGTTGTTGCAGCAAGCCGCGAAAACAGACGCGGCAAAAGCCATAATAAGCAGTTTCTTCATCGTTTATCGGTTATTTTGCAGGCAATACGGTTATATACCATGTTTTCTGAACGCCGAGCGCCCGGTTGATGCCTTCGACGACCAGCGACTCCATCCGCAAATAGCCGGAAAGAACCGGATGACAGCCGTCTTGGGAGAGCTCTTCGGACATTCCGCCGCTGCCGTTATCGAGCGCCCGATGGTAATCCACATAGGGAATCTTCTGCTCCGCGGCATAGCGTTCCAGCATCGTATTGAGTCGTCGGACCTCCTCGGCAGGCTCCATTTCGGGCCGCCACGAGAAGCGGTCGCAGGGCAGCAACGAACAAAGCACCACCTTGATCCCGTTGTAGCGGGCCAGATCGCACATCGAGACGATGTTGCCGAAGACGTTTTCGAGTTCTATGGGGCCGTTGTTCCGCGCGATGTCGTTGATGCCCGCCAGAATGACCACGACTTGGGGTTTCAGGTCGATCACGTCGCTGCGGAAACGGGCGAGCATCTGGACGGTCGTCTGCCCGCTGATACCGCGGTCGAGGAAACCGTTCTGTTCGAAGAAATCGGGATCGACGCGAATCCAGCTGTCGGTGATGGAATTGCCCATGAAGACCACCTCGACGGGCCGGTCCAATACGGCATTCTGAAGTTCATAACGTCCGTACTGCGCCCAGTCCACCGGTCCATCGGCACGAAGCGCCGCGACGGAGAAAAGAGCCAGCGACAAGAGTACGATTTTTTTCATGCAGGTCATACGGGTTTCGGGTTTTCGCTAACAAAATTAGAAAACGCCGGGGAATCGGCAGTCCGTATCCATGAAGAAATAGTACAGATACGTGCCAAACACTCCTGAACAGGCATTTTCACGCTTCCGGCCCCGCATATCGGGGCGTCGGGTCCGGTTTTGCAACCGCAAAAATACGATTTTTGTCTGTTTTCTGGACTTTTCGACACAATATTTATCCGATTTAAGCCGTATTTTGCATAAATTTGCACAAAAGAGTTCAAACCTACCTAACCGACAGTTCCCATGACACGAAAACCCGGTCTCGTCTGGCTGCTCCTGCTGTTCTGTACGGCAGTCCGCGCCAGCAACCTGCGGCAGATATCGAGCCGCGAAGGGATATCAAACAACGCCATACTTTCGCTGGCTCAGGACAAACACGGATTCATCTGGGTCGGAAGCTGCGACGGCCTGAATATGTGGGACGGAGAGCGGATGCGGCTCTTCCCGAACGACTGGGGCGGAGAGACTCCGCTGTCAGGAAATCTCATCGAGGAGATCGCCGTCACCACGGACTCGCTCTTCTGGATCCGCACCAACTACGGACTGGACCTCTTCGACCCCGACAGCAAGCGGGTCGAACGCCATGCGGACTTCCAAGGAATGTACAAAATCGTGACACGGCGCAGCGACGAGGTGCTCGTCGTCACGCAGGACAACAAATTCAGCTGTTACGACCCAGCGGCGCGCCGGTTCAGCTCCGTACAGCCCATGTCCGGCATCGACTACGCCGACATCCTCGACATGCAGCTGGACGACGACGGCGCCCTGTGGGTATTCTCCCGCAAAGGAATCTTCCGCATACCGGTCGCATTCCCGGACAAAAACAACGACCGGATCGGCATCGAACAGCCCGAACGGTTCCCCACGGTCTCGAATCCCGAATACGCGTTCGCCGAAAACGGCAGCGGCTTCTTCATCGACGAAAATCACATATTCTACGAATTCGACATCCGGGAGCGCCGCCTGATCTACAACAAGGACATGAGCGACGAGATGGCACGCATGGGCAGCGTGTCGAGCATCGTCCGCGACGGCGGCGACTACATCGTCTCATTCTATACCAACGGCGTCATACGGCTGCGCACCACGCCCGAACAGAGCGTGAAATACGCCACCGAGCACATCAACATCCCCTGCGGCGTCTTTTCGCTGCTGCGCGACGCCCGGCAGGAGATCGTATGGATCGGCACCGACGGACAGGGACTCTACCAGCATACGCGCAACGCCACGGCGTTCCGCTCGATCACCTTCAACCAACTGCCCTACAACCTCTCGAAACCCGTCCGCGCGCTCTACATCGACGACGAGCGGACGCTCTGGGTCGGAACCAAAGGCGAAGGCATCCTGCGCATCGCCGACTTCTACGACCGCAAGGAGTTCACCCCGGCGCATGTGCAACAGCTCACGACCGGCAACAGCGAGCTGCTCGACAATTCGGTCTACGCCTTTGCCCGCAGCAGACGCAACCTGCTCTGGATCGGCACCGACGGCGAAGGACTGAACTACTATTCGTACGGCGACCGGCGCATCCGCACGCTCCGCACCCCGGCGCCGCTCAAATACATACACGCCCTGTACGAGACTTCGCCCGACACGCTGTGGGTGGCCACGGTGGGCTGCGGCGTATTCCGCGTGACGCTGGGCGGCACGGCGTCGCAGCCCTCGATACGCGGGGTCGAGCAACTGCATTTCAACGACGAACTGGAGATCAAGAACTTCTTCTTCACGCTCTACCCCGAAAACGGCTCGGCAATGTGGTTCGGCAACCGCGGCGGCGGCGCGGTCCGCTACGACATCGCCGGCGGCGGCAGCGAAGTCTTCAAGTTCGACGCGGGGCGCAGCGCCATCGCCAACGACATCTTCGCCATCCACCGCAGCGGCGACGGCACCATGTGGTTCGGCACAAGCGGCGGGCTGATCGAATTCCGGCGGGATTCGACCTCGCACGTTCCGGGCATCCGCAACACCGTGCACGGCATTCTCGAAGACCGCAAGGGTGACCTCTGGCTGAGCACCAACCGCGGTCTGGTGCAGTACTCGCCCCACACGGGCTACGTGGTGACCTACGGCTATTCGTACGGACTGAACACCATCGAATACAGCGACGGGGCCTGTTTCGCCGACCCGCGGACGGGCACCCTCTTCTTCGGCGGCATCGACGGACTGGTGACCATCGAGGATACGGGCTTCCGCGAGCAGGAGTACAATCCCCCGATGCTGTTCCGCGACATCCGGCTCAACGACGGCATCCGCAACATCGGCGACATGCTCTCCCGCGACGGCGTGCTGACGCTCAGACACGGACAGCGCATCTTCGAGATCACGGTCTCGGCGCTCGACTACGTGAACGGCAGCAACTACAGCTATTACAGCCGTCTGGACGGCTACAACGACCAGTGGACCGGCGCGTCGTCGCAACTCTCGTTCGCCGACCTGCCGGCCGGCACCTACCGGCTCGACGTGCGTTACCGCAACAACATCACCGGGGCCGAAAGTCCGGTCTATTCGCTGCCGATACGTCTCAAACCGGCGTGGTATGCGACCGCGGCGGCCAAATGTCTCTACGTGCTGTTGCTGCTGGCCGTAGTCGGGGGCGTCATCCGCCATTACCTGCTCCGCTACCGACGCCGTCGCGCCGAGAAACTGCAGCGGCTCGAAATCCGCCGCAAGGAGGAGGTTTACGAATCGAAGATGCGCTTCTTTTCGAACATCACGCAGGAGCTGTCGATGCCGCTGACGATGATCTCCGCTCCCTGCCAGCAGATACTCGCCTACCGCAAGGCGGACCCCTATGTGCTCAAATACGCGCAGACCATACGGCAGAACGTCTCGAAGCTCCACGACCTGATCTACATGCTTCACGAGTTCCGCGGCATCCGCACGGGGCAGAACGACGAAAGCGAAAACATCGAGCTGGTTCCCGTGGCCGAGATCGCGCAGAGCATGGTCGAGACCTTCGGCGAATATTCGCAGCAGAACAGCATCCACTGCCAGCTGGACATCGAACGCAACCTCGTATGGCCGACCGACCGCGACGGACTTTCGACGATCCTCAACACACTGCTGTCCAATGCCTTCAAGCATACGCCCTACAACGGCGCCGTAAGCCTCACGATCCGCAGCGACAACGGCAAGCTCCTCATCTCGGCCTCCAACGACAGCGTGGGCGTCAATCTCGAAGACATCGAAGCGATTTTCGACCGCTACCGCGTACTCGACTATTTCGAACGCAAGAGCGAGCGCGGCCTCTCGTTTCAGGGCGACCTGCGTCTGGCGATCTGCCACAGCATCGTGGTCCGCATGCAGGGCGAAATCAAGGTCGAAAGCACTCCCAACGCGCAGACGACCTTCACCGTACTGCTGCCGCAGCTGAAAGTCACGGCCGAAAACGCCCCGACCGCAGACAACATCGTGCCCGCGTCCAAAGAATACGGACTGCCCCTGCCGACCGTAACGCGGCGCGAATTCCCGTTCGACAAAAACCGCAGGACGGTGTTCATCGTCAACGACAATTCGGAGATCATGAATTTCGTGGCCGAGCTTTTCGCCGCGGACTACAACATCAAGATGCCATCGGGCAAAACCGAGATGATCGAGCTGCTCAAGCAGATGCACCCCGACATCATCATCTGCGACGCCCTCTCCGAGCAGTCCGACTGCCTGTCGCTCATCCAGTTCATCAAGCAGGGCAAGCTGACCTCGCACATCCCGGTCATCCTGCTCTCGACGGCCCAGCAGATCGACGAGCGCATCAAGGGCGTGGAGTCGGGCGCGGACATCTGCCTGACGCTTCCGTTCAACGTCGAATACCTCAAAGCCGTGGCCGAGCAGCTGCTCCGCCGCAACCGGTCGCTCAAGGACTATTACAAGTCCTCGATCAGCGCCTTCGAGCTTTCCGACGGGCGCATGCTCCATCAGGACGACAAGGAGTTCATCGACCGGATGCTGAAGATCATCAACGACAACATCTCCAACACGGAGATCTCGACCAAATTCATCGCCGACGAACTGGGCGTGAGCATCCGCAACCTCTACCGACGGCTGGAGGGCATCCTCAACCAGACGCCGACCAACATCATCAAGGAGTACCGGCTGGCCAAGGCCGAACAGCTGCTCACGACCACGAAGCTCTCGATCGACGAGATCATCTACAAGGCGGGCTTCGTAAACCGGGGCACCTTCTTCAAATGCTTCTCCGCCAAATACGGCTGCACGCCCAAAGTCTACCGCAAGGAGAAACTCTCGCAGATCCGTCAGGAAGTGGGCGAAGAGAGCGAAGATGCCGCAGACCGGTCGGCGTAACGTCCGGCGGAGTCCGGCATAGTATCCGGCGAAGTTCCGGCATGACAGCGGCCACAGTCACGACACGGCATCCGGCGGAGCTCCGGCATAACAGCCGCCACAGCTACGACACGGCATCCGGCGAGGCTCCGGCATAACAGCCGCCACAGTCATGACATCACATCCGGCGAGGCTCCGGCATAACAGCCGCCACAGTCACGACACGGAATCCGGCATAACATCCGGCGGAGCATATCAAACGAAGAAAGAGCGGGCCGAAACCCGCTCTTTCTCTTTGCCTGTCCTGAGGACCTTGCGCCCTACTCGATCAGCAGCGCCATGGCCTCGATCATCGTCGAAGCGCTGACCTGCTCGTTCAGACGGCCGTCCCACGAAGATCCCGGCTCGCCCCAGAATCCGCCGAAGAACCACTTCGATCCCTCCGACTTGTCCACGCCGTCGCGCCAGCAGACCAGCCCGTTGTAGATCAGGAACTCCTCGATCTCCCGGCGCAGCCCCGCATCTGCCTTATCGACCGAAGCGTCCTTCCAGACGTTCATCGCATAGCGGACGAAAATCCCCTTGAAAAGCGCATTGTCGCCCGAACCTTCGTTGTTCAGCACCCCGTTGGTCACCATCGACTTCATGGTGTAACGCGCCGCGCGCGCGCCGTCGGTCATGTATTTGGCGTCGCCCGTGGCCTTGTAAAGCTCGTGCGCGGCGCCCATGAACGTACCCTGATTATAGGTCAGCGCGCCGCCATTGATCACGCCGTTCTTCATGTTGTCGGACACGGCGCCCGTCAGCGGATTGTAGAGCGTCGAGCTGAGCCAGTTGTAAATCTTCTTCGCATCGGCCAGATACTGATCCCTCTCGGCTCCTTCGGGGCTGTTGGCCCACAGGCGCATGGCGCAGAGGGCGCCCGGACCGTTCGAGCAGGCGTTCTTGCTGTTCTCGGCGTCGAAGCTCCAGCGGATGCCGCCGCCGTTCTCGTCGTCGGTCCAGCGGGCGATCACCGTCTCCTCGTAGGTCTTGCGAGCAGCGTCGAGGTACTTCTGCACTCCGGTAGCCTCGTACATGCGGATCAGCGTCAGGATGATCCACTCCGAGTCGTCGGTGTAGGCATTGCCGAAACCGTAAGTTCCCCAATAGCTGTTGCCGTAGTTATTGCCCTTGTTGTCGTACCATTTGGACATGTAGCCGGCATAGGTGTCGCGGCGGGCGTCGCCTTCGGGAATACGCAGGTAAGCGTCTATGAGCACGTCCATCGCATGAGCCTGCGGCCAGTAGCAGTAGGTCGATTCGTTCGTGCGGTCCTGATCGGTATACCAGAATGTGCCGCGGTCGGTATTCATGAAATTCTCGATCAGCTTCTCGTCGATCTTGTCGGCATGGGCGGTCCAGTCCTCCCCGTAAGCGGGTTCGAGCTTCTCGGCCGGATCCACCACCTCTTTGCCGTAGTATTTGTCGTCCACCTCGCAGGCCCCCAGCAGGGTCGCCGCGGCAGTAAGCGCTAAAATGTATTTTTTCATAAGACTGTCGTTTTTTACCGGGGAGGGGCACGCCTTGCGGAGCGCGCCTCCCCCGGATAGTTGGTTAATCCAGATACTCGATATAGTTGTAGTAGTGCTCCGTATCGGGACTCATGTCGAGCTTGATGTTCACCCGCTTGGAGTCGTTGCCGCGGTAGGCGTGGAGCATCTTGAACGCGCCGGCATCGTCGCCGTTCACATCGGCGATCGGCCAGAATACGCGGAAGCGCGAATCGTTCTCGGCAGGCTTGGAATTCAGGTCGCCCGTCATGCCGGGATTGGCGCCGAACTTGGTCTTCACGCCGTCCACCTCGGCCCAGAAGAAGTAACGGTCGTCGTCCCAGTCCCTCAGGTAGGGTACCACACCTGCGGCATACCAGATGCCGTTGCCCTGATAAGGCAGCTTGATCTGCTTCTCGGTATGCTGGGTCTTGACGTTCGGCGAGAGGTAACGCATGTTCTCGATCTTCTGGAGCTTCGCCGTGCCTGCGCCGAAGTCGAGCAGGATGTAATAGATGGCCTCTTCGGACGAAACGACGCTTGCGTCGCTCTCCCGGATCGCACCGCCTTCGACGACGAACTTGCGCGCATCGGCCGTATCGCCGTCGGTGAAGTTGTACCCTGCGGCGTCAGTCGTCAGCTTGGTGAAAATCTCGAATTTGCCTGCGCCCAGTGCCTTGAGGGTCTGATAGCCGGAACCGAACTCCGAAGCGGCGCCCGTGATGTAGGCGGCGGTCGGAATACCCTTCATGCGGGTAACCGTGAGCTTGCGCCCGGAGGAGAGCGCCGTCCACGAAAGCAGTTTGCTCTCTACGGCCCAGTACAGGTCGCCCGTGCCTTCGGCGGCAATGCCCGCGGCATCGGCGATCGACTCCAGCTCGGAGAAGGAGACGTCCACGGAGCCGTTATACTGCGCCTCCTTGCGGCCGACGGCCTTTTCCAGCGCAGCGTCCGAATAGAAGACCAGCGTATAGCTCGTCAGCTTGCCCGCAGGGTCCGAATCGGGAAGCTTGTTCCACGCGAAGGTCTGCTTGGCGCCCGCCTGCGCATTCAGCACGACGGAGGCGTTGTCATCGGGCGAGATCAGCGTCACGGGAGTGGCTTCGGGCGCGAAGTCGAATTCATAACGGTGGTAGTACGCCTCGGCTTCGGGCGAGCAGTCCACGACGATCGTGCAGGTGACGTTCCTCAGCACGGCGATATGCTTGAAGGAGTAGTCCCACTGATTGATATTGCCCGTTTCGCGCATTGACAGCCTGTACTGCGGCCCGGTCAGGCCGGAGGGCATGTCCGAATCGCTCATATCGCTCGACGAGTAGCCCCAGATGTAATCCGTGCCGTCGATCACCGCGTCGAAACGGTAGCGGTTGTCGCCGTCCCAAGTGATCTGACGCTTCCAGACGCCGTTGCCGGCATATTCCATCACGGCATCGGGATCGGGCGTCCAGCACCAGTGGTATTTCACGCTTTCGATCTTTTCCATCTTCACGGTAGCGGCCTTGAAATCGACCAGTACGCGGTAAACGCCGTCGCCCGTGCCTGCGGCGTCGGCGCCCTCGGTCAGGCGGCCTTCGGCGACGCCGAACGTACGCTTGCTGCCCGCCGCATTGCGGTTGATGAAGCTGAACGAGCCGGTGAATCGGGTGTAAATCTCGAACTTGCCGTCGCCCAGCTCGCGCATCTGTTTAGCCGCGGCGGGATCCGTGCCGAACTCGGAGCCTTCGCCCGTCACGTAGAGGTGGTAGGGGGCGTCGATCGAAGCATAGCGCTTGACGGTGAGTTTGTGCGGCTCGGCCGGCGAAAGCTGTTCGGCTCCGCCCAGTCCGGCGCTGACCGTCCAATAGAGGTCGCCCGCAGCGTCAGGCTCGATGCCGGCGTCGCCGGCAATCGCATTGAGCTGGCTGTGGAGCATCTTCAGCGAAGATTTCTGACCGTTGTTGTCGGCCAGATAACGGCCGATCTCCTTTTTGGCCGCATCGAGGAAAACCACGGTGTAGACGGGAGTTCCGACCTTGGAGACCTCCCACTCGAAATAAAGGTTGGCATCGGCCTGTTCGATCAGATCGAGGGCGTAGCCGTCCGACGGATAGAGCAGTTTTTCGACCGCGCTGAAGCCGGTATCGTCATATTCCGTATGCTCGGTACAGGCCGCCAGTGCAAAACCCGCGAGCAGCAGAACAACCAGTTTATTCAGTATGTTTTTCATAGGTTCAATTATTTTTTAGCCGACGATCTCGATTACATGCGTACAATTCTCCACGTCACCGGACATAATCAGGGTGATATCGACTTTCTTACCGTTAAAATCGCTGTGGAACTTAAACTTTTCGGGACCATAGGCATCCCCGGTAAACAGATTCTCGGTCAGGATGTAATACTCCGCGCCGCTCAGCGCGCTGGGGCTGCTGTCGTTGCCTTTCGTACCGGCCCATACATACGTAACCCCGTCGAAAACCGGATGGAAGTTGTAACGCTGGTCGAGTCCCCAGCTCTCTTCCCTGAATTTGACGTTGTAATCGGAGAATTTCCAGCAGCCGTTGCCGATATACTCCATATTGCCATTGTCTTCGGTGCGCGGTGCGAAATTGAATTCCACGCGGTCTATATGCTCGAAGGTGATTCCGCGGACATTGAGGTCGAGCTTGATGCGGTAAACACCCGATCGGTCGATCGTGGCGGGTTCGGCGCTCTGGTCGTCCAGCACGCCGTTGACGACCGTATAGGTCGTGCGGTCATCGCCCTTCGAGCTGACGAACGTAAAGCCCTTGCCGGCTTCGAGCTGCTGATAGAAAGTAAACTCGCCGTCGCCGGTCCTGCGGCCGACACAGGCATTCTCAAGATCGCTGCCGCCCTCGGTGGCTTCGCCCGTGAGGAACAACTGGTCCGGAATCACATTGAAGCCCAGCAGACGCGTCAGTTCCAACCGGCGGGGCGTCGCAACCACAGGCGCGGTATCCACGCCCCGGCTCGACACGACCGACCAATAGACGGCACCGTCGGCCCCGACGTCGATGCCCGCGGCATTGGCGATGCGGTTGATCTCCTTGTGGACAATATCCACGCTGGTCGACGAACCGGCGTCACAACGGTAAATGATCTCGCCGCCGGGCTTGCCGAAGAAGACCACCTCGTAATGGGGAAGCTGTCCGTCGGCAGCCAGCGCCGGCTCCCACGAAAAACGGAGCGTCGCCGTCGAAGCGCTCTGCAGCTCCACGTAATAGTTGTCGGCCGGCAGCAGCAGCGTCTGCACCGGAGTGACGCCTCCGGGCTTGTACTCCAAGTCTTCCGAGCAGGAGATGCCCGTAAGGACGAGGGCCGCCATCAGTATGTTCAATATCTTTTTCATTGTTTTCGATACTTTTTTGATTGACGATTAATAACCCGAATTGTTGGGCAGCAGCGTCGGCACGAGCTGCGTTTCGGAGAGCGGAAGCGACCAGAGGATGTCCCGGCTGGAATTGAACTTGAATTCGTCGATCTGACGGCCTCCGTTCAGCTCCTTGGCGCCGTAGACCGCACCGTTCAAAAGGTCGATGACGCCCTGCGACTTGGAGTCCTTGTAATTGATCCAGCGGATCAGGTCGAAGTAGCGCAGTCCTTCGAGCGCCAGCTCGACACGGCGTTCGTCGCGTACGATCTGGGTGTAATCGCCCGACGAGGGGAAGTCGGTGCCGCTCAGCCCCGCACGCTGGCGAATCGGCTTGATCGTCTCGTTCCACACCGCGGCGTCCATCTCGTTCAGGTACGCCTTCGCCTCGGCGTACATCAGCAGCACGTCGGCATAACGCATCATGATGATATTGGTCCACATTTCGAGGTTCTTGCCGTGGGTCGTATCGAAATACTTGCGGGTGTAGAAGCCCGTGGGCGAACCGTTGTCCGTACCGGCCTTGTCGTTGCCCGCAGTCACGTTGATCGTGCCTTTGGTCACATATTCGCCCTTGTCGTTGCGGTCTTTCCACACATAGCCGTTGTAGACGACCGTAGCGGTCAGACGCGGATCGCGGTTCGCATAGACGGTCTTGTCCGCGGGAACCGAGCCGTCGGCATTGAGATAGCTGTCCACCAGCGCGCGCGTCGGAGCCTTCTGGCAGAGGTTGGCGCCCATCGTCAGGGGAACCATCGAATAGAGCGTGGACCACTGCTTGTTCAGTTCGACGGCGGCATAGTCGAGGATCACCTCGCTGTTGTATTCGGCGGCCGAGGTAAAGAGGTATTCATAGGCCGGAATGCCGTCGCCGGACCCTTGGGTCAGCAGGCTGTAGGTGCCGTAGGTGCCCTGCTCGTGGATGAGCTTGTCACAGATATCGGCGGCCTTGCGCATGTTGTCCGAAACCGAATTGCCGGTGCGCTGCACGTTCTCGTACATATACATACGCGCCTTGAGCACCATGGCGGCGGCTTTGGTGATGCGGCCGTTGTCGTCGGCTTTCAGTTCGTCGCGGGTGGGCAGGTCGCCGACGATCTCGTCGAGTTCACGGTGCAGCGCACTCATCACCTCCGGATAGGGAGTGCGGGAGACGCGGCGCGACTCTTCGAGCGAAATATCCTGCAGGAAGAAGGGAATGTCGCCGTAGAAATTGGCCAGACGGAAATAGAGGAATGCACGGATAAAGCGGATCTGCGCCTTCATCCCGGCGAGCCGTTCGGGGTCCATGCCCGGCACCTCGTCCACGAAATTCATAAAGACATTGCAGGTCTTGACACCCTCGAACACCCATTTCCACTCGCTGCGGAACAGTCCCGTGTTGGGCGTCGCCTGCCCCATGCGGATCGTGCGCGTGTCGGGATTGCCGCGCTGTTCGTACAAGTTGTCGCTCAAGGCTTCGTCCTGCCAGATCTTGTCGTGACCGAACATCTGGTTGTAGGCCATGTTGAGCACCATGTTCGCACGTTCGGGCGAAGTCCAGAAAGCCTTGTCGGTAAACTTGTTGGTAGGCTCCTGATCCAGATCGTTGCAGCCTGCGAGCAGCATCGCTCCGGCGGCGAACGTCACGGTGATATATTTTAAAATCGTCGTTTTCATAGTTTTCGCCTTTATTTAAAATGTGATGTTCAGACCGGCGCCGAAGTAACGCAGGTTCGGGTAGTTGCGGCCTGAGTTGGCGCCGCCCGAATTCATGTTCGAGCCGAACTCCGAAGATTCGGGGTCGATGAACGAACAGTTGCTGAACGTAAGCAGGTTCTGGGCGTTGAAGTAGATCTTGAAGCGCTTGACGCCGAATTTCATCGAAATCCGTTCGGGAAGCGTATAACCCAGCTGGATGTTCTTCAGGCGCAGGTAGCTGCCGTCGAACATGTAGAGGTCCGAACCCATGCGGTAGTTGTTCTGGTTCGAGGGGTCCGAAATATCGGTCAGACGCGGCCAGCGGGCGTCGGTGTTGGTCGGGGTCCAGAAGTCGAGCTGGTGTTCGTACATCGTGTAACCGTAGTTGGAGTGGAACGGCTCGATCAGCTCGCCGCGGACCATCATGTCGCGCTTGAGAACGCCCTGCAGGAAGATCGAGAGGTCGATGCCTTTCCATGCGACGTTGTAGGTGAAGCCCAGCGTGTAGCGCGGGAAGGCGTTGCCCAGATAGTAGCGGTCGTTCTCGTCGATGGTGCCGTCGCCGTTGCGGTCCTTGAATTTCACGTCGCCCGGCTTGACGCTCTTGCCCGTCGGCACGGCCGAATGGGCGATTTCGTCATAGCTCTGGAAGAAGCCGTCGGTCTTGTAACCGTAGTAGGAGTTGAACGGCAGCCCCTCGCGGGTGATGCGCCAGAACTCTTCCTGTCCGGAAATATCCTCGAAGCCCTCGTATTTGAGCACCTTGTTCCACGAGTCGCCGATGTTGAACTGGAAGAAATGCGACCAATCGCGTTTCTTGAGCGCATAGCTGAGCGTCAGCTCCCAGCCCTGCGTGCGCATCTCGCCGGCGTTGTAGTTCTGCAGCTCGGTGCCCAGAATCAGCGGGGTCTGGGGCTTGACCAGAATGTCGGTCGTATGTTTGTTGAAGTAGTCGAAGCCGAGGTTGAGTTTGCCCCGGAAGAACGAGGCGTCGAAACCGACGTTGAAGGTCTTGGACACCTCCCACTGCAGGTTGTCGGTACCGAGCTGGAAGCCGGCGCCGCCGACGCCCACGTTATTGAAGGCATAGGTGTTCGAATAGACGTTGTAGGTGGTGAAGTACTGGTAGTCGCCCACCGACTGGTTGCCCAGCGTACCGTAGGAACCGCGGATCTTCAGGTCGCCGACGTTGTCGCGGTAGCTCTCCATGAAAGCCTCCTGCGAGAGACGCCATCCCAGCGACACGGAGGGGAAGAAGCCCCAGCGCAGGTCGGAACGGAATTTCGAGGAGCCGTCGTAACGGAACGAGAACTCGGCGTAGTAACGGTTGTCGTAGTCATAGGCGGCGCGGCCGAAAACGGAGGTGAGGCTGGTGCGGGTCGTGTTTTCGGGCGTCACCGAAGACCGGCCGTCGCCCGAAATGACTGCCTCGGTGCCGTCGCCGTTGATACCCAGATCGGGATCGGCCCATTTGAAGGAGATCTGGTTCGCTTCGGAGGTGTAGGACTCGTTCGAGGCGCCTAACAGGGCGGCCACATGGTGCTTGCCGAACGTACGGTCGAAGTCGAGCATCAGCTGAGAATTGATCAGGTAGGCGCGTTTGTTCCAGTCCTCCGACTTGTTGTCGTTGTTGGCCGAACGGCCTTCGCCGACCGGATTGCCCGCAGCGTCGGTATTGTAGAACATCACTTCGTGCGTCCGCGTATAGCGGTGGTCGGCGAAGATATCGGCACCCAGCACGCCGCGCAGTTTCAGCCCGTCGATGATCTTCACCTCGGCCGACAGGTTGGCGTTCACATAGTCGTTGCGGTACTTGTTGTAACCGCCCTCTTCGAGCAGGCCCAGCGAGTTGCGGTCGGTCAGTTTGTCGTTGAGCAGGTATTTGCCCGTCACGGGATCGTACTGACGGTAATAGTAATAGGTGGGAATACGCATCGCGTTGGCGATGGTCGAACCGTCGGTCGTCGTCTTGCTGTTCTCGTGCGAATAGGAGAGCAGGGCCGTTACCTTCACGCGTTTGTATTCGGTGGTGATGTTCGTACGGAAATTGTAACGCTGGCGGCCGTAATCGGGACCTTCGAAGTTGCTCTCCTGATCGTAATAGCCTGCCGAAATCATATAGGTCGTATTGGCGCCGCCGCCCGATACGCTGACGTTGTAGTTCTGCTGCATGGCCGTCCGCAGAATCTCGTCCATGTAGAACGTGCCGTTGCCGTGCGCCTTGAGGTCGCGGATCTGTTCGGCGGTAAAGGCGGGAGCCAGCCCCGAATTGGCTTTGGAAATGTTGAGCAGCGTGGCGTTCTGCCAGCCTTGAACGGGCGTGTAGAGCACTTCGGGCTGCTGCCAGCCGACCATAGCCGTGAGTTCGACGGTCGGAGCCTGATTCAGCTTGCCCTTCTTGGTGGTGACCAGCAGGACGCCGTTGGCGGCGCGCGAACCGTAAATGGCGGCCGTACCGGCATCCTTCAGCACCGAGACGTTCTCGATGTCCGAGGGATTGAGCTTGTTGAAGCTGGCGTTGTCCGACACCAGACCGTCGATGACGATCAGCGGTTCGTTGTTGTTCATCGTACCGATACCGCGGATGTTGATGTTGAGCTGGTTGTCGGCGGGGTCGCTGCTTCGCTGCTGGATGACGAGGCTGGGCGAAGTGCCCTGCAGCGCCTGCGTCAGGTTAGCGACGGAACGTTCGGTGATGGCTTCGGACTTGATCTGGTCCACGGCGCCCACCGCACGGCGGCGGGTGGTGGTGCCGTAGCCGATGACGATCACTTCGTCCATCAGCTGCGCGTCTTCCTTCAGCGTCACGTTCAGCAGCGTGCGGTTGGCCACCGGAAGCGTCTGCGTCTCGTAGCCGATGAACGAGAAGTCGAGTTCGGCATCGGCGGCGCACTGGATCTGGTATTCACCGTCGATACTGGTCGAGGTTCCGACCGAAGTACCCTTGACAATGACGGTAACGCCGAGCAGCGGCGCTCCTGCGGCGTCCTTCACAACGCCCTTGACGGTGACCTTGGATGTCTGGGTCAGGGGGCTGGCATTAACGGTTGCGGCTGCAAACCCAAGGGGGGGGGGTAATCAGCAGCACCAAAACCGTCAACATGATTTTGTGCCCAAAATTGGTCATAGATATTGTTTTTTGGTTTAGTTAAAATATACTCCCCGCACCCGGTGACGCGGATGCGGTTCATGGATTCAGAAAACGGGAAAATAACAGGATAAATTACGGGATTCCGCAAAAAAATCGGCGGAAAGGATCAGACAGGAGTTTTTTTCCATAGGCTAATCTGGTTTTAAGTTTTAGGTTAAACGGTTGGTTTTTCGTGAAAACAAAGTTGAGAAATAAGATGCGGACCGAAAAATATACGGACGGCAAATTTCTCCGCCGTACATGATCCGGTACTATTTTGTCACAAAATTGTATTTTCCGATCCGGAACACAAACGTACTCCCGGCACCGTCCCGCACCCCCGATCGGCGGTTTTCACGCCGTTTTATGACAATTCGGGCACAAAACCATACAAACCGCGTCACAACGCCGTCCTGACACAAAAACTCCGGCCCGGCTTTACAGCCGGGCCGGAGCGCCTAATTATACCACTTAAAAACTTGTTACTTCACATCCGGACGGATGAAAGTGCCGCTCACCGGAAGCACGTCGTCGATGCCGTTGTCCGAAACCGTCATGGCGAATACCGCCACGTTCTTGTTTTCGGGCAGCGTCACCGTCCGCGCACCTTCGGGAATATCGAGAGAAACCATATACATGTAGGAGAAGTCATAAGGCAGGTTGCCCACGTCGCCCTGATGGCGGTGCGTGCCGATATGCGCGATCGTGGCATCCTTGAGGAACGCTTCGCTGTGTCCGCGCCAGCCCCACTGTCCGTAGAAGCCTTTCCAGAGCGGCACATAGACGGCCTGCTCGGAATCGCCCACCTTGAAGAGAGCCTCGCACTCCTTGTCCGAAGCGGCCACCAGCATGTAGAGCTTCCTGTAACCGCCTTCGGGCAGTTCGATCTCCTGACTGCGGCACGTCACGGCGTCCTTGACATTCTCCTCGCCCATCACGAACCGGACGCCGTTGCAGGTCAGTTCGGCAGGAATCAGCTCGGCGGCGAAGCTGCCGCGCTGGTTGTCGAAACGGTAATAGGTGTAGAACTCGTCGGTCGTGAAGGCCACCGTGTTGTAAGGCAGCGTCACGGGCGCGCTCTTCACCTCGAACGCGGACTTCTGCGCAGGAGCGGCCAGCCGCACGCGGTAGGTTTTGGGAGCGAATTTGCCGGCCGAAACGATCAGCGAACGGCCCTCGGTCTCGGCTGCACCGATCTTCTCCTCGATGCCGTTGCACTCCTCGGCCGAGAGAATCTGAGCCGGGAAGGTGATGCAGGCGTTCTCGACGGGCTTGCCGGTCAGCTCGTAGCAGCGCACGATATATCCGTCGCCGTCCTCGGCCTTCTTCAGCGCACGCACGCCGATCTGCGGAGTCGAGGACTCCAGCATCGAGAAGGTGCGCCCCAGCGATCCCGCATGCTTGGGAGCCACGTAAGCCACGAGCGGCAGGTTGAGCTGTTCCGATGCGGCCACAACACCGCTGCGGTCGGTTCCCTTATGTCCTACGATCGAATAGGTGAAGTGATTGACGCCCAGATCGAGATCGCGCTGGTGCGGGTAACGTTTTTCGGTCGAGGGAGTGTGGATCAGCGTCAGACGGATCGTATTGTCGGCGGGCTTGTCCCAGCCGTATTTGCAGTCGTTGAGCACCGAGATGCCGTACGAACCGTCGGCGTCGGTCAGGTCGGCCCACTTCAGGGCGGGCACTTCGTATGCCGTGGCCGTGTTGTTGCCGCGCTCGATAAAACCGATGCCGAGGTCGTAAGCGGCTTTCGCGTTGCTCACGGACATCGGGAACTCGGCTTTGAGCAGCGTATTGCGGCTGTTCCAGTCCACCGTCGTACGGATGTCGATGCGGTCGTCCTGCGCACCGTCGGTCAGCGTAATGTACTGCGTGAACTTCGAATCTCCGTACGTGCGCTCCACCTTGAGCGAAGCACGCACGGGCCCCTCTTCGCCGACGGACACCGAAACATTGTCGGTAACGGCGCGCGGAGTCTTGTCCACGACCTCCTTCAGCACCTCCCATGCGGGCCACTCGTTCGACGGATTGCCTTCGAAAATCGCCAGCCGGAAGGCCTTGCCCTGCTCGACCAGTTCACGGCCGTAACGCTTGTCCACGAGCGACGCGATGTCGCCGTTCCTGTCGAGCGTCAACTTGTAAACGGCGTTCTCGATCGTATTGCCGTTCACTTTCAGCGCCGACGATTTGGCGGGCGATGCCGGACGGACGTCGTAGACGGCATATCCCACCGACTTCACGTCGGCGGCGAATGCGATCACGGCCTTGTCGCCCTCGCGGCTGAGAATCTGCGCGGCCACGCGGCGGCCGTCGGGACCGTATACGGCCACGCCCTTGGCTTTGGCGGCGAGCGGAATCTCGGCCTCGACAACGGCTTTGACGGGATAGGTCACGGCGTTGTAGACCACCACGGGCGTACCCTTGACGCGCGTATCGAGCGAATAGCTCAGCGCGCCGACCGCCGAATTCATCACGTCGCCGCCCTGCCGCAGGGCGATCAGCTCGTCGTTCCACGACCACGTATAGGCCTCAGGGATACTCGTACCCGTCAGGTCGTCATGGAACTGGTGCCAGATGAAACGCTGCCAGATCTCGGTGAGTTTCCGCTGGTCGTAAGCCAGCGCACCGAGCCAGTCGGCGGCGACCGAAGCGCGCTCGGCGGCGCCGGTCAGCTCCTCGTTGCGGCGGTTGTAGTATTTCATGGCGGTCTGCGAAGTATAGCAGCCCGTAGCGTGCACGTCCATCAGCAATTCGCCGTCGAAAGAGGGCAGCTCGGCTTTGCGGCCGAGGTAGGCCTTGAACAGGTCGTCGCTCGTGGCGCTGATGATCTCGATCGGGGCGTTCGGGTCGTTGATCGCCTTGGTCAGACGACGGCAGGTGGTCACCGTACCGCTGTTGCCCTTGTCGCCGACCCCTTCGCCGCCGCCGGCATAGTAGCGGAAGCAGGTGTTGTCATAACCGTGGGCGGCGCGCTCCATCAGGCGTTCATTATACTGCACATTCTCAGGAAGTTCCGAGTTATAGCCGCCCGTATCGAAGGCTGCGATCACCGAACTGCCGTCGATGCCGTACCACACGCCCCACGAGAAGGGATTCTTCTTGTGGTAGGGAGCGTCGTAAAAGTCGTGGTTGCGCCAGCTGAGCTTCTGCGTGGACATGCCGATCAGGCCGCTGTGGGCCGCGATGGTCGGCAGCGTATAGCCGAAGCCGAAGCAGTCGGGCAGGAAAATATCGGTCGAACGCACGCCGAACTCCTTTTTATAGAACTCCTGTCCGAGCAGGATGTTGCGGAAGAACGACTCGGCCGAAGGCATGTTGGGGTCGTTGGCGTCCCACGACGCGCCGGCGATATGCCACTGGCCCGAAGCGATGTATTTCTTCATCCGCTCGTAATGCATGGGATAGTACTCCTTCATCCACGAATAGACGACGCCGCCTTCGAAGCTGAAGCGGTAGTCGGGGAAGCGTTCCATGAGGTAGAGGTTCTGGAACAGCGTGCGGGGGATGTACTCGCGGATGGTCGTCTGTACGTCCCAGTTCCACTGGGTGTCGAGATGGGCGTCGCTGACCATGTAGGCCTTGTAGGTCTTGGGCGCCACGGACTTGCCGTCGGTCTGCTGCGCCGAAGCGCCGCCTGCGGCAAAGCACAACGCGGCCAAGGCCAGCATAAATCGGTTCGGTTTCATATCTGTCAGGGTTTAAAAGATTTTGAGTTTTCACAAAATTACGTAAAACAGCCGAGAGTACAAGTACTATTTTATGCAATAAATGTATTATTTTACGATCGGCCGGCCGTTTCGGGCTGCAAATTCAAAAAAAGAGGCGGAACATCGCAACCGACGTTCCGCCCGTGAGAAATTCCGCGCGGCAGATCAGATAGCGCCCGCGATCAGGAACACGGCGGCAACCGTAAGAATGGCGTACAACTCAGGGAAGGCGGCCAGAATAAGCGTCTTACCCATCACGTCGTGGCCGTTGCCGATAGCGGCGATACCGTTGGCGCAGACCTTCGACTGGAAGTACGACGAAGCGAGGCAGACAAGACCCGTCAGCAGACCGGCGCCGAAGATGGCGGCACCCTGCAGCAGCGTCATCGAATCGGTCAGGAAGCCCTTGATGATGAAGTAGCCCACGAAACCGTAGAGACCCTGCGAACCGGGAATGGCCGAGAGGATCATGTAGCTACCGAAAGCGCCGCCGTTTTTCTTCATGGCGCCCACCGACGCCATACCGGCGATCGAAGTACCGATACAGCTCGCTACGCCCGAAAGGCCCACCATCAGCGCTACGCCGAGATAGCCCAAAATAATTGCAGTTGTTGATTCCATAATTGTAATTTGTTTTAGTTGTTATTTGTTTTCCGAATTTTCGATTTTGCGCAGGGGATCGAACGAACGCATCGACATCTCGAAACCTGCATTTTTATAGAATTCGACGAACGTCAGACGCATCGGGTGCACGAACGACGAAATGGTGGACATGAAGAGGTTGATGCCGTGGCCGACGAGCAGAATCGGAATCATGATCAGCAGCCGCACGACGATGCCCGAACCTTCGGGCACGAAGCCGTCGGCCAGCGCATTGAACACCGTGGCGAGGATGCCGCCAGAGAGTCCGATGGCGAACAGACGGATGTACGACAGCACGTCGGAGAGGATGCCCGTCAGATTATTATAGGTATCCCACAATCCCAGACCGAAGTTCAGCAGCGGATTCTTGCCCGGCGAATTGAAGAACAGCATCAGCACCGCACCCACGCCGAGCGTCGCATAGAACGCGGGCGACGAGGTGGTGTAGAACGGAATCACCCATTCGGGATTGAGTAGCGGCAGACCGCCGGCGATGCTTCCGCCGAGGATCACCAGCAGCCAGCCCAGCGTACCGAGCGAATAGCGGAATCCGACGGTAGCCGAGATCATGACGACCTTCAGCATCATGCCGAAAACGATCTGCACCACGCCGATCGCCAAGGCGATCGAGAAGAAGCTGCCTTGGAAGTCGAAGAACGGGACCGAAGGGAAATACTCCTTGAGATTCATGCCGAACACCGAACCGCAGGCCAGTCCCACGACGACCGTCGTCAAGCCGCACAACGTGGCGAACCACGCGGCCTGACGCATCATGCCGGGTTGCCGGTTCTTGGCCAGCATCCACGTCCCCAGCAGGGCCAGAATGGCGCCGTAACCGGCGTCGTTCAGGCAGATGCCGAAGAAAAGCATGTAGAACGGCGCGAAGAAAGGCGTCAGGTCCATCGTGCCGTACTTCGGGCGGGCGTACATGTCGCCCACCAGCTCGAAAATGCGGGCGAACCAGTTATTTTTCAGTTTCACGGGTGTATCGTCCTCAGGAGTCGGATCGCCCTTGAGGTACACGACGTTGGGATACTGCTCCAGAAGGGCATCGACCTTGTCCGAAGTCTCCTTCTCGGCCCAACCCTCCATGACGACCAGCGTTCCGTCGGCCGCCTGCTGCGCCGTGGCCTTCACACGCACGCCCTGCAGCTGTTCCTTCAGCGAGGCGGCATGCGCCGCGAGCAGCTTCTCCGAAGCCGCGACGCGCGAGAATTCGGCGTCGAGGGCGCTCAGCTCCTTCCGGGCTTCGGCGATACGACGTTCCGCTTCGCGAATGTCCATCGACGGGGTTTTCATCTCCTGCGCGTCGAGCGTCACCTCCTCGCCGGGAGCCGCCACGACGACGAAATAGACCGTCGATTCGGTGCGGTTGATCGGCGCGATGGTATAGCGTTCCGCCCATTGGGCCTCGAACTTGTCGTAATTGCTCTTCGGCGTGAAGAAATATCGCAGCACGATACCCTGCTCGGCGAGCAAGCGAGTTCTCTCAGGCGAGAATTCTCCCCACGGACGCAGTTCGTCGGCCGTTTTTTCGAGACGGCCGATCTCGGCGTGGAGCGCCGTTGCCTGCTGATGCGCCGCGGCATAGTGTTCGTAGGCCTCGGCGCCGGTTGCAAACGGCTTCGCACCGGCCTTGCAGCGCCCCTCTTCCGCGCGGAAGTTGCGCAGGAATTCGAACGCCTTGGCATGTCCTTCGATGTCGAGCAGCAGCTGGCGGTCCTCCTCGGAGGGTTCCCAGCCCGTGGTGGTGATGTCCACCAAGCCGAGTTCGCGCAGCTTTTCGATAAAATCCTCGCTTTGCGCCGCATAGAGCACAAAGTCGTATTTCGCCATTTTCGCTATCATAACGTCGCGCCCTCCCCGGCCTGCTGCTGTTTGGTTTTCACGATCTTCTGGGCCGACTTGGAGAGGTTCTCCTCGTCCTCCATGAAGCGTTTGATCTTACGTATGGCGTCCTCGTATCCGGGTATCTGCACCTTTTCATACAAGTTCACCTTCTGAGTGGTTTTACGGCGTGCATAGTCCAGCAGCTCCATCTTGCGGTTGTAGACCTCGAACTCGATACCCAGCTGCGCCATGCGCTTCAGAATATCGACTCCGTCGGCGAACCAGACGGGCGACGAGAAAAGATCGTAGGGTTTCACCTCGAATTTCACGTCCTGCAGGACCGGCGTACGCACACCTGCGATTTTCTGTACCGAAAGTTCCACATCGGCGATACGCAGGAGGTCACAATCAAACTCTCCCCATAGCGACACCATGTAGTCGTACTCGGCCTTGAGCCGGTCGAGCCGACGGCGGTAATCGCCTGCGGAGTCCTTCGCCTTCTTCACCTCGGAGCGCAGGGCCGACTCCTTGCTTTTGATCGTAGGAAGCGCCTTCTGCCGCATTTTCAGCTGCTTGCCGAGGTCGCCGAGCGAGGTCTTGTTATATTGAAATTTGATTGCCATCGTACGTTACGCTTCTTTCCAGTACTTTTTGATGAGTTCCTCCTTGATAGCGACCTCCTCCTTGGAGAAATACTTCGCAAAGAGTCCCCACGCCGTGTCGAGCATCTCGGTGATGCCGATATTGACGTCGATCGAGAGCAGTTTCTCCGAGTAGTCGAACGCGAATTTCAGCGTACGTTCGTCGTAATCCGAGAGGTCGAAACCGTTTTCGAGCTTGGTCTTGGCGTTGGCGGCGTCGGCATACAGACGCACGCAGGCGTTCATCACCTGCGGATGGTCCTCGCGGGTCTTCTTGCCGATAACCAGCTGCTTGAGACGCGACAGCGAACGGAACGGGTCCACGATGACCTTGCCCGTATCGGAGTCGTTGCGCAGGAACAGCTGACCCTCGGTGATGTAACCCGTATTGTCGGGAATGGCGTGCGTGATGTCGCCGCCCGAAAGGGTCGTCACGGCGATGATGGTGATCGAACCGCCGTTGGGCAGCTGCACGGCCTTCTCGTAGATCTTCGCCAAGTCCGAATAGAGCGAACCGGGCATCGAGTCCTTCGACGGAATCTGGTCCATGCGGTTCGACACGATAGCCAGCGCATCGGCATAGAGCGTCATGTCGGTCAGCAGCACCAGCACCTTCTCGCCCTTGTCCACGGCGAAGTATTCGGCGGCGGTCAGCGCCATGTCGGGAACGAGCAGGCGCTCCACGGGCGGGTTCTCGGTCGTATTGACGAACGACACGATGCGGTCCAGCGCACCGGCGTTCTCGAAGACGGACTTGAAGTAGAGGAAGTCGTCGTTGGTGAGTCCCATGCCGCCCAGAATGATCTTGTCGGCCTTGGCGCGCAGGGCCACGTTGGCCATCACGGCGTTATAGGGCTGGTCGGGGTCGGCGAAGAAGGGAATCTTCTGCCCCGTGACGATCGTATTGTTGAGGTCGATGCCGGCGATACCCGTGGCGATCAGCTCCGAAGGCTGGATACGCTTGAAGGGGTTCACCGTCGGGCCGCCGATCTCGCGCGGCTCGCCCTCGACACCGTGACGCCCTTCGAGCGGCTCGCCGTAGGCGTTGAAGAAACGGCCCGCGAGGTTGTCCGACACGCGCAGTTTCGGGGGTTCGCCGTGGAAGACGACCTCCGAATCGGTGGCGATGCCCTCGGTTCCGGAGAACACCTGCAGCGTCACGTTCTCGCCCATAATCTTCACCACCTGCGCCAGCTTGCCGCCCACGGTAGCCAGTTCGTCGTTGCCGACGCCCAGCGCCCGGAGCGTCACGGTCGCCTTGGTGATGTTGTCAATCTTGGTATATATCTTCTGAAAAGCTCGTGTTGTCATGGTCTAAAGCTTATTTGATTTTTTCACTCACATACTCCTCGATCTGCTTGCGGTAGCCTTCGAACTTCTCCGACTGCCACTCCGAGTAGTTCATCTGACGGAAGAGGTTGATAAGGCCCTTGAAGAACTGCGAGCACTCCTCGAAATCGGCGAAAGCGAAATCCTTCCGGCAGATGTCGAGCACCATTTTATACATCATCTTCTGACGTTCGAGCGGACAGTTGGCGTCGATGTCGTCGAAAGCGTCCTGCTGCAGGATCACGAAGTCGAGCAGCTCCGATTTCCAGAAACGTTCGTGATACTCGACCGGAACGCCGTCGTCGCCGAGAATGTTGATCTGGTCGTTGGCCTCCTTGCCGCGCTGCACGAGGGTCTTGCCGGCATAGACGAGGTCCACCCAGTCCTTTTCGATATGCTCGTCGAGGTATTCGCGGATTTCGGGATATTCGAGGTATTTCGAATAGGATTCGAGCGGGTCGATGGCCGGGTAACGCTTCGAGTCGGCGCGGCCCTGCGAAAGCGCATAGAAGCAGCGCGCGGCCTTCTTGGTCGATTCGGTCACCGGCTCCTTGAGGTTACCGCCCGCAGGCGACACCGTACCGAGGAAGGTCACGGAACCCGTCTGGCCGTTGTTCAGTTTGACCAGACCGGCGCGCGAATAGAAGTTGGAGATGATCGCCGAAAGGTCCATCGGGAAGGCGTCCTGACCGGGCAGCTCCTCCAGACGGTTCGACATCTCGCGCAGCGCCTGCGCCCAGCGCGAAGTCGAGTCGGCCATCACCAGCACCTTGAGTCCCATCGAGCGGTAGTATTCGCCGATGGCCATGCCGGTATAGACCGACGCCTCGCGCGCCGCAACGGGCATGTTCGACGTATTGCAGATGATGATCGTACGCTCCATGAGCTTGCGGCCCGTATGGGGATCGACCAGTTCGGGGAACTCCTTGAAGATTTCGACCACCTCGTTGGCGCGCTCGCCGCAGGCCACCATGATGATGATGTCGGCGTCGGCCTGCTTGGAAATGGCGTGCTGGAGCACGGTCTTGCCGGCGCCGAAAGGTCCGGGGATGAAGCCCGTACCGCCTTCGGCCATCGGATTGAAGGTGTCGATGGCGCGAACGCCCGTCTCCATCATGCGCGACGGACGCGGCTTCTCGACGTAGCAGCGCACGGCCTGCTTCACGGGCCATTTCTGAACCATCGTGACCGCATGTTCGCGGCCCTCCTCGTCGGTCAGGACGGCGATCGTGTCCGTCACCTTGTATTTCCCGGCCGCCGCCACGCTCTTGACCGTATAGTTGCCGGCCATGGTGAAGGGCACCATGATCTTATGGCTCACCCACTGCTCCTTGACTTCGCCCAGCCACGACGCGGCGGTCACCTTGTCGCCCGCCTTGGCCAGCGGAGCGAATTCCCACTCGGCATCGAAGTCGATCGGATCGGTGATCGAACCGCGCTCGATGAACAGCCCGTCCATCTTTTCGAGGGCGTTCTGCAGACCGTCGTAGTTGCGCGACAAAAGTCCCGGCGCGAGCGTCACTTCGAGCATATGTCCCTCGAACTCGACCTTGTCGCCGATCTTGAGTCCGCGGGTGCTGTCAAAAACTTGGACATAGGCGCTGTCGCCTACGACCTTGATGACCTCGGCCATCATCTTGGTATCTCCCGCATAGACATAGCAGATCTCGTTCTGGCCTACTGCTCCGTCGGCCTTGACGATGACGATGTTGGAGATGATACCATTTACACGTCCTGTAGTTTTCATGAATATTCGTTTAGTTTCTTATTTTCATTTTTCCGGTCGCGGACCGCATTTCCGCACTTCCCGGCCGCTCCGCATCCCTCCTGCCGGAGAGACCGGTCCCGGTCCGGCGGCGCGCCGCCCGCATGTGCCGCGCGGCGGCTATATCCTGTTCACCAGCTCCCTGCCGTCCAGCTCGGCCATCAGGCGGTCGAACATCTCACGACCGCGCACGGCGTCCAGCTGCGTCCAGCGGGCCACGATATTGACGCGCGCCAGATAGGACAGAATGGTATTGATGTCGAAATAGTCGAACGTCGCCAGCTCGGTGGCCTCGTTCCAGCGGATCAGGTCGATCTTGTGCTCCTTCTCGACCAGATTCGCCTCGTCGTTCACGGCGGCGATCACGGCGTCGATGTAGGGCAGCTCGCCCCGCAGACCGAAATCGGCGGCCGAACTGCGCTCCAGCTGTTCGACCACGTCGCCCCCGCCCACGGTCACCTCCTCGACCGGACGGCCCGCGGCAATACCATTGGGGCGTCACGGCGGCCGTCACGTTGCGCAGGGTGCGGTCGAACTCCGACCACTCGCGCAGGAAGCGGCTCTTGGCACGGCTGCAGGTGGCGTAATAGGCGTCGAACAGCGCGGTTTCGAAACGCTGCGCCGTATCGACCTCCTCGGCGTCCTCCCCTTCGGGATCGGCATAGGCGCGCAGCACGCGGCCCACGGCGGCGGGCAGGCGCTTGGGAGCCTTCACCTCCTCTTCCAGCTCTTCGCGCGTGAAGTTGCCCAGCGGATTGTGCGCCGAGCGCCCCGCGCGCAGCGAAGCGATATTCTCACAATCGTAGTAGCCGTACAGCAGACGCACCTGAGCCGCATCCGAAGCCGAAACGCCGTCGAGAATCTCCCCGACGATGGCTTTGGCGTCGAAACCCTTGGTGTCGGCGTCGAGGGAGTACTCCTTCAGTCCGGCTACCAGACAATAATATTCCGTTGCGAACATACGCGTTACGCCTTAAAAAGCATGTCCGAAACCTTCTCGCGCAGGTATTCGCCCAGCAGGGCGTCGAAATCGGCGTCGGAGAACGAGATGTAGTAACCGCCCTCCTTGGCGCCTACCTTGAAGCCCGTCTTCACCTCCTTGGAATAACCCACTTCGATACCGGCGGAGAGCAGCTCCTGAGCGCTCTTGCCGAACGCCTCGTCGAGCTTGGCGCGGTCGGCTTCGGGCAGCAGCGCCTTCAGCTCCACCTTGCCGGCGTCGGCGCCGTTCCAGTTCTTGGCCACGGACAACAGCATCTCCTTGATGAAGGCGGGATCCATGACGGCCTCCCTGACGCCTGCGGCCGTGCTCTTGGCGACGATCATCGCAGCGATCTCCGACTTGATCTTCGCGGCGGCCTGCTTGCCGGCGAGCGAGATTTCGGTCATCGTATTTTTTTCGACGTCCTCGGCCTTGTCCTGCGCCTTCCTGACGATATCCTCGGCCTGAGCACGGGCTTCGGCGACGATCTTCGCCGCCTCTTTCTTAGCCTCGGCGACCAGACGGTCGGCTTCGGCGCGTCCTTTCTCCAGCCCCTCGTCGTAGAGCTTCTGAGTCAACTGTTGAAGTTTGTTTTCCATAGCGTTATTTAGTTTTAATTATTGTTTTTCATTTTAGCGATACAAATATATAAAAGTTTATAATACAAACAGCGGCGCACCGCGACAATTTGTCCTTTTTTGACAAGAATAGAGAACAAAAGGAAGAAACACGCACCGCAGAACCCCTTGGAATTCAAGCTCCGAACCCCCTCTCCGCGCAATTCGCATACCGAAATCGCCCCTTCCGGAAGGGGCTGATTCCGGCCGGCCCCGCCTCTCCCGCCGCAGAGCGGCACAGCCCGGCGCCGCACCGCCCCGGATAACGCCGCACGCCCCCGGAAACAGCGGGTTTCCGGGGGCGTGCACAAGAGCGAGCAGAGGCGTCAAAACAGGCCGAGCGACTTGCTTCGGGCCAGCAGGCAGGCACCCATCACGCCGGCGCGTTCTCCGAGCGACGAAAGCTTGATCTGCGTATCCTTGTTGACCAGCATCAGCGAGTATTTGTTGATAGCGTTGCGCACGGGCAGCATCAGGTACTCCTTGGCCACCGAAAGCGTACCGCCGATAACGATCACCTCCGGATTGAACATGTTGATAAGCCCCGCGATGGCCTTGCCGAGCGTATGCCCCACCGACTCCAGAATCTCGATGGCCAGCACATCCTCCTTCAGCAGCGCGGCCAGAATATCGTTCAGCGTGATCTCCTCGCCTTTTTTGTATTTCTCGGAAAGCATCGACACGCGTCCCTCCTTGAGTTTCTCCAGAAAAATCCGGTGCATGGCCGAACCGGAAGCCCCCGTCTCAAGACAGCCGCGTTTGCCGCAGCGGCAGATGATCTCGTTGTCGAGCAGCGGGAAATGGCCGAATTCGCCCGAAAAGCCCGACTTGCCGTAAAATATCTTGCCGTCGATGATCATCCCCAACCCCAGTCCCCAGCTGGCGTTGATGTAGAGCATCGTCTTCTCGGAGTGGGCGTCGCCGTACATATATTCGCCGTAAGTGGCGGCACGGGTGTCGTTCTCGATGTAGACCGTCGTGCCGAGACGCTCTTCGAGCAGCATCGTCAGCGGCTGTTCCTCGACGAAGAAATAGCTGTAACTGTATCCGGTCTGCGAATTGACGCGGCCCGAAATATTCACCCCGACGGCCAGCACCTTGTCGCGGGCGATCTTGCGCGCACGGATGAAATTCTGAATCACGTCGCAAAGACGGTCCAGCGAACGGGGATCGTTGTCCATCAGAAAATCGACCGTCGTTTCATCGATCAGCTGTCCCTTGAAATTGATGACGGCCATCATGACCGAATCCTTGCGCAGATCGACGCCGACGAAATACCCGGCATAGGGATTCAGGCCGTAAATATTCGGCCGTCGTCCGCCGGCCGTCCCCTGCTCGCCGAAGTTGTGGACGAAACCTTCGTCGATCAGCTCCCCGATCAGTTTGGTTACGGTCGGCACGCTCAGATTCACGGCCTTGCTCAGATCCGTAATGCTCGAATCCCCGCAGAAGATATACTGGCAAATGATCTGCTGTTTGAGAATCGCGTTTTTATTGCCTTCCGTCGCCTGTTTTAAAAACGAACTGGTCATACCGTATCTTTTTGTGTGATTTCAATATTAATTGTGTAAAGGTAGCAATAAATCACGACCCGGCAAACCCGATACAAAAGAAAATAGCTTCGCACGCAGGTCATAACCCATTTTTTTCAAAAGCCGCCCGCGACACGCACTCCAAGCACCGACCAAAAAGACAATAAAATACGACAAAAAGACAATTCCGCCCGATTCATAATAACAAATCTTACGATAACGCCGATTCGCAGACAATTCGTTTACGAACGACTCCCGTCTAAGAAGCGTCTCCCCACCGCCGCATGCGGCCCGCGGCAGGACGCCGCGGGAAAACCGAGCAATTCTCGCCCG
>OBWJ01000267.1_pt1 | contig 45917 bp, 38 predicted proteins | sample 1495181 | NCBI WGS metagenome assembly OBWJ01 (sample SAMEA2580041, study PRJEB22360) | human gut metagenome
GCATGATCTGGTAAAGTCTCGCCAGCCGGTGCCCGATTCTGGCGAGCTGGGTTTCACTGTCCTCCGGGCGTTTTGGCGCTTCGTTTCCGGTGATCATGTGGTCTAAGGTTTGGCACAGGTCTACGGTAAACTGCGACAGCCGCTTTCCAAATGCCTGCGTCAGTACAAAGATCCCTGCAAGGGCGCACAGCAGCATCGCTCCGCCCGTCAGCAGCACCGCCGTCTGTTTTGTCACAAAAAACAGGGCTATGGTGATCCCGGACATGGAGAGGACAAGTCCTATTGCCACCCAGCCAAACAGCCGCTTTACCGAGAGGTTTTGAAACTTCATTTTGCCTCGCCTCCCGTCCATTGATAACCCATGCCGTAAACGGTCTTGATGTAGGGGGCACCTCCGTCGGATTCAATCTTGCTGCGAATCCGACTGATGGAGGTTGTCAGGGTGTGTTCGTCCACATACTTCTCGTCTATATCCCACAGCTTTTCCAAAAGCTGTCCACGAGTCAGCACTTGCCGGGGATTTTTGCGAAACAGGTTCAGCATTTTGTACTCCATCGGGGATAGAGTCAGAGGCTTTCCATTTAAGGAAGCCGTCTGCTCTGAAAAGTCCAGAAACAGCCGTCCATCGTCGTAAATGTCTTTAGCTGGTTTGTGGTGTTCCAGCATGGCGAACATGGCTTTGATTTTTCGCTGCAAGGCTCTGATCACAAAGGGCTTTGTGATGTAGTCCACCGCGCCCACCTCATAACCCCGTATCTGGTCGCTCTCCTGATCGTTGGCGGTCAGGAAAATTATGATGGTGTCCGGGTGCTGGGGCTTTATTAGCCTGCACAGTTCAAAACCGTTGCCGTCCGGCAGGTTGACGTCCAGCAGAACTAAATCAAACTCCCGTTGGCGGATGGCATCGGCTGCGGTTCTGGCGTTTAGGGCAGAAGTCACGCCATAGCCATCTGCGGTCAGGTTATAAGTCAACATCTTATTCAAAAAACTGTCGTCCTCGACAATTAAAATCTGCTTCATATCCTCACTTCCTTTGCTTTTTGCAGATAGTATAACAGGCAAATGTCCGCGAAATGTTACAGCGGACGGATTTTTTCAAAAAAATTTCCATCTATATTATAAGTTGATCCAGTTAGTGATACAAGGATGGTATTCAAGTCTTTATCAAAAATCGGCATAATCAAACCTATCAACCGGTATAATAAGGTTATTCCTTTGTGCAAATCGGCACGATAGAATATACTTGAGGTGGATGATTATGCCGATTGATGATTTGACTGCTTTTGGGCAAAAAATGCGGGAAGCCCGAAAGAAAAAAGACCTGACACAGCAGGAACTTGCGGATCTGAGCCATGTTTCTGTAAAGCAAATCGCCAATATCGAAAAGGGGAAAATGAATCCTTCTTATTTGATTTTAAGAGCATTGGCAAAGGTCCTGCACATCTCTTTAGATACGCTTATAAATCCAGATATTTCTCTGGAAGATGAAGGTGTCAATCAGATGAAAATGCTTTATTCCAGCTGTCCGCCAGAAATGCGTGGCACCCTGTTACATCACACCCAGGAAACGGTGAAAGAACTGACAGAGTTGTCCGAAAAATTTGAAATGAATTGAGCCAGTGAGTGAAATTTAACGATTCTCTCACTGGTTCTTTTCAATTTCTGAGAAAAGAGGCAAGCAATGCCTGTGTTAATACACACAGGTCCGCAGAGAAGAAAATCCCTCCGTGATTTTCCTCTCCGCTTGCTTGTTGAGGGCAGCGCCCCCAAGCCCCTTTGAACACAGAATTTCATTCTGTGGCTGCGCGTTCTGCGAACGCTTTTGACCAGGACCAGCTTACCGCTGGCCGTGGTCTTTTTCTTTTTCAACATCCTGTTCTACCTCCATTTTCAGCACTCGATCTACATTTGCCTTTGCCGTTAAAAGCTCCCGCATTTCCTCACGGGAGCGCCGATACTCGGAATAAGTCTTTTTCTTTTCTTCCAGCAATTTTGCGTACTCTGTCTGTAACTCTTTGACCTTTGGCAGCTTCTTGACGCCCATCTCATCAAAGGCATTCTTAGCAGCCTGGTGGAGCAGAATTTCTTCCTCATGTTCCTCCCGGAATTTCTTAGAGTAACCCGCCTTGCGGTATGCCACATAGACCTCACGGGTCTTGGCATAATTTACGATGTGAGTACGCAGAACAGCAATCTCTGCCATGCGCTTTTCAGCCGCTTTGATCTGCGCCGAAAGTTCATTGTGATGTGCCGTGGCAGCCGCAGCCTTTTTTTCCAAAACCGCATACTCCAGCAGATTGTTCTCTGACAGGTAATTCATGGTCTGCGCCATTTGTTTCAGATTAAAAACTTTAGCCCATCGAGCATAGCCAGCACCTTTTCCAGCCTGCAATTTTGCCTGAATGTCCACCAGCAGATTGATCTTCGGCGGCTCTGCCTGTGTGACTGTTTTCTTTCGCGGGGTATGTGCTTTCTTCCCTAAGAGAACTGCCCCCAAATCTTCCAATCCATATCCTTCGCCCAGACTGTCCATGCGGGCGGCTTTCTCCCAACCAGAGAGTTTCAGTCGATACGATTTTCCGCGCTTTGAGACTTCACAACCATATTCTCGCAACAGCTTCAGCAGTTCTTCAAAGTCAGCAGGACTTTGTGATAATGCGTTGTCAATCGCCACACGAAGCAGCTCTCGGTGAGATGGCTTTGCCTGATCGCCCAGCCATTTGTTATAGCTCTTTCCGTGAAGTTTCGGATTCTCTACAATGGACAGTCCATTCTCAATACAGATGGTGTCACTTAGCCGACGAACCGCCTTGGTGCTGCCCCAAAAGTTTCGGAACTTCCGGTCATATTCTAAGCTGACCGATGACCAGATAATGTGATTATGAATGTGCGACTTGTCTATGTGCGTGCATACCACAAAAGCATGATTGCCTTTGGTAAAACGCCTTGCAAATTCTACGCCCAGCCGGTTTGCTTCTTCTTGGGTAATCTCACCGGGGCGGAAGGACTGGCGCACATGATAGGCAATCACATCATCCGCGCCACGCACTCGTCCGGTAGCGGCAATGTACTGCCGCTTTGCCAGAAGAAACTCTGCATCCGCAGTCCGGCTGTCACACGCATAGCTGGTAATGAGCTTGCCGTCATCTGTTTTCTGTGGATTTGCTACATAGTCGATGATGTCACTGATCGCCCGACTCTCTGTGCGGCCTTTGCCGACATGAAGCGGCATGATTCTTGTAGTTGCCATAAAAAGCCCTCCTCTCAAAATATTTTCTCTGAACTCTTTGTGCCTATCGTTGAAATAAACTCTCCTTATGGGTATAATATAAAGAAACTACCAATACCTCAAAGGAGGGATTTTATGATAGAACAGCTCATTGCTGAAGCAACCGAATGTGATTTCAAAGTTGCACTTGAAATAAAGAAACCCAAAAGCTGGTTAAAAAGTGTCAGTGCCTTTTCCAATGGAATCGGCGGCACTCTGTTTTTCGGGGTCTCTGATGACCGGAAGCCTATCGGCTTGTCTGATGTTCAAAAGGATGCTGAAGCGATCAGCCGCTTAATCAAAGAACGTATCACACCATTACCGCAGTTTATCTTAAAGCCATTGCAGGAAGATGGTAAAAATCTATTAGCTCTGGAGGTTTCTCCCGGCCGCAGCACCCCATATTATTACAAGGCAGACGGCGTAATGGAAGCATATATCCGTGTTGGAAATGAAAGCGTAATTGCCCCTGATTACATTGTGAATGAACTGATCTTAAAGGGAACCAATCAGTCCTTTGATACCCTAACAACAGATGCGGTAAAAAAGGATTACAGCTTTACACTTCTGGAAGCAACCTATCTGGAACGGACTGGTCTCCGCTTTGAGCCATCCGATTATGTCTCCTTCGGTTTGGCTGACAAAAATGGGGTCTTGACCAATGCCGGAAAGCTCATGACCGATCAGCACACGGTTTATAACTCTCGTATGTTCTGTACCCGGTGGAATGGCTTGGAAAAAGGCTCTATCTTTGATGATGCATTGGACGATAAAGAATACGAAGGGAATCTGATTTATCTACTGAAAAGCGGCAGTGAATTTATTCGCAATAATTCCAAAGTCCGTTTTGTCAAAGAGGCACAGTATCGTGTAGACAAGCCGGATTATGCTGAACGAGCTGTGACAGAGGCTCTTGTTAATGCGCTTATCCATCGTGATTATATTGTGCTTGGCAGCGAAATCCATATTGATATGTTTGATGATCGGGTGGAAATCACATCTCCGGGCGGTATGTTTGGCGGCGGCTCAATTCAGGAATACGATATTTACAGTATCCGTTCCATGCGACGAAACCCTGTGATTGCTGACCTGTTCCACCGCATGAAGTACATGGAACGCCGTGGAAGTGGTCTACGCAAAATCGTCAGTGAAACCGAAAAGCTGCCTGGATACACAGAGGCATATAAGCCCGAATTTTCCTCAACAGCAACAGATTTCAGGGTCATCTTGAAAAATGTAAACTACAACTTAGAGGGTGACGCCCACCAAGTTATCCACCAAGTTACCCACCAAGTTATTGAACTATCAACGGTGTCCAAACAGATTTTGGCTTTTTGCACAACACCAAAATCCAAGAAAGAGCTTGCAGTATTTTGCGGCTTCAAAGATTTAAGAAACTTCACTTTGAAGCATATCAATCCGCTTTTAGAATCCGGGCAATTAGAAATGACTATTCCCGATAAACCTAAAAGTCGCAATCAAAAATATATTACAGTTCGTTCCGAATAAACAGAGAAGCAGGGCATTGGGTCTCATCTCCCATTGCCCTGCTTCTTTTTCATTCCAAATTATATTCACATCATTTACCCATACACCCAATCCTGTATCGTAAATTTCAAACTCTGCACCTTTCCCAGCAGCCAGATCGCAGCCAGCGGCAGCCCCATCGGGCTAATCAAAAATGCCATAACCAGCAAAACCACACCATTCTGCGGGGAATAGGTAATCAGCACAGCCACGCCAAGCAGAGCAATTACCGTGCTTAGTAGACCAAGCACCAGACCGGATATGTAGATCAGCCCCGTGCAGAGCCAGACAAAAAGCGTCAACACCAAAACGACCGGTGCAGTTACGATCATCAGCAGACATTTCAAAATTTTCATTCCTGTTCCTCCCTCCAACATTCCAGATGCCGTTTGCACAGGGCATCCGCTTCTCTCTCATCATCTTCCGTCACTTCCCGTTTTCCTTTGGTCAGTTCAATCTCCAGATAAGTCCGGTAATCATCGGCTAAGAGGTCGAACAGTTCCTTGGGAGTATGGCACACCTCGCCAGAGCAATAGTGAAAATCTTGGTCAAATTCAACTCTTACACATCCATGGCGGCTGATATAAACTTCTATGGTCTCGTCTGCGGTCAGGTAATCCGCAAAAATCTCCAGCACCCTTTCAAAGGTCAGCATCTGTTTTCACTCCTTTGCTACGCTTCTTATTCTACTCATATTATCCGGTACGGACAGGCAAAAGACAAGGATACAGACAAAAAGAAAAAGCGGAGGAAGGTGCGGCGAAGAAACGCCGTTCCTCCCTCCGCAAATGGAGTATCTATCCCTGTTATGAAAGTTTGGAGAGTTGGGTAAGGATTTCCCTCACACCCTCCCACAGTTGTTCCTGCCGCTGGGATATATCCTCCAAGTCAGCATTATAAACCCGCCCGGTCTCATGCACTTTGCGGGTCAGCTGATTCAAGTTGTTGCTGCTTCGACGCATCAGAGAGACCAACTCCTTCAGCTCCGGCAGTTCCAGCTTGACCACATAACCATCCAGCGCCATTTTCCGCAGATAAGCACTCAAATTCTCTGTCCCGTATTGCTGCATCTTTTGATGGATCAGCTCCAGTTCTTCTGCGGACACCCAAAACAAAACCGGAACATCCCGCTTGCGCTTTGCCATGGTTATCGCTCCGGCTCCCGTTTTTTCGGGGCGGCAGACTTATGGGCGGGCAACTCCTGTTTGAGCTTTTGCAGGACAGAACTTTTCTGCTGTTCTTGAGCGACTTTTCGGAACTGTCTGGTGAACAGGTCGGTCAAACCGGGATTGACCTGATCTACCACCAGATAGGCACAGTGGCGGGAAGCGCCGCTGTCCTCCAGCGTAGGAATGTTTTTTGCCCATGCTTTATTGTCCTGAGAGATACGCCCGTCATAGTTCTTGCGCTGGATGGTGTTGGCAAGAATAAACTGTACCCGTTCCGTCCCGAACTTTTCCAGCACATCTTTGACCGCCGCCTCCGTATCCAGCCGATTCTCTGCATAGTGGGCGCTGATGGTCTGCTCAATGGCTTCTTTGCAGGCGCTGTTCGCCTGATATGAGAGGTTGTACTGTGCCATTTCCCCATGCTCGGACGCATAGGCAGCAGAATGTGGATAGACCGGTGTTGTTCGCAGTTCCTCTTTGGCTCTGCACACATCGTCGACACGGCTTTCAATGCTGTCCCGGATCACATCCATATAGCCGGTCTCCAGCTTTTCAAAATAGCGGTACACATCCGCCAGCGGAGAGGGAGATTCCAAAAGTGCCTGAGCCTGGGTGTCGGTCAACTCCAGTTCCTCCATTGCCATCACGATGTCCTCGCGGATGATGTACTCATAGGCATGGTTTAAGACTTCTTCCGGGGGCTGGCTTTTCAGCCAGTCCCGGAACTTGTCCTGTTCGGCAGCCATCTTTTCATAAAGGGCTGTATTCAGATCGTTAGTATTCATGTTATCGCACCTCCTCATGCTGTTTTGGTTTCTTGTCTGTACTACGGGGTTGTACCGGGCGTTTTAGGGTATCCAGCACCGAAGGCCGTGTGCTTTTGGCAACAACAGACTCGGTGTGTGCCTGCCCCTTTCCGTCGATGTTGAGCAGGGTATCCAACTCCACCAGACGGGCGTTTTTGCTTCTCAGTTCTTCTTCATAAAGGAATGGCTTTCCGACTTCCTCCTTTGCGGCAGCCTGCTGCTGATAGAGGTTATCCAGCTGGGCCTTTGCCGCCTCCAGACGCTGGGGCATCTGGGCGAGGGCATTGTCGATACGGGTAAGATTTCCGCGAGGGTCTGTACCAAGGGTTGCCCGGTGGGTCATCTGTCCTTTCAGCAGGAGCGCATATTCCTGTTTCCAGGCGGAAAATTCCACGGACATGGCATAACCCCGGTAGCTGCCGATCTGCACCGGATCGGAGGTTTTGACCTCCTTGCAGGCATCCAAAAGAGCTGCACCAGCGTTCTCCTTATCGGTCAGCAGGTCTCCACGAATCTCCATACCGGCAAAGCCGTCCTCTGGGTGCGGGTGAGCTGCCAAAACCTCCAGATCGGATTCAAAGCCCTTGATAAAACCTTTGTGCTTTTCAATCTCCTCCGGGAAGTATTTGAGCAGCTGGTCCTCCAGACGGTACTGCTTGCTCTGGTGGTCGGCTTTCATCAGCTTCAGCTTGGCAACCTCCACATCCAAATCCATGCGTTCCTTGATACGGGGGTCTCCGGCACACAGGGCCTTGATCTCGGCAAAGGAAAGCGCCGTTTCATCCACATCGTCGCAGCTTCTCACAGGCGATTTCGAGGTCATAATCTGGCTGATGAATTTCTGTTTGTTTTCCACCGTCTGCCAGAGGTAGGCATCAAAAGTTCCCTCCGTGACATAGCGGTACACATGGACAAGAGGGTTCTGGTTGCCCTGGCGCTCGATACGGCCCTTGCGCTGGGCAAGGTCTCCCGGACGCCACGGGCAGTCCAAATCATGCAGCGCCACAAGGCGATCCTGCACATTGGTGCCAGCGCCCATCTTGGCAGTGCTGCCTAATAGGACACGCACCTGCCCGGTGCGGACCTTGGAGAACAGTTCCTTTTTCCGTACCTCTGTGTTGGCTTCGTGGATAAAGGCGATCTGCTCGGCAGGCATCCCCTGGGCGATGAGCTTCTGGCGGATGTCCTCATAGATGGTAAAGGCAGGCTCCGGTTCATCCAGTGGGATTGCTTCTTCCAACCCGTGAAGCAGCGGATTGTCCAGCTGTTTGGCTGCCTTTTTGGAGGGAGCTGCCTGGGGCGTGGAAATGTCGCAGAACACCAACTGGGTCAGCTTGTCTGCATCCCCGTCCCGCCAGATCTGCATGATGTTGTCCACGCACTGATTGACCTTTGTGCCAGGTTCATCCGGGAGCATCTGGTTGACGATCCTCTGGTCCAGTCCCAGCTTGCGGCCATCCGAGGTGTCGGGTAGGATACCGGCGAGGTAGCTATGCTCCTTTTCCGTTATCCCCCCACGGAACCGGACTTGATACTTTCGCATCATCCGGCTCCCCAGTAATTTAATTCCAAGAAAGTGGTTTATTTATTGTTCCATTGTGGATTGCTACATGGCATTCCCGACATACCACGAGCGTTTTTCTGTTTCTTGCTGCCATAACTTGCGCCCACGTGGGAGCGCTAGGCAGTCCTTTGTTCTTCACATCAGCAAGTTTGCGAATATGATGTACTTCGATATTATCTTTGCTTCCGCACAATTCGCAGGTATCTGCCATCAGCCTTTTTACCAGTTCCGTTCGTCCACCATACACCTTATAGGGCTTCTCCTCGATAATGGCTTTGCGCTTATGAGCAAGGGAGATGCCTCCCCAAGTTGCCACAAGTGGCTTCTTACCGGGCCGTGGCACGACTACTTGTAAACAGGGGACTTCTTTTCCGCTTGTACTTGTAGTTGTGGTTCTGTACTTTTTCTTTTGCTTCTTCATAGAAGACCTGTGTTTGCAGGCTAATGTTTTCAGCAAAGAAGTTTCCATCACCCAATACAGTTTAGAAAACCAAGACAGATTTTGCGCCAAGATGTAATACTGAACCAACCCACGGTACTCCGCTTGAAACTGTTGCACGATAGAAAAATCATTATCTTGGAGCAACGCATTTCTATGAGTAACCTTTCCATTTCGCTTGAAGGATTGACACTTGCTCTCAATAACCTTTGCAGGAACAAGTAGTGCGATGGCACCGTTTGCACCTCTGCGCCCTTTGGGGTCGATGTAGTCATTAGCCCTTTGTGCCTTGATTTCGTAACCCAGGAACTTAGCCGCCTGACTACTTGCACTGGTAATTAAGGTCTTTTCCTGCGATAATTCCAGATGAAGCTCATTTTCAAGGAAATTGTGCATTGCCGCCTTAATTTCCTCGGCGTCAGCTTTGGAGCCTGTAAAGCCGATGAGAAAATCATCAGCATAGCGAACATATCTGCATCTGCGATAGGTTTCATCATACGGGTCAACAGACGGAATATTTCGCCGTTCTACCTCAAGTTTGTGGGCAGTCTGCATATCTCCATTCTTTCTGGCTTTGCTGATTTCAGCGTTCATCCTGTTGTATACAGGGTTAGATTTCTGCCGCTTACCCTTTGTATATTGGGGAATTAGCGTATTTTCTATCCACTGGTCAAATTCATTCAAGTAGATGTTTGCCAGTAGAGGGCTGATAACCCCTCCCTGTGGAGTTCCGCTGATTGTCTGATTGAATTTCCAATCATCCAAATAGCCTGCTTTCAGCATATTGGAGATAAGGCGAAGAAACCTTCCATCATGGATATTCTTCTCAAGAATTTTCAAGAGAACATCGTGGTCAATCGTATCGAAATATTTGGATATATCTCCCTCGATGAACCAGCGGGTTCCTTTCCATATCTGAATTTCCTGCAACGCTGTGTGACATCCTCTGTTGGGTCTGAAGCCATGGGAATGATTGCTGAATTGCGGTTCGTAGTACGCTTCTAATATTTCTCGCATTACCTCCTGCAATAGCTTGTCTCCCCATGTAGGAATACCAAGAGGACGTTTCTTTCCGTTTTTCTTCGGAATATATTCACGTCTTGCAGGTTTCCATTGGTATTTTTCTTCTCGTAGGAGTTCAATCATTCTGTCGATTTTCTGGATTGACATACCATCAACCGTTTCATCTGTAACACCCTTGGTCATTGCGCCGTTATTCGGGTATAACTTTGCATAGGCATTAAGATAGAAGTCCCGGTTGAACAAGAGTTTGTAAACTCTTTCAATGGGTTTGTGCTGTTTTCCACGTTCTTGAATGACCGTTAAAACAGTTTGGGCTGTACGCATCTCACGCACCTACTCCTTTCTAACTAGGTCTAAATTACCTGTCACCCTTCGCCGTGTACAAGGCTTTCCCTTGCTCTGACTACTATGGTGACTCCGTTGCCATGGGGGTCGCCCCCTTTAGGCAATCCTGCCATTCGTCAAAAGTGTACGTATCGAGCGTCCCTTAGGTTCCTCGTTCGTTCCTTTATTCGCACTCACTGTGCGCTCTTTTACTGCAAAAAGTTACCCGATGCCAAATCACATCATCAGGCATACAGTAACATCGGTATCAATCGCTTTCCGAAGGGCGATGCTGTGCACCAAGTCGGAACTAAGGTTCAGGCAGTATAGCTTTAACCATAGGACACGGAACTTGCGGAGCGTCGAAGTATTGCGATTAACTTCTTATCCGCTTTACCAACATGCGATTGTCCCCTTTGAGTTTCCTCGCCAGGTAGGTTGGTTGTTCCCATTATTCACTTTTAATAATGTCCCCCTGCGGGGGAGATACACTTTTGCGCTTAGCAGCGCACGATTTTGAGCATATTATCCACCGACGGGTCCACACTGCCTCTGTGTACTTCGGAAGCGCGCTCAGAGAGAACCTTCACCATTTCCTGCTGATGTTCGGTGGGCTGTGCCACGATGTTGTGGTATTCCACTTCCGGGGTAGGCAGATTCAGTTGGTCGGCAGTCTTAATGTCGGCCACCTCTTTGAACAGGTTCATCAGCTCCGGCAAGTTGAAAAACTTGGAGAATCGAGTGCGCGCCCGATAGCCGGTCCCTTCCGGGGCAAGCTCCAAAGCGGTCACTGTCTCACCAAAGCGACTGGCCCAGCAGTCGAAATGGGTCATGTTCAGTTCTTGCAGGCGGTCATACTGGAGATACCGCTGCATGGTGTAAAGCTCGGTCATGGAGTTGCTGACCGGTGTGCCGGTTGCAAAGATAACGCCACGGTTTCCGGTAATCTCGTCCATATAGCGGCACTTGGCGAACATATCGCTGGACTTTTGGGCATCGCTGGTGGAGAGACCTGCCACATTCCGCATTTTGGTGTATAAAAACAGGTTTTTGTAGTTGTGGGCCTCGTCCACAAACAAACGGTCCACACCCAGCTGCTCGAAGGTTACCACATCGTCTTTTCGCCCTTCGGCTTGCAGCTTTTCCAGTCTGGCTTCCAGAGACTTTCTGGTACGCTCCAGCTGTTTGACGGTGAAACGCTCGCCGCCACTGGCCTGTACCTCTGCAATCCCCTCAGTGATCTCGTCGATCTGTTCATAGAGAAGCCGTTCCTGACGCTCCCGGCTGATGGGGATACGCTCAAACTGGCTGTGTCCCATGATAATGGCATCATAATCACCCGTCGCAATACGAGCGCAGAACTTCTTTCGGTTATGGGTTTCAAAGTCCTTTTTTGTGGTGACTAAGATATTGGCGGAAGGATAGAGACGCAGAAACTCCGACGCCCACTGCTCGGTCAGATGGTTTGGAACCACAAAGAGAGATTTCTGGCACAGTCCCAGGCGTTTGGCTTCCATCGAAGCAGCTACCATCTCAAAAGTTTTGCCTGCGCCTACTTCATGTGCCAACAGGGTATTTCCTCCATACAGCACATGGGCGATGGCGCTTTTCTGGTGTTCCCGCAGGGTAATGGCCGGGTTCATGCCCCCAAAAGTGATATGGCTGCCATCATACTCGCGGGGACGGGTAGCGTTCATTTCTTCGTTGTACTGGCGCACCAAAGTCTGGCGGCGCTCCGGGTCTCTCCAGATCCAGTCCCTAAAGGCTTCCCGGATCGCCTGCTGTTTTTGAGCTGCCAGGGTGGTCTCCTTGGCGTTCAGAACCCGGCGCTCTTTTCCGTCTGCGTCCTCTATGGTGTCATAGATGCGGACATCCCGCAGGTTCAGGCTGTCCTCTAAAATCTTGTAGGCATTGGCACGACTGGTCCCATAGGTGGTATAAGCTGCCACATCGTTGTAGGATACAGAAGATTTCCCCTTGATCTGCCATTCAGCGGTAAAGGACGAATAGTTGACCCCGATACTGCGCTGGAGATAAAACGGGGTATTAAAGGTCTCATACATAAATTGCTGGATATATTCCTTGTCAATCCAGGTAGCGCCCAGACGCACCTCGATCTCCGACGCATCCAGGTCTTTGGGCTGGGCGGCGGTAAGAGCTTCCACATTGACTGCATAAACCGGGTCCTGCTGTGCTGCCCGCTGTGCCTGACGCAGCTTTCGGCGTACATTGCCAGAGAGGTATTCATCAGCAGTCACATAATGGGGCGTTCTGTCCTGCTCCAACTGTCCCGGTACACGGAAGATTACGCCTTGCAGCTCTCCGGCCAGTTCTTCTTTTGTTTTTCCGGTAAGCTGGCTCATATAGTCCATATCCACGCAGGCTTTTTCCGAGATGGACACCGCCAGTGCTTCACTTGCCGTATCCACCACAGCCACCGCCTGATGGGGCTTGATGGTCCGCTTGGTGAACATATCTGCCTTGCGTTCCAGCTTTCCGTCCTCGTCGATGACTTCCAGCGCACAGAGCAGGTAATAGGAAGAATCGTCTGCATAGGCCAGACGGTTTGCACGGTCATTGATGAGACCGTATTTGGCAGAAAAGCTGTCATAGAGGCTGTTCAGTTCCGCCTGCTTCTCCCGAATGGTGCTGTCCGGAACCGCTGCATCCATCTGAAGGTCGATCAGTTCCTGCACACAATCACGCAGTCCCACAAGACCTTTCACGCGGGCTTCGGCGGTGGCGTTGAGGTCAGGGCGCACCATACGGCTGTTTTCCCGGTAGTACACCTGCCCGTCTACAATGGCATAGGAATAGTTCTTCACATTGGGGTCGGCAGGAATGGAGGTGTCAATGGCTTCGCCTTCGCCCAGCTCCGGCAGCTCGGCCTCCTGGTAGGTGCCGCGAATGTACTTCACGGCATCGTGCAGCTGATCGGCCAGTTCCAGCCCCTCAATGGGGTTCACGGTGTAGTCCATACCATGTGCAGTGCTTACCGGCTCCTGTCTGCCCAGCACCATTTCCGGGTGGTCGATAAAATACCGGTTGATGGCAAACCCGTCCTCCGTCTGTCCGGTCTGGGTCCATTCCGGCACGATGTCCAGCGGTCGATCCCGCTTTTGGAGAAAGATGATGTCGGATACCACCTCGGCACCGGCATTCTTTTTGAACGCGTCATTAGGCAGACGGATGACTCCCAGCAGCTCGGCACGTTGAGCAAGATACCGGCGCACGGTGGAATCCTTGGCGTCCATCGTATAGCGGCTGGTGACAAAGGCCACCACGCCGCCGGGACGCACCTGGTCGAGTGCTTTGGCAAAAAAGTAGTTGTGGATGCTGAAATTCAGCTTGTCATAGGCTTTATCTCGAACCTGATACTGGCCGAAAGGCACATTACCAATGGCAAGGTCATAGAAATCTCGCCTGTCGGTGGTCTCAAACCCGGCCACGGTGATGTCGGCCTTGGGGTAGAGCTGCTTTGCAATCCGTCCACTGATGGAATCCAGCTCAACGCCATACAGACGGCTGTTTCGCATTTCTTCCGGCAACATACCGAAGAAATTGCCCACACCGCAGGACGGCTCCAGGATGTTGCCGGTCTCAAATCCCATGCGGCCCACGGTCTCATAGATGGCCCGGATTACCGTGGGACTGGTGTAGTGCGCGTTGAGGGTGGAACCTCTGGCGGCGGCATATTCCTCCGGGGTCAGCAGTTCTTTTAGCTGAGCATACTCTAAAGCCCATGCCGGTTTCTCTAGGTCAAACGCATCAGAGAGGCCGCCCCAACCCACATATCGAGAAAGAACTTCCTGCTGTTCGGGGCTTGCCTGCTGTCCGGCAGCTTCCAGCTCTTTCAGCAAACGAATCGCATTGACATTTGCCTGGAACTTGGCTTTCGGACCACCTTCGCCCAAATGCTCGTCTGTAATGCGGAAGTTTTTTGCATTGCGACGTAGGTTATCCTTGTATTCCTCATAGGAGGCTTCCTCGGCAGCTTTGGCATTGGGAAAGGTCTGCCACTGGCCATTGACCTGAATGGAAACCGGGTGTTCATCCAACACTTCCTCAAAGGTTTTCTCCGGCTCAGTCACAGGGGCTGGCGGCTCCGGCTCCTCGATATGCAGTCGTTCCACCACCACATCATAAGGCAGATTGTTCTTGTCGCCCGGATAGACGGCCACGCTCTCGGAATGGAAGGTCGGGGATTCGGCAGTTGGTTCTGACTGCTCCTGTCCAAAGCCATTCAGCTGACGGGCATACATCCCGCGCAGCAAAGGCGCAACCTCATCCCAGCGGAAATACAGCATAGCCAGACGCTTTTCCTCTGCATCCATGACTTCCAGTTCTATGCCCTGTGCCGTGGTACGGTAATCGGCAATATCGCCGGTCTCCAGATTCAGTGTCTCAATCTCACCGGAATAGGCTCTGCTCAGCCAGTAGGCGATCTCGCTGTTGCTCCTGCCGGATTGCAGCAGCGTGGAAATCTGCTTTTTATCCGCTTCATCCATCAGTCCATGAGCCAATACATCCCGCAAGTCCTGATCTGCCTTGTCCGGGTCAATAGGAAGAAACTCGGTATAGTAAGCATTGCGGCGGTCTGCCCGAAGCAGCTGCTCGAACTGTTCTTTGCGCTCTGCCCGGTAGATGGGATATACCATCCCGGTGGGCAGAAGCTGTACGGTGTCCTCCCGCAGCTCGGTGATCTGATAGGCGTCATCCTCGATATACACGGTATCGCCCACGGCATAGACCGGGGCGGCTGGGTCATAGGAGGTTCTTTGCGGAATTGGGCGGCGAACTGCATCATATTCCTCATCGGAAATGGAAACTTTGGAAGTCTGCTCTGTCTCGGCATCTGCTATCTGCTCGGCATCTGACATCACCTGTTGGATAAACGGGGCATTGTCCAGTTTTTCCGTGTCTGCCACCTGGCCGTTGACGATCCCTCTTTCTTCCAGAGCTTCCCGGATGGCGATGGGGTCGATGTCGTCAAAACGGTCCTGTTCTTCTTCGGTATAGAACCGGTCCTCCTGAATGAGCTGGGCAATCCGGCGCTGTACCTTCGGCCAGGGCAGCTGCGTTTCCTCCGGGCTGCCGGCACGGACAACGAACAGGCTGTTGCTGTTACTGCCGCCGTATTCCTGAGCCAGCCATGCGGCGGTATCTTTTTCTCTTGCATGGTCTTTCATATAGCGGACAACAGCGTGTTTACTCTCGATATTGCCGTTCCATGCACAAAGGGCAGTATCAATATCTTCCTGAGAAAGAGGGCGCAGAAGCTCATGGAGCTTTGGATAGGTCTCGTCGATCACTTCCCGGTGTAAACGCTGACGGAACTCCGGCACATCCGAATAGAGTCGGATCAGCTCCATATCCTTAGAACCAAGGACTGCACGGCGCACAGCGGCATTACCCTCGATGACAGCATTTTCACGGTCAGAATGACCGCAGGCATTGCGATATGCGGTATCCTCGGAAATGGCGGCAGTCACCACAGGCTTATACTGCTCAAACTGCTCCCCAAGGGTAGGCTTTGGCGTTTCTTTCTCCACCTCCGGCTGCTGTGCTTGAATGGCATCTTCTTCTGCCAGTTCCTTTTCAGCCTGGATTTTGTCATACTGCGCCTGTTCCTGTTCGGTAAGATAGCGGTCTTTCTGGACAAGTGAGGTAATGCGCTTGGCAACCTTTTCCCAGTTCAAGTGAACATCCGGGCAGTCCTGCTTTTTATAGTGCAGTCCTTTCCCATCGTGATCTTCGCCGCTGTGTGTTGCGCCGGACAGGGCATGAGAGCGTCCGCCAATGCCATACTCGTCTTTAAGGAATCTCACTTTTTCCTTATCCGTATGGTTTTCCATGAAGAACGCATAGATACGGCCTTTTCCTCCGGCAAAACTGCTGCCGCCGGTCATGGCGGCGTCGATCTCATCCTCGGTAATAAAGTGCTGGACGGTTGGCACTTGGGAAAGCTCTGAAGAAAAGGTCCTGCGGGGCAGGTCAAGGTCCTTCAGGTTCTCCCAGATCTCCCTCGGTCTATGATAGTGAAAACGCAACAGGTCACGGTCCTGCTGATAGGCATTCCAGAAGGCAGCGTATTCTTCCTTGAGGGTCTGGCGGAAAGCCGGGTCACTCAGCTGCTCCGTCAGGCGGCGGGTCTCCTCTGGGAAACCATTGCCTTTGATCTCTGACAGGCAGGACAAATATCCGGCTTCTCTGGCTTCCTCGCTGAAATCGTGGTACAGATACCAGAGCTTTTCTGAAAGGAGGGAGCGTTCATAGCCTGTCGCTTCTGCAAGCTCCACATTGGAGGCAAACTGGCCGCTCTCCAAAAGCTCCCCGATACGCTCTGCGGCGCTCTCCCAGGAAATGACCTGGGCAGACCTGTCATAACGGACAGACTTCCCATGGGAAAGATGGATACCATCCTCGGCATACCATGCGCTCACACTGCCAAGGCCATTGCCGCCGTGGTACAGCGTTTTCAGTATCTCGGCAATCTCAGCGGTGGTTTTCTGCTTTTCAAAGGCTGCAACCACACGCTCCCTTTGACGGTCTGTATTGCCGCCCAAACGCAGCACATGGTCGATGTCATTTTGGGCAAAAGAAAAAGCAGAGGATGTATGCGCTACATTCTCTGCTTCATCTATGGATTGGATCTGTTCCGCTTCGGAGAGGAACAGGTTTAGCGTCAGCTGTTGATAAGCTCCGCCATCAGGATTTCCTCGGCCTGAGCTTTGCAGGTGTTCATCAGCCCCACCCACTTCATGGGATCGCTGGCTTTCAGTTCCTCGGTGGCTCCCGCTTCCTTCGCCAGCTTGGGCATCATCTGCTCCAGTCTGCTCTGGGCGGTCTCGTCGATCTCCAGAAGGTGCGGGTACAGCTTCTCGCTCAGCAACATCTGGTTGTAGAGGATGGGACGATGTTCCTTCAGGTAGGTTTTCCTCATCCTGCCGTACTTGCCCAGGGGTTTCTCCGGCTGCTGGCTCAGCTTCAGGTCGGGAATCAGATAGTCTCCGTTCTGGATATAGGTCATGGGATTGTTCATCTTGTTTGCTCCTTTCTTGGTTGGCTTCGCGCTCTGCATTTCGGACGGTAACGCCGATCTGCCGCAGCACCTGCTGGTTGATCTGGCTGACCGCTGTTCCCAGCGCTCCGATGGTTGCCGGAGTATTGAAATCAAAGATCGCCATGAAATCTTCGTGGTCGAAGTAGCGTTCCGGTTCCAGTCCACAGCGGGACATCAAAGCATAAGTGATACTGACGGTGGCTGCTGCCTTGAACTGTACTCCGATGTTAAACTCATCATATTCCTCCAAAAAGGAACCGTCAACGATATAGAAGAAGTCCTGCTGATGCTCCGTCCAGTATTCCTCAGCCAGTTTTCCGGCTACCTCGGTGAGCTGTCCGGCAAGGTCATCACCGGAAACATCATAGGTGCGCTCCAGCATGACCTGCACGGAATCCAGATGGCGCTCCTCCAGCTGCCACAGCCAGGGAGTGCGGGAATGTTCACGGGTTCCGGTGTCGGAAATGTCAAAGACATAGCGCAGGCGAGGTCTGTCCCCGGAATCGTCCACCAGAGCGATTCCCTTGGAACCGCGCCTTACATACCGGCCCATCTTTTCATTCCACAAATCGTACTCTGCACAGGCGGTGGCGTCCGGTCGTTGGGCATAGATCATCAGCTGCTCATGGAACGGGTACTTGTAAAGGCGGGAAGCAGTGGTGAGAACCCCTGCCCATTCCTGCCAGCTCCCCGTGAGCTGCGTTGTTACCTTCTCCGCCATCTGTGCATATAGTTCAGCTTTGGTTGGCATGGTGTTCTGTCCTCCTTTCGGTTTTGGGGTAAAGAGGTGGGGTAGCAAATTGCCACCCCATCCCTGCGGTTATGGTGTTTACTGGTCAAAATCCGGGTACAGCTCCAGCTGGGCAAAGTCCTCATCGGTCATCGCACAGAGCTTCGTAAGGGCGCTGTCGGTCAACTCCCTCAGTTCCGTTTCCTCCGGGGCCAGCTCGCCGCGCATCTCACGCAGGCTGTCGATCAGTCCGGTGCGGCTGCCGGTATTGTAAATGCACATCAGGTTCATTTCCTCAAAAGTAAAGTTTCCCATATCAAATCTCCCTTTCCGCACTCTTTTTGGGCGCTGTCTTTTTGTGTTCTGCCTTGGGCTGGCTTTTCAGCTGCTCCATGACGGACTTTTTCTTTTCCCGTTCCTCCCGATGGGCAGCGGCAGCCAAATCCATGAGGGAAATGGACTGACCGCTGCGGACCTGCTGTTCCAGCTCTGCCACCGTAGGCTCTTTTGCGCCATTGTTGATGATACCGTCGATCATGCCGTAATCGTCCTCCACGGCCATCTCCGCATTTTTCAGCGGATTTTCCGGCAGGAATCCGGGGATCTGGGTAAAACCAACACTGTCACAGTAATGACAGGATACCTTACCATCCTGCTTGATCGCAACGATGTCACTGACACTCATAGAAGGACTGTGAAAATCCGCCGGTTTTTGCAGATTAAACTGCTCATATAGTTTTTCCAGCTGCTCCGGTACCGTGCCAGACTCCCTCAGCGGAGCAGTGTAAATGAGATCATAATTGCTACGGTCTATGGAAATGTCATGGGACTTTAGCCAGTCCAGATTCATAAAGCGCACATTCTGCGGATCGTCACGGCTCACCTGATAGATGGCAAAGCAATCTCTGTTCTGGGATAGAAATGCCTGTTCGCGTTCCTGCTGATGTTCCTGACGCTCCATGACCTTTTCGTGGAACTGAGGGCTTTTCTCCCATTCCTCACGGTCCACACCGAAAATGCCGCCATGATCCATGATTTCCTGCGAGTCAAATACCATACTCTCCGTATTGTCCTCATGCAGCACATAGACAGTCAAACCAGCGGCATCCAGTTCCAGCGCCCGTTCTCTGGTGACAGGGAGCATCCCATCATAGAAGTAGCCGTATTCCTGCATATCCGGTGCAGATACCTGCTCATCAGGCATAGGGTATTCATCCAGCGCCTGCTCTTGTGCTTCCGGCAGCTGAGAAGAAGCAGCCATCTGACTGACCTCTGCCTGCATCTGCTGGTAGGCAGCTTCCTGCAAGGTCTCAATCATGGACAACGGTGCGTATTTTACCGAGTCTCTGCCCAAATCGTTGTCATCACAAATCTGGAGAACTGCCTTCATGCGGGAAATCTCCGGCATATCCAGCTGACCACCATCCAGCTCTTTCATGGACGCGGCATCGTAAAGGGTATAGTCCCAGCCGCTGTCACAGGACTGGATATGAAGATAGGTGGCATCGTCAATCAGAAACAAAGCCTCCTGCTGGTTGGCGTCCGCCCCCAGCACTTCCATTTCTGGCATTGCCGCAGCCAGTTCCTTTACCGCTTTTTGCACCAGAGGATTATCACGGTAATAGTCGATTGCCTGGATGGTGTCCAGGTCAATGGTCTGGCCGGTCAAAATCGGAAAAGGTCCTTCATAGTCGCTTCCGTCTTTCAGCTCAAAACCAATGCCCTTGATCCCGTTCATTCGTTCTGCCGGAATCTCCTGATAAATGCGGATTGCTTCCTCCAAAGACAGGTTATCGTGGTATTCTCCGAGGTTTGGAAATTCCATGCACTCTGCTACATAGTAGGTCAGATCGCCGGTCTGCTGTCTATCAGATACCTTAGCGGCATCTTCTGGCTGCTCTATCGGGGCGGGTTCCGGCTCTACCTTTGCATGAGGGTCAATTCCGCGCTCTTTGCAGATTTCCTTATAGTGGCGCTCAATGTCGGAGATCAAAGTGCCGGAGGTTTTGTTGATGGTCTCCAAACTGGCTCTCAGCTCTTTCAGCTCTTTGCCCTGGCTCCAGCTTGCAATATAGCCGAAGCTGTTTTCTCCGGTCTCGATGCCAAAATACTTGCAGACTGCATAGGAGATGCTTTCAGCCTCCACTTCCTCCGTGTGACGATCTTTCCTCTGTTTCTGCAAAAACTGGGAGAGGGTAGAAAAGCCACCGGTAAAATTCAGCCCTTTTTCCTCGGTCAGCATCAAGCGTCCATCTTCCGTCAGTTCCAACGGCTCTGTCAGCAGAACGGAGCCTGCATGGTTTACAACCACTCGTTCTTCCACACAGACCGGATCTCCAGGATCGTAGTCAGAACCGCGCAGGTCATAGCAATAAACGCCCTCTGGCAGATTATCGCGAGCAATCCGTCCGTTGGAGAACAGACCAAGTTTATCAAACAGCTCGATCTCCTGATATTGCTCGTCATTGGCAATCTGGATCTTTTTCTGATTGTGGAGCTTGCTGTGAGCAATCTCGTGAACCGTGGCCGAAACCGTCTGCACCTCGCTCATGCCCTGACGAATGGCAATTTTCTGATGATCGGCAGAAAAATAGCCGTCCGTATCGGCGGCCATTGCTTCAAAAGTGATCGGCACCGGCGCGCTGCGGCGCAGGGCCTCCATGAATGCCTCATAATTTGGCACATTGCCGGAAAGGGAGGAAGCAAGCTCCGGCAAAGGTTTCCCGTCGGTCTGGCTCACATCAAAGACCTTGACCGGACGAAACATGGGGATTTCGATTTCTTTTTCCTCTGTGACGATCTTTCCGTCTTTATCCAGAATCGGAGCCTTGGTATCCGGGTCCAGCTTCTGCTCCTCGATTTTCTTCTTATACGGTGTGGGGGCGATGATGGTAATGCCATGCTCGCCCTTTTTTACATGACGCTCAAACTGGTCTTTCCACTTATTGTATCCGGCTACCAATGTGGCGTCCGGCTTCTGCATATAGATGAGCATGGTGTTGTTTACCGAATAGCGGTGGAAGCGGGACATGACGGACAGATAGCGCATATACTTTTCACTCTCAAACAGTTCTTTGATGCCCTGCTCGATGCCATCTGTGATTTCCCTTAGCCGTTCTCGGTTGGTGGGTTTGTTCTCAGCCATGATTTTCAATCTCCTTTCCAAGTGTGTGATTTCTGCTGTGTGTTCTGCAATCCATGCCTTTTGTTCTTTTTCACTTTCATAAAGAAAAAGGTCCAGCAGGTACTCTACATAGGCTTTCTTCTGGATTGCTTCCACAAAGCGGGGGTGCGGTTCTTCCTCCGGTGTCCTGGGAGAACGGTCGGCTTCCCATTTTTTCAGCAGATAGTAGTAATCGGACAGTACGCGGTAACAGCGCTGTCGATCCTCCCGAAACTTCTGTGCCTCGGTTTTTTGCCGGACATATCTCCTGCGGGGAGGGGCCTGACTGTCATAGATCAGGCCAAAGTCCTGTGCCAGTTTCTCCGCCGCTTCTTTTGGGGAGAGGTCAAAGAGCTTTGCGGTAAAGTCGATCACATCCCCATCTTCACCGCAGCCAAAGCAGTGGAATCGCTGGTCTACCTTCATGCTGGGGTTCTTATCATCGTGAAAAGGACAGCAGGCCATGCCAGTTCGCCTGACTTTTATCCCATAAAACTCTGCCGCTTCTCTGGTGCTGACCGACTGCTTGACCGCTTCAAATACATTCTCTGCCATGTGCCTTTAACTGCCGGGCTTTTTCACAGGGGGCTGGTATCCGGCGGCTTTCGCACGCTCACTGGCAGCTTTGCGACGCTCGGCGCTGTATGGCTCCCGGACTGATACACACCGCTTGGGGACGGTAAAGTTATGGGCGTCCTTTCGGGTGATCTGGTCGGGGTGCTTTTTTGCCAGCAGTTCCAGCTTCTCCATCAGACGGGGATCGTGGGTGTAGACCTCAGCCATTGGTTCTGCCTGGTTATAGAGGAGAATGGTTTCCCGTTCCACTAAAGAGAGCTTCATCGGCTGCCTCCTTTCCGCTGGTCAAATTCCAGCTTGAAGTTGGCGTACTGTCCATCGTCCTCCAAAACCACAGTGGCATCGTAGGTCTTGCCGGTTTTCTCCGAATATAGCCCCGTCACACGGACACAGCCATCGTTCAGCAGCGCAGACACCACAGCTTTGGTCGGCTGTTTTTTCTTGGCAGCCCACCATTTGTTGTTTTTCCAGATTGCAAATTTACACGAATCATTCTGACAGAAGAAGCCTTTTTGCAGTTCTGCAACTTCACCGCCGCAGCGAGGGCATTTGCCCACCACCTCACGGGGCGGAGTGAACAGGTACTCAGTTCCCTTGATGACCTGATAAGTCCCCACCAGATCTTTCAGCATGGTGCTGATCCCGGCCAGAAACTCCTCTGGGGCAAGCTGCCCGCGCTCGATCTCTCCCAGGCGGTACTCCCACTCGGCAGTCAGAAGCGGCGATTGCAGTTGTTCCGGCAGCACTGTGATAAGGGAAACTGCATCGTGGGAAGGGAGAAGCTGCACCGTTTTCCTGCTCTTTTTTCGTTCCAGAAAACCGGCAGATACCAGCTTTTCCAAAATACCGGCACGGGTGGCCGGTGTCCCCAGACCTTTTCGCTCGGCGTCCTCCGGCATATTCTCTTTTCCGGCAGTCTCCATTGCGGACAACAAGGTATCCTCCGTAAAGTGCTGAGGCGGACTGCTTTTGCCTTCTTTGACGATTGCCGCAGAAACCGAAAGGGTCTGTCCTTCGGTCAGCTCCGGCAGGGCTTTCTCTGCGCCCGCTTTTTTCGGCTCTGCATCCTTCATTTTGGCACGGTAAGCGTCCTCCAGTGCTTTCCATCCGGGATGCTTCACCGTTTTTCCTTTTGTGGTAAACTCCCCACCGGCACACGCTGCAATCACAACGGTTTCCGAATAGATATGGGGCTGGGCTACGGCGCACAGCAGACGCAGGGCCACCAGCTCCAGCACTGCTTTTTCTCCCGCAGGAAGGGCAGAAAGGTCTGCATCCTTGAGATTTCTGGTAGGGATTACTGCGTGATGGTCGGTTACTTTCTTATCGTTGATGACCGTATGCGGATCACAGGTAATGGCGATCCCTTTGCGAAACGGCATAGCATTGGCAACCAGATTCACCAACACCGGCAGGCTGTCTGCCATATCATCAGTCAGATAGCGGCTGTCAGTACGGGGATAGGTGCAGAGCTTCTTTTCATACAGGCTTTGCAGATAGTCCAGGGTCTGCTGGGCTGTAAATCCAAGCAGGCGGTTGGCATCTCTTTGCAGGGTAGTCAGGTCATAGAGGGCAGGCGGCTTTTCGGACTTTTCCTTGCACTCCACCTTTTTGATTGTGACATTTGCACCCTGACAGGCTTCTTTCAGCTGCTCGGCAGCGGCCTTATTCGCCATGCGCTCCCCGGATACGGTAAGACCGGGTAGCTCCAGCGCCACGGTATAAAAGGGAATCGGCTGAAAGGTGTCGATCTCAGCTTCTCGCTGAACAATAAGCGCCAGCGTCGGAGACATCACGCGCCCGATGTTGAGGGTTCGGTGATACAGCACGGAAAAAAGCCTTGTCGCATTGATCCCCACCAGCCAGTCGGCCTTGGCACGGCAGAGGGCAGCATCCCGAAGTCCGTCATAATCCGCACCGGGGCGCAGGTTTGCAAAGCCTTCCCTTATGGCAGAGTCCTCCATCGAAGAAATCCAGAGCCTTTTCATAGGCTTTTGACAGTCTGCCAGCTCATAGACGCTGCGGAAGATCAGCTCACCCTCGCGTCCGGCATCGCAGGCATTTACCACCTCCGTCACATCCGGGGCATTCATCAGCTTTTTTAGAATATCAAACTGCTTTTTCTTATCTTTTCCCACCACCATCTGCCAATGTTCCGGCAGGATAGGCAGATCATCATATCGCCACTTGGCATACTTTGGGTCATAGCTGTCTGCATCCGCAAGACCGGCCAGGTGGCCCACGCACCAGCTGACACGCCAACCGTTGCCCTCCAGATACCCGTCCTTACGGACGGTTGCGCCGATCACCGCCGCCAAACTCTGGGCAACTGATGGTTTTTCGGCAATTACCAATTTATGTTGAGCCATGATGGTTCCTCCTCTCTTTGAGCCATCGGGACATTTCCCGGTGACAGATACCTACGCAGGATCTTCCATAATTCCCGCAACCATAGCAGGGGTGGCTGTGGGGCAAAGAAGGAGGACGGGAAGTTTCCTTCCCGCCCTCCGGCCTGCGTGTCATCATGCGTTCATAGGGACTGTCTGTGAAACGGGTCATTTCACACTGTCCTCATCATCTTCTTCTGTGCTGCCCCCGTCAGCGTCCGGCTCGTCCGACTCCTCATCCTCGGTTTCCCATTCCTCGGAATCCTCCTCGCCATAATCATAATCGTCCAGACTGTCATTGCCCTTGGTCTTAGGCTTATTCTTAACGAGCTTCGAGTAGGCAAATACGCCACCGCCACCAAGCAGAGCCAGCAAAAGGGCCAGCGCAGCCGGGTTTAATCCGGCAGGCTTCTCTTTTTCCGGCTCCGATGTTTCTGCCGGAGGTTCCGGTGCTTTGCCCGTACATTTACTCTTATCAGTTGCGCAGACCGGGCAGGCCGTATTGACTGCCCCTGCTTCACATTTTGTTGAACAGCTGCATACCGCAGGCATCTCCTCTTTGGGTTTTCCATCTTCCATCAGCGCCGCAAGGTCTGCATCGTCCACCTGATTCAGAAAGTGAACAGCAGTCTCCTTGTCCTCATTCGCCCTATCAATCAGGATGTAAAAGTAATTTCCAGCTTTGGTCGTAACAGTAATAAGCTGCTTATTGCCTCCAAAATCATCCACCAATGCCGCATTCCCCTCCGGTGTAAGTGCCGGTGCCGGTTCTGTTTCTTCCACAATCACATTGCTGTCATTGGTAGAATCCTCTGCCGGTGCCGCCGGAGCCTGTTCTGACCCCTGTGCGAAAGCAGGGATCGTAAAGCCAAATGCCACAACCATTGTCAGGCAAAGGGCGGAAAGTGTTTTGCAAATTCTTTTATTCTTCATAAGCGGTAACCTCCTGATTATTTGATTCCGGCAGTGCCGTATCTCTGCCATGGTTTATTCCACCGGAAAGCATAGCGTTCAGCTGTGCTGGAGTCATGCGTAACGCACGAACCATCTGAACGATTTCCAGATTCTCTGCCTCCGTTTTCTGTGCTTCCAAGATCTTGAGCTTTTCCTGATATTCCGCAATCTTCTCACGGGTTTTCTCAATTTCCTGGTCGATACGTTCAATTTTGTTTTTTGCCATAACCGTTCACTCCTTTCCACAAAGTCTGTTACCAGTTCATCAGACCATAGCCTTTAATGCTTTGATAATTCAGGTCATAACTTTTGATCTTGCAGGCATCGCCGGAATTTCCCTCCACAGTATAAACACGGCTGCCATCCGTACCGATCACGATACCCACATGGTCTGCTGTCCCATCCAAATCCCAATCAAAGAAAATTGCATCTCCGGGAGCCAGATTGTTATAGCCTCTTGCACCCCATTGTCCATGAGACCGGAACCACGGAACGCCCTGCCACTCACAGCCTGCAAAGCGCGGTTCACTTTTTCCAGCCTGGTTATAACACCAAGATACAAAGCAGGCGCACCACTCCACGCGGCTGTCAAAGCCATACCAGCTCCAATAAGGATAGCCGCCCACATTGCCCACCTGACGCTTGGCCAGCTCCACCAACTGCGGATTTCCGGGACGGGTTCCATTTACAAACTGTACACCGGTCAAGTCCTCGGAATTGCTCATGTCAGGGGAACCACCGCCAAACAACAGCGGCTTATTGCCCATGGTCTGCCGGTAAACCTGATACATTTCCATCTGCTCCGGGGTCAGTAACTCCGACGCCACAGCGGAAATGGGCTTGCTGGTGAGTTTCACATTCAAAATGTAATACTCATAGGGGACTTCTTCTGAGGTGGTCTCGCCGGTCTCCGGGTCGGTGGAGGTCTCCGTGCGGTAGCGAATCTCCACTTCCTCAGTAAGCGTCAGCTGATACTGTGCTGCAAACACACGCGCCAGCTCTGCCTGAGCGCTCTGCCGGGTGTAACCTTGCAAGACAGCAGACAGAAATGCTGCCAGCTCATGAGGGTCATGGCCGATCATACCAAGGTCATAGCGATACTCGTCATACCCTGGATGGCTGCTTTCAATGTTGTCGATTTCCTCCTGCAACTGGACTTCTCTGGCTGCATAATCTGCCTCCACTGCCAGCATTTCCGGGTCATCCGACGGATAAGTGGTGCCGGAGAGAACGGAACCGATGCTCTGCGCCATCATGGAGCAGGAGGACATGGTATTCATCAGCATACAGGTAATGAGGAACAAAACCCCTGCCATCAGGAAACCCTTCTTGTGGCGCATGACGAATGCCCCTGCCTGCTGTGCCTTTTCTTTTACCGTCCTTGCGGCTTTTCCGGTTTTGGACGCAGCCTGGGCGGTATTTCCGGCAGTCTGACCGGCGTGTTTGGCGGCGGCATACTGCCTTTTGATGGCCTGCTTTTGCTGCCAGCGGGAAAGCGGATTGCTGGCAAACTGGGGATTTTCCTGAAAAGATTTCTGGTACAGAACATTTACATTTGCCTTTTCCAGTTGGCGCTCTGCCTGTGCTGCTTTGCGGTACGGCTTCAGCTTGTGGCTGCGATAGCCCTCCCGCACCAGATAAGCGCCGGTCTCCACCGCCTCCTCGGACTTGTGGGCGCTTTCCACGCCCACATTGTCCTGCTCTGTTTCCCGTATCTCTTTGTGGAGCTTGCCCGCAATCAGATGGACGGGAGCTTCCCTGACTCCTTGAGAAACTTTGGAAGGTGGCTTTTTCTTGTCCTCAAAGGTCAGCTTCGAGGTCTTTTTTCCGGTATCCGGGTCAATGACCGTCTGCCTGACCTTTTTCTTTGGGATATTGGCCTGCGCCTTATCTGCTCTGACCGCAGCTTTCTCCGCTTTACGGATCGGCTTTTCCAGTGCAGGGTCAGACCGTTCCTCATCAGTAAAGCGCAGACGCGGTTCCTTATTCAAACCATTCCCCCAGCATGAGGGAGGACATCATGTAGTGCAGCTCTGCATAAATGGCCATTCCCACCGGATCGTTGAACATACAGCCGGACAGGTAGGCATAAAACTGTGCCACCACATCGGACAGGATCTTCGCTTCGGTTCCTTTCAGAACCAGACCGCCCATACCTTCCTTGGCACGGATGGCGCTCCAGACCTCTGCCAGACGGAGCAGCCCCACCTGACCGGTCTCATTCAGTTCGGCTGCCTGATCTGCCGCCGTGCGGCACTCACTTACCGCATCGGCCATGACTGTAAGCAGCTGGCTGCGCTGGGCATTTACCGCCCTGTCAAAAAACATCAGCGGATTTTTATTCAAAATGTTGGGGTTCATCATCATTCATCCTCCTTCTTTTTCAGTTCCTGGGGTTTGGTGGTCATAATGCGGTAAAGCTCGGTATTCTTCGGGAAGTGATCCACGAAAGGCAGGATTGTAGAGCCATAAAACAGCAGGCCCTCGCCCTCACCGGAGTGCGTCACATAAGATAATTGGTGTGTGGAAATACCCAGCTGCTTGGCGAGGATCTGACGGTCTCCGCCTGCCTGGTTGAGCATATACACGAAGTCGGAATTTTCAAAGATATTTTCCACCTCGCGGCTGCTCAAAAGGTCTTTGACATTCTGGGTGATACCTGTCGGAATACCGCCCCATTTTCTGAATCGCTTCCAAATTTCCACCGTATAGGCGGCGGTCTGCTCCTCCTTCAAAAGCAGGTGCATCTCGTCGATGTAGTAGCGAGTAGACTTGTGAGCGGCACGGTTGATGGTAACGCGGTTCCACACCTGATCCTGTACCACCAGCATACCGATTTTCTTGAGCTGCTTGCCCAGTTCCTTGATGTCATAGCAGACAATCCGGTTATCAATGTCCACATTGCTCTGATGATTGAACACATTCAAAGAACCCGTTACATAGATTTCCAATGCCGTTGCAATGTACTGAGCTTCTTTTTCTTCCTGCTCCCGCAGCAAGTTATAAAGGTCCTCCAAAATCGGCATATTCTCCGGCTTCGGGTCATTGAGATATTCGTTGTAAACCAGCCGTACACAACGGTCAATAATGGTTTTCTGCACCGGCTGCAAGCCCTCCTTACCGCCCACGATCAGCTCACACAAGCTGAGGATAAAGTCAGACTTGAGTGACAGCGGGCTTTCATCATCCGAGTAGTCCAGATTCAGATCCATCGGATTGATATAGTTGGTTGAAGTAGGTGAGATCTTGATGACCTGCCCATGCAGACGCTCAACAAGAGGTGCGTACTCCGCTTCCGGGTCACAGATAATGACATCATCGCTGGTAAGCAAAAAGCAGTTGGCAATTTCTCGTTTTGCGCTGAAGGACTTACCGGAACCCGGCGTACCCAGAATCAGACCATTTGGGTTTTTCAGCAGCTTTCTGTCCACCATAATGAGGTTGTTTGACAGAGCATTGATGCCGTAGTACAGGGCTTCTTTCCCGTTCTGGAACAGTTCCTGCGTAGTAAAGGGCACAAAGATAGCTGTGGAACTGGTGGTCAGTCCTCGCTGAATCTCAATCTGATTGAGACCCAGAGGCAGACAGCTCATCAGCCCTTCTTCCTGCTGGAAGTCCAGCCTGGTCAGCTGACAGTTATACTTCTGGGCAATAGAGCCTGCCTGAAAGATGTTGTTGCCAAGCTGACGGGGATTGTCCGCTGTGTTCAGCACCAGAAAGGTCAAAAGGAACATTCTCTCATTGCGGCTCTGCAAATCCTGCAAGAGTTTTTTCGCTTCACTGCCGTAGGTAGCAAGGTCAGATGGAATGATGTCCATGTCGTATCCGGCACGGACTGCTTTTTTCTGTTCCTCGATCTTGCTGCGGTCCAGGTCGGTAATCTTTCGCTTTACCGTTTTGATGGCTTTCACCTGATCCACCGACTGAATGTGCATACTCACAATGAGCGAGCTTTCCATATCCAGAAAATCAGCCAGCAGACGGTCATTCAGCTCCGGTGCTAAAATCTGCAAAAAAGAAACAGTCCCGTATTTCTTGCCCATACGGAACTGCTTGCCGGTGCGGAACTCAAAGGAGCTTGGTGCAATAAAATCCTTTGTGGACAGACCGGAAGGAGCCAGCCAGTCCCATTCAAACTGAAACGGGAGTTGTTCATCCATGTGGAATACCGCATGAAGCTGAAAAAGCCTTTCTTTACCGTCCAGCGTTCTGGCAGCTACACCAAGACGCTTGAAGTTATTAAGTATATCGGTCTCAATACGCTCCAGACGGGGCTTGGCGGCTTTGATGCTGTCCGCGTCTATACCAAAGGTCAGGTATTTGGTCTTGATGAGACCGTTGTTACCTCTGGCCAGCTGATTTTGCAGCATTGTGGTGTATTCCTCGCGGATACTGTCAAAGGCGTCCCTCTGGGGCGGGATGGAAATGGAGTTAGCAAAGGTCTCCTCCGATGCCGCAAGGTTCAAAAAAGACAGCTGGAAATGAATCGAGCTGTCAAAATAATTGAGGAAATCACACCACCCCTCAAAGATTGCCGTCTTATCTTCGTTTTGGGAGAGCTGATAGTTGATGTCCTGAAACTGGATGGTTTTTGTGTAGTGGCTGTCCGATACGCGGCAGATTCCGTCCGGCCACATCCGTTCATAAGGGATACTGTCCTGCGCAGATTTTCCTTTTTTGTCCGTGCGGTTAGCGCGGGCAATGGCCGCTTCGATCTGCTTCTTATCGGCGCGGGACAGCTTTTTCTTTGTCTTTATCGGCTGCACGGTCTTTTCTTCTGGTTTTCCCAGCAGACGGCGCAGCCAGCTTTTCATTGCGGTGAACAATGTCATACACCTCCTTATCGAGCATTTCCTGCCGCTTTAATACGGCATAAAAGTTATTGGTCTGGTAGGGACGCTGCTTGGGACGGATCACAGCTACTTTGAGAATGTTGCCCACGATCTTTTCCAGGGGCTGTCCATGCTTTTCGTACATAGCCAGCATAAAGAAGGGCAGCATAACCAGCTTCATACACATAGCCGCTACACTGTTTCCGGTAGGTTTTCTGAGCAAAAAGAAAAGCGGTACGCCAATAAGCGCTCCGCCCGTGAAGCAGATAAGCTGCCGCTTGGTCAGATTGAACATGACCTTTGTTTTGACTTTTGTTAAGTCCTTGGGTACGGGTACATAAGCCAATGTGGAAACCTCCTTCCGTTTTAATGCGCCTGAAAGACTGATTTTGCGAGACTGCCGGTTTTGAACAGCGTAAAGCACAGCAGTACGGTGTAGCCCACGCAGCTCCAGATTGCCATGATGATGTCATCTTCCAGAGCGATGTTCTGCACCAGCACAGCATAAATTGCCACGCAGACAATAATGAGAAACGCCTGAAAGCCCAGTGCCAACAGGGATCGGAGGTAATTCTGTCCCATACCGCCCCATTCTTTGCCCATCATTGCAGCCATTGGAACGGGAGCCACCGAAGTTACAAGGTAGATCTCGATCATACGGCCATAAATAACGATAAAGATACAGATATACAACGCCCACATGGTAATGCCAATAAAGAGGGATTGGAACCACAGTCCGAACAGCGGTCCCAGATCCATTTCCATCAGCCTCGGTTCCAGATCGGTCATAACTGAGGAAATGTCAATGGACGCATCCGAATTGATAACCCCTGCCGCCTGCGCCACCACGCTCTGCGCCATATCAAAGACGCCCATCACGATATTCCATGTGTTTGTGACAATGAGGATGGCGGCAGCTGATTTGAACACCCACTTGAAAATCATCCAGGTATCCACATCATGCAGGTTGTTCTTGTCTGCAATCATCTGGATCAGGTCTACGGTCATCACGATAGCCAGGATCACACCTGCAATCGGCACCATGATGGAGTTGGACAGATTCTCAATCATGCTGAAAATACTGCCATTCCATCCCTGTGGGGTCTGGCCTACCTGTACGGATATATCCGCGACCTGCTGGTTTACACTGTCAAACATCCCCGAAAGGTTGCTCATAATACCGCCCACCAGCATTTCTTTCAGCCAATTTGTCAGGGCTTCAAGTAAGAAATCCATACGGTGTCAACCTCCTTTCCGCCGCCCCCGCAGAACTGCGGGAGCGGCAAGGATTTCATGCAGGAACGCTTAGACAGAGAACAGCCCGGAGAGCAGAGGTACAAGGACCATGCCGACTACGGCTACACCAGCGCCGGCCATGAGCTGCTTCATGCCCTGAGATTTTACTAATGTGTGATAAAGAAGTAATAGAAGTGTAAAAAATTTTGCCGTTCCTATCCGGCACTTGCGCATTGTGTCGGATAGGTCGGGCGGTTATTCGGGCAAGTCCACCTTGCCAACAAAAGAATAATAAATCTCAATGTCCTGTCTGCGAGTCTTGTTCTCGTCATAGCTGCACTCATGCACAACGATTTTCTCTACAAACTCCCGCAGCAGAGTAGGGGTAAGTTCTTCAAAGCTGGTATGCCGCCGGACAACATTCATAAACTTTTCTGCGTTCACGGTGGCTTCCTGTGCTTTGGAAAGCTCCGCTTGGATAGCAGCGGCTCTTTCTTTCAGCTCCCGTTGTTCTGCTTCATAGTCTGCCGACAGTTCCGTGAAACGCTCGTCTGATATGCGCCCGGTCACGCTGTCCTCATACAGCCGCTTGAAGATAGCGGATAACTCGGCTATGCGTTTCTCGGCGGCTTCCAGTTCCTTTTTCTTGGCGGCGTTCCTGCGCTTGCCCCCGTCCTCGTTCTGCTCAATCAAGAGCTTCATAAACCGGGCTTCATGCTTTGCCGCATAGCTTGTCACTTTCCGCAGATTGGAGAGTACACCAGCGGTCAAGAGGTCGGTGCGGATAAAGTGCGCTGTACAGTCATGGGTGCGCTTCTTGTAGTTGCCGCAGATATAACAGTCCTGCTTGCGCTTGTCCGTCTGGTATCGCTGCTGATACATGACGCTGCCGCAGTCTGCACAGAACAGTATACCGGAGAACAAGCCCACTTCATCATAGCGGTTGGGGCGTTTACGCTGCTTGCGTAGCTCCTGCACCCGTTCCCATGTCTGAGTGTCTATGATAGGCTCGTGGTGGTTCTCAAAAATCACTTGCTTTTCCGGGGGATTTTCTACACTGTGCTTGACTTTGTAAGAAAGTTTTTCTGTCTTGAAATTTACCAGACAGCCTGTGTATTCCCGGTTTTCAAGGATATGCACTACGGTATTAGTCGCCCACTTGCACTCATAGCCGGGGTGGTAGCGGCGGGTGCTGCCCGTCCTGCGGTATTCCAGCGTCCCCGGCGTGGGGATTTGCTGTTCTGTGAGCATACGGGCTATCTTAGTCGGACCGTTCCCGGCAAGGCAGAGGTTGTATATCTGCTTGACTACGGGTGCAGCTTCCTCGTCAATAATGAAATTTTCGTCCTCGTCCATGAGGTAGCCATACACAGGCTTGCTTGTGATGGGCTTGCCACTCATACCTTTTGAGCGTTTTACTGCTTTGATTTTCTTGCTCGTATCTCTCACCAGCCATTCGTTAAAGATATTCCGCAGCGGGGCAAAGTCATTGTCGCCCTGTGCGCTGTCCACTCCGTCATTGATAGCGATGAAGCGGACACCTTTCTGTGGGAAAATCATTTCTGTGTACATTCCCACTTGTAGGTAGTTTCGCCCTAACCTCGACATATCCTTTACGATAACTGTCCCGACTTTTCCGGCTTCAATGTCCGCAAGCATGGCTTGAAAACCGGGTCTTTGAAAGTTTGCACCAGAATAACCGTCGTCCGTGTACCAGCGCAGATTGGAAAAGCCGTTCTGCTTTGCATAGGTTTCAAGGATATGCTTCTGATTGGAAATGGAATTGCTCTCGCCTTGCAGCTCGTCCTCATGGGAAAGTCTTGGGTAAAGGGCGGTAATTGGTTGTTGGTTGGTCTGTCTTAACATAAAATCCTCCGTTTCCGACAGCCAGCCCCACTATTCCGTATCTTAATTGTACCACATGGGGCGGCTGTCTGTATAGCGGCAAAAGCGTCAAATCTGCTTCTTTATGGTCGGTCAAATCGCCGTTTTTTGTGTAGCAGCTTCCGCTTCCAGCACTTTCATCATCTTGTCGGCTGCGGTGTCGGTTGCACCCTGCTTGAAGAAGCCGGAAACGGTAAGGACGGAGTTGCCCATGCGGATTTCCGTTACACAGTCCGGGCGGCGGTCTGTTTTGGTGGTGCTTGTCTGTTTGGTTTCTGTCATAGGCTCTCCTTTCGCTGCTTCATCAGTTGCTTTAAGCGTTCCAGCTTTTCCTGTGCGGTTTCCTTTCGGAAGTTGCTGCCCGTGAAGCGGACGGGGGCGCACATGGAAGTCAGCCTGTCATAGATACGGGCGTGGGGCGTGTCCTGCGGGTGCTGCAATTCCTCCAGCGTGAGGTTGGTCGTGGCGATCAGCGGCTTGCCGCTTCGGTAACGGCTGTCAATCACGCTGTAAACCTGTTCCAGCCCGTATTCTGTCCCTCGCTCCATACCGAAATCATCAAGTATCAGCAGGGGGTAGCTGCAAAGGCGGGAAATATATTCGTTCCTGCCCTCAAAGCTGGCAGCAAGGTCATTGAGTATTGTTGCAAAGTTTGTCATACAGACGGCAACCTCTTTCTCCATAAGGGCGTTGGCGATACAGGCGGCAAGGTAGCTTTTTCCTGTCCCCACGCCGCCCCAGAACAGGTAGCCGATATTTTCAGCCTGCATGGTTTCCCAGCTCTCCACATAAAAGCGGGCGGTTTCGGTCTGTGGATTTCTGCCGTTGTCATGCTCAAATGTCCAGTTACGCATAGCGGGGTCGGTAAAGCCCCGGCGTTTCAAGTCCTCCACTGTTTCAAGGTGCTTCTGTCGGCTTTCGGCGGCTTGCTGCTTTTCACGGGCTGCCCGCTGGCAGTCGCACTCTGCCGGGTGGCGGTCACGCCCGAACAGGCTCTTGCCCTCCGGGAAATAGGCTTCTTTCGGCTTGCGGCACTTCCCACAGTATAAAAGCCCGTCCTCCCCGGTATAGTCCTCCGGCTCCGGCGTGGTCTGTGTCATATTCAAAACCATATCGTCAAACTGGCTCATAAACTTTCTCCCTCCCTACAAGAATAGTCCGGGATGCCCTTTCTCCCGGCTCCCTTTGCTGCGTCCTCCTGCGCCCACTTGTAAATCGTGGCTGCATGGCTTTTGTATTTCTTTCCGCTGGAAGCGATATGGCAGGATAGGCGGTCAATGTAATACTCCCACTTGCCGGGAAGTTCTGCTTTCAGTTCGGCAAGTTCCTTGTCTGAAAGAAACACATTGCTGTATCTGCCATAGGCAGCGGGGGCGGGGTGTCCCGTTTCTAACTCTCTCTCTTTTTCTATCTCTATATCTATCTCTTTCTTTATCTCTATCTCTGGTGGACGAATGTCGGACAAATGTCCGCCGTTTGTCCTGGGCGGCAAAAGCGCCCGGTTTTCCAGCCTTGCAGCCCGTTTCCGCTCCGCTTCGGTAGAGGACTGACCTATCATCAGTTCAATGTCGGTCATGTAGAGAAGCCCGCTGTCAAGCTGCTCCACAAGCCCCAACTGCCGGAAAATCTCTAAAGCCCGTTCAACCGTCCCTATCTGGTGGCGGGTAAGCGTCGCAATCATCTGCGCCGTATAGGGGATATGTTCGTCAAGCTGCAACTTCCCGCCGTTTTTCAGCGATTTTAAGTACAGCTTCAACAGGATATTGGAGTACAAAATCCCGTCTTTCATATCCTCCAACAGCACAATGGAGTCGCTGTCAAAAAAGTTCTCTTTCAGCTTGAGGTAGTAATATTTGCGGTTATCTGCCATTGGCTGCGCCCTCCTTTTTCCAGCGTTTGGAGTAGTAGCGGGGGCAGAGTATGATAATCGCCCGGAAGCTCTGCTTGCAGTCACGGGTACAGCCCCGGCATAGGTCGTTGTATGTGATACGGTTGCGGTGGTTGAGGAAGAAAGACCATTCCTCTTTCCGCTTCTTGCTCATTCTTGGCAATCGTAGGCTCCTTTCTGCCGCTTCTATCGGCGTGGCGGGATAGGCGGCATTTTCTGTATGTTCTCGGTGTCATTTTCGGGCTTTTTCTGCTCTGTAAGCCCCGTTTGGAAGTCGGGGAGTATTGCGGTAAGGGGAAAGCCCGTACCCTTGTTTTTGTATGGTTTCGGTATCATTTCGGGGCGGTCTTTAACGCTCCTGTTTGTGCTTCTTCTGCTGGCTCGGATCCTGGCGCAAAATCTGGTCGATGTTGCCCTTGACGGTCTGAAGCTGACGGACACGCTCATGCTTTTCCTGGTAGTCGTTATATCCGGCGTTTTTCTGGACGGTCAACGTCTGGATTTCCTCTTGGAGTGCTTTCCGGCTCGGCAGCTTCTTGATACCATGCTCCCGGAAATATCGGGTAGCTGCTTCGGCTATGATAAAATCGCTTTCGTGCTGCTCCCGGTAGGCTCTGCGGGCTTTGTCCGATTTCTGCGCTTTCAGACCGTCACGGGCGGGCTTCGTGCTGATGTAGCTTAGGAGATTGCGCTGCAATTCCTTTTTGTCTGATATGGTGGCTTCCAGTGCTTTCAATCCGGAAAGGCTTTCCTGCATATCAGCATGGGCGGCGGTAAGGGCTTCGTCCAGTTCTTCCGGGGAAGAAAAGCCGTATTGCTGGTAGGCGGCAAGGGTAGCCGCCATTTGCTTTAGGTTGTGCATGGTCGCCCACTTCTCATAGCCCCGTCCCTTGCCCTCGGCCTTCTTTGCGGCAATATCAACCATGCGCTGTACGCCGTCATTCTTTGGGGCGCTTTTCGCTGGTTTTGTCCTCTGTAACCGCTCTTTGATACTGGCGGGGTATTCCGGTATGGCTGCGGCTTTTTCGGCGGCTCTGGCGGCGTTCTGTTCCAACATGGAGAGGACAGCGGTGCGGTCAAAATCGTCCCCCAGCTTCCGGGCTGTGATAGGCTTTGTCCTGTCCAGCGTGAGGTAGGAAAGCCGCCCCCGGCTCTCCTTGACAGTTACACCCTCCCGCAGCAAAAGGGAAGAAAACTCGTCAAAGCTGCCAGCTTGGGAAAGTGCCTGCCGTATCGTCCGGCGCAGCTTCGCCTTGTCCGTTTCAAACTTGGTGGGCTTGGTCGGCTGTCCTGCGGCTTCTCTGACAGCGTTCTCTTTATCAAGGGCAAGCTGCCCTTTTTTTGCCGCCCAGTATTCCCGTTCGGTTATCCGTTCCTTGCTGCCGTTCAAGAGGTCGATTTGGTAAAGCCCCTCCCGGTGGCACATCTCCATGACTTCACTCTTGAAATATTCCATAGCGGCGTTGCTGCAGCGGTGCTTGCAGCCCTCCCTTGTGTCGGCTGGTCTGTCCATGTAGGGCAGAAGCGGGACTTCGTAAATCCGCAGGGAGTTGATGACGATATGCACATGGATATTCCCGCTGTGGTTATGCCCGTCCGGGTGGGTGCAGATTAGGGCTTGGTGTCCGGGAAAATGCTCCTTGCAGAACTGCTCGCCCAGCTCCTGCGCCCGGTCTACGGTCAAGCCGTTGTCTGTCCCGTCCCGTGGGTCAAAACTGATGATATAGTGGTGGCTTTTCACATCTTCCCGTTTTTGGTTTTTCTCATAGCGGAGATTAGCCCGCATACAGGCAACGGCGAAATCCTCGCCCCCACAGTTGAGGGAAGAAATGCGGTAATCCTCCCTCGGTATCAGCCGCCCGTTTTCATTAAGGGTGGGCTTCATGGTAAACTCGTCATGCTCAAATGTGAGGTAGGCTTCCGCTGCGCCATAGTCAGCATTTTTAGAGCTGATATGTTTGAATGTTGCCAACAGCGTCACCCACTTTCTGCAAGACTTCAAACTTTAGGGCAGCAAGGTCGGAAACCGCCGCCCGTACCTCCCCGGCAAGCTGCGGGTAGGGGCTGTGCCACTCGTTCAGCGTCCGGGCTATCTGATTTAAGTTGCCGCCGATCCTGCCGTATTCGGCGGTCAGCTTCCCGACAGCGGCAAGCAACTCATCATTGACGGGGGAAACGGTTATGATGGGGCGTATGGCTGCCCCGGTTATGGCTTGCCGGATAAACTCGGCTTGGCTCATGTTGTAGGCAGAAAGCCTTTCCGCAAACTCGGCGTATTCTTCCTCGGTCATGCGTGTCTTGACTACCCGGCTGCGGTGCGGCGTGTTGTATCGTTTTCGCATGGTAAAAACCTCCTTTCGGCTGCCGCATGGCTGCGGCGGGATAAGCGGCGTAAGCCACATAAGCAGGGTTTGGGGAAGGCACTCCCCAACAAGATTCCCGCAGGGGCAAAATGAGCGAAAAGCGAATTTTGGTACTGCGGTAGAATCTTGCTCTGTAACTGCCGCAGACTTGCCCCTTTCTGGTTTTTCCGTACATAGAACGGACAGGACAGGGCTTGCGGCCCGCTGTGGGCGGTCTTTTTTCCTTTCGCCAAAGATACTTTTGAAAGGCTGTCAGCTACCCGCTGGACGAGGATTTTTCAAAATTTCTCTTTGCCCTCTACTACGGACAAAAATCAAGAGTGCCAAACACCGGGACAAAAAATTTCCCCCTCATTTACTACTACAATCTGAACTGGGCAAAATGGCCGTGAACGGAGCCAGGCAACAAAAAAAGCAGCAAATCTTTTTCAAGACTTACTGCTTTCGCTGGCCGCGCCGGTGGCGGCTGGTATTCAGTTTTAAAAACTCATTTCATATTGGTATGATAAACGGAGAGTTATTGCGTTATGTTTTCAAAAGGAAACGATTGCTCCTTGAATATATCCCACAAAATATGCAATCGCTATACTTATCGCAATGCAGCATATACATAGTATTTCAGCAATAACCTTTTTCCCGATTATTTTGTTTACAGACTTGCCGTAGTCAATAGTAGCCCATACCATTGAAAGTAAAAATAGAATTGCAATCCAATGAGTATGAAACGACAGTCCCATGCTGACAAATACATAGTTTGTGATGATGTAAAAGGTGCTTCTAACTACAACTTCCGTCACTGTTGAAAGCTGATTTTTCATAAAACCTCTTGCCTCCTTAATTTCCTGTTTACTATCGGTCAAAGCGAAACTTGAACAGCGCGGTAATTAGCTTCTGCTTTATATGTTCCTCAACCTCGGTGTTGACTTTCCCGTGTACTTTGGAACAGTAGCGGATATATCCGGCGTAGTGGGAAAGAACGGTGTCGATTGCGTCCGGGTCGCCCTCATGCGCCTTGACGATTGTTTCATAGGGGAGAAGTTTATTCATACCGGCTCACCTCCATTTCCTTCCGAAGCCGTTGCAAGGCAAGCTGGATATGCCGCCCCGCTGTGCTGCGTGTCCGGCCGATATGTACGCCGATCACTCTCTGCGGCTGGCGCAGGAAATAGTAACGGAAAATTTCTTCCTGTGCCTGCTCCGGCAAAAGGGCAAGGGCAGCGGCAAGTTCCGCATGGTACAAAACGGCGGTCTGGCCGCAGGCGGTAAAAAGATATTCTTCAAGCTGCTCCGGCTCGGAAAACTGGACAAACTTCTCATTCATCAGATAGTCAAGGGAAACTTCCCGTTCCCACCTCCGGCGCAGCTTCAAAATTATATCTATGGCGGCGTGACGAATGACAACCTTGCAAAAGGCGTTAAAAGTGTACTGGATATGCACTTTGTAGGCTTCATCTTCGGTCATGGAAATCCCCCCTCTCTCTGATAATAGTGCGGGGCGGCAGCACTCCTTGCTGTCGCCCCTTGATTGCCTACCAGCAAAGGCGGGCGGGGCTGTCAACGGCGGCGCTTGCGCCGTTCATCTTGACCGTTGACTGGCTCGGCTGGCTTTGCTATTCCGTTATCTCTTTCAGTTATTGTCAAAGGAAATATAGATAGTTAGACTATCGGGTATGTAGCTGATACTTAACCACTTTTCGTCGTTTGATAAAAGTGTCCCGATAGAAACATAGTTTTCTCCCTCGATTTCCTCTGACACATTTTCAATTACGGAAAAGCCTTCTTGGTTCAAAAGCTCCATATACTCGTTATAGTCGTTTTCGCTAATGCCGGTAAGGTTGATATTGCAATTCTCATGTTCTGTATCAAGTGTAGCCCATGCAACCGTACCAGGCGCAACAGGAAGCCCCTCTGTGTACTTATTCGCAGGCCAAACACCCTCGTCCAATTTTGTAACACTATTAGATTGCGTATTGTTCTCATTGCTTGTCGGTGTAGATGATGTATTTTGATTAGAACACGCAGCCAAAAAAATCATAACCATGATTGTGAATACAGAAATATACTTTTTCATTAGTTACCTCCTGTTTTTGTGTATGGTTCGGATAATTAACAAAACAGCAATAGCTGTTGCTGCAAACCCAATAGCCAAAAGGATTTGCGAAATATCAAAGGCAAACGCGCCCTCAATCTGTATATTTGTTGTCGCGTCTGCTTGTCCGATTGCTCCTTCTGGTACTTTTCCTGATTGCGTAACAGCATATACCGAAAAGGCAGCAACCGCGATAACAAGCGCAGCAAGAGTAGAAATGATACCGTTCCTTTTTTTCGATTTGGTGTTATCAATGCCAAACTGTTCTGCGGTGCTGTCTGCAAATTCTTTTGGCGTCCCCAAACGCTGGATAATCTGCTGCTCTGTTTCTCCATGCTCCATAGCAGACGCAAAAACTTCATTCAAGTCACGCACAACCTCTTTTTTCATTTTGCGTGGTAAAGATAGTTCCTTTTCAACCTGTTTGATATATTGTTCTTTCATTTGGACACCCTCGCTTGTTGATAACTTTCTATAAAGCCGTTTACGCAGTTTTCATAGCTTGACCAAAATAAGATTAGTTCATCAAGTACATTCCTGCCTTTATCCGTTAAAGAATAATACTTTTTTGAGCCGCCATTTGCCGCAGCCGGAGCCAAACGGCATTTGATTAGTTCTGCTTCCTGTAAACGATACAGAATAGGGTAAATGGTTCCCTCTTTCGCATATCCCAAAACAGACGCACTATTGTTCAATTCGGTTATAATTTCATATCCATAAGTTTCCTTGCGTCCGATTAGGCATAAGAGTATCATTTCCAGAGAGCCTTTTTTGAATTGCTGGACATATTTGCTATTCATATCGTCGCCTCTCTTTAGTTTCGCTATTTAGGTTCGCTAAGTAGCAACTATATTATATCTCTTCCGAGGTATCAGAGTCAATAGGCTTAACGAAAAAGTTACAAGGTGTGTGCGTAAGGTAATAACGGAATAGTGGGCTGCTGTCTATCAAATTCTTGTGTGTTACTTTATGGCACATGAGCATTGGCGCCAGGGTTGTCGTTGCCGTAACCTTCCAACAGGTTGATGACACCCCAGATACCAAGACCAGCGCCCAGAGCGATAACGAGAGTCTGAAGAACGGTAATTGCCTGTTCAAAAAATGCCATATAGTTTGTTAGCCGGAATCTGATTAAAAAATAGGTTTGTCATGTTTCATAGGCATACAAAAGCCGGAACAATCTGCCGCCCGGTTTCCGGGGGCATGATTCCGGCTGTCCTCCTTTTTCATTATTTTTCTTGCGATTGTCCGCTTTGTACGCCAATGGCCTCAACAGAGGCAGTTGCGGCAAATAGATACGATCACTCCTTTCTCAGCGGAAGCGTATTACACGCCCTCCGTGTCTACTTCATATACATCGCAGACCTCATCAGGCTTGAGTTTTAGTCTGGCAGACAAAAATGCTTCAATATCAAAGGTATTTCGCTTGTCTGCATCAGCTGTGTATTTGAAATTAGGGTGTCTGGTAATGTCATACTTGTCTGAAAGAAACGGACGCACACCGCGCAACTGCAAGATGCACTTGCCGCCATCCATAACTGCCAGCTCGTCCTGGCTCATCAGCTCTTTTCCCAATTTCTGATAGTTGAGCGAGTAGGAGGTCTCCCGTCCCCGGCTCTCTCCGGTGTTGTAAGTGTCTATGGTCTCCTTTCCCAGAACAGCCGCCAGCTCTTTCAGCGTTGTTGGCTCTTTGCCACCCAGGAAGATGGAAGTATCCATATTGCCGATGATGGTATCGGCATTATCTTTGTAAATTGCCTTGAGCTGGCTCTGTGCCTGCAACACCAGACAGGCAGAGATTTCACGGCTTCGGATGGTGGCCACCAGCTTTTCCAGCTTCGGAATCTGCCCGATGTTAGCACACTCATCAATCAAACAGCGCACATGAACCGGAAGCCTGCCGCCATACACATCATCGGCCTTTTCACAAAGCAGGTTGAATAACTGGGTGTAGCACATGGAAATGAGAAAGTTAAAACTGTCATCCGTATCACTCATAATGAGGAACAGAGCCGTTTTTCTGTCTCCCAGCGTATCCAGTTCCAACTCATCGTAGGATGTAACCTCGCGTAGCTCCGCAATATCAAATACAGCCAGACGCGCACCGCAGGAAATCAAAATCGACTTAGCGGTTTTGCCAGAGACGAAAAGTCAAGGACTTTTTCATCAAATTCACAAAGAAGTCACATTTTGCGGACTTCCTCACGGAGCAGACGCTTGATTTTGTCCTCCATCGTCTCTTTTGCGGTCTGGCTGAAATGGACACGGACGATATAGGTGGTCTTGCCGATCTGCTTTCTGACAGTCGGGCAAGTGGCGGTGTTAGTTGCGGTATTGTTCATTCAAAATCCTCCTGTAAATGAAAAATGCCCGGTGACTGTTCATCATCGGGCGGTGTCGGTATGAGGGAACAAGGCAAGGCGGCAACATTAAGGTATCTATAAAAACCTTGCCGTCTTTGCCACGCTTGCCGTGTTCCTGTTGTCAGTCTCGGAGATAGCAGACCCATGCTGTGCCGTCTTTCTCGGTCACAAGTCTGTCCCCGATACGGCTCTTTGCCGTTCTCATGGTGCGTGAAGAAATCCCACGCTCATTGACTGCCTTTTCCAACTCTGCGCTCGGCATACGCTTTCCGTCCGCAAGCAGTTCCAGAATGAGCATTTGCGCCTGTGCGGTCTTGCTCTCGGTCTTGGCGGTGTCTGTCCCGGCAAGAAGCTCGTCAGCGGTAATGTCATAAGCCCCTATCCACTCAAAACCTTTCTCATCTCCCAGAGAAAAGGCAAGGGACTGTCCGGGCGGCGCAAGGGAGCTTTTCTCATGGATAAGCACCCTCGTTGTCGGACTGTCCTTCAGCTTGCCAATAAACAGCAGACTGCGGACTGCCGCCGTAATGTCGATAGACCCCAATCCCCGGTAGGTGCTTTGCGTTCCTGCGGCTTTGTTCAGGTGTCCAATCAGCACGATAGCGCACCCGGTAGCCTGTGCAATGTCTCCCAGACTGCGGAAGATGGGACGGACTTCATTTGCCCGGTTCATGTCCACATCTGCGCCCAGAAACGCCTGTACCGGGTCAATGATAACAAGCCTTGCGTTGTTCTCACGGATTGCCCTTGCTATGCGCTCATCGGCAAGGGTCAGCGGTGTGTCCCTATCGTCAATGACAAGCACTCTTTCAAGGTCTGCTTCCGCTTCCATCAGCCGGGGCTTAACGGTATCGCCCAGACCGTCCTCGGCGGTTTGATAGATGATATTAAAAGGCTCAAGGGTCTCCATACCGGGCAAGGGCTTTCGGTTGGTGCAAGCCGCCGCAAGACGCATGGCAAAGTAGGTTTTGCCCTCGCCGGGGTTGCCCTGTATGATGGTCAGCTTTCCGAATGGGATATACGGAAACCATAGCCAATCCACGCTCGTCAGCTCCACATCAGCCATACGGAGCATTGGGACAGGCTGGGCGGTGGGCAGCTCTCGCAGCGTGATTGTCTCGGCTATGAATTTGCGGCTGGGAATGTCCCCTTGCTGACGGAGAACATCGTTCCAGTCTTTCCTTGCCGGGACAAGGCGAATGACGGCGATCTCGCCGGGAATGGACTGTGCCAGTCGGGTACAGGCTTCGCTTCCTGCGGTGTCGCTGTCAAGGCAGAGGAACACTTTTCGGGTGTCCTTGCGTTCAGAAAGAAAACGGTCAAGGGCTTTGCCTGAAACGCCGCCCAGGGCAAGGTAGCTCCTTGTCTGCCAGTCCTGCGGATAAAGGCAGATAAAGGACAAAAGGTCAATCGGTGCTTCAAAGACAAAGAGCTGGTTGCCGTTTCCCTCATAGTGGAACGGATAGGATTTGTCAGACCCGGCAATGTCCTGTCTGAATGGGTCTGCCGTTCCTCGCACATGGGCGTATCTCGGCGTACCGCTTCGGTCTCTGCCGACAAACACAACATTGTGCCGCTTTGCGTCCTCGTAAATATCCCCGGAAAGAAGAAAAGCCTCAACAAGCGTTTTGTTGAGACCTCGGCTTTCGCAAAGATATTGAATTGCTCTGTCGGCTGTTCTGTTGTGCAAGGGCAAGTGAAACGCTGTGGGCGGTGCTGTGCTGGCTTCGCTCTGTCCCTCGGCGCTTTCGCCGGTTAAGAGCTGGACTGCTTCGGGAAAGGACTTGCCGTAAAACTCCATGACAAAATCAATGGGATAGCCGCCCTTGCTCTGGCTGTGGCGAAACCATTTGTTTCCCCGGACGGTCAGGCTGTCATGTTCTTTCCAGCGGTATTCCCGTCCGCTTTTGATAAGCGTCTCTCCCTGTGTGCGGAGAAAATCTTCCAGACTGACGGCGTTTGCCCGGTCAATCTGTGCTTGGGTGTAATTCATCGGGATAGTTCCTCCTTTTTCTGTCGTGTTTGGGGTCGATTTTGGAGCTTTTGTTCCTCTGTACGCTCGTTAAATCGGGCGGCAGTATCTACGCATGACTTGACCTTCCAAAGGCGGTGTAAATCGTCTCTGACAGCCTTAAACTCGCCATAGGTGGTTTCGTGCGCCTGTTCCAGCTCGTCATACTCGTCGGACAGCTTTTTCATATCCACCTTGCCGTCTGGGAACTCCCCGGTCAGCTTTCGTCTGGCGGCGTAGAACTGTATCAGTTCCGCTTCATGCTCTGCCTTGTACTTGGCTCTGGGCTTCTCAAACTTGATTTTCTGCAAGCCGTCATAGACAGGCTTCAAGTTCTGGAAAGCAGCGGAGCTGTCATAGAGCTGCTTAATTGCTTTCATTCGGGCGGTCTGTTCGTCCAGCGTTTTCTTCAAGCTCTCTGTGGCAGCACTGTGTTCGCTGACACGGCGTTCCAAATCCTCAAGGGAGTAAATGCCGTTTGCCCGGAGATAATTGAAAGTATCGTTCATCTCCTTTAGGTTGCTGATTTTGCCTTTCTGGGAATACGCCCCGGCTCTGCGCTGGGTGTAATAGGCGTTCAGCAGAGAAACAAGGTCGGGTGCCTGCGGCTTGGCAAGCTCTGCTTTTGCTTCGGCAATCCAATCGAACAGGAGAGCGATTTTCTTCTTGATGTCCCGGATCACGGCATTGGTTGCCTTGATCCAGCGGTTGAACTCGCCCTTCTCGGTGCGTATGCCTTTTTTCTCCATTGCCCGGACGGTTGCGCCTTCATGGATAGTGGGAAGCAAATCCACGCCTTGCCGTTCATAGCTGCGGTGGTCGATACGAACATCAAGACCTTTTTCCGCAAACTTGGCGTTGCATAGATCCGCCCATGTCTGCCGCCAGTATTCCAGCGTTTCGGGACTGCCCCAGTCGGTAGTGGGAACGGCATTGAACACATACTTACCGTTTGCGTCTCGAATACGGTTGCCGTCCTCGTCCAACTCGTAAACTCGGTGCTGCTTACAGCCCCATTTGCCGTCCTGCTCGATGGGGCGGATAGGGCAAAGCACATGAAAATGCGGGTTTGGTATGCCGCCGTCCTCCCGGTCTGGCTGGTGTACGGCGAAGTCAACCACCATGCCCCGGCTCACAAAGTTCTCCAATAAAAATTGCCTTGCAAGAGCGATGTTTTCCTCAAGGGAAAATTCATTCTGCAAGGCAATGTCAAAGCTGTATGCAAGCTGGGCGTTCTTTCCACGCTCGGCTTTTTCTACGGCGTTCCATAGGGTCTGGCGGTCTGCGTATTCGGGCGGTGCATGGGACGGCAGGAGAATGTCAGAGCAGATCACGCCGCCCTTTCTGGTGTAGTCGCTGTATTCGCCGTAATACTCGCTATACAATCGCTCCCCGGCACGGTAGGCGGCAGAAGCAATAGCGGACTGTCCTGCGCTTCGCTTAGTCTGCGTGACACTCAGATGAAATAGTGCCATCGGCTTTCAACTCCTTTTCTCTGTTTGCTTGGCTGATATGGGTAATCGCCATGTGACGGACGGCTCGCTGGACTTCGGACAGAGAAAAGATGTACTCCATCAGCTCTATCATTTCGGTGCGTGTGAGATCTTTGACCTCCGGGGCAAGACTCTCAATCGTGCCGCCCAGATTGCAAAGACGATGGGTGCGTTTCTGCCTTTCGCCTTTCTCCAGATATTTCTTTCTGTTCTCAAGACGGTTGAGCTTGTGCTTCTCCTGTGCAAGCTGCGTCTCAGCTCGTTCCTTTTCGGCTCGGAGCTGTTCAAGGGTTTTCGGTTTTGTCATTGTGCTTGACCTCCTTTTTTGATTTTGGGGATAAAAAAAGACCGCCGACTTTGTACGCACACGGCGCAGGTCAACGGTCTATTTTTCGGTATTCGGTTTTTCAAACTTGCTGGCGGCGAACAGCATTTCATGCTGTTTGCGGACGGCAAGTCCACAAGGGATAGACGCACAAGCGTCGCAAGGGAGTGTAGCTCCCTTGACGGAACGAAGTGACGAAACATTCTCGGTCGGGCAGTTTTCTTCTGCTGACTGGGAATGAAGCTCCGCAGGACGCACATACTCCCGATAGGAGAGTATAGAAGTGCGCCCTTTAGTTCCTAAAGGGTTTTTATCAGTGCGACAAACTGGGATTTATATAATTATTCCTCTAACTTTCCCTATTTTACAGGCTTTCCCGCCTGTTCATTAGTGAAATGATATGTAGTTTCCCTTATTTTTGCCCTTATGAGATAATCACA
>OBWJ01000278.1_pt1 | contig 44222 bp, 67 predicted proteins | sample 1495181 | NCBI WGS metagenome assembly OBWJ01 (sample SAMEA2580041, study PRJEB22360) | human gut metagenome
TTGATATGTCCGTCTGGCTTTTTGTGGGAAAGCAGTACTACCGTCTCCACATGCACCGTCTGACAAAACTGATCCACCGCCACACTCTTCACAACCTCATATCCTCTTGCCTGTATCATCTCCAGATCCCGTGCCAGACTGGTCACTTTACAGGAAATGTACACAATCTTGTCCACTCCGTAATCCAGGATTTTCGGCAGAGCCTTTGGATGAATCCCGTCTCTTGGCGGATCCAGAACGATCACATCCGGTTTTTCCTCAATCTCATCCAACACTTTAAATACGTCCCCGGCAATAAATTTACAGTTGGAAAGTCCGTTGTGTGCAGCATTTTCTTTGGCTGCCTCCACAGCTTCCTCGATAATCTCCACACCGATCACCTGTTTTGCCACCGGCGCCAGCACCTGCGCGATCGTCCCAGTTCCGCTGAACAAATCGAACACTGTCATATCGTTGATATCTCCGATATAATCACGAACTGTACTGTAAAGCACTTCCGCCCCTCTTGAATTTGGTTGAAAGAAAGAAAACGGCGTGATCTTGAATTCCAAATTCAACAGCTTCTCATAAAAATAGTCCTGCCCGTAAATGATTCTGGTCTCATCACTCTGAACCACATCAGAAAGAGAATCATTTAAAATATGAAGAAATCCCACGATTTTCCCTTCCAGTTCCAAATTAAGGAGTGCCTCTTTTAATGGAGACATATCGTGTTCTTCCTGTGTAGTTGTAACCAGATTGACCAGGATTTCTCCTGTGCGGTCACCTCTTCGAAGCAGCAAATGACGCAGATAGCCTGTATGCTGCATTTTCTTATAATAGCTGACATTTCGCTCCTTAAAATATTCCAGCACACAATTTAAGATTTTTGTCATGTCATCATGTACCAGCTTGCAGTCTGACGCTGTCAGCACATCATACGTGCTGCCTTTTTTATGCAGTCCCAATGTCAGAGGCCCGTCCTTATACTCGTCGCCGAACGAGAACTCCATCTTATTGCGGTATGCAAATTCTTTCGGACTTGCCTTCACTCCTTCAAAAAGATATTCACCGTTCACTGCTTCATTCAGAATGTTTTTCACCTGTTCTGCCTTCATATCCATTTGTGCTTCATAAGACATGGTCTGGTACATACACCCTCCGCATGCCGGGAAAATGCTGCACACTGGTTTTCTTGTTTCCAGCGGAGATTTCTCCAGCACTTCCAACAGGCGCCCCTCTGCATTTCCTCGCTTAAACTTATTCACACAGAATTTTACCTTCTGTCCCGGAATCCCGTTCTTTACGATCACAGATTTGCCTTCTTCTGCAACTGTGACAACTCCTTTATTGGGAAACTCCACTTTTTCTATCGTTCCTTCTAATACTTGTCCTTTTTTCATTCTCTTTTATCCTTATCTTTTCTTTGTTTTTGTAATACTTCCTGACGAAAAAAGAGACAGGGTGCAGTGTATTCCGACCACATCCTGTCTTCTGTTCTCTTTTCGTTCTGATTAAACCTGATCTTCCTCACTGAAATAATCATCGAAATCATCATCAAAATCTTCTTCGAAATCTTCCAGATAATCCGGTGTAAAGAAGCAATATACCGCATATGCGATCGCTGCCACTGCTGCAACAGCACCTACAATCGCCAATACCCAGATGACTGTCTTTTTCACTTTTTCATCATCTTTCTTTTTCAGTAATTCATTCAGTTTTGACTCTGCGATCAATTCCTCAACTTTACTCATATATTCACGTCCTTTCTCCTTGCCGCCGTACAGGTTTGCTTTTCATTATTATAACACTATCATTTTCAGATTACTACTGATTTATGCCAAATTCACATAATTTCTATAATTTTACCAAACGGGCAAATCCGGCAAACATTTTTTTCACTCCGGCGGTGTCAAACTCTACGGTTACCTCAAAATCTCTGCCGCCTTCCGTAATCTGTGTCACGGTTCCTTCTCCAAATTTCATGTGCCGGACACGGTCACCCACACCATAATCCAGCCCCTTTTCTTTGCTGACTGCAAACTGTTTTGGCGCAGCCGCAGAAAATGCCTTTGCCTTAAAAGTCTGTTTTGCCTGCGTATACGCAGTCTGTTTCGGAATCTCCTGTCTTTCTTCAAACATTTTCGAAGAACGGTTGCCATTGTCAAGCAGTTCCAATGGAATTTCTTTCATAAACCGGGATACTTTATTGTACTGTGTCTCTCCCCGCACCATCCGCCGCATAGCGCTGGTCATGGTCAGTTTCTGCTCGGCTCTTGTAATTCCCACATAACAGAGACGCCGCTCTTCTTCCATATCCTCCCTGTCATCTGATGTAACTGTCATATAACTTGGAAACAGTCCGTCTTCCATTCCTGCCAGATACACATGTGGAAATTCCAGACCTTTTGCACTGTGCAGTGTCATTAAAACTACATAATCCTGTTCCTCATCCAGACTATCAATGTCTGCCACCAATGCGACTTCCTCCAAAAATCCGCTAAGCGTCGGTTTTTCGTCCTGATCCAGACGGGACTCTTCATAAACCGCAACCTTGCTTCGAAGCTCGTCGATATTTTCAATTCTCGTCTCTGCCTCTTCTTTTCCTTCTGCTTCCAGACTCTCTATGTATCCAGTCTTATCGATCACTTCCTGCAAAAGATCCGACAGACTTAAAGTTTCTGCCACTCCCTTAAAGTACTCGATCAATGCCACAAATCCTTCCAGCTTTGCAGCACCTCTTGCCACCCCCGGTATCAGATCCAGCCCTAAAAGAGCATCATAGAATCCGATTCCTCTGGACGCCGCTGACTCCTGAATTCGATTGATCGTAGTCAGGCCAATGCCTCGCTTCGGTACATTGATGATCCTTCTGACTGCCAGATCATCTTTTCCATTGTCGATGGTCTTCAGATATGCAAGCACATCCTTGATTTCTCTTCTCGCATAGAAATTCACACCGCCGACAATCTTATATGGAATATTCTGTGCCACAAACCGTTCCTCAAACAGACGGGACTGCGCGTTAGTCCGGTATAAAATCGCATGATCATTGTAAGATGCCCCGTTTCTGACTTCCCTTTCAATGTCATCTGCAATATATTCTGCTTCATCATATCCGGTATCAAACTGGCAGAACTTAATCTTCTCTCCTTCGCCGTTGTCTGTCCAAAGCTGCTTGTCCTTTCTGCCCACATTGTTGCTGATCACTGCATTCGCAGCATCCAGGATATTGCCTGTAGAACGATAATTCTGCTCCAGTTTGATGACTGTCGCATCGGGAAATTCCTGTTCAAAATTCAAAATATTTTTAATATTCGCTCCCCGAAATTTATAAATGGACTGATCATCATCACCGACCACACAGAGATTTCTGTATTTGCCCGCCAGCAGACTCACCAGCTGGAACTGCACGGTATTTGTATCCTGATACTCATCCACCATAATATAACGAAACCGCTCCTGATAATTCTCCAGCACATCCGGCTGAGTCTCAAACAGTTGCACCGTCTTCACGAGCAGGTCGTCAAAATCCAGTGCATTATTGGCATGCATCTGCTTTTCATACTCCTGATATACCTTGGCGATCTTCTCTTTTCCAAAGTCCCCCTGCGCATTCAGCGCATACTCCTGTGCGGAAATCATCTCATTTTTTGCTGAGGAAATCGCCGCTAAAAGATTTCTCTCCTTATATACTTTCGTATCGATCTCCACCAGCTTACAGACATCTTTCATCAATGTCTTCTGATCATCCGTATCGTAGATTGTAAAATTCGTATCATACCCAAGGCGGTCAATATGTCTTCTCAAAATCCGTACACAAGTCGAATGAAACGTGCTCACCCAGATACTCTCTGATCCAAATCCTACCAGATTATCCACACGCTCCCGCATCTCCCCGGCCGCCTTGTTCGTAAACGTGATCGCCAGGATATTCCATGGATTCACACCCTTTTCTTCTATTAAATATGCAATCCTGTGCGTCAGCACTCTCGTCTTCCCCGATCCCGCTCCCGCAAGGATCAAAAGCGGACCATCTGTGCAGTAGACCGCCTCCCTCTGCTGTTCGTTCAGTGTATCATAAATGCTCATAATTGATCTCCTTTAATTGTCATGACTCTATTATCGAACATAGTTTCGTTCAAGTCAACTATATTATGGAAACAGATAAAAAATCTCCGCCATTTCCTTACAAAACAGCGGGATTTTAATGACTGTATTCACTTCATAACATCTCTGATCTTATTTGGGATCATCACTACTTCTGCCGGAATATCATTATCTTTATAATCATCATCGATACATTCATCCCAATATTCCAGATGCCTGATATCGATATAGCTTTCTGAATCGTACACCTCTGTACCACCTTCTCCCTGTACAGAGTACCAATACAGAAATTCTGTTCCGTTGACCACTTCCCGGTGAATCGATTCTACAAACATTTTTTCATTCTCTAAGGTAAGAAGTGTATCTTCCATATGTTCATTCAGAAAGGCCATCCATTCATCTACTTTCCCGGATTTTCCTTCTTTTACCTTAAATCGACTGAGTTCTGCTTTCAACATCTGAAATCCTCCCGTTTTTCTTTTAGTTTACTCTCGTTATGATCATATATCAATAATAAATACTGCTTGACTATCTGGTTTTCATTACTATATAATAAGTACATCGAGGTGATTATATGACAATTGATACAAATGATATTTTAAACAGCATACTGGAAAGTCTGTCCCGGATCGACTACATTCATCCCGAGGATATTCCGAATATCGACTTATATATGGATCAGGTGACCACATTTATGGATACTCAGCTTTCTTCAACCAAGCGCTACGCAGATGACAAGATTCTGACCAAGACCATGATCAACAATTACGCGAAGAACAATCTGCTTCCGCCGCCTGTTAAGAAGAAATATTCCAAGGATCATCTGCTCCTTCTGATTTTTATTTACTATTTTAAAAGTATTCTTTCCATCAAGGATATCGAGACACTGTTAAAGCCGATGACAGATGCCGGCTTTGGTCAGGATTCTGACAAGGATACTTCCAGCCTTGCAGATATGTACCAGCAGATCTGCACCATGTGCAAAGGCCAGCTTGAACCGCTCAAAGAAAATATCGCTTCTGCCTGGGAGACTGCCGGAGAGACATTTTCTGAGATTCCCGATACCAGCAAAGATACTTTTCAGATTCTGGCATTTATCTGCAGCCTGAGTTTTGACGTATACGTAAAAAAAATGATGATTGAAAAACTAATCGATACGTTTTCCAGCGAAGATTCTTCCCATAAGAAATAAAAATACCCGGCTATACTGGCCGGGCATTTTTATTTCTTCACATCTTTTATTTTTCCATCCGCTCAAACACCATATCGTATCCGTCATTTCCATAATTCAATGACCGGTTCACACGACTGATCGTTGCTGTGGATGCGCCTGTCTTCTCTGCAATCTCCAGATATGTCTTCTGCTCTCTTAACATCTTTGCCACTTCAAATCTCTGGGAAAGTGAGAGCAATTCATTGATGGTACAAATATCTTCAAAGAATGTATAACACTCCTCTTTGTCCTTCAGACTCAAGATTGCATCAAACAGGTAATCTACTGCTTCTGTTCTGATTTTTTTACTCATCTCTTACCTCTCCTTTGTCAGTCAGGTCACTACTTTTACATTTTATCACACTAAATTTTTAAAGTCCACTTTTTTATAGAGATTTTAGAGATTCAGACAATTTTCAATTTTTTAAAGAAATATTACGATTCTTTATAATTATTCAAAAATTCCTTTAATTTATTAAAATCTGTTGTCACCACCAGCTCTTCCGGGAACTTGCAAAATTCCAAAACTTCCTTTATATAGCTGAAATTTCCAGCATCCACGTCAATGTGAGCATCACTTCCCGTTGTCACACAAACTTCATATTGTTTGCATAATTCTAACATTTGCAGCACATTTTCCCTGGTATTTTTTCTGAATCCATCCGGTCTTAAGGAACTGTTATTGATCTCCAAAAGCGTCTTTGTCTCCTTTGCAGTTTGAACCAACACTTCGTAATCTACCGGAAATCTGCCGTCATCCGGATGCCCGATAATATCAACATACGGCTTTTTCATGACTGCCGTATAAGCTTTCGTATTTTCTTCTCTGGTATGATCAAGTCCATAACATGGAGAATGAATCGATGCGATCACAATGTCCAGATTTCTGCAGAGAGATTCTGAAAGATCCAGATCTCCGTTCGGATTCATAATGTTGAGCTCCGTTCCAAGAAGCAGTTTCACACCATGCATTTCGCGCGGGATCACATTAAAATTCCGGAAATAAATCTCCTGACAAGATCCCGGCATTTGAGGTGCATGTTCTGTCAAAGATAATACTTCCAGTCCATTTTTTGATGCTGCATATGCCATTTCTTTCAAAGAACTGTATGCATGTCCGCTTGCAATTGTATGTGCGTGTGTATCTGCGATCAATCTCATAATTTATCCACTCCATTTCTTTTGATTTTTTATTCAGTATACCACATTTTGTTCTGAATACAATTTTTCATCATGGATACACTAAATCCGAGGTGATAATTTTGGATAAAGAAAAACAAAAAGAAATGAAAAAAAATCAAGAACTGATTGACCATTATGATTATTTAAAAAATGCCGCTTCCTCCACAGACTGCACCGGACTGATCCCGGCGCTGCCCGAATCCGAGGACGAGCTTGATGCCTACAATGATGTTTATCAATATCAGACTCCACTCGTCAAACCAAAATCATAGGGGAATCACACCCGGTTACTGTTCAGTAACACACCCGCTCTCCAATCACGATAATTTGACAAAAAACGTTGTTCTTCGTCAAACAAAATGCTATAATGTCTTTATCGTAGGTAAAACGAGTCACAACAAGTGATACAAAGGAGAGATATAAATAATGAAATGCCCAAAATGTGGAAAGGATGTCATTTTACAGAAAAAGCAAGTAGGGGTTGATGAAAATGGCAATCCGGTTTTAAACGAATACGCAATCTGCAAAGACTGCAAAAAACAATGGAATCTTGACAAACAACGTGCAAAAAAATCGGCTCCTAAACCGGCTGCTTCTGTAGCAAAACATACAGAAGCAGCTCCAAAGCAGGAGGCGCCAAAAGCACCTGTAGAAAAAACAGAAGAAACAAAAGCAACAGAACAAAAGAAAATCGCTGAGCACACAGACGAGCAAAAACATCCTGTACAGAAAAAGAAGCGTCCAGCTTCCGAAAGACCTGTTTCTGAGCATTCCGAAAGACCGAAAAAGAAACGTCCGGTCTCTGATCATTCTGAAGAAGCGCCTCGGAAAAAACGTCCTGATTCCGAAGCTTCTGATGCTGTACCTAAGAAAAAACGCCCGGCTCCTGCAGATTCAAAAACAAGAGTGATTTCTGTTCCGGAAGAATTCAAACAGGAACCTTCCGAAGAAGGGCAGCGTTACGGTAATATTCCTTCTGAAAAAGTACGTGCAAAACGTGAACGTGCAGTGAAAAAAAGTTACGAGGATATGCTTGCATCTGATCCGGACAGAAAGTCTGTACACAAACGCAAGCCGGCGCCGAAGCCAGTAGAAGAACCGGAAGAAATCGAAGACGAGGAAGAATATGAGGATGATTACATCACTCCAAGATTCCGGGTACTCCGTGTGATTTTCGGACTTCTTTCTATCGTAGCGTTTGGTTTCTTTACATACAAAGGAGTGATCAGCGGACTGGACAGCATTACCTCCGGAAGTAATTCCAACATTGGTACTTTCTATGTCATCATGGCACTTTGCATGCTGATCTCCGGACTGCTTCTTCTCATTCTTCAGAAGAGCAATACGATTTTTGCATTCCTGCTCCCGATGCTCTTTTATATCGGATGCAGCGTGATCGGTTTCCTGAAACATGGTGATGACAAGATGCTCTTATACAGTGCGATCGCATGTGTTGTACTTGCAGTGATCTTCCTGATCCTGACGATCTTGTCCAGACGTGACACTGAGGAAGACGAAGACTTTGATGATTATGATGATCCATTCGAAGAGGATCACGATAACTACTAATTTTAAATTATAATTTTATGCCGGTCTGATTTCATTCAGACCGGTTTTTTTCACGCTTCTTTTTTTCCGGCATATACTTTTAGTAACATCTTTAAAAACTATGGAGTGCTTATGAAAAAAAGAATTCTCACATTTCTTCTTGCCGCATCCATGATCCTGCTTACGAGATGCCACTCTTCAAACAACAGTACCCCGACCGGCGGCAATCCGGATTCTTCCAAAGAGGAATTGACAAAACTCACCTTAAATGAAGTTGCACACTCAATTTTCTATGCCCCTATGTATGTTGCCATTGAAAAAGATTATTTCCGGAAAGAGGGCATTGAACTGGAACTCGTCACAGGATTTGGAGCAGTATAATTAGTACAAAATAAATGATACAATATTCAGGACGGCAGATCCATCCGTCCAACACTCATATACGCCGCCCGTAAAAAGGTGTGCATCATTTCGGTTGTCAGGATCATCCCTTCTGGCAACCGGAACTTGAATGTATTACCTGGTATCTCCAAAAACTCTTGGTAAAGCAAAAATGTATCGTAAGATTCGTATATTTGATATTCCATATCTATCCCCTCCATTTATTCCATTATATCATAAAAATATTTTAAAAACTTTTCATTTTCCTATTGACTTTACGCCTTATAGGACGTATAATAAGACCATAAGATAAAGCAAAGGAGATACGAAAAATGAAAAAATACAACTTATCAAAAATTATGAAAAGAGCATGGGAACTGGTAAAGAAAACATCCTTCGGAATCTCCGAAGCTTTAAAGAAAGCATGGAAAGAAGCGAAAATGGGAGGAACAAAAATGACAGGAACAGAGAAACAGATCAGTTTTGCAAACGATCTGATCAAAAAAATGAACGAGCAGTTTGATGCTCTGATCGCAGAGTGCAAGGCAAAATATCCGGAAAGCGTGAGCATGTGGGAATCTCGCAAGGAAGAATACAACAGAATCCTTTCCGAATCTGATGCCGGACTCGTAATTGATCTGCTGAAGTGGAACAATGAAACAGCTTACATGAAATACTACCAGAGACTTATGTTTGATCTTAAACACGAACGCAATACAATGTGCAGAAGAATTTTAAGTGAAGTTTACGGAAAATAATTACAAGAAAGACATTGTAGCAAGACGCAAGTGATGTATATGCTGACCTATCGGCTACAGGGAGAAAGAGGTAGAAAAATGAAAATCAATGGAATCGGAACAATTAAAAAAGAAGAAGCAATGAAGATTTTAACGAGAGAAGGAAGGGAGGCAGTTAAATCTGGGGAAATTACAACTGAAGAGCTTGGACGCATGTATAAGCTGGAAATGGTTAAGAAATTATCTAAAATCGGAAAATACGGCTGTACGTTTGCCGAAAATTATAATAGAGTGCCGCAAGAAATCGCCGATAAGTTATCACCGGAAGAGATTGCCGAATTAGTAGATAGTTTTTATGATTGCTATAGTGATGGGAGAAAGAGGGGTGAATAGAATGAGGGAACATTTAAGCAGCGTGCAAAGATTAAGAAAGGCTACAGGGCTAACGCAACAAGAACTTGCCAATAAGACTGGTATTAACATTCGGCAGATACAGAAATACGAGTACGGAGAGTACGATACCGGAAAAATGATGCTCAGGAACGCAATTGCTCTGGCAGATGCGCTGGAATGCGATGTACGGGAATTGATCAGATAAAAAGAAAAGGATAAGCATTAAGCCTATCCCTATCTTTTAGCTATTTAAAGCTACTTCTAGTATTTCAATCCGCGAAACTGTGATTTGCTCAGTTTCCGCAATACAGAGCATCATCTGTATTGGACAGTTTTATAATACCACATTTGTACGGGTGTGTAAATACATTAGTAGTAATTGCGTGGAAATTTCACCCCTCAGAGATTTAATCTCCGAGGGGATTTTGTTAGAACAACTGGAACCGATCAATTGCCTGTCCGAACGCTCCTGCATATCCGTCCTGCCCGTTTCCGGTCTCATTATCATACTGCCAATCCCAGTATGTTCCATTTACCGGACTGACACGGTACTGCGCTTTCTGGTAGCCATATTTTGCCGCATAATCCGCTGGAGTATTGTAGTACACCTCGATTGCATCGATTGGCTGTCCTGTACCTGCATAGCCGTTGTTGTGGTCATTCCAGTTACATCCGGTCACATAAGGCAGCCACCCTCTGCCGATTACGTGAACTCTATACTTTACGGATCCTTTGTCTACCTTAATAGCTACATCCGTGATGCGCTTGCCCTGAATCCCGGCAAAATCCGTGAGATTCCGCACAAACGGCAAGATGCGTCCGTCCTCCAGTTTGACGGCGTAAGTAAATACTACTTCCGGCTGTCTCTGTGCAGCTTGAGCCTGCGCCTGTCCACCAGACACATAAGTTGGTGGCGTGACATTACCACCCATGTACTCCTTGATTCGCTTGATAAAATATGATTTCGTAGCTTCTCTGCCGCCGTGAATCTCTACAGATCTGTGAGGGCATGATGTGGCATACACTTCCTGATGGAGTCTGATTGTGCTTGTGCTTGGTGTGATTCCATACTCCTTGCACTTCTGCGCCGCCAACTGCAATGCTTTTTCCTCGTTTGCTTTAAATACATCCAGATCACCCATACTCTGGCATGTTTCGATGCCGAGATAGTTTAAGTTTCCATTTGTGTCCCCGCAATGCCATGCACAATTCATATCATCCTCTGCCTGTAAGATGCCATCCTGTGCTACATAATAGTGCGCAAATCCATTTTCAAGCGGATGTGTCTGTAACCAATTTCTGTAAAATGCTGCATTGGCGTTCTTGCTTCCAGCGTCATTATGGATAAAGATTCCCGCTGGATTTCTTCCTCTGTTTCCTGCTACTCCACGACAAATACTCATATTTTCTCCTTTCTGTGCACAATCGCACAATTACATATCAAATTTAATGTTTTCCCACTTTTTATAAGCATCAAAATAGATCTCATTTTTATCTCCATTGTAAGTGATCTCGTAATACATACCATCACTTACTGGCGTACTAAGCAATGCCTTGTGATTTTGCAGTGTTTTGCAATACCAAACTACAAATACATCATTCACAGTCATGTTGCCAGATGCGTCCGTCTTGTCCTTGTTTTGGTTAAAATAATCTGCTACCTTCGCCTTGCAAATGTTTAAAAATTCCTTGCTTCCCATGATTTTAACTCCTTTCCGTGCGATGTCGCACAATAAAAGAGGACGATTACTCGCCCTCCTGCTCCTGTGATTTATTTGTTAAAACATCCAGTGCTTTTTTTAACGCTTCCGGATATTTCACGCCCATAATTCCAACATTTTCCAAAATCGAGATACCCTCATTTGCTATAAATGCCAGTACTACGGCTGTGCGGATGTAGTCTACGCCGAGAGTGACATCCAGCCGATATGCAATAAGTACGATAAGTAGGGATACCCCTTTTTTGCACAGGCCTTTCCATGCGGAGTAGCTGCTTAGCGCACCGTTCTCCGATTTGTTGCTCTTTTTCCAAAAGGCAGCGATCAGCAATCCGAGAACAAAGTCTGCACCCATAAAAATGAGTAATGTAGTCAAGTCCTCAGACCATCCTCCGATCAGGTTTACGAAACCTCCTGCAATAGCTCCGAATACCATGCATAAAAACGCTTTTACATTTGCTAACTGTTCCATTTTCTTCATATCCTCACTTTCCTTTCTGTTTTTAAAGTATAAAAATAAGACCATCACGGTCTTGCTCTGATCTCCATATTCGCTCCTTTAGTCATCCGTAATCCATGTAAATGTCTTTATGCGCTCACAGTAGTCTGACTTGCCAGTTACAATGGATATTCCTCCGTCTTTTGTAATGTAATACCTGCCAGTCCCGATAATTGACGTACCAACCAATTCGCTGTACGTCTCTACTATGTCTACGACTGGTCGATATCCTATAGGTATCCTTAATTCATCAAACGGCCCGTGCGATCCTGTATTCGGGAACTGTATAAGCGCTGTGATTTTACATGTAACCACGCACCCTCTCCTTTTTAGCTCTGCCTGTATATAGTTGGATGAGTTTGTGCTGGCGTATGGTCCTTTTATCTTTCCAGAGTCATAATTTATTGCTTTAGATATGTTCATTTCGCATGATCCGGAGTTTTCAACAAATATACCGTCCCGTTTAAAATTAACAAGGTTTGAAATGGTGGCTCCGTCAAAATACTGCGCAATCTGCGTTGGGAATATAGACAAGCTTGTGTGTCTGCCGCTGTTCATCCCATTCGCTACAAATACACCTTTGCTTATTGCAGAGCTGTTTATCCCGTTTTTATCTTCGGAGTAGATCTCTCCGGTATTTACTTGGATAAAAAAGTGTCCGTCCTGGCTCTTTATAAGTCCGGCAGTTACAGTTCCAAGATCTGCCGCTATCGCACTTAAAGTCTGTGCGTTTAAGTTATCAACAGAAATATAATGGATCACCCACCTACTTCCATCCCACCGCTTGATCGGCTGACCGGATGCCGTTTGCCATAACTGGCCAACTTTAGGATTTGACGGAGCCGTAGAAGATACAATTATGCCACTTGGTCCTGTTGCTCCTGTAGCACCGGTCGCTCCCTTATCACCATATGCTCCGATGATACATGGTGCTGATTGATACGTGCTACCATTTGTATAGGTAACAACTTCATAATTCCACAGATATTTTTTTGACACTGTTATTTCTTGTGCAGTTGTAGTCCATCCTGATGTGGACGCTGACACGCCACTTCCGCTTGCCGTTGCAAGATAATAATTCGTGATAGACTTTATTCCGTTTCCAGTCGCTCCTTGTGGCCCCTGGGGACCTGTTGCACCTGCATTTCCTTGAGGTCCCTGTTCGCCTTGCTCTCCTTTCTCACCTTGCGAACCCTGTTCTCCATCCATTACATCTGCGATCGTAACCTCGTAATATCCACGCTTTACTCCGCTTTCGAACGCCGTAAAAGAGTACACTGCTTTTACATCCACATCCTCTGCATTAACCGTAACACTCTTGCCAACGTAAAACTCCTGTCCGTCTTTACTCCACCGGATTTCCAGATTGCCCGTGAGGTCCACGCCGTTATCGTAAGCGTAAGCTGTCAGAGTAGTGCTGCCGATACCATTTTTAAAGATGATGCCATTGTTGGTGGAGATGGAACAAGTGTAGACCTTATTTTTGTTGATAAGATCTTCCATCCTCTGCAACAAGCTATCCGAAATTTCGGATGTAAGCTCTTTGTAGTTTGTAAATACCGTCTTTGCAGTTTTTGGATTGGTAAGACTCCTGATCTGTTCTGATACTCTTGCCTGTAGATAAAGGACTGGTGTCCACTCCTGATCCTGCATCCTTACCGTATCCCCGATGTTGGTGTCAAAATATCCGTCCACCTCGTAGGTTACTACTGGCTCGGATGCGGTCTTGAGGTCAGATAATGCCATGCTGTACAGCTTGTCCTTCCTGTCTGTATCGTACTCTTTACGCATCAGGATATAAGCATCAGCCTTATTTACGATGTTGGATGGGAACCGGTCCCTTGCCTGTGGTGCGCGGATGATCGCACCGTCTGTAAAGTACTCGATATTGCCGTTTTCATCGTATTCTTTCTTGTCAAGACCATTGATTGTCAGACCGTCCTTTCCGGTCGGCTGGATGCAGGTGTAAAGCTTCTCGGCATCTGTGGTTTTTCGAATTCCGGTAATTCCTTTCCCGTACCGCAGTACAATGTCATTCCGGTATTCTCCGACTCCGCTGTCTGTATCGGAGTGTTTCCGATATACATTTAGGACAATCTCTTTTAAAGAGTAGTCTCTGTTCAGTACTGTCTCAAATTCGATCTCCGCAGAAAAGACATTAGCCAGGGAGAATAATCTCTTTAATACGGACGTTGTACCTGTCCATTCGTTGGTGATTCGCTTGTCTGATACCTCATTGAGCCCCAGTTTTAGTGTTCTCTCAGCATCAAAAACGGCAAGGTACTCCTCAAAGCTCATTGCTTTTCCGGCTTTGTACTCTCCGGCATCCTCGTTGATTAGCTCAAAAGATAACGACCACGCCGTAGCTGTGATCGTCTCCTCTGTCTGCTCAGTGTTTACGATGTTTAGATAGTAGGATTTCCCTTTGTGTATAAACGCCACCTTATTCCCGGCGGTAACATTCTCTGCATCCTGATGCTTTGCGGACACCGTAAAGGTGTAAGTATTCGCTGTACCCTGCAAGTATTCGTGCAGATCATCATTCCAGTAATGCATGGACTTTTTATGCCCGTTGTCCATGTATGCTACTGGCGTGTTATTTGTGCTTAGAATCGCAATTCTGATGTTATCCATTACAAATATACCTCCCGTATTTTTGCTTTAATATGCGGCGGTGGAGATGAAAAGGAAGAATAGCAGAACTGGACTTCCGTTGTCCCCGGTGGAACTTTTGGATAATTGGATCCATTAATCTCATCTCCCTTAGCCACCATCCCATTAACGTAGACCTTCGTACTCTCCCCGTCTATGGACACCACATCTCCAGCACGATACCGGTTCGGCACATCTCGGTATTTTTCCACGTTATCCTTACGGAACCAGATACTTTTTAAATAATTGCGCGTGACGTACTGGTTCGTGAGGTTTCTGTCTCCCCACTGCCCGATCCAGATCTGGATTTTTTCGCATTCCATATCCTTAATCTCTGGTATGTTTCGCTCCATATAACTTCCATACCAGAAAATCCGCAGCTTTTCTCCCTCTTTTAAAAAGTCGTTGTGGCATCCCATTTTTAGGTTAAACGGATTGCCCTCGTAGGCTGTCGGCTGGAACTCTTCCCGTCTGAGCAAGGTGTTCCCTGGGGCAAACCACTCGATACGCGCCGTATTACCTGTGGCATCACTCTTGTTAATAGACATGGAGCAGATCACTTCATTTTTCCTTGTAAGAAACGCAATAGTCTGTGCTCCCGTCTGTCCCATCAATCCAGTCTCGAACCAGTGCTGGGTGTAACAGTAAAAGTTCTTCGCTCCACGTCTGCCCTCGCTGTCCACCGGGATAGTAAGGGTTTTCATTCCACCGTTCCAGTATCCGGATGTTGCCTGTCCACCTTTTAATGCCATGACGTTATATCCGGCAACATTCTTGACTTCGAGTGTTCCCTGTGTGGTATTTTCTGGATTCTGATAAGAGGTGCCGCGATCGTCCTGAAACAAGCTATAACCGTTAAACAGTTCTTCAGATGCTTCGTAATTCTCTCCGTCTGTCTCTTCTTGCTTGCCGAGCTGGATCACTCCATACTGACTAACCAGTCCGATAAATCCGTTTTCGTGCTGGTGCGTGATCTCGTAGTCCACGTCTGCCCATTCGGTGCCGTTGTTTTGGATGGTAATGGTCTGGTAGCCGTCTTGCTGTACACCGTCAAATTCAAATTCGCCGACAGAGTACGCTACCCCATCCGGGATAAGCCAAGTGATTGTGCCTTTCCCAAAAATCGCAACCTGTGTCACATCAAGGTTTCCGTCCGGTATCGCATAAAAGTAGCGATCTGGATAATTCCCAAAAACAAGTTTTTTCGGCTCTGTGACGTTTAGGATTTTCTGAATCGCGTCATAGCTTGCTAAGATGTCTCCTTTAATTTCAAATGGCATTTCAAGCGTCTTTGATTTATATGTTGTATAGCCAAAATCCTCTCCTTTTGCACTTTCTGCTCCGTCAAGAAGTCCTGACTCTCTATTTACTCCACTAAACGGAGAGAACCCGGACAATACACTTAAGTATCGCCCGAGTTCCTGATCGTCAAATTTTACTGATAGGCTCAATTTCTATCCCCTCCTAACATCTTCCGAAAACTTGAATTCTTTTCTATTTGTTTTTCCATTGGTGTTGCAAGTACTCTGGATGTCTCTACAGAGTCAATTTTATTAACAATCTCTAGTGGTCTGTTGGCAAGTCTGGATAGACGATCTACTGCGTAGAGTAGCTCGTTGTTATTTTCAGACTTCCGGATTCCAACGCTTTTCTGGTAAGTTTGACTTCCAGCACTTTCCGGCACTGATAACGTTATACCGCTCACAGATGCAGACAACTGAGACACCACCTTACCGGATACTTTTTTCATCTCTTTGTACGGCATGTACTCTTCGTATCCGGCACCGACTCCCATCGCAAGGTACTTACCAACCTGATCTCGCATAACTCTGGACGGGGAATGAATGCCAAAGAAATCCTTAATGGATGAAACTACACTGCTTGCAAAACCTCCAATTTTGTCAATAATCCATCCTGTCATGTTCGAAATACCATTCCACAATCCCTGGACGATATTGCTTCCGATAGAAGCCATCTGTCCCGGAATAGAAGAGATCGTGCTTACAATGGCGTTTACAATGTTTGAAGCTGCACCTTTAAGAGAACCTACAGCTGACGATATAACATTTCCAAGTCCCGACATTGCAGTTCTTCCTATGTTCATCAATGTATTTGGTAAATTCTGTACAGAAGTCTTAATTCCTTCCAATATACTTTCCCCGCATTGCTTCACGAATCCGACCATAGACTTAATTCCATTTCCCAGTGCGGTTATAATGGTTTTACCAAGGTTCAGCCACTGGAATGCCATCAGTGTGTCAACAATAGCTGCTATAATCTGCGGAATGTTTGCAATCAGAGTTGGTATTGCCTGGATAAGTCCGAGTGCCAACTGTCCAAGTAATTCCGCGCCCTTCATAAGAATTGTTGGAAAATTGTCGTTAATAATGTTTGCAAATGTAGAAATAATCTCTGGGACTCGCTCAATCAATATCGGTATTGCGGTTACGATTCCCTCGACCAATTTCTGTAGCAACTCAAAACCTTTTTGAATCATTACAGGTGCAGCTTCTGCAAGTTTTTCTCCGATGCCCTGTATAAAATCAAGCACTTTCGGCAACGCTTCTGGAATTGCCTTTACAAATCCGTCAATCAGATTGCTTAACAATTCATAGCCTTGCTGCAGCAGACTTGGCCCCTGCGATGTTATCTGCTCGTATAGAGTTGTAATAAGCTGAGTTATAAGCAAGCCGACAGACGGCAATACCTGCATCATACCGCTTATTATTGCCTGTATGATCTGGATCCCAGACGACAACAGTTGCGGTATACTTGTGCTGATATTTTCTGCAAACGAACTTATAATCTGTGCTGATGCAGTCACAATTCCGGGCAATGCTTGTATAATTCCCGTTGTTATGTTGGAAATGACTTGTCCACCTATCTGCATCATTTCTCCGAGTTTTCCGGAGTTAAGTGACTGCGAAAGACTTTCCATCAACAGGTTTCCGACTTCTGGGAGTTCTTTTGCAAGTCTTGGGACGATCTGCATCAAATTATTTGTTATATTTTCAGCTGCGGACTTTACAGCATCTGCCAACTCCTGAGGTGAACTTGAACCATTCAAAAAGTTATCAAACGCCGCTTTTGCGGATTGCACAGAACCCTCTATGGTAGTCAATGCTTCTTCGCTTGTCGTTCCGGCAATACCCATATTTTCTTGAATCTTGTGGATTGCCTGAATGATCTGGTCGAACGACACATTGTCAAGATTCTCTATTTTTTCGTTGAGAATGCCGCTGTCGTTAATCAAGCGGATCATTTCAGTCTGCGTTCCACCATATCCAAGTTTCAGGTTATCCAACATTGTGTAGTTCTGCTTCGCAAATCCCTGATAAGCGTTTTGGATATCCGTCATGTTGGAACCAAATTTATTTGCATTGTCTGACATGTCTACCATTGCCATGTCTGCTATTCTGGCGGCTTCTGCGGTATTGTTTCCGAGTCCCTGTAAAAGTGATGCAGAAAAGCTTGTTACAGTCTCCATGTACTTATTTGCAGATACGCCAGCTGTCTTATACGCATTGTTCGCATTATCGATCACTGTCTGCGCACTATCTTTAAACAGCGTCTCGACACCGCCTATGTTCTGCTCAAGACTCGCAACGGAATCAAGAGACATTTTTGACACCGCTCCAAATGCTGCAGCAACGCCAGCTACTGATCCGGCAATCACTTTTAATCCTCCGCTTGCAACGCTGCCAAGTTTGGAAATTCCTGAATTGAATCCGGATTCGTTTATTTCTGTGTTAAATTTTAATGAGCCATCATAACCCATACTATCCCTCCTTTATGGATAGCACAGGCTCAATGGCTCAATTTAAAGTGCTTAAATCTTAATCTCTACTTCTTTTTTGCACGTCCGGCACTTGATAAATGCATTGGTGCAAACGGAATTGTTGTTATAAATCAATAGCTTGCACCCGCAAAAAGGACACTTATACCACTTTCTCTCAAGTGATGGTTTTTTAATTTTACAACTCATCTGTCACCTCACATAAAAGCATTTCCGATATCATAATCCGTCAGGCTCTCAGATGGCAATTGAATTGATTTCTGGATCTTTTTAATTCGTTTTTTCTCTTCTTTGTCTTTAATTTCCGATAAATCAACACTGCGGTACATTATTCGCTGTTTAATCTCTGTATCGTCAGACAAACCATCAAAAAGCATCCGGAATTTCCACCAATGCATATATTTAATGTCGATTAAATCAATTCCATAATCTCTGAGAAAGCCGGATAATATATATGGATAATCAATGGAGTACGAGAATAAATTTTTCTTCGGCTTTTCTTGCAACTTTTCTTGCGGTTCTTCACAATCGCCTGTCTCCGCAACCTTTGCACAGTTTGTATCCATCGTTATAAAGTGGGACAATGCGCTTATAGCTTCTTCATCTGCAACTACATCATCAATAAAATACTGCTGTATGATCGCGAATTTTTGGAGAGCATCAAGCTCTTGGTCTTTCAACATGTCCAAAAGCCTGATGTATTCACGGAAATCCGTAATAACCTTGATATTTTCCCCTCTTACATTTACTGTGCTCGGTAACTCTTCATAAAAAAAGTTCATTATTTCTTCGCCCGTCTCTGTGCTCTATTCGGTGTGTATTTGCTAACAACAGAGTTCCGTCTCTTATTTACGGCATTGATTTCTTTTTCACATACAGCAATGAACGAATCATAGCACTCTTCGCAAACTCTCAAATTCATTTTCCCGTCAAAAAGTTTTTCAGAAGTACCTTCCCCGAAAATTCCGTCAAAAATATCATAAAACAACAAACAATATTCTCTGGTTATTTCCGATATCTTCCCAACCTTTTCAAGGTTCTTCTCTCTCGGCTCAATGCTTTCAAATACTTTTTCGTATCTTTCCAAAAACTCTACGTCATCCATATCTATTTCAAGTTCTACATCGTTCCATTTCCACTGGTTCATTGGCTCACTCTCTTATTCTTTCTCGTATTTTTTACCGCCTTAAAATCGGCGGCAGCTACTCCCCCATGTAATCTCCCTTGGCGTAAGTAACTGTCTTGGATGTAATGTCAGTTTCCGTAACGTATCCTTCCTCAAGATCGGATACAGCTTTCAGCGATCCATTGTAAACCAATGCGTCTGTTCCATCTCCGTCCGAATCCGGGATAACTGCGTAAGTTCTCTTTGTTGCGTAACACTTGTCACCTTCCGTGTTCTTTTTGTAAAAATCCACCGTGACCACTTCCACATGTGCATCATCCGCAACTTTCTCACCGTCATGGATTTTTGCAATTCGCTCATGTACAGGATTCCCTGCATACATATCAAAAGAGTACTCTGTAGCCGGAGCATATCCAACTACATCTGATCTCTCGGTGCTTTCATCCACGTACTGTCTGGAATACTCTTTCGGGTTTTTCCCGTTTGTCATTGCGGTAAAATTGGTCATTCTTTCAAATTTCGGAGAGCTGCCCGTTGCATCCGTGTTCATGAATGCCACACGCAAATGTCTGCCTACTAATTTTGGTGCTGTTCCTGACATACTTATACCTCCTGTGTATAAATTAAGCGGCACTCAATACGATACTTTGCGTTTTCACCGTTCATATCGTACAAGTAACCGCTGTTTAAAGTTTCAATTGATATTGGGTTCTTCTTTTCTCCAAGCTCCGGCAGGTTATTATTGAAACTCTGCTGTTCCAACCACTCTTCGAAGCTCTGGAAGAATCCACTGTTTTCAATGTTAATTCGCGCGTCTTGGTCATATTCTTCTTGGCTTGTAAATGCGAATTGGAACTGCTTCTTTGCCCCACCGTCCATGTATCTCTGCATGATCGGATCGCAAGGGAGAGGGTCAACAGAGTACCCCATATCCGTTCCAATGTAGTCCACATTTACACGTCCATCACTTAAAAACGGACATGTGAGAATGTATGATCTGACGCTGTCAATGAGATTTGACATACTTAGCTGCTCCTTTCAGGATAGAGTCTTTGTGGCGGTTTTTCATGCGCTCAAACCATCGTGATTTTTCCTTGTGCTCGTAATACTGTCTACGTGCATAAGGTGCAATCTGGTTGATCTCACCACTTCCAATTACGGTGCCAAGGGTTGCTGACTTAACAAGTACTCCTGTCCGTCTTGGAGTCTCCGGGTTCATGCGCCGGATGCATTCAGAGTCCACGAAAGACTGTGCGTTTGCAAAACCGGATTCCATACTTGGCTTAAAGCTGGGATTCCAGTCAAGCCTTGCCGTCACTTTTCCACCTTTTGTTGCTTGCGTATAAATTACACCTCTCGGTGTCTCAATCTTAAATTTCTTCTTTCTTTTTGCCACTACACTCCCACCACCTTAATATGCGGATTGCCGCCAAAAGCATTGTAGTTTGCAGATGTAATTCTAGTCTTGTCCAGTCCGTCCAAGTCCTTGATTGTCTGCATGTCAACCTTGCAATCTCCTTTTACGAGGTAATCGTCTTTCTTGATTTTCACACTCGTATCCTGGATTCTGACCGTGTAGGTGTCTGCTTGCTTTAATCCATCTGTCGTGATCTGAGACTTTTCGTTTTTATACCACCATACCTCAGGTATATATATCCGCTCCCATTCATCCAGCCGAGTAGACGGGTTGTATTTTCGGCTGTACAGTGTAACATCTGTGTTCGTTAACATATTCCTCGATAAAGCAATCCAGTATTGCCAAGATATGTTTTCGCAATCCGGTACAGCTTGGATCCAAGTACTTTATTTGCATCCTGTCCGTCAACACACTCTGTCACATAAGACACAGAGTACCCGTCTGTATTTTCGGATTTTACGATCTTTCCATCATTTACTGTCGAATTATAGATGACATCGCACATCTCACAAAGACACGATTTGATACGGTGCTCATTTTCCGTGTCGCTTTCTGCTCTTCCGGACGTGAAATCATACATATAAACATCCGCAAGATCACGAGTCTTTTTAAACGCGGACTCAGTGGAGATTTTCTCTCCACCAAAGTCCTCAATGTAGTATTTGTAATCTACTAACATGTGTACTCCTTACTGATTCGCCATAATCCCCTGTTTTTTCATCTCCGCAAGAATCTCATTGATTTTATCTTTCAGGTCAGTTGCTGTTTCTGTGGACAAATCTTCGATCAAAGCCATCTGTTTCACACCACCAAGCGTTGTTTTATTCGCCGCCAGAAGAGTGTAGCTTGGTCCCGCAGGTCCCTGTGCGCCTGGATCTCCCTTGTCTCCTTTCGGTCCTGCCGGTCCTACTGCTCCTGCTGGTCCTGCCGGTCCTACTGCTCCTGCTGGTCCTGCCGGTCCTACTGCTCCTGCTGGTCCTGCCGGTCCTGCCGGTCCTACCTGCTCATTCTTTACGCCCTGCTCTAACTTATTTAGTTTCTCTGCTGTAATAACGTCATTATTATTCCATGTCGTTGGTGTATATGCCATACTATCACCTCGCTATTTTGCTTTACCTACTTTTGCCTTTCCAACTTTCCCCCTGCCTACCAAGGCGAGGTCTTCAGGGGGTGCTATTCCCCCACGTGATGACAGTAAATTCCTTTTACTTTATTTTCGTAGGCATCACACATTCCGACTGTTCTGTATGCGTACATATAAGCATCAGCAGCCTGGTTCTGGTCTGGGGAAATAATCTTCGGAACTGTGTGTTTCTGGTACTGGATAGCCGCGTTCCGGTCAATTGCCATAAAGTTGATTGCTTTTCCGTCTGAATTCTTAGCGAATCCACCAGCTCCGCTTGCTGTCAAGTCAACTTTTGTGTAAAATCTTGCGGACGGTACTTTCACGATTCCAGCCCATCCTTCCAATGCTCTTCTGGATGCAGTTGTATCTAAGTCTTCAATCATTCCAACCAATGCTGGATTGATAAACAGATAGCATGTAGATACATCTCCCTCTGCATCTTCGATCGCGTTTCTTGCGGCTCTTAACGCTGCAAGTGCTGCTTTTCCATCGTTCAGTGCGCCTTCTGCTGTTGTGATACCAGAAATCTGTGCATACTTGGAAAATCTCCATGCATCCAACTCGGGCACTACCTGCGTGCGGATAAACTCCCCTGCAAGACGTCCAAATGCTACGCCAGCAGACTCAATATTATCCATTGCATCTACATTAAATTTACGACCTCTGTCGTAGTCGCATTTAACTGTCTCGTAGTCCAGAGTTACATCACCGTTGACGTATCCAGAGGACTTATCATAGTTTGCAAGTCCCTGCATGGACATTTTCGGAATCAAAATTTCGTTTGCATTTGCTCCCTCTCGGATCAGCTCACTCGGGCCATCTAAGATAGATGTCAGTGAACTTTTCTTATACACGAGGTCGAGCATCGTAGAATACTGTTTTCTAAGCGTAATTGAATTTAGCATATCTTATCTCCTTATCATTTAAAATCTTTTTCTGTGAGTCCCATAGCAGCAGCTACCGCATCAAACGCACCTGGCTTCTCGGCTCCGCTTCCAAGCACTGGATTTTTAATCGGTTCATCATCCGCAAACAGGAATTTGCTTTCTTCGTTCTCTTTCAGGTCTTTGAATGCATTTTCAATATCCGTATCCTGATTTTTGGATGCTTTCAGATCATCCGTTTTTAAGTACGGAAGAACCGCTTTTAAAGCTCTTGCACCGTGCTTCTTAGCTGCGGCTTCAAGTTTTCCGTTAAACTCATAATCCTGTTTAATCTGCGCTTTCTCTGCTTTGGATGCTTCGTATTTTGCTTTGTAATCGGCTACCTGACCTTTGATTTCTTCATAGTCTCCGAATCCCTCAATGGCTGTGTTTGCGTCTGTAAGCTGCTGTTTTGTCGTGTCAAGCTCCGATTTGATGTTGTCATAATCTTTTTTTGCTTTACCGACATCTGTGGAATTAGCGTCCAGAATCTTATCAATCTGTTCTTTTTCCAATCCCATTTCTTCTAAAAACTCTCTTTTCATGTTTCATCTTCCTTTCGCTTCGCTTTTTCTCGTGGTCGCACCACATGTCTCAAGTAAGTACCCAGTTTCTCGTCATCTGGCAGGACAAAATAAAAGAGCCGCCTATGCGACTCTCCCTAACATATCCATGTATATCCGTTCTCTTTGTTGTTCTACGCCCATCTTCCGACAGAACTTTGTGTATTCGTACAGTTGGGCTTTGTATTTTACTCTCATGGTCAATATATTGTCTGGATCTGCTCTGGCAGTCTTGAGTGCCATGATCTTAGACCGCTGCGCTCTCATTGCGGTTTCCATTCTTCGCTGTTGCTGTGTAATTCCGTAAGCATCCAACTCTTTACCTTGCCACCTCTTTGTTTTGTTTTCTATGGCATTCTGCTTTTTTAACCATTCATCCGTCCACTGCCGTTCAGACGCTCCTTTTACAAATGGGTAATAATCGTGGTAGCAGTTAGCTCCTTGTAGGCCAGTAGCAGTTCCAAGACCGCACACAGACACCAGTTCTTCTTTGCTGTACACTTTTCCTTGCCACTTCCGGTGTTCCGGTCTGGCTCCTGGATGCCAGTCTACCTCGTAATAATTCGTGCCAAGCTTGTCAGCATTGATCCTGTTCATTTCTCCTGTGATCTGCGATACTCCAGTCAATACGCTTCTTCGCACTGCCACATGTACTCTGTTGCTGTGTCCGGTGGCGTAGTCTACAGTCCTTAAGCCACTGTTCGTCATCTGTGTAACAACTCTACGGATGACTGTGTTGTAATCAAAGGCACCGCTTATCACGTCTGTGATTGCCATATCGACATATCGCTGGTAATACTCCGAAAACGGCATAAATACGCGACGATTACCCATTAAGACCGAGAATCCATAAGACCTTGCAAGGTTATGCAACTTGTCCTGTGTCTGCTTCCTGACGGCCTGCGACACCTGTTTGAGCTGTTCGTTTTCCTCTGCCGGAATAAATTCCCGGTTGATCTGCTCATATAAGTCCCTATCCCTTACATACTGCCACTCCGCTATCTCGTCATACAGCTTAAACATCTCTGGATAAGTGGCTTTAAGAGCATCTTGTAGGATTTTTTCCACCTCTTCTGTGCTCTTTCCCATCTCCACCAGTCTGTTAATCTGGTAATCGGCAGTGGATGTGATCTTTCCGGTCTTGCGTATCCTGCGAACGATATCCTGTATGATCCGGTTCTCAGCATCCATCCAGATAGATTCCATTCTGAGAGACATTTTTACGACATCTGGCTTATCCATTACCTATCACTCCATTACTCCACCTTGATCCGGCACATTCGCTTTTGCAGTTTCTTCATCCTCCCCGAGGAATCGAACCCTGTACTCCCAGTGTGATCTGATTCCGGCTGCTATCTCATTTAGCATCAACTGACGATCCGTTTCCTCATCTGTCAGAATTGAGTCTTTAAAACTGCAGATAAACTCATATCCTGAATGAAGCATTCCTTCGTGGAACGCCAGACCTCTCACAAAATCCTCAAAGCAATCTCGTAAGTTATCTTGGATTGCTTTGACACGATTGTATTTCCGGTTTTTTGACGCTTTAACCTCTGTTGCTGTCTTATCCACGCTCTGCGGATTGCTTAAATCGCCGAACGCAAGACCAACTACAAACTCGATCTGTCTAAAGTAATTCTCGAGACCGTTAATCAAGTTCTGGTCTCTAAGCTCCGGTGAAAATTCTTTGAAAAATCCCTCTTCGCCGTCAATTCCTCGGTACAATCTTTTATTTAACTTGGATACGCCATTCTGTCCGTCTGACTCTCGCTTGATAGCCGCAGCATCCACATGAATCGCCCTCTCACCAGACTCAAACTCCCAGTCTATCCTTGCACTCTGCACGTCCGCTTTCCGGATCAAATCGATCGCATAATCAAAAATAGACGCACCACAAGGCGTATCATCAATCCTGTTCTTGATCGGATTCCGGTAATATCCAAAATCCATTTCTTTCACTCCTGGATATGCTACGTGCTCCGGCAGTCCTCTCCATGCTTCTAGGCTTTCCAACGGGATTTTACGGTCAAATCCATATCTGGTAGATGAACTGTATGCTTCGTTCGTGATCTCAAGGAATCCATTCTTAATACTGTGCCGCTCCAATCGTACATAGTACTTTGAGTCGTCAATATCCCGGAAGTCCAGAAAGACGATATCGTTCGGCTTCTCATCATTTCCAAAGCTCACCGGGATGAACTTATCTGCTGTCACGAACTCTGCCTGTTCATTTCCAAGGGGTTTTAGGCAGAACGAACCAAGTCCAAGACCGTCCTGTAGATTCTCATTCAGGCTCTCTGTGGTTTTCTCAAACAGTTTTAAGAGCTTATCGTTCGATATTTTTATTTCCATTTCCGACAGTACAACATCTGCAAACTCTCTACATATCCCCTGTTCAATCCTCAGGGACTTCACATAACCCTTGCACCAGTCTGCATTCCCAGAGAGCATGCTGTTCCATTCATTTATTTTCTGCACCATTGTGCTTGTAATTGCAGGAGATTCTCTCAACACCTGCTTCATCGTGGTTCTGCTTATCATGTTAAACACTCCTGTAATAACCTTGTTAATAAACTTAAACATCTTGCACCTCACTCTGTCAGCATTTTAATGTCGCGTTCTATCGTGTACTCAAATGCATCCAGTGTATCAATATCACTACTACCGTCATCCAGTCGATCATCTTTCATAGATTTCTCATCCCACACCGCTTCTTGCAGTGCGGTAGATAATGTTTCGCAGTCGTTTGTAATAAAAAAGCGCCCAGCCCCCATGAGCTTTAAGACGCATTCAATTCGGTCTTTTATTCTGATTTTCTTGGCCGGTCTTACAATCGTGGCTGGATTAGCTTTGAGCATAGCGTTTCGGATACTCTGGCCGAGCGTAGTCTCTGCATTGTCCCAATAGATAAAGTCGACTTTTCCATACTTTTCTTGCACCTCGTTCACAAATTTGATAAGCAGATCATTCAGGATGTTTAAATCAATTCCGTCCTTAAAATCCTTGTTCATGTGTCTGACACTATTTAATCCATACACGTTGTTGTCTCGGTCATACCCTCTTGCCACGAAAGAATGACCAGACTTATTACCACCAAAGTCCACGCCAATGACAATCTCTGTCAGATCGGATGCAGTCGGCTCTTTGACAAAATCTTTCGGATGGTCTGCAAATTTGCGGTAAATCGCTCCCTCTGCTCGTTTCCATAGACCAAGAATCAACCGGTCATAATAAACGGTACCGTCATATTCGATGCAGAGCTTCTCCACGAAATCTGGAGCCAGAAACGGATTGTCGAAAATCGTGTATCTCTGCAAATAGATATCTAATTTTTTATTGTCGAGAAATTCTTTTAGCCAATGTGTCGGATTCTCCGGGTTGCAAGCTCCATCAAAACAGGAATACGTCTTATCAAGACGTGATTTCAGCATCTGGAATACTTCTTTGTTCCACTTTGCAATCTCATCCCCGTAACAATACTTGATGGACGCTCCCTGTATCTTTGCGACTTGACTGACCTTTTCCGCTCCGAGACAATAAACATCCTCTCCGCATACTCTGGCTACATTCCGGTTATTGATGTTCCCGATCAGATCACTGGTATAGATTTCCCTCATCGGTTGGAGCACGTTTCGCTCAATGGATTCTTTAGAGACTCCCATTATTACATTTAAACCGGGTTTGCCAGCTCTTTCTCTGATTCTATGCGGTACGATATAAGCAGTATCGACAAAAGACTTTCCGGAACGTACCGCACCGGATTTAATATTCCATCTGTGCGTAGCGTTAATTATGTACTCATTCTGCTTTTTGCTTAGCTGCATTGTCATGCAATCCTTTCAAGATTTCATCCAGCTTCTCAATCGCTGTCCTATCTTCATATTCCTGCTTATCTCTCCACTTGTCCGGTTTCCGGTTCTTCAACCAGAAGATCTGGGCTGTAGTGTCCGGCGCTACTTGCTTTGTGACCTTTTTCGTAGTTTTCATCTCATCAAGTTCCGGTATGTATTCCCTGGTCGTTTCCGTGTACTCATATCCAAGCGCACGTTTTAGCAAAGCATTCTCGACTTGACGATCAACAACCTCTTTTCCTCTTTTTAGGGTGTCCGAAATGTCCGAATACTTGTCTTTCCAGCTATTTAATGTGCTTCTGGAAATCCCGATATTATCTGCAATCTGCTCATCCGTCAGACCGTCTCTCGCCCACCCCTCTATCTTTAGCAAGCCTTCCGGCTCTAGCCATTCCTGATATTTACCTTTCGCCATCCGACTCACCACCTTTAAAACATAATAAAAGCACCCATCTCTGGATGCCAAGAATTTAGGACTACTGCTCGAAAGAATTAATAACGCCAACAAAAACCAAAATAACCAAATACACAATCAAAATTTATAAGAAAAAAAGAAGGAAACTTTGCAGTAGTCCACAATGGGTATAGCAGGATTCGAACCTGCGACACATCGGTTAACAGCCGATTGCTCTGCCAACTGAGCTATACACCCGTAGGATGCCAGTTGACATCCTTTACCCCATCCGCAGCACTCGGGTACTGACACTAAATATAGATTGCTGAATCTATTTTTTGTTTGTTGTTCTGGCAGATCTGCGGATATCTGCGTTTTGGTACCATTTGCAATGTAAGTCCGGTGTGCACTCCCAGAACAGACCTCAGCTGTGCGGCCTGTATACTCACATCACAAAACCGTGTGCAGGGATCGAACCCGCTTGTCCCAACTGACCACGGCATAGAAACACCGCCAGACAAGAAAGGGGAGAAGTCCGGCGGTGTTCCGAATGTTTGGAAAGATTGTTTTAGAACAATATATAATCGTTCTAGAATAATTATATCATAAGTAAAATGTTAATTGTGTTAATCTTTCAGATATTCGCTAATTATTTGTGAAATTCTTCCTCTGCTATATCCAATGATGTCTGCAACCTCTTGCTGCTTCTTACCTTCCACAAATGCCAACTCAAATATCTCTTTAATCTCTGGATCATCAATCCCGTTTATGTAGTCTTCAACTTCTTTCTGCTCCTTCAGAATCAGTAGCCTATCCGCTTCTTTTCTTCTGATCTGCCGTCTTACATTCTCTTCTTCGTAAGGGTCATACATTTGTACAGACGTTCTCACTTCGGTGTACGGAAAATCTACACTGGATCCCGTTACCTTCCCCATGACAACAGTCGATTCCCGTTCACAGAGTTCTTGTATCTGATTCTCAATCCGGATAAGTCTATCTTTATTCGGTTTATACCTTTTCAGTGTTTTCTTGTCCACTGGCAACACTCCCTTTCGTATCTACTCCCCATTTTCTTAAGCAGTCTTCCACAGAGTACGCACCTCTTTGCATCCACTTCTTGGCATTCTCTGTTGGTTCATGTTCAGCCAGATCAGCAAAATGATCTTCTCGATCCCGTTTCATTTCCTTTGCGCTGCGTCTGTGCTTTAAGGTTCCTCTCATGCCGTCACCTCGATCTCTTCTCCTGTCAGCTCTTCAAGCTTCTGTCGCATTTCCTCGATGGTCATTTTCTTTGTTTCGGTGCGTTCCCAAATGAGTTCAAGGTTGCTTTTAATAAACACATCTTCTATGCATCCGAGTGATTCCGGAGTAATCCTATAGACTTTAACGATGTCTCCTCCTGTATACCCTTCCCATTTCAAGTCATCAGTGTAACCGTCTATATGATTGCATCTGCCTTTTCTTACTGCCTTCCCAGCCAATACAAGATACATGTTGCCATCTCTTTGTTCAACTACCATCCCGTCTTCCAGATCCGCCTTTGTAAATTCTTTCTGCATGTAATCACTCCATTCTAAGATTTCGTATCCTTCGCTATTGTAGTACCGATACGATGAGAGCATTCCGGATCCTGTATAGCATGTTTCTCCTTTGCACTTTTCATAATTCGTCTTTTCCATATAACTTTTGCCTGTGCACCATTTCATTCCATGTCCGTGCATCTGCCTGCAGAAATCTTTTGCTTCTTCCTCAGTCTTACAATGCATCACAATCTTATTGTCTTTATTTTTAAATTCATCCCAGTTAAATTTTTTCATCATCCTACCTCACTATCTTTCGCACAATCCAATCTAAAAAAATCACAAATAACAGTATCGGAAACCCTCCAGCCAGAAGATAATCTGCTCCTTCTAGCTCTACTTCCTCTTCGATTCCTGTCTTTAAAGTAATCACTGTTCCAAGCCCCAGGATATAGTACAGGGCTAGGAATGCGATTGTGATTATGATGTCCATGTTATTTCTCCTTGTATGGTTCTGGAAATGGCTGCCATGCAACAACTTCTTTCTTATTTGCTTCTATGAACTCATTATAAAATTCTTCGTAAATATACCATCGATCGTCTCTAACTCTGTAAAAACCACACTTAACAGCTCCATATGATGTTTGCACATTCAGCAATGGATAATTTTTACCATCACCAGCTTCCGGCAATTTATCACTTACCGGAATCCAGTCATTGTCTTTCTTTCCGTCCTCGTATCCTTTTTGATACCACTTTCTACGGCTACATTCCCCGCAATTTGGAACTTCATCCATGTGCGAACGGATGATTTCTTCAACATCTATCACATCAACCATTCTTACATGTTCTCTTCCTTGTTCATCACATTCGTAATAATCTGCTTTTTTATCTATCTCTTCCAAAATCTTCTCTAGTACGTTCATTTATTTCGTCTCCTGTTTTTCTTATCCATAACACAATAACCTTTTTCGCAATAACATTCTGTTGATTTATAGTAGTTTTTATAATATTTGCATTTAATACACTCTTTTTTCATTACTACGCCTCCAACAGCTCTAGTTCCTCGATTTTATCCATTAAATCCATCTCAGGATAATTCTTTTTTGGATATCGTTGATATTTTCCACATGGTTACTCCTCATCACTTTCAATTCTCTCTAACCTTTCGTATCCATTCCATCCATGTTCTGCTCCACATTGTTTGATACAATAATAATCTTCGCCGCAACAATGATCGCATCTATTGCAATCTGGTTCTTCGTCATCTACTGTGTAAATTATTGTTTTCATCACTCTACCTCCAACAATCCCGCTTCTATAAATACACCTTCCAATAACTCGCTCATTTTATTAGTATCAATGGTAATCGGCTCACATGGAAACTCTTCCTGATTTCCACAGCACGCATACAATTTTGCAATTAAAATATCATATTTTTTCATCACTCCACCTCCAAATCTCCATTATCTTTTCTCTTTGCTTTAAAAAGTATTTCTCTGTTCATAATTACTCTTTCTCCCATGACCAATCTACTTGCTCCATTACTAGACCTTTCATAGTTTCTTCAATTTCCTCGTCTGTTACATCATCGTCAAATTCTTCTTCAAACGTCATATCTGTTCCTGCAAATCCGTAATATGCTTTTGCTCTTACTTTAATCATTGTTATTCCTCCAACATCATTTCGATTCTTTCATATCCATTCCATCCATACTTCTCCTGTTTTTGACATTAGTCATTCCTCCTACACCTCATATCTTTACAAAAATACAACTCCGTCCCTCTCTTTGTCTTTACATACTCAAAATCTCCGATAATTTCCCGTCCGCAGGAAGAACAGATATGTACTTCATTTTTCTTCGGATTCTCTTTCTTTTTTTTCATAGCCTGCTGTAAATACCTCCGCATTAATATCCGGTTTGGATTCGACATCGCCCTGTTGAGCCGGCAACTGGTCCGCACCCAGCCCTCGTGAAACTCCATGTAATTTGCAATGTTGCCAAAGATATCCTTGACCGAAGCTTCCTGTTTCTTTGACTCAGGCAGCATATCGTTATCCTTCAGGAAGTTTTTAAACGTTTCAATACTTGCATCGATTCCGCTCTCTTCGCTTATTGCTGCATAGATGTTCTGGATCGTAAGTCCGTATTCGATCATGCACTTAATTTCTCCCTTGTACGGTTCGTATTGTTTTCTTTTATTTTCCATTTTTCTTAACCACATCCTCTTGTTTGCTATTACCCTCTTTTTCACTTCTTTTCCAGTAATATCCTCAAGTACTCTGCAGATATGCTCATCCGTGCATCCGAGCTTTACCATCTCTTCGATCTGGAACTTGTAGGGATCCAGAAAGTGTACTGGTCTACTCATTTTCAACCTCTCTTTCCAGCCACTCTTTTTGGCTCTTGTACAAATTCAGGTATTTATCACGGTTTTCTTCGTACAGATCGTTTTCTAAATCCTCATCTATTCTTGTAAGTATCATCTTCACTGCGGAGATTTCTGGTGTATCAATTTCTCCTGTTATGTTGTTTAAATGATCATTGTTCGTCATTTCCCTCTCACCCTATTCTTTCTCTTCCACTTTGTGCTGCCGCGCGTAAACGCATCCATATTTCCGTGTCTCAATCCGGTAGACTGTTTCCTATAGACTCTAAAACCGTATCTTTTTCTGTTCATGTTTACTCCCTTTCTAAGCTCCACCATGCTTTCGAGTTCTTCCCATATCCGGTTGTCTGTATCTTTATTTTTAATTCGTTTCTCGCTTTCATGACATCTGACCGTTTGATTCCCGCGGCATCCGACTCCATGAGCAGCTTCGCTCCGTCATATCGCCCACCTGCCATTTTATCTTTTAACCATTCCACCGCCTTGTCATAATCGGTCTTAGATACCTCGTTGACCTTGTCCTTAATCTTTTCCAGTTGGACAGTGTTGGTGTTCAGCTTGTTCCAGATTTTCTCGAAATTCTCCTGCATGATTCTGCGATTATCTAAAATCTCATCCCGGATGACTGTAAGCGCCTGTGCTGCGGTCATTCCTTTCTTCTCCGGTTCTTTTACCAGACTTCCCGGCTCAAGCCCGAGTAGCAAACACATGATCCGTTCCACCGCTTCTGGTTGATCTGGATTATTGGCTATGTAATTCACAAAACTTTCGCTTCTCCCCATTTCTAGGGAGAATCCCTTTTTCGTCTTGCCCTGCTTCTCCAATTGCTTGCAGAGCAGAGCGTAATTTATCGTTACTTTCTTCGGTTCCATAATTCCTCCTAACTAAAGCTTGCTTCCGGCTCTTCCTGTGGACATATTTCTCCATCTGCTTCCATTTCGTTTATGATGATTTTCGTTCCCGCTCTTTGCAATCTCATTAACAACATGTCAAATTCCCCGAGATATCGAAGAGACTGGATATTCACACATCCTAAATTATCAAGTGTATGCTCTTTTTCAAAATCCCATTTTGATATCGGAATCTCGATGTTTAATTCTTCATCATGATCGTTTTCGAAAACAATCACCGCCCTATGCACAGAACTCCAAACAGGTCTTTCACTCTCTTCTATTCGCATCTCGCATCCGACCGATTCGTAGTATGGTCCATCGTCAAACTCCACTTCCAGGCCAGTTGTACTGATCTTCTTCTCGCACATTTTAATCCATGCTTCAAACAGATCCGTGACTTTAATCTCTTTTTCTTCCTGCTTGATTGATAAATCCTTAAAATTCTCCAGAATCTTTTTATTCTCAATGCAAGCATCAGAATTTACAATTTCAGTAAGCACCGTATCCAACTTTGGAAGGTATTCCGAAAAATCATACTTCTCTATGTACGGCACCATAACTTCGTCTATTTTTTTCTTCAGTGCACTTTCTACTTTTCCCCATCTAAACGCTGATTCTATTGCCGATTCTATCGATTCCTTAAATTTCTTTTTGAGTATTTCCTTTACTTCTTCCTCATAGAGACACTCCTGTGCCATTTTTAATAATTCTTCTTTCATTTTGCTCCTCCTTAATTCGAATTCAACAGCTGCTCTTCCAGAGAGTCCATGTCGTATCCTCTGCGTTCGAAGTTGTTTAGATTTCTGCTTACTGGCGGTTTTGCTGGCATTTTTTCCGTCTGCTCTTGGTTAAGATAAACATCGAAATTACTGCCGAACAGGGTTTTTGGTCTTAGATATATCCTCATATCATTAACTCCGCGCTGTAATTCCTCTTTTGTAGGCTTTCTGCCCCACTCATGGTATTTTTTATCAATCACCGTCTTAAAGTCATCCAGAGTGTATCCTTCATTGAATCTGGCTTTTATTTCCTTCTGGTTACTCTTAACATCCCACCTTAGTTTCTTGCCTGTCTTTTCATTCAGGTAAGTTATGATCTCTTTGTACGGGACATATATATTATTATCTTTTTCTTTATCTTCTTCTTTATCTATATCTGAAACAGCGACGTTAGACGTTCTTTCAGACGACTTGTCAGACGATTTTTCGATCAAAGCTCTTTGTTTGGCTCTTCTTTCCTCTTGGTACAGCCTGTCACGCTCTTTTTTCCGTTCATAAGCATCCAATGTCTGGTGCTTATTCCAGTTCGGGATCGTGATTATTCCCTCCACTATCTCAATCATTTTAAATTGCTCAAACGCATTCAAAGCCAACTTTACAGTGGATTCATTCATTCTAAAGATTGTTGCCAGCATCTTGTCTGTGTAGGGAATCTTGTCATTCATCAGGAATACACCACCGTTATTCTTTTTCCCGGCAAGACATAGCAACTTGAACCAGACTGTTATAATTGCATAAGCATCCGGTAAACTCTCTATCAGCAATATCTTTTCATCATCAAAGATATCCGTTGCTATCTTGATCCACTTCACCTCTGCCATTACTCATCCTCCGCAATATAGACCACCACGCAAGGTGTATCCGAGTACACTTTTTCAATCTCCAGACTGGTTACCTGCTTATCATCCGTATATGCGACTCCATTCAGGCCATCCAGAATGATTTTTGCAATGTTGTCTAAGTCAGGCTTCTTATTCGGCTTCATTTCTCCTTTTAAAGCCCTATCCTTATTCTTCTTAGACCAGCTCTCTGGAATCGGAAATTTCGCTAAAATTCGAACTCTCAGAGGGATGTCCGTGTAAAGCACGCCTATACTCTGCTTGTAAATCCTTGCAACTTCCTTTTCGTATTTTTTGCTTTCGTCTGGCGTATATGTAATGACTTTAAATCCGGCTCTGCGGAATCTCGGTCTTGCTTTTCCAACCGGTTTGCCCGGAATTGTAATTACCATTTATTCTCCTTTCTGCTCCCGGAATTACCGGGAGACAATGAATCTGGCTTACTTAAGGTATTTGTGACGTACTGTGCAGCAGCCATGAACGGGTTACAATTTATAGCGAAAGGTTACCCTTTGCTAACATAGTGAAATTCTTGTCGGAACTGCTCTTCTGTTCCGTAGTGCTGCAAATAATACTCTTTGCAGCGTTTTCTTAAGTATCGGTCAACTTTTGATGCATTCTCCCCTGCCCTTGTTCCGTTTGGATGCAGGTCTGGTCTCAATGGAGCGATAAAACCATAATCCTCCGAAAGTTCAATTTCTTTCGATGTGTGACTAAAAACATGATGCCTCTCCACTCCGTAAACTCCGGTGTACATGCAGTGATCCATATCCTCTGTGAATATGCTCCACAGCTTCTTTGGTCTGCCGGACGTTCTCTGATGACCTTTTTTCTTTTTCTTGCGCTTCGGCTTAGGGAATGCCATGTTACTGTAATCAATGCTCACAGTTCAATCCCCCATTTTTGTCTAAGCTCTTCTTTTTCATCTGGGGTCAAAAGGTCTGCATCTGGTATTCCAACCTCTCTGCAATCTTCCAACACGCCTTTGATGAGTCTGCTCATTTCTTTTGTGTTATACTTGCTTGACCCTTTGTAGCATTGCAGAGTGTGTAATGTTTCAGTTCTCCCTTTTAGGTCTTTTACTTCCTGTGCTCCACGATCTATCACAATCCGGAACACTGACTGTGCCAGATAGATGTCTTTTTCCCGGAGCGGTATGTACTCAAAAGCACCGTGGGATTTTAATTCATTTAGGTACGCTTGCCACCTAGTGATGTCCAACTTTTCCGCTAATTTATCGAGTAACACCCACAAATAAGAGTTCGCGTCAAGGCTTCTCTTTGCTCTGTACGGCTTTATTTCAAGCGTTAATTTCTCATAATCTTTCAGTTCATCGTAGGCTTGTCGGAAGTCCTCTATAGGCTCGAATAGAATGGTCAGCTTTCCACTGTGATAATCTGCGACAGGTTCTTTCAATCTTCCTGTAAACCTCATTATTCTTCTCCCATATTTCTCATAAGCTTTTTAAATTGCTCCACTGTCAGTTCTCGCAAACCAGACACATTATAAACCCGACACACATTCGCTATCGTCTGCTTATGCTTAGGAATGCAAATTTCCAGTGTTTTTACCTGTGATTCGGTCACATAGTTTTTGAGAGATTCTTCTTGATTAGCAGGATTATAATTTCCGGCATTTCTACCAAGCGAAAATACTACTTTTCCGGTTTTCTCATTTTCGATTTTCAGGGCATCTATGTTCCTTTCTTTGTCATAACCAACATAGCTTACTCGAAAACGATCATAACAAGTGCTTCCATTACCATTCTGTTTCGCGGAAATTTCGCATTTATCGGATGGGATCCAAATAAACGGAGCGGTATATAACTCTCTTCCGATTCCCCAGTTAAAGCAAGCTCTCTTAAAGCTGTCGGATGCAAGACCTTTCTGTTTTTCAGTAAAGCTTTCCGTTCCTGTATCTTCTTTGGAAACCCAGATACCTTTATCATCATCCCATATACTCACGGTGCAGTTTGCGTTGTCTCTGCTATGTTCTCTTTTCCAATTTAACTTTCCAACAGTTTCATCCAAGATATTCATATCGCACCTTGCATCTTTGTATAGTAATAGTGATATCCCATTACTCTTCACCGTTGCGATCCGACATTCAATCTCGTTTGCCTTTAATGTCCTAAATTCCATATTTCTCACCTACCGAATCTGAATATTATTATTCTGCACCAATACAACGCCAGAGAGTTCGATTCCATCTTTCAGTGCCTTTTTCACTTTGGTCTTGTCCACCTCGGGATCAACGAATTTCAAATATTCTTCATCCAGCTTTGAAATATCCTGTACCTCTACACTCTCTGATTTTCGATAAGAAATGCTGACTCTTGGTGTCTTAAATTTTTCACCACATAAATAACCAGACAGGTATTCTTTCAAGTTTCTTGCCTTGTTTTCACATGTTTTCTGGCGGTCAGCCAGTTTGTTTTTCTCTGCCTTGATTGCTTCTGCATCAGATAAGAGGTTTTTGATCCAGAGAGCAATTCCCTCTACCTTTTTGTCAAAATCCATCTGCAACTGTGCCAGCTTTTCTGGGTCGATAATCTCGCCTGTTTCCTGATCTACACAATTTAAAATCTCTTCGTCAATCTCGTATAATGTTGCCATTTGTTATTTCCTCCATAAAATCGCAATAATTCTGATAGTGCCTTTTGCGCACCCTAAAATATCTATCTTTTTCAGTCGCTTCTTGATCTGTTATTTCTTCCAGTTCCTCTGTATATCCGTACATATTATTCGCCCACCATATCCACTGCTTTTTCCAGTAATACTTTCGCAAAAACGATTGCATCATCTAGTTGCTTATCTGTTTCAATCCAGTCAAACAAATCGTAACCTCTATTCGCGACAAATCCGTTTTCTTGCGCGGACAAAAGTATTCTGCCACCGTAATTCAAGAATTCAATGTTTACATAAGGGTACCCATCCTTACCTTCTCCGCGTTCCTGGATCTCGAGAATTAAGTCTAAAAGTTCATGTATTTTCTTTCTATCCATTGCTTATCCTCCTAAAATCTGTTACTATATTCTTGATTTTTTGTCAGAGTACCTACGGCTCCCCAGCCTTTTTGTAGGTGCTCATTTTTAATACCCAAACACCAGATACCACGCCAGTAGCACCAAGATAAACCCGATCACTGCCACTCCAGCTCTGATCCAGTAAGGCTTGTCCTGCTCCGGCAGATCTACCGATACAGACCGGATGTCCCAGCTATTTAAGGTGTTTGGATGCTGGGTGGTATCGCAACGGTATGTTCCTTTAATCTCCATGCTTGTCCTCCTTTCTACCGCCTAAGCGGTTTTCTCTTCTATCCTCTTTTCGAGTGTGTAATCAATTTTCACATGTTCTTGTTCTTCGATAAGAGATATCAACACTTGTATGATTTTTTCCATATCTGGCTTCATAAAATCACCTCTCTAATATGTATGATGGTTAGATTGTCCATGATATGTTGTCCTAGTCATCTTCTTTTTCTTTATTTTCTTCGTTCTTCTGGCTCTTCTGCGATGCCATAGCTTCTGCAAAGCCGAGAAAATAACCTTTATTCATGTCGGACATATCCGGCAGTGCTTGCGCTACTTTTCTGATGATTTCTTTCTCTTTTTCGCTCATGTGTACCTCCTATGCTACATTCAGGAATTTGTTGATAAAATACTGCTGTCCTTTGCCGGTTACTTTTGTGGTTTTATTAATCCGAACGGAACCATCTGGATTCATAGCTGTTGTCTCTTTCACTTCAAACAGCCCTAAATTCATAGATTTCTGTGTGGGCGAGTTCCATTCCGTTCCTTTTCTCTTACTCAGATATCCATTTTCACGCAACCACTCAAATAAGCGCTTCTGCCCTGTTTCAACGCCGTTCTGTTTCAAAATCTTCGCCAGATCGCCGATTAAGATGGATGTATGACTGGTAGCAACAGCATCTGCAAATATCGCTTTCGGCTTCATTTCCTCAATCTGTGCTGTCTGCTCTTCAATGGTCTTCTGCGCTTCTAAGACCGCCAGTGCGAGGAGTTCTTTGCCCTGTGGCTGTTGCAAGTTGTACCTACCTGTCTTTCTGAGTACGGGAAGAACTTCCGCTGTTACCCAGTGTTTGAACTTTTTAGCATTCGGAAGTTTACTTGAAAGAATCAAACCGTAAAGTCCTGACTCATTGATAAGAATTCCTTTTGTGCCATTCACGGTGAACGAATCGTTCAGCGTCCTGTCTTCTTCATCTACATGGTCACGAAGTGCTTTTTGTGGATTGCTATATCCCAAAATTACTGCCACATCTTTCCCCACAAACCACGGTTCGTTGTCAATCGTTACTGTTCTGATTTTACCGAACTCTTCGTTATTGAAAATTTTTAATTCGCTCATTTTTCCTCCAATCTATGAAAAAATAAAATTCAACAGTTTGTCTATTCCGCTTTCTTGATTTGTTCGCCTGGTTTTTACAACTCTTTTTGCATCGAATATTCTTTTCAATATCTGCTTTGATTCTTCGAAATCTATAGAGTACCATTCACCGTTTATGCGATTATCTTTATACATTCTTTTAAATTCGGCTTCTATCTCAAAAGGGTTCGAGCAATATCCAGTTACATAGCACTTGTCTATTACCTTTCCGCTCTGATTTTGAACTACTTTTAATCGCCTTTCAAACTCTTCCGTAACGCCAATTTTCACGGAATTATCAACGGATTTTAGCAAATATACAACTTTCGCTTTCTCCATCTCAGCCACTTCCCGGCTGTCTAATTTCTGTTGTAACTCGTTCAATACCTTTTACCTCCTATTTTTATTGCCGTCGTAACCTCCGTGGCGGGATTGCTTTCTTTTCGTTTATCTCCTATACTGTAAATACAGGGCACCGCCATGCCTGAGTATTACGAAAGGAGCGATTTTATGAGACGTTGTAATTCGCCATTTAACGGCAATCGCTATGTGCTTAATAAAAACACTGGTGAAATCCATGATTTAGACCGCGAAACCTCGTGCTGCCGCATAAATGATATAAAGTCCGAACATATCTTTAATTGCAGTTCCTATGAGGAAGCTGTTGTTTTTTCTTCCATGCTTGACATCAGAAGAAACGGATGCGCTCACTGCATGCCAGAGAAAAACAACGGATAACCATTAAGAGCTGCTTCTTTTAAATGAGGTAGCTCTTTTTCAGGCATCTCCTCTTCAAGAAGTTCTGCAAATGCTTCAGGAGTTTTTTTGACTTCGATCAAGCCAAATACCATATTAGAAAACTCTTTCTCTCTAGTAATGGATTTCAATACATCGAATTTTTTTATCTTTCTATCCTTATTTTCTTCGTCAAGACCTATAAACTCATCGATATATTTTTCGATACGTTCAACCCCCTGAATTTCTTCGCGCAACTCTTCTGGTTGTTCAAGAATTTTTTTTGCAGTATTCCTGATTAAATTCTCCGTATTTACCTTCTGAATTTTGATGTCATCTTCACACTTTTTGATGCGATACAACAAGCAATCCCATTTTCGTCTTGAAACCCACATCTTTCTCACCTCGCTTTCTTTTTCCCCCGTCATGCCGATAGGTCAGCAGTCATCACCATTTCAAACAGTTCATTAAATGTATCACTGTAATACAACGGCCGCACTTCTTTCTGATTATGAGGACTGACTGCATTTTCACCGTATTTCAAACCTTTCTCTGTCAGTGATTTGAACTTTTTTACTCTTCCCTTACTTGACTGGCGTTCCTTTTCTTCCAAGATTCCAGCTGATAAAAGTTTCTTATTGAACTGTACCGCACTGATTCCGAGATTGTTTTCTTTCAACAGTGCTGTGAGTGACTTCATTTCCCGATTGCCGTTAAACTCATAATTCGGTAAGAACCCTGTTGGAATATGGTAAGAATCGTAGAAGCCTTTCAGCATCAGCAACTTGCTCGCATCGTTCATTCTCAGCATACTTGCTACTACTTCCAGCGATTCCACCTGTTCTTTTAACGGAATGCCTACGTACTGCGTTCCTTTTTCAATGAAATCTTTCATCTTCTCAAATGCTTCGATATATGTAGCTGTGAAAATGACACCTTTCTTTCCGGTCATTTTGTTGGCGATCATGTCGCATCCTTTCTTTGTGCAGAGGTAACATGGAAGTGTTCTTCCGGTACTGTCTTTGTACTCTGATTCAATGAAATATTCACTCAATCCAAAATTGGCTTCAGTAAGATGTTTGACATATCCTTTGATATCTCTTAAGAGTTTTGCATGGTCTTTTCCTACCATCATTGCTACCTCTCTACTGTCGGTGAGTAGCTGACCGTTTTGTTCAAATACTGTTAAATTGTTCATTTTGTTCTCCTTTACAATTTCTTCGGTTTAATAAACTTGTCCGTATTTACATCTAACGCTCCACAGATCAGCTCGTATTCTTCAAATTGCAATTTCCTATTTCCATTTAATGATGAACAAAGTTTTTCTTTTGGTATCCCTGTTTTTCGTGATACAAAAACCTGCTTAATTCCCTTTTCGTCCATGTAAGCTTTAATTCTTTCACCTACACACATTCCGTAATCACCTCTTTCATTTTTCGATTCGTTCGAACTAATTTCATTATAACTTCGAAATATTCGAATGTCAACACTAAAATTTCGATTTTTTCGAACTTTTTTTGTTGAAAATATAATTTCTATGTGTTAATATAGAAAATGCAAGGAGGAAGCATAATGAGTTTAGGAGAGAAAATAAAGGAATACAGAAAAAAGAAAAACATGACTCAAAAAGAACTTGCGAATTTAATAGGTGCAAAACATAATTCAATAAGCGATTGGGAAAATAATAAGAATAAACCAGACGCTGATACTATAGAAAGATTATGTGAAGTGCTGGAAATGATACCAAACGACTTTTTTGGAAATTATTCCAGAGAAGAAAGTGGAACATTAGTTGGACGAATAATGAAAGATCAAGAGATTATCAATATGATATCTTGTTACTATTCTTTAGATGAATCCGACAAGGAAGCCATAAAGCATCTTATCGAATCGCTTTCTAAAAAGGGTAAGCAATAGCCTACCCTTTAAGAAACGATCTTATCACGTAATAAAGATACTCTAATTTTGCAGTATTACTTATACCGTTGATAAGTTCGATAATCTTGTTTTTGTAATCCATTTCGCGATCCCCCTAACTGCAAAAACACTTGTTCGAAATCCCTGAACATATAATACTATCTCAGGGGACAAAAAGCAATATTTTGTTCGAACATTTGTTCTATTATTTTTGGTACTTATGTACCTCTCTATTAAGTTAACAATCTAAAATCGGGAAACTTACGCGAAAATGGACAATCGTCCCAGATCTGGGACACTTATTTGTATGGAGAGTCGATAAGGTCGGAAATTCGGACTTTTAAGCCCTTGGCAAGCAATTCCAGCGTGTCGGCTGTCGGTGATATTTCACCGTTTGCAATACGGTTAATCGTTGATTTTGATATTCCGGTCGCAATGGATACTTGCCGGACTGATAGATTTTTCTTAAGCATGATCTTATCGAGTAGTATTTTCATAGTGGTTTTATTGTAGTATATTCCAGATCTGGAAACTACAGGTAAATAATGGTAATAATACGATATAACCGCTTCGGCGTTTATATAGAGTAAAGTGGTGTTAAGGTACATAAGAAAGTGAGGAAACTATGAAAAAGAAAATTGTAGCAATGCTATTAGCGGGAATTATGGCATTATCAATTACAGCATGTGGTGGGGATGCCGAACCATCCAAAGACACCGAAACAAAGACAGAAGAAACAACAGACCAGAAAGAAGAGAAGAAAGAGCCTTTGAATTTAACTGGAACATGGAAATCAGAAGAAGTCGAAGGGTCATATCAAGAAGCTACGATTTCTGATGATGTAATAGAAATAAATTGGGTGTCTGATGGAGGAAATACAAAATCACTTTACTGGGCTGGCACTTACGTTGCGCCAACCGAGCCAACTAACGATTACGCATGGACATCGGAAAACGATAAAGAAAAAACAGGGATGGCGTTACTAGCATCAAGTGACGATACAAAAGAATTTACATACAAAGACGGTGTGATTAGTTATGAAGCGTCCGCTATGGGAACTACAAAAAAGGTCGAGTTAACCAAAAAATAAAGCATTGAATTAAGAAAGAAGGAACATACATTGATTGATTTTCAGAACAAAAAAGTATTCAAATTAAGCAAAGGAAAAGAAAAGAACATTCCGAGAGAAGTTTTTAGCTTGCTTATAACTGATGAAGAAGTGGCCGGGTATTACTCTTCGATGAGAGACTTCGTTGTTTTTACAAACAAAAGAATTATTACATGCAACGTGCAAGGTATTACAGGATCTAAAAAAGATTATACATCGTTGCCATATTCAAAAATGCAAGCGTTTTCGGTTGAAACTTCTGGTACTTTCGATATGGACTCTGAACTCACTGTTTGTTTTAGTGGATTAGGAACAGTGAAATTTGATTTCACCTCGAACTCAGATGTGCAATCTATAAACAGACTTATAGCGTCACACGTTTTATAAAATAAAAACCGCCCCAGTGCTACCAACACCGGGACGGCAATACATATCCGAAGATATGCGATTGAAATCCAAGAATATTGTATCATCTTCGGAGCAGTCATGCAAGCGGAACATCAGTTCGCACGTTGGCTGTTATTTTTATACTCATTTTTAAATACTATTTACAAGGGAGTGATGCAAAATGCAAGAGAAAATACTAAGATGCGCCATCTATATCCGTGTCTCAACGTTTGAGCAAAGTGTACACGGGAAGTCACTGCAAGCACAGAAAGAATGCCTGGAGCAATACGCAACAGACAACAATATGTCTATAGTAGGTGTCTATGCGGACGAGGGAAAGACTGCCAGAAAAGAATTGAAGAAAAGAAAAGCCATACACGCTCTTGTAGAGGACGTAAAAAGGGATAAAATTGATGTGATAATTTTCTGGAGACTCGACAGATGGTTTCGAAATCTGTCAGATTTCTATAAGGTCCAGGATGTACTTGATGAGCATGGAGTGCGTTGGATCTCGGTTTCCGAGCCAGGAATAAACATGGAGACCAGAGACGGACGATTGCAGTTAAATGTAGTGCTGTCGATCGGTCAAAACGAAGTAGACACCACATCCGAGCGAATTAAATTTGTGAATGAAGCATCTATAAGACAGAAAAAGCTAATATTTGGAGATGCAAATATGCCTTTTGGTTATAAAACAGGTGTTGTAGATGGAAAGAAATGCATGGTTAAAGATTCGGAAACAGAACACATGGTGGAAGATTTTTTTGAATATTTTAGAAATCATAACTCCAAGAAGGGCGCTATCCGGTACATGCAGGAAACCTATGGAATTGATTTTAGCTATGGCATGTTACGGACGATGTTATCCAGCGAATTTTATAAAGGGACGTACAGAGGATACCCTTATTGTCCAGCATACCTGTCAGAAAAAGAATGGGATGAGATGCAAACTATATCGAAAAGAAATATTAAAAACACGCCGTCTGGTAGAATATACCTATTTACAGGTTTGATGCGCTGTCCTGTGTGCGGACAGAAATTAGTTGGCACCGGATGCTCATCAATTATCAACCGTAAAACCGGAGAAAAAAGAACATACTGCTACTACCGTTGCAACAGAGCGCTTATTGATCATATTTGCACGTATAGGCATAGGGTAAGCCAGAACCTTATCGAAAAATATCTGCTCGAAAATCTTGAAAGAGAGTACGAAAAGTATAAGGTCCGCACCAACCAGATCAGCGAAGAGTTAAAAAAGCAAAAGAAAGCGAAAGATCCGAAAAAGCTTAGAAAAGAAATGGAACGATTAAATATATTATTTCAAAAAGGGCGGATCTCTTACGATTACTACGATAAGGAGTACCAAAGATTGGAGAGAGAATATTCCGCTTCTGCTGCTTTTTGCGAGGAAGAAGAGACGAGAAACCTGCATTATGTAGAAGAACTATTAAAAACTGACTTTCGCCAGATGTATGATTCGCTGTCTCCGGAAAACAAGCGTTCTTTTTGGAGATCCACGATACAGGAGATTTACCTAAATGATGACAATACGATTAAAGCTGTAGATTTTTTATAATCTGTTTTGTACTAAGTGTTTAGCCTCATTTGGAGCCGACAAAACGATGACTGCTGTACTTTCTGGTGAAGCAGATATCGGA
>OBWJ01000279.1_pt1 | contig 44203 bp, 68 predicted proteins | sample 1495181 | NCBI WGS metagenome assembly OBWJ01 (sample SAMEA2580041, study PRJEB22360) | human gut metagenome
ATATAAGTTACATAAATAAAAAAAAATATATATATATAATAAAAAATATTTATATGTATATAAATAAAAGATGCGCATGTAGTTTTTCAAAAAGTGTAACCTTGTAACTTTTCTATCTAAAACGTTGATATTACTAGGTTTGAGTGGTTACATAAAGTTGTAACCAAATTTGTAACCTTGTATATAAATAACGTTATTTTTATTTAATTTGAATTTTGGGTACAGTTTTTAAACAGTTTTTGAACTTTTTTTTACTTAAAAGATAACAAGTTTATATTAAAATTACATAGTAAAATAGTATTGTAGAGAAAAGGCATTTAGACGAAGATCTAAGTGTCTTTTTAATTTATATGCAGAAGTGGAGGTGATAAATATGAAATATGGTAGACCAAGAAAGTATGAAACACCTGAGCAGATGCAAGAAATAATAGAAGAGTATTTCAGAGAGTGTGAAGAAACAAAAGAAGTTCCAACTATAACCGGGTTAGCCTTTAAGTTAGATATGACACGTAAAATGTTATTAGAATATGAGAATGCTTTTGAAACAGGTAAGTTGAAGAGTATTGATGATGATATGAAAGAAGGCTTTAGAAACACGATAAAGAGGGCTAAGGCATATATTCATTCAAGATACGAACAAGGCTTATTTGATAGAAGTAAAGCAGTTGGTGCTATATTTACTTTAAAGAATAATTTTGCCTGGGTTGATAGAGTTGAACAGGTAGTTGAAAACAAGGAAATAGTTGTTGATATAGAGGAATAAAGTTTATCATCGCTAAACTTTTACTTAAAAAATATACAAAAATGCAGTATTGAAACCATAAAAAATGTGCCATTTGAAATTACAATACCTCATAAACTTAGATATACCAACGGTTTCAGCGATTTTCATGCGTTAAAATGCGTTGTAAAAAAAACTGCGTCTTTTTGGTAAAATACGCATTTTTTTAAAATACGCAGTTTTTATATGAATGAAAAAATATTTTTTATGTGAAATGATTATAGTGTTATTGATAGAGATGATTCTTTATATAATAGCAATTATTACTATTGTGTAGTAGTAACTATAGCTAGCCTTTATAAGAAATAGGGGGGGTACCTTCTAAAATGAAACACCTTCTGCTTTTACAGTTGAAATTTATTTTTTATCAAACAAAAGGGACTATTAAAAAATGAGCATAAAGTTTAAAATTACAAAAAGATGTTTTAATGAGGTTTATTATTCTCAGCTAAGAAATTATGAGAAACGATACAATGTTTTTTACGGTGGAGCTGGAAGTGGTAAATCTCATTTTGTTGTTCAAAAAATGATATTGAAGCTCCTAAAGTTCCCGAACCGAAAATGTCTTGTAGTAAGAAAGGTTCAAAGCTCAATAAGAGATTCCATTTTTGCATTATTTAAATCGATGTTAGGGGATTGGGGGTTGTATGATGAATGTACCATCAACAAAACAGATTTATCTATAGTTTTCCCTAATAATAGTCAGATTATTTTTAAAGGTACAGATGATCCTGAAAAGTTAAAGTCTATAGCTGATATTTCTGATATTGTATGTGAAGAAGTAACAGAATTGGAGATGGATGACTTTGATCAGCTTGATCTACGTTTAAGAAGTAGAGAACCACATTTACAAATACATTGTATGTTTAACCCAGTATCAAAGAGTTCCTGGGTGTATAAAAGATGGTTTGAAAATGGCTATAATGAGGAAAATACAGTAGTTTTACATACTACATATAAGGATAATAAGTTTTTACCTGCTAGCTACATAAACACACTAAATGAAATGGCAAAAAATAACCCTATTTATCATGCAATTTATGCCTTAGGGGAATTTGCAACATTGGATAAGCTTGTTTATACGAATTGGAAGGAAGATTTCTTTGATTATAGAGAAGTAATCAAGCTATATGATGATGCCAAAGCTATTTTTGGGCTAGATTTTGGATATGTCAATGATCCTACTGCATTTATTGCTACAATAATTTCAGAAAAACAAAAAACATTATGGATCTTTGATGAATTTTTCCAAAAGGGGCTATTGAATAATGAAATTGCTAAATCAATTATAGATAAGGGTTATGGAAAAGAAATTATTACTTGTGATTCCGCTGAAGCTAAATCTATAGCAGAATTAAAGAAGCATGGGTTAAATAGAACTAGACCAGCTATAAAAGGAAAAGATTCTATAATGCAAGGTATACAGTTGTTGCAACAATATAGGATTATAGTTCATGGTGATTGTACTCAGATTAAGGAAGAGTTTAAAAACTACACATGGGTAAAAGATAAAAAGACAGGTGAATATATAAATAGACCTGTAGACAAAAATAACCATGGATTGGATGCTCTTAGATATGCAGTGCAAACAGATTTAAAAATGCAAGGGACTACAGTAAGGCTATTTGATAGGAATTCTTTATTTTAATACTCTTAAATAATATCCTCGTAAATTAGTATAAAGGAGGATTTTAAAAATGGATATTAAAGAAAATATTGATTTATTAAATAAATGTTACTCTGATTATATTATGAAAAAAGAAATTTATTCATCTATGTATAGATATGCTATAGAGGGGCAGAGTGATGCGAGAATTAATTATAAAAATAATAAAAGTAGGTCTAATTTAAAGATAAAAGCTAATTTTGTAAAGAAATTTATAAAGGAAGAAGTGTCTTATCTTCTATCTAATAAACCTACTCTTATAGGAGAAGATTCAACAGCTATTGAATTTATTAATAAGAAAACCGCACATTGGCACGAAGCTCATGATAAGGAGTTATTAAGGGATTTACTCACATTCGGGGTGGTATTTGAATTATATTATACTCGAGAGGAAATTGTTGCGGGGAAAAAAGAATTGCAAGTCTGTTCAAAGGTTGTTAATCCTTTAGACGGGTATGTATACTTTGATGAAAATTTTCAGCCAGTAATGTTTATGAGATTTTATAGAAAAAAATTTGATACAACAGAATATGTTGATATTTATACTAAAGATAAAATATATCACACAGATGTTAATTTTTCTAATTTGGATAAATATGATACTAATAATTTTGGTTTCGTTCCGGTTACTTTCGTACAGCTAAGTAAATATAGAGAAAAAGATACAATTTACAATGATATAAAAGATTTACAAGATGCTTACGAAACAAATTTATCTGATATAGTTAATGAAATATCGGATTATAGGCTTGCATATTTCCTAGCTCTTGGTTGCAAATTAAGTGATGAAGTAATTGCAAAGATGAAGGAAAAGGGGATTTTAAATACTGATGAAAAAGATGTAGATATGAGATTTTTAACAAAAGATATAAATGATACTTTTGTGCAGAATACATTATCTACATTAGAGAAACAACTCTACAATATGGCAGGGCATGTAGATACTGGTGAGCAATTAGCTTCAAATATATCGGGAACTGCTCTTAGAAATAGATTAATTTCGTTAGAACAACGCGTAAGGGATACGGAAGCAGTTATGCAGGACGCTTGTAAAAATAGGCATAAAGTTATATTTAGTGTTTTTAATAGGATAGATAACACCACATACGATTATAGAAATTTAAGTGTTAAATATACATTAAATATTCCTCAAGACGATTACGTTATTGCTCAAATGCTTGCACAAGTTCCAGAGGGGGTTATCTCAAAAGAAACTGCTAGGGGGCTATTTAGTTTTATTAATAATACTGCAATGGAATCAGAGAAGATTAAGAAGGAAGAAATTGAAGGATTAACAGATGTTAATCTTGATCATATTTAACAATGAGTGAGTTCGACGAATTAATTGAAGAAATTTATGAAGAAGCTGGTAAAGGGCTTAATGACATATATAAAGAAGAAAAAGAAGCAAGAGAAAAGCTACTTAATAAAGTTGCTAGAATAATGCTTACTTATAAAATTGCTGACAGCTTTTTAAAAGTTACAGCAAAAGAGAAACAAAAAATAAAAAATGACTTTAACAAGGAATTGAAAAATACTTTTAATGACTTGATAGAGATAGAAAAAGAAAAAACTACAGAAATATTAACTAATGCAGCTATAAAGGTAGGTGCTTTTTTTGATGAAGCTATTATTTCAAAGAATGATATAAATAAAATAGTTAATTCAGCCTTTAAGGGAGAAATATATAGTGAACGAATTTGGAGCAATATAAATGAAGTTTCAAAGCTTATGCAAAAAAATATGAATGACTTTTTTAATAGCTCTATATCTGTAAATGATATAGAAAATATTATAAAAAAACATTTCAATACTAATGCTTCAAATGTTAAAAGATTAGTTAATACCGAAGTGAGTAGGGTTATAAATGAAATAAATAATGTGCAATTTAAGGAATTGGGAGTAAAAAAGGTTATATATAATGCTGAGCTAGATAAAGGAACTTGTGAAGTCTGTGAGGGCTTGCATGGAACTATATTTAAGTTAGAAGATAAACCGGTAATTCCACAACATCCAAATTGCCGCTGCTATTATGAAATTAAAGAATAATATTTTTTAAACTGCTAAGGGCTTTTTGAACTTGGCAGGGGAGGAGTATAAATGAAAAAAAGTGAATTATTAAATTTAGTTTCAACGCTAAATGATGATGATAGTGTTTTAGAAATATTAAAAAATAATGAACAATTGAAGGTATTACAGGAAGTGAATTTTGATTCAGTAAAATCTTACCTAGAAAATAAAGAGGATGGAAAAATGTATCTTCAAAAATTTGCTGATTCTAAAGTTACAGCAGGAATTAAGACATGGAAGGAAAATAACCTTCAGAAATTAATTGATAAAGCGGTTTTAGATGCTACTGGTAAGAATAAAGAGCCTTGGCAAATTGAAATGGATAAGATGAGAGCAGAAATGGAGCAGGAAAAGGCACTTAATGCTAAGATTTTAAGAGAGAGCAAGGCAAAAGATTTATTAACTGCTAAAGGCTTAAAAACAGAGTTATTGCCTTACATCAATTTAGGTGAAGATGATGAAGCTATGACAAATACAATAAATAATTTAAGTGTTTTCGTAAATGACATAGTTAGTGATCAAGTTAAAACTGTAATGGCAAGTGGTTCATATACTCCTCCAGGCGGAGATGATGAAATGGAAACAGTGTCAGCACAATTAGCACAAATATTTGGAAATTAAAGAGTTTTTTTTAAGGCTCTTTTTTTTTTATGCAAAAAATTAATAAAAAAATACCAAAAAAATAAAAGAAATTTAACAAAAGAAAAGGATAGGTGATTTTTAATGGCAAATGTAATAACATATGCAGGTATTTTTCAGAAAAATTTAGATAAACAAATGACAGCAAAATTAACATCAGGATGGATGGAAGCAAATGCAGGACAAGTTATCTATAATGGTGGTAAGGAAGTAAAAATTCCACACCTTTCTATGCAAGGTTTAGCTGATTACGGCAGAACTAATGGAACAGGTTTTGTAAATGGAGATATTACATTTAAATATCAAACAAAAGAAATGACTAAAGATAGGGGGAGAAGTTTTCAATTTGATTCGAATGATGTTGATGAAACAAACTTCGTTTTAACCGCAGGAAATGTATTATCTACATTTCAAACAACTCAAGTTGTTCCAGAGGTCGATGCTTATAGATATTCAACTTTAGCTCAAGCAATGCTAAAAGCTAGTGCAAATAGCGGTACAAGTGTAGGGGCGATAACAAACGGAACCACTGCCGGTACTGGAGTTGCACCAGGGATTGCAACAGGAGGGTACACTCCAGCTAAAGCAACAATTTTTAATAAGGTTAAAAGTGATCTGGCAGCTATTAGAGATATAGTTGGGGATATTCCCTTAGTAATAACTATGTCAGCGACTACTTTATCACTATTAGAGCAGTCAGATGAAATTTCTAGACAATTAAATGTTATAGATTTTACAAAAGGTGATATAACAACAAGAGTTAAATCGCTGGATGGAGTCCCTATTATAGAGGTACCTTCTTCTAGATTTAAGACTGAATATACATTTACAGCTTCTGGTGCAGGTGGATTCGTTGCTACTGCTGCGGCGGCAGATATTAATTGGATGATTATGCCTTTAACTGCTCCTATAGCAGTTTCAAAAACTGATAAAGTAAGAATATTCTCACCGGACACAAATCAATCTGCTGATGCTTGGAAGGTTGATTATAGAAAATATCACGATGTGTGGATAACTGATGAACAATTAAAATTATGCAGAATCAGTATAAATAAAGGAGCTACAAAGATAGCTTCAGGAAAAAACAAAGAAGAAGCAGTAGAATAATATTAAGTTATGAGTAGAATAGTTGAATCCCTATTGGCAGAAATAAAGGACGAGCTTTCCTTAGCTGATAGTGAAAACAAAAGAATAGAACGCTATGTAAAAAGAGCCTATGTTATCATTAAAAATTATTTAAAAAATGAAGAGTTGACATTAGAAGAAGCTCAACAAAAATATCCTGAAGCAATTTTATTAATTGTTGCAAAAATGTACTCTGTAAAAGAGGTTGGCAACATTCAACAGAAGACCGTCGGGGAGAAAAGTATTACTTATAATGTTAATCAGAATAACAATTATTTAACCGATGATATCCTTGCGCTACTTCCTACAAGAGTTCCTCAAGTAAGGAGCTTTTATTAATGTTTAATGAAGATAATATAACTATTTACAATAGAGTTAAAGGCAGAAATGGTTATACATATTATAGAACCATATTAAAAGGTGTTGAAGTTCAACAAAAAAGAAGTGCTACAGTGAGTAATACATTAAATGTTGCTTATAGCACTTCTATTTTTGTAGATAAGCCTGTGAATAATGCCAAATCATATATATCTGAAAAAGAATTTGTAAAACTTTCTGAAGAAGATAGACAAAAATACTTTACATTTGGCTCTGGGGATAAAATCATTGCTGATATAGTAGAAAAAGAAGTTAATGCAGATTTTTCTATAACTCAGTTGGAAGCAGCTTATGAAGTTCTTACTATTAAAGGCTTAAAGAATTTTCCTTGTCATTTTGAGGTTGAAGCAGTTTAATGTCTAAAGTTAAATTACATTTTGACCCAAATGATAAGATTCTACTTAAAAGACATTTAAATAAAAATGGCAAAGGGCAAGAATATTTTACAAAAAGAGTTGCTGCATATAGTTTTAATTATGTGCCAAGGCTTACAGGAAGGTTAAGAACAGATACAACGGTAAAGGTTAATAGTATTACATGGAATCAGCCTTATGCTAGGAAACAATATTATGGCCATAAAAAATGTTCTTATTGGGATAAAAAAATGTGGAGTAGCAAAGGTGGGACTATAATTAATGAAGTTGCTAAGTTTTGTGGAGGGCGTTCTAAGTGATAATTGATAAAATTAGAGATTTTTTATATGAATATAAATTTTTTAATGATAACAACACATTTATAAATGTTAATTACCTGGGAACTGAAATTGGTGATTTTTCTATTGAACCTTTACCAGTTTCTCCTACTGTAAAAACATATATAAATGGAGATAAAATAAAAAGATATGAATTTGCTTTAGTTTCAAAGAGCTCCTTTAATGAGGACCACATAAAAAATATTGAAAACTGCGGTTTCTTTGAGAACTTTGAAAGTTGGATAGAACAAAAAAATGATAATTTCCAACTTCCAATATTGGGGCAAGGAATGGAATCAAGAACCATTGAGATTATGAGCAATGGAATTTTAATAGATGAAAGTGAAATGGTGAGAGATTGTATGTACCAAATTAGCTTGAGATTAACTTATTACAAGAAGAAGGCTTAAAGCCTTTTTCTTTTTGTAAAATTTAAGGAGTAATTAATGATGAAAAAGTTATTTATATCTCAACCAATGAGAGGTTTAACAGACGAAGAAATTTTAAAAACTAGAGAAGAAATTAGAGTTAGAGCAGAAGAAACAATAGGAGAGTCTGTAGAATTAATAGATTCTTTTATTGAAGACTATCCAGGAGAGATTGATAAATCTGTACCCGTTTGGTATTTAGGCAAATCAATACAACTTCTTTCACAAGCTGATATTGCATATTTTGGTGGAGATTGGAGAAATGCAAGAGGTTGTAGAATTGAGCATGAAGTGGCAGATAAATATGGAATTAAAATAATAGAGGAGTAATGGTGGTTAATTATGAATGAAAAAGAATTTTTGGAGTGGTGTAAGCAAGAAGTATGTGATTATACCAATAAACATTTAGATAAAACAGATAATAAAGAAATAACTGTTGATGATGTATTTATGGTTTGGTGTTGCAAAACACTACAAAACAATAAAGCACTATTAAGTACAACTTTATTTGATGGTATGTATTATGAATGTACCTATAACGGAGATAAAAAAGAAATGTATATAGATGCTTATAAGAAGTGGGAAAATTTTAAAGTTGAAAAATAATTATTTACAAAGGAGGGATTTTAATGTCTACAATTTTAAGAAATAAAATAGCAGATTATTTGGGAAAAGGAACTGAGATTATGTTTATGGGGGCTGGATTTAATTCTTTAAACGAAGAACCTAACGCTCAAACTTCATCAAAAACTTATATAAATGAAGTTAATAGCACGACTAGAATAACAAATTATCAACCTGTTTTCCCATACGATTCAGATTTTATGAAGGATGAAAAGGCTATTTATGAGCTGTATCTTACAGGAAGAAATAGAAAAACTGGTGTTGATGCAGAGTTTGATTATTACAGAGTGGATTTATTTGAAGCACAAAGAGGCGCAAACCTTTATCCTGCGAGAAAAATGAGAGTTTCAAATGAAGTTTCATCTTTTGAAGGTGAGGGTGGTGCTGAAATTACTGTGAGCGGTAACTTGAACCAAATAGGAAACCATGTTGACGGAGTATTTAATGTATCAACTAAGAATTTTATTGAAGAATTTAAGGTTGCAATAGTTCTGTCTGGGACTAATTTTACGGCTACTCCTAATATCGGGGCTCCAGCAGGGCATTCTTTTAAATACAAAGCAGATACTAAGGCTATTCCTATCCCAGCGTCAGGAGATTTAGCGACAAACTTTACGGATGCTTTAACTATTGGTAGTAATATAGCAAAAGGAAGCAACACACATATAACTGTTGTTTTAGTTGATGGAAGTAATAAAATAGTTGCATTTGGGGAATCAGAAATAAAATAATTAAAATAATTGGAGAATTAACATGAAGATAAACAATGTTGAATTAAAAGATATAGATATTTATGATTTAGAAGTTGCTGAAACATGGGAAAAAATTAAAAATGAAGCAGTTTCTTTAGAAGATGAAGTGAAAGGATTGTCTGCTGTAGAAAGCATAAGATTTCAATGTAATTTTGTATTTGATTCCTTTAATAAATTGTTTGGTCCTGGTACAGATAAAAAGGTTTTTGGAGATAGAGTTAATTTAATAGTTTGTTTAGATGCATTTCAGGAACTTGCTAATAATTTAGATAAATCTGCTTCAAGGATAGAAAAGTATTCTCCTAATAGACTTGAACGTAGAAATACTAATAGAAATAAGGGCAATAATAGAAGATATGTTCAACATTCTAATAGATAAACTCCCGGAAACTGTTGAGGTTAATTGTCAAGAAGTTAGCATTAATTCAGATTTTAGAGTTTTTATTTTGTTTGAACAGATATTACATGATCATGAATTGAGTAAAGAAGATAAGGTTAAAAAATGTTTATCTTTATTTTACAATGAGGAACCTTCAAATTTAGTTGAAGCTATTGAACAAATGTTTAATTTTTACTCAATGAGCTTTATGAATAATTTTCATAGTGCTAAAAAAGGTAAAGGGTCCAAAAAAAATAAAAATTTATATGACTGGGATTTTGATCAAGGCTATATTTATTCAGCATTTTTAGCTCAATATAGGATGGATTTGCAGGAAATTGAGTATTTGCATTGGTGGAAGTTTCGTTTCTTATTTATGGGATTGGATGAAGATAATAAAATCTCAAAAATAATTGGTTATAGAGATTTAGATACTTCTAAAATCAAGGACAAAGAAGAGAAAAAACACTATGAGAAATTAAAGAAAGAGTTTGCTATTCCTGAAAAAATTTCAATTGAAGAAATAGAAAAGATGAATAATCTTGAAAATATTCTTGTAAGCGGTGGAGATATTTCTAAAGTATTGTGATTTTTTGATTTTAATGATAGCATATGTATAACTAATTATTAAGGAGTTTTACAATGTTATTTAAAAGAAAAAATAAATCAGGAAATAAAGCTATTAATTTATCTTTTGTAGACGGGGTTGAGAGTTATTCTAAAGGCACAGCAATTGAGTTAAGTCTAGATGATAAAGAAGAATGTCTTGTTATGAAAGCTAGGGTTTTTAAGGATAAGCCAATTGTTAAACTTAATTATGAACAGATAGTTGCAGCAGAAGTTATAACTGAAAAGGAAGTTATAGAAAGTGGTAAATCGACTGTTGGAAGGGCCTTAGTTGGTGGAGTTCTTTTAGGTTCATTAGGCGCAATTGTTGGGGGAATGTCTGGTATAGGAAATAAAACTAAATCTAGTAAACATTATTTTTTAGTTGTCAACTATAAGTCTAGTAACTCTGAAGAAGCTAAAGTGTTAAGCTTTGAAATTGTAGGAGCAAGCTTGGATTGGGATAGCTTTGTTAAGGAATTAAAAACAAAAATTAAAGTAGAAAATACAATTGAAAAAGAAATTTATTTATAAAGCACTTAAATAGTGCTTTTTTCTTTTATTAAAGAAGGTGATTTTATGGAAGATATAAGATGTCCTTTTTGCAATCAGCTTCTTTTAAGAGCTGAAAAGGTTAAAGGTGAAATAAAATGTTTGAGATGTAAAAATATAATTAAATTAGATAGATAAAGACAGAGCTTAGAGCCACACTTTTGAAGTAGTGAGCCAATGCCTGCTTTTTATTAAAAAAGGCAGGTGAGAAAATGTCTGATGGAAAAATAGTAATTGATACTGAGCTTGATGATAGTGGGATAGAAAAGGGATTAAAAAAGACAACAGAAAGTGCTAGATCTCAAGCCTCTAAACTTGCAGCAGAATATAGAAAGCAAGGTATGTCTGCATCTGAAGCTATGAAAAAAGCTTGGAGCGAAATAGAGAGAGATTCTTTTGATAAATCTAATAAGACTTCTAAAAACTGGGGTATTAGTGTTAATGAAATTTCTAATTTAGCAAATACGGGAGCAAAGGCTCTTGCTGTAATTTCTACTTCTGCTGTTGCTGGTATATCTGGAGCAGCTATTGCTGCTATAGGAGTAGGAAGTAATTTTGAAAGTAGTATGAGTCAAGTTGCTGCAACTATGGGAATAACTGCTTCAGAAATAGCTAATGGAAGTAAATCTTTTGAAATTCTTAAACAAGCTGCAAAAGATGCAGGTGCAACTACACAATTTAGTGCAAGTCAAAGTGCAGAAGCCTTAATAGTTAGGGCGGTTACTAAGAAATTAGTAGCATAAAATACTGGGTTAAAATTGGAAAGCTAAGGTTTAAAAAACTATGCCAATCAATTACCACTACTAATAGGGATATTAGTAAGGTTTAGAGACTAGGAGAAGTAATGTAGATAACAAGAAACTCCCACGAAATCCAGGACCTAAGCAAGTAAAGTTGTAGGTTAAGAGATAGTCCGATACTCTTAAGAAATTAGGAGAAATAAGGATAAAGAGCCTTATTGTAACGTATGTAAATTATTTAGCACTTGCGGGGTATGACGCAGAAAAAGCAGTTGCAACATTGCCAACAGTTTTAAATTTAGCTGCAGCTGGGGGAATGGAACTTGGTGAAGCCTCTGATATGGTAACAGATTCTATGTCGGCTTTAGGTGATAAAGCTGGTACAGTAGAAAGTTTTGTTGATAAATTGGCTAAAACAAGTCAAAAGAGTAACACATCTGTAGCTCAACTAGGGCAAGGTATATTAACCGTTGGTGGGACTGCTAAAGTCCTCGCTGGAGGGGTAGACGAAATGAGTGCTGCTCTTGGTGTATTGGCTGATAACGGTGTAAAATCTGCAGAAGGAGGAACTGCTCTTAGAAATATAATTTTAAGTTTAACTGCTCCAACTGATACTGCTGCTAGTGCTATGAAGTCTCTTGGGTTAAAGGTATTAGATGTAAATGGCAATATGCGACCTTTGAATGATATTTTTAACGATTTGAATTCTATTCTTAGCACTATGACACAAGGGGAGCAAACTCAGGTATTGAATAAAATATTTAATAAAACAGATTTAAAATCTGTAAGTGCCTTAATGGCTTCAACTGTTGTTAATACAAAAGACTTGAACGATGGATTGAGGGCTCTTGGAGTTGAAACTGAAACTAATGCTGACATGATTAATTATCTTGCTGCTACATTTGAATTAGGTGAAGATAAAGCCGCTTTTATGGAATATGCTATTCAGGAGATGGGAATTACAGTTGAGCAAGCTTCAGGCTTTTATGATTTATTAAGCAAATCCGTTGAAGAAAATGGAACAAGATTTGATGAATTAAAAGGTTATATTAGCAATGCCGATGGAGCAGCCGCAAATATGGCTGAAACTATGAATGATAACTTACAAGGTAAGATTACTGTTTTAGGTAGCTCGCTTGAAGGTTTAGGTATCCAGGTTTATGAAAGATTAGAAGGGCCTTTAAAAACTGCTGCTGATACAGCGATAGAAAGCCTTGGGAATATAGCTAATAGTTTGAACAATGGAGGTCTTGGTGGAAGTATTGATAAATTAGCTAATGCTTTTGGTAATATGATTACTAAAATAGCTGAAGGGGTTGAAGTGTGGCTCCCTCGGATAATTAATGGTTTAACATGGCTTTTAGACAATGGGAACACTATTGCTACTGGAATTATTGCAATAGGCGTTGCTGTAGGGACTCTTAAAGTTGTTAATACTGTAACTTCTATTGTTAATGCTTTTAAGGCATGGAAGTTAGCTAACGAAGGGGTAACAATTGCTCAATGGCTGTTAAATGCTGCAATGTCAGCTAATCCGATTGGTTTAGTAATAGCGGCTATAACTGGACTTGTTGCAGGTCTTGTTTACCTTTGGAATACAAATGAAGGATTTAGAAATGCTTGCATAAATGCATGGAATGCAATAAAAGAAGTTGGTGAGAAGGTATGGGGTAGTATACGAGATTTTTTCATTGTAACTATACCTGGTGCATGGAATAGTCTTGTTGGTTGGTTTAAAAATATTCCTTCCTGGTTTAAAGGTGTTTGGGATAGTGTTTTAGCTGTATTTAATGACTGGGGAAATAATATTAAATCTTTCTTTAGTGAAACTATCCCTGCAATTATTAATTCTGTTGTAACTTGGTTTAATGAACTTCCTTACAAAATAGGTTATGCCCTAGGAACAGCTCTAGCAAACGTAGTTAAGTGGGGAACTGATACTTGGACATATTTAACTACTAATGTCCCTATTTGGATAAACAATGTTGTTAAATTTTTCAGTGAATTGCCTAATAAAATTTGGACGTGGCTTGTTAATACATTCAACAAGGTTGTTGAATGGGGAAACAATATGTTTAATAAAGCAAGTGAAGTAGCTTCGCAGTTTATTAATAATATTGTTAATTACTTTAGTCAGCTTCCAGGCAAAGTTTGGACATGGCTTCTTGATACTATAGCAAAGATTTCTACTTTTGCAAGTGATCTTGCTAATAAAGCTCGAGAGGCTGGAAACAACATGGTTAATAATATAATTAATGCAGTTAAGAGCTTGCCAAGCCAAATGGCTTCTATTGGTAAGAATATTGTTCAAGGTGTTTGGAACGGTATTGTGTCCATGGGGAGTTGGTTGACAGATAAGGTTAAGGGCTTCTTTAATGGCATTGTTGATGGAGTTAAAGGAGTTTTAGGGATACATTCTCCTTCTAGGGTTTTCGCTGAAGTTGGGGTGTGGAGCGCAGAAGGTTATGGGAATGGATTTGAAGATAAATTTTTAGATGTTGAGAAAGATATAAACTCTGAATTTAACAGCTTTATTGATTCTATAAATTTAACTGCTTTAGTTGATGTAACCTCAGGATCATTAGGAGGGGCTGTTTCTAGTGGAAATAGTTTGACCTCTAATATAAATACTGTTACTACAAATGAAAGCAGTATAACACAAAATGTTACTATTGTTAATCCAACAAGGACACCTTCTGAAAATGCTAGAGAATTGAAAAGAGTTTGGAGGGATTACGGTTTTGCTTAAAGAAAAGAAATTAAGTTTTATTTTTGAGTGTGATGGAAATAAAGTTGATTTATCGTCTTTTGATTATGGAATAATCTCAGTTGATGGCATAGAATCAACTGATTTTGAAAACTATAGTTCTACAAATTCTTTTTATGATGGTTGTACTATCTATAAAACAAGAATTAAAGAAAGATATATATCTCTCAAATTTGAATATATTAAAGAGAATGATAAAGAAGAAAAAAGACAGGAATTGATAAGATTTTTTAATCCATTTTTACCAGGTACATTAACCGTAAAATATGGGAATATTGAAAGACTTATTGAGTATAAAGTTGATAAATTTTCTTCAAAAATAATTAATGTAAATGATCTGCTTAATGTTACTGTAGATTTAATTTGCCCTAATCCTTACTGGACAGAGCCAGGTGGAATTGTAAATGATATTGCTTATTGGCAAGGAACTTTTGAATTTCCACTAGAAATTGATACAGTTAATAAAATTGAATTTGGTAGAAGAAATGATTCTCTAATAGCTAATATAGAAAACACAGGGGATGTAGAGTGTGGGTTTATTATTGAATTTAAGGCCCAAGGAGCTGTTAAAAATCCATCTTTACTTAATGTAATGACTAGGGAATTTATAAAAATAAATAGAACAATGAAAGCAGGAGAAGTTATTACTGTAGATACTAGGTTTAATAAAAAGAAAGTTATTTCTAAATTTGAAGGTGATGAAACTAATATTTTAAACTTCATTGATTTAAATAGTACTTTCATACAGCTTTATAAAGGCGATAATTACTTTAAATATGAAGCTGAAGAGAATATTTCTAACTTAGAAATAAGAATAGTTCATAATAATTGGTATTTAGGAGTTTAATATGGAATTGTATGTATTTAATAGAGATATAGAGTTGCTTGGGGTTATAGATAATTTTGATAGCTTAATATGGACTAGAAAATTCTATAAAGCCGGTGAGTTTCAACTTACTTTAAGTACAGATTTTTTGCCTATATTGCAAACTGGAAATCTAATTTGTAAGAAAAATTATGATGAAGCTGGATATATTATATCTATGAATATCAGTTTAAAGGAAGATGGTTCTGAAGTTCTTACAATTAAGGGTAAATTTATAACTAACTATTTAAGTCAGCGTATAAATTGGGGGATTTTAAATTTTAATGGATCCGTTGAAGATTTATCAAGAAAGTTGGTTGATGATAATTGTATTTCTTCTAGTCCTTCTAGAGTTATTCCTGGTTTAGAATTAAGTTCGAAAAAAGGTTTTACTGAGGAATTAAGATATCAAAATAGCTATGGATATATAGATGAAGAGTTGACAAGTCTTGCTGAAACATATGGAGTATCTTATAAAATTAATTTAGATTATATAAATAAAAAACTTATATTTGAAAATTATAAAGGAGTTAATAGAACAACATCCCAAAGTTCTATGGCTCCTTGTATTTTTTCAAGAGATTTTGAGAATGTACTTACTCAAGAATATTTTGAAAGCCAACAAGACTTTAAAAATGTGGCTTTAGTGGCCGGAGAAGGAGAAGGATCTAATAGAACTTTGATATCTATTAACTCGAATGTAGGCTTAGATCGTTACGAATTGTTTGTTGATGCCAGAGAATTAAGGAAAGATGATGGATCTATTTCTTTAACTGATGAAGAATATAAAGATGTATTAATAACTAAAGGTAAAAACACACTTGCAGAATATAAAGAAATTAAAACCTTTGAAAGTAATATAAACACAAATAGTAATAATATTTATAAAGTTGACTATGATTTAGGCGACATTGTAACTATGCATGATAAAAGTTGGAATATTACTATAGATACACAAATAACAGAAATTCAGGAAATTTATGAAAATGGTTATGTTTCTATCGTTCCGACCTTCGGGAATAATATTCCTACTATCATGGATAAATTAAAAAAAGTGAGGTGATTTACATTAGAAGTTTATTTTTTAACTCTATAAATGGGGACAGGCGTTACAGAGCAGAAGACTTTGCAAACTATTTCGCCAAAATCCTTACAAATGGTGTTTTCCCTAATCCGAGCAGTAATTTGCAGGTTTTAGCGAAAGAAGGCATGAAAATTACTGTTAAGGCAGGCGGCTGCAATATTAATGGCTACTTTGGAATAAATGATACTGATGAAGTTTTAACCTGTAGTATTGCTAATCCTATGGCTCCAAGGACTGATATTGTAGTCGCTAGATGGAGTTTAACTAATAGGGAAATAACCTTAGCTATAAAACCTAATACAACAGCATTAACAAGGACGGCAGACACTTATGAAATATGTTTAGCTGAAATAACAATCCCTGCGGGTGCTGCTTCAATATCTCAAGCAAATATAAGAGATACTAGGCAAGATACTTCAAAATGTGGCCTTGTAAACTCTTTAATAACTGCAGATTCAACTACATTATTCAATCAATTTGAGACCCAATTTAATAATTGGTTTAATGATATTAAAGGGAAGTTAAATGCGGATGTTGCAGGTAGTTTGCAAATGCAAATAGATAAGAAATTTGAGATTTATTTAGGGGAAACATTGCCAGCAATATCACAAAGAAAACAAAATACTATCTACTGTAAAATAACAGATAAAGTGAACAGTGGTACTGGTGGAAATGTAACAATAAGAGTTAGTCCAAACTTAGGAATAAAAGTTTAAAAGGAGATAGAAAAATGGCAAAGAAAAAAGTTCAAATACAATTATTAAACGAAAAGACAGGAGCAGTTATAGAAGATGTAGATCCACTTACTTCGGCTGATGCGGTTACCTTTACTGATGGGGAAACATTTCAACAAAAATATGATAGTGGAAAATTAAGAGGACAAACTGGGGCGACAGGAGCAGCAGGTGCTAAAGGTGCAACTGGAACAACATTTACGCCTTCAGTTAGTTCCACAGGGGTGTTATCTTGGACTAATAATGGCAGTTTAGCTAACCCCGCAAGTGTTAATATTAAAGGGCCTCAAGGGGAAAGAGGACTACAAGGTATTCAAGGCCCTGCGGGAACCCAAGGGGCTAAAGGGGAAACTGGAGCTAGAGGTGCAAACGGAACAACATTCACCCCTACCGTTAGCTCCGCTGGAGTTCTATCATGGAGTAATAATGGTGGTTTAAATAATCCAACTAGCGTTAACATTAAAGGTCCGCAAGGAGAAAGAGGAGCTACTGGAGCCCAAGGGCCACAAGGTGTTAAAGGAGATGCTGGGACACAAGGGCCTAGAGGTTTACAAGGAGCAACTGGCCCACAAGGGCCAAAGGGCGATAAGGGAGATACTGGAGAAACAGTAAGAGTTGGAACTAGTTACAATACGGCTCAACAAGTTAAATTATTTTTCAAGGTAGTTCCTTAAAGGAGGGGATAAAATGGCTATAAATAAAATAGAAATTCAAAGTGCAACTGGTGATATTTATTACCCACACACTTCTTCTGATATTGTTAAGCATGGAAACAGTACACTTAGCGCATTTTTAACTCTATTAGAGAATAAATTAAAAAGTTATCTTCCTTTAACTGGTGGGACAATGACTGGTAATTTGATTATGGGAAGTTCTTCTAAGGTTATTGGTAATGTTCAAGGTAATGCAGATACAGCTACAAGGCTACAAAATGCAAGAAATATTACAATAGGGAGTGCAACACGATCATTTAATGGTAGCGCTTCTATAAGTTATACATTACCACAAATCGGTGCGGTACAGTTTGAATATTCTTCTGATCCAGTCGTAAATGGTGCAAGAATCCCAACAATTTTTGCTGATGGTTCAGAATGGCTTATGACTAGAAGTGGTGGTATAGTGCCTCATAGAAATGAAGGTGGCTATCTTGGAGTGCCAACAAGAAAATTTTATGATGTTCATACTCTTCATATTAATGGGTTTCATGTTGGAGGGCATGAAAATAATAAAAGATGGGAAATAATACCTTTAGTAAATAATCAAGGTGTTATGGAAATTGGAAAGTATGTTGATTTTCATAACTCAAAAGCTAGTACATCGGATTATACATATAGATTGCAAAATGATGGTTCAACTTTATTGTGTTCAGGAACTTTATCTCAAATGTCTGATAGAAACTTAAAAGAGAATATTGAATATTTAAGTGAAGTAGATGTAATAGGACTTAATTCTAAAATAAAAAAACAAACATTCATTGATTTTATTAGAGAGTTTAGGTTTGCCACATATAACTATAAAGGTGCGAAAGAAAATAATTTTGGATTTATTGCACAGGATATACAAGATAGCCATATAGGTAAATATATGCTTAGGGAGTGTAATATTGTTGACTTCGACCCTATAACAAAAGAGAAAATAGGTGAAAAGGAATGCTTAGCATTTGATATAACTGCATATACAAGCATTGTTGCAAGAGCTTTACAAGAAGAAGTTTTATTAAGAGATAAACAAATAGAAATCTTAGAAGAAAAAATAAAATTACTAGAAAAGAAAATTGACGCTTTAGCTTCTTAGGGGGTGATTAAATGGCTAAAGATTTAGCAAGTTTACCTAACTTTGTAGGCTCTCGTTCAGAAGAATTTTTAAATTATATTTCTGGAAGGAATACAAATTTAAATTCACTTCCGGTTCCAAACTCGCGTATTGAAGAATACTTAGAATTTTTATGTTATAACAGAGGCTCTGGCGGTGGAGGAAATAATACTAATGCTTTAACAAGTGTTAAGATATCTAGTGATGAGACTAGGTATGAATTTATTGATAGTTCTGGTGTTGTTAGAGGGACAATTAACTTTATGACGGATCAAGAAGTTCAAAATATTAAAAATCTATTTAATTAAAGGAGAGAAAATTTATGTCAAATAATATAGTAAAACACGAGCAGCTTAGAGATATAGCTGGTGATTTATGGACAAAAGCAAAAAAAAGAGATATTACTGCTTTAGAATATGATGCAGATACAAAAACTCTTAAAGGTAAAAATTCAGTTGATACAGTACTAGTAAATGCAACATTGACTGATCTAGTTTCTATTAACGATAGAGCTGAATTCAAAAAAGATGTATCTGTAGACGATGCTAAAACAGTAAGCAATTCAAATATTGGTAGTATTAATGGGCCAGTTCCAGCAGGGAATAGAACAACTGGATATAGAGGATTAACAAGCAAACAGTTCACAGATGGATATGTAAAATTACTTAGAGTATATCTACCTGCAAACACAGTAGATACTATAGGAGCGCATGTTTGGATGATTAAGAAAGGGGCTTCAAAAGCAGAAGATAAGTTGCTGGCACCAAAAATATTCAAATCTGCAACAGTTATAACATCAGGAACAAACAAATATATAGATGTTGAAATAGAACGTAAATTTACAGATGAAACATTTTTTGTTCTTAGAACAGAAGGAAATCAACAAATTCAAGGTATAAATAACATTAAGCCAGAATTTAGAGACGATATTATAAATGTTAATGATCAGTTTAATCCAAGCTCAACAACCGACAATATAAATTGGAACAATTTCGCCCCAAATACTGACTTGGTAGGACATATGGAGCTACATGGGAGAACTGGAATAGTTGACATTAGTAAAAGATTAGAAGAAATAAATCTAGCTAGTGGAAATTACGTATTACAATCAGACACTACTGCTACTGGTGGGACAGGCCAACAAGGCAAGGTAGTTAAGTTAGGAACAGATGGTAAGTTAAACACTGATATGTTACCAGAATTAGCTATTAATAGAGTTTTAACGGCCTCTAGCAAAAGTGCTGCCTTAACTATGAGAGGTCCGAATGAGGGGCAATTACAACTTGGGGACGTTGTTGTTATTACAGGAGAACACAATAAAGTATACATGTGTAAAGACGCAACAGATGCTACTTTTGAGAATGCGTTTATTGAATTAAGTTTAGGAGACGGAACTGTAAAAACAGTAGCTGGTGGATCACCTAATGCGCAAGGCAATATACAAGTTACTGTCGCAGAAGAAGGGACAGAAGGTATAAAAGTCACATTCGGCTCATCTGGTGGGACACCTGTCAAAATAGCAACATATATGACTCAAGCTGAAGTAGATGAAATAAAAAGATCATTCACATAAACGGAGGCAATATGAGTATAGCAAATTTTGAACAATTAAAAGATATTACTCAAGATCTATGGCGAAAAGCTAAAGCTAAAATAGAAGTTATTGCTAATGATTATGTTAGTAAAACATTGCCTAACAATGTTGTTGGAGAAACAATCTTCAAAGATGGTTATATTGAAGGTGGAATACTAAGTGCTTTCAATAATAAAAATACTCAAATGTTTAATGCAGAAAATGGAGGATGCTTCGGCATCCCTTCTACTTCTATTAGTGCAGGAATTAGAGTTGGTAAAATTGCTATAGCTGTTAAAGATGAAATAGCTGTGGGAAGCACAGTAACTAACGTTGTTGCATTAGCTATAAGAAGAAGCAATAATGAAGTAAAAGAATCCATTATACAAAATGGAACAGCTACTGTATTTCAAAATCAATACTCTAATATTAATGCTCAAAAGATTGCATATATAAACATTAACAAAGCATTTGATGAAGAAGTTTATTTTGTTATTGGTTGTACCAACATGTTATGGAACACAGATGTTCCACCTCATAGAGCGGATGTATATGGAAGTGCTACTATTCCTGCCGTAGGCACTGTGTTAGATATTCGAAACTATCACTATTCAGGTAGAATGATAGTATTTTCAGAAAGAATGAGTTTTTCAGAAGTTATAAATATTAAAAATGATAGTGTAAGCAAAACAAAAAACAACATCTTAATTGGTAAAACAATTCTTCAAGATGGGTATATTGATGGAGAATTGTATTCATATAACAACCCTAATGCTACAGGAATTGCAAATGGCAATAGCATATACTCTGGAACAAATGTTAGATTTATACGAAGTAATCAACATGTTACTTCAATAGTTGTTGCTGTTAATGATACTTTTGAGATAGGCTCTAGAGTAAGTGGAGTGAATATTGGGGTTGTAAGACGTGACGACAATCTAGTTATAGAATATATTGTACAGAATGGAACTGGCACAGTAACAGAAAATAATTATCCACAAAAAATTACTGCTACTAGAGTTGTCAATATAACTATAGATAAAAAATGGAGTCAGGATGTTTATTTACTAGTTGGTATAAATGGTATGCTTTGGGGAAGAGTACAAGGAACTCCTGGAGTTAATATAGGAACAGGTGGAGAAAGACTTCCAAACGTAGGAAGTACAATAAACAATTTAAATACTAGCAATTACATAGGTAGAGTAGTTGTATTAGGAAGTAACATTAGTCTTAATTCATTAACTAATAAAGTAGATTTATCAGATGTAGCGAATGAGCCTAATAAAATACCAAGAATAGGCGACAATGGAAAATTAGATCCTAGAATACTACCAGCTGAACAAAATGGTGGAGTTCGTACGGTTAATGGACAATCGCCTAATGCAAGTGGTAATGTAACTGTACTAGCTGAACATATAAAATATGCTAACGGACAAAATACTACTGTTAAGGAAGCTATAGACAATAAAGTCAATGTTTCTGACGCTGTTGTTTCTTCTCAAGCTGGTAAGATAGTAAAGCTTGATGATGATGGGAAAATTAATGAAAACATGTTCCCAAACTCAATTATAAAATCTAATCAAGATAATACATTTACCAAAAGAAATACTTTTGATGGTCATAGTCCAACTGTTCATAGACTATTTACTAGAAAACATATCAATAGTCATGTTAACAACAATAGTAATCTAGCAACATATCAACATAATAAGTATTTTGCACCTGTTAACGAAGTGTATACCGACAGAAATAAAAGAATTACTCATTTACTTCTACCTATCAGAGGTGCAAGTGTAGGGGAGCAGATAGCAATAGATGTATTTGCATTCAATAACAATAAAAGACTTATTCGATTAGGTACATCAAAAAAATATCCTGTAATAGATGAAGAAATCGCAGGGTGTAAATGTGTAAAAATCACTTTTGACATTGATTCTGGAACCAATGGGATAGGTTTTGGATTTATGATAATGTCAACTGGGGTTGGAGCTGTTTGTGTACAAGGAGGGCCTAATGTTGCATGGACAAGTAATACACGTCCAACTGAAACAACTACATTAAATCCAAATGAGAATATATCCTTCCCTTATAAAATCTGTTATGAAACAACTTCAGAACTAGTAACAAGATTTGAATTAGAAAATGTTACTCAAATGTACCCAAGGACTCTGATAGGCGAAATGAAACAGTTATCATATGACGCTGGAAATAGTCTTGAAGATGGAACTAACACATGGCTAAAGGCAAATGGACAAGCTATTAATAGCAATGATTATCCAGAACTTTATGAAAAGTTCAATACTTCTAGGACCGATGACGATATAGAAGTTTCTGTACCTGATATAGAAAATCAAGTAGGTTATTACTATATATGTGCAAAATAATATTAACTATAAGACTGCTTAGCAATAAGTAGTCTTTTTTATATACAAAAAATAAAAATTTACTAAAAATGAGAGGATAAAAAAATGGATACTAATGTGATTGTAGAATTGATAAATACAATTGGCTTTCCCGCGGTAATGGTGGGAGCTTTTGGCTGGTATATAAATAAGAAAGATAAGGAAAAAGCTATCGTAGACGCTGAAATAAGAGAAAGAAGTAATAAAGAGAGAGATATGCTTATATTATCTATAGAAAAAAATAGAGAAGTAAACGAAAAACTTCTTGAAGCTAATAGCGAGCTAGCAGAAAGTAATAGATTACTTATGAATGAATTTTCTACAAAAATAAATAACATAGAAAATAATGTTATAGAAATAAAAAATAATACAAAAGAAAGAAGGAATTAAAATGAAAATAGGAGTAAATGATGGACATACTTTAAGAGGTGCTGGAACTGGAGCAGTAGGAATTAAATAAAGCAGAATAATTATGAGGGCCTATATGGTCCTTTTTATATCAAAATTTAGGGAGAGTGGTTGCATGAAAAAAATAGCTGTAGCAGTAGGACATACTGCAAGTGGAGTTGCTGGATGTGGTGCAGTAGGGTTACTAAATGAAAGCGATGAAACTAGAAAAATAGCACCTATTTTGGTCGAAATACTAAATAAAAATGGATATGAAGCAAAATTATTAAGAATTGATAAAGCTAATTCTTATAACTATGAAGATTGCTATGTAAGAGCAGAACAAGCAAATAGTTGGGGTGCTGATTTATACGTAGAGATACATTTAAATTGCAGTGATAGTACTAGTGCAAATGGAACTGAAGTAATAATCAATACAGGTTCTACAGTATCTAGATCTTATGCAAAAAAAGTAAATGAAAGTATTTGTAAAGAACTAGGAACATTTGATAGGACATACGGAACTGGTTATAAGGAAAGTGGATTAATAGTATTAAGGAAAACTAATATGCCTGCTATATTAATAGAGCCTTTATTTGTAGGAAATACAAATGATGTTTCTAAATATACAGCAGATAAAGTAGCTTTAGCAATAGCTAAGGGGATAGATAATAATATTATTACAACAAATAATAAAGAAGTTAAAGAGGAGATGAATTATTCTATGTATTTATTCAGTAAAAATTGGTATTTAAAGAGGTATACAGATATAGCAAGTAACGCAACTTATAAAGAAAACCCATATAAACATTATGCTGATTATGGAAAGAAAGAAGGTAGATTAGCTTTACCACCAATACCAGAAGAATATTGTGAAGGAGATTATCTTGATTTAAATCCAGATATTGCAGCTGCTGTTAAAAAAGGAACATTTGTATCTGGAATAGATCACTATCTACAAAATGGATTCTGTGAAAATAGAAAGATATGCAAAGATGATAGCGTAGAAGCTATTAAAAAGAGAGTTGAAGAATTAGAATTAAAGTTAGAAGAAGTAAAGAAAATAGTAGTTTAATTATTTAAGGCTAGTAGGTAGGAGAAATCTTACTTACTAGCCTTTTTTTTATTTTTATGCAATCAATACTGAAAATTCATCAATAAATTTTAGTTTTAATATTTCAATATTTTGTTTATCACTCAAAGTATTTAATTTTTGCATTGCCGCATCGAAGTTTGTAGCTACGATATTCATCTTTGCATTTCTTGTAACTTCTCCATTGCTTAATTTTATATCCAGTTCAAGCCTATAGCACCACATTCTATCTCTCCTTATCAACTAATTTGATTTGCTCTTTAATCTAAAATAATCTAGCACTAATGCTATCACTGCTATTATTACAATTACTGCTATAGCATGCAATAATATAGCCTTTGCCCAAGCCACTAAAATTTCTAAAATAGTTTGTAAAGTTACTCCATTAATCATTATTGTGTTCATTTTTTACTCTCCTTATTGAAAGGCATAGCAAAATATGTTACAATCAAGTTGCGAGTTTGGTGGTAATATATTTTACTGCCTTTTTTTATTTATTTTTATTTAGTCTGGCATGCCGTCGAAAGTTGAATTTAAACTTTTCCCAATCATTTTATTTTTCTTTTGTTCTTCCTTAATTTCTTCAACCTTGTCAGCCTTTTCAATCTTTTCACCCCTTTCAACTCTTGGAGCAGTTAAAAAAAATCTTCTTTCCAGCAACATTCTCTCAAGAGCTACATTTCTACTGCTCAAGTTATGTTGCTTTTGATATGCAATAATCTCATTCAAAATATCTTCTTCTAAATGAAAGCTTGTTGTTTTCTTCATTTGTACCTCCTAAAATCTTTGCGTTCCTACTAGCCAGCATCCTTTTGCCGTAGACATTTGCGCATCTTCTATTACCTTAAATCTTTCTTCAAATTTCATATTTAAAGAAGTGCCACCAGCGACAAAAATATCCATCTCATTTAAGTTGATCCATTTATCTTCTATTATTTGCTCTATGCTTTCAGTTGCTATTTTATAAGCCTTTTCTTTAAGTTCATTATAATCATTAGATGTATCAATTTCATTTACATCTTTATTAATATTATTTTCTTTTAATTTATCTTTTACGTTGCTCATAACGCTTCTATTGCCAAATTCCATAGTGTCAGACTTTTTGTCAATGAAAGTTAAATCCTTGTCGAAGTAAGACATTTCCGTACTTCTGAAACCTATGTTAACTATCCCGATTGGCTTTTCCAAGGATTCTTCATTTCTAACTTGCCAGTAAAGCGATGCGTCAGCTTCTCTACAAATGCTTATATCACTTATCTTTATCTCCTTAAAGCCACCATCTATTTTATTTCTAACCTTAATAGTTTTACCCTTATATTCTTCTACTATTTCCGCTAAAATAGACTTTCTGAAAGACTTATATGGAACTGCTAACATTATTTTTACAGTGTCTTCTACTGCTAACTCATATAATGCAGTTGCTAATAATACCCTTACAGTGTTTGTGGTCTTACTGTCTTTGCTATTTCTTATAGGCGTTTGGCTTTCTTTTTCAGCTAGAAGCCCAACAAACCAATCCTCATTATCATACTCAATTCTTATTGGATCATCAAACCCCGACAACTCGATTGCCCTTCCTTCTCCTATAATAGACTTAAAGCAACAACTTTTTGGAATTCCATTCACTTCAGTATATCCCTTAGTATATCCCCTTCCGCAGTCTAGCCCTATTATTTGTACTATTTTTTTAGCCATTTTCGATACCTCACATATTCAATTTTATTTATAGTTGATATAAGGTTTATATACTGTTGATATATCAACTACCTGTAATTATAGTACAACATTATAAATAATATGTCAACTACTTTTAAACAATATACCAACTATTTTTTTATTTTTTTGTTTTTACATAGTTTTTCTAACAATATTCCAACTACTTTTAAACAATATATCAACTATATTTAAAATTAAAAATATTTATAGAATAATTTCAATGGATTTTTAGCTATTCAGCTACTACATATTCTATTTCTACATTAAGCTCTGCTTGTTTTACAGCATTTTTAATTATATACTCATATCTTTTTACAAGAATATCTTTTGTAAAGGCATTTGGACAAACAATAAATAATTCATTAGCATTAAGCTTAAAATCTAATCCAGCTATCCACGTTTTAAATTGTATATCAGTCATATCTTTTTTTAGCAATTCTTTTAGTTCATTTACATTTTCGCCAGCATTAATTTTATTGTGAGTTTCTTCAACAGTATTCTTGTTGTTAATCATATCTTCTAAAATATTCTCGTTAATTGTATCTTCGAATTCTTTTTCTTTTCTAGCTTCATCTTTAGCTTTTAACGCATTATTCTTTTTTGTTTTATTACCTTCTTTGAAGTTTTCTATAGAACTGTTTAGAGCATCTACAGTTGTTATATCTTCGCTTATATATCTATCTATAGTTTTTTGAAAGTAAGAAAATGATTTTGCGTTTCTTTCTTCACAATAAGCTATTATAGCTTCTATAAATTCTTTGTCATATTTTTCTACATATTTCATAAACTTAATTGTAGTAGTTTTTTTCAGTTCACATATAGAATCATTAAATAATTCTACTAATGGATGAATCGAATCAGGGGTTTCACCCTTACTACTACTACTAGATTCAGTATTGGTTGAAAAATTAGTATTTGTATTATTAGTATTAGTTGTGTCTGTTTTCCTAGTTTTAGGTTTCCTACTTTTAGATTTTTGGATAGTAGGTTTTTTTTCATAATTTTTTTCTACTTTCTGATTTTCGGAAAGTAGTGTAACTTCTCTATTTATCACGATTGGCACATATCTTTCGAAATTTCCTAAAACAACTTTTTTATATATTATTTTTCCTTCTTCGTCATAAGCATAAGTTTCTTTTACAGAAGAAATTAACTCATCATCAGCGAATGGTGTTTCTGAAACTAAAGTTTCCCAGTGGTGAACAGAACCTGTTTTTTTGTTGAACACTCTATATCTTTGAATATATTTCTTTTCTTTTAGTTCAAGTAGTCCGGTTCTTACGCTTTCTTTACCATCTATACCTTCTCTAATTAAATCTGAATTATATACCTCCCAATCGTCTGGTTTTGACAATATGTAAGTTAAAATTCCTAACGCCTTATAAGAAAGTTGTTTATTATTAATTAACTCATTTAATATTTGAGAAAAAGCTCTTTCTTTTTTTACTCTTCTTATTATTCCAGTGTCTTTATTTTTTTCCATAAAAAATACCTCCTTAAAAAAACATAAAAAAGTTTCCCTAAGAAGGCTTTAAATCCTTGACTAAATTAAGTATTATATATATAATAAATACATAATTTATAAGTTTAAAAAACCTTATTAGGTGTGAGCCCTTTAAGTTGAACTTCTTGGCGGGAGAGTAACTTAAAGGGTCCTTTTTTATATTTAATTTTATTTGTTAATCTAATTTTTTGATTTATAGGCATAATTGTAGCTTATATTCCAAAAATTATCAACAGAAAAAAATATTTTTTTTTGAATTTATCCACAAAAAAGTGTATCTTGATACAAAGATACACTTTATTTTTTTTCTATTTTAAAATCCTTTAAGGCTTCATATAGCTTTATTACGACTTCTTTATTTTCTTTGCTTTCTAAATTGAAATTGTATTTTGAATTTGTCCTGCCAGTGAGCCAGTCCAAAGATACCTGATATAAATCTGCTAATTTTACTAATGTCTGTAAAGGGGGTTCATTTATCCCTTTTTCATAATTACCTATAACTGGTCTTGTAACATTTAAATAATCAGCTAAAAACTCTTGTGTATATCTATGCTCTTTTCTTAATGCCTTTAATCTTTCGCCTAATTTATCCATTTTTAGTCCTCCAAGGACAATTATAGAATAATAAACAATAAAAAAAGAAAGTTAATATTACTAAATAATTTAAATTAGTAAGTATTACTTTCCTTGATTATATAGGTCTGCTAGAAATATAAATAAGTCAACTGGATCTATTTCTAATATTGAAGACAGATTTAATATTAAATCTATACTTATAGTCTTTGTTTTTCTATTTTCTATCTTAGACATGTAAGATTGAGATACATTTAACTTCTTTGCTAATTCTAGTTGAGTTATTTTCTTTTTAGCGCGAGCATTTTTAATCATTAATCCCCTGAAAACTTTTCGACAAAATACGGCATAATATGACGTGGAAAATAGTGTTTATAGGTATAATTTTAATTAAATTATGATATTTTACAATAGAATTAAGAAATTACATAGAATTACCACAATTTGAAATTTTTTTGTCGAAATATTCCTGGAGGGAATATTTTTTTGTATTATAATACATTCAGAAAAGAAAAAAACTTTTACATATTGAACATATGTTTGTACAGGTATATAATCTAAATTAAGAATAAATGGAGAGTGTTTGGCATGAAGGAAAAGAATATTGATGAAATAATAATAAAGCTGTTAAAAATTCAAATGAATTGTAAAAATAAAAATGAATTAGAAAAGAAATCTTTAAGATAAAATAAAAAGAACACTAAAATAGTGTTCTTTTTATTTTGATTTTTTCATTTGTAGCTTCAATTGAATTTCTAAACTCAAACTTTCCCAAATTAAAGATTTGATTTTATCATCAATATTTTCATCTTTAATTTGACCTTTTTCTATCAATGAATCTATTAATAAGTTTGTAGTTTCTAACGTAGATAGTTTAGAGATAGTTTCTTCCCCTATAAGATCAGCAAGAGGCTTCCTAAAGTATTCCACTAATTTTTTACTGTTTGCCTTAGAAGGCATTCTAGTTCCAGTTTCCAAAGAAGCTAAAGTGCTTCTACTTATCCCAATAGCCTTACTATATTCTTCTTGGGTCATACACTTACTTTCCCTATCTGTTTTTAAAAACTTAGCTAATGACATTATATCATTCCTTTCTTTTTTTTAAGAATATCATAAATAAAAGAAAAAATCAAACAAATGCAAGCAAAATCGGACAAAAAACTGTTGGAACTTTTGTAAGAAAATATAAAAAATAATTATAAATAGAGATAAAAAGAGAAAAGATAAGAATAAAAGAGTTAAACTCATATAATCACAAAAGGGTAATAGTGATGAAATTTGTCCGAATTTGTCCGAATATGTTACACTGTATTTAAAAGTGAGGTGAATTTATGACAGAAATTTTAATTAAATTGATGGAAATACAAAATAGAATCAAAGGAGAAAAAAATGAAAAAACTAGAAAGAACTAAAAAACTTTCTAAAACTTTAGAATATGAAAGAATTAAAAGGGGTATGACCCATGAAGAGTTTGCTGAATTTCTAGGAGTGCCTAGGAGTTCAGTAACTGCCTATATTATAGGGAAACGACTTCCAGGAGCTAAAAGATTGCGAAAGATGTCGAAACTTCTAAATATAGATATAGCAAAGTTGCTTATTATAGATGAAGATTAGGAGAGAATTATGAAAGAATTAAGAGATGAACTTCATAAAGTTATTGATGAATATGGGCTGACTGATGAAAGAGCTTTAGAAGTTAGTCGAAGATTGGAAGCAGATATTTGCAAAGAGCAAAGGAGAAGATTAAGTAAATGGAATGCAAAGAATGTAAATGGATAGAGCTAAGTAAGTTTGTGTTTCCGGACGGGAGTAATTCTATAATTTGCAACAAATATAGAAAGCACCTTGGATTTACTGATAAAAATGGAGAAATAACAGAAACAAAATTTGTTGATGAATGCAAGTTAAGAGCAAAAGAAATAGGATCAATCGTAGGAAAGTTTGCAGATGAAAATAGACAAGCAATTATTGTTACTGTTAGCAGTGGATGGGCATTAAAGGTTAATGAACATGGACAAGAAAGTATTATTTATTTAAGTAAATATAAAAGCAAGGTAATAGACAGAATGAATATGTTTATTGCTAAGAAAAGCTGGATACCAGGAATAGGATACCAGGCTTCTATAGATAGATGGGTATGTAGAATTTCTAAAGGACAAAAAAAATTCGAATACATAGGAAGCTTCAAAACTTTTGCAGATGCAAAGAAGGCTTTAAGAGAAGCTGCAATAAAATTTTAGGAGAAAAAATGATAGATAATTATATTTTAGAAGTAGCTAAACTAGCTCACCAGTTGGTTGATGAAAAAGGAATTTCATATATAGAAGCTATAGAAGAAGCTAAAAAATATTATTTAAATTGGGGAAATAAATAAAGAATGGAAAGTGTTTATGATTATAGATATGAGCAAGAAAATACTAAGCAAGTTTATGAATGTAGCGATTGTGGTTACGGGATATTCCTAGGAGATATCTACTATGAAATTAATGATGTTTTTATCTGTGAAGATTGTATTGAGCAATATAAAAAGGAGTGTGAAGAAGAATGGCAGTAAATAATCAATTACAAAACGTAGTATTAAAACAAACTAATAATATGCTTGCAACTATGTTAGAGAGAGAATCAGGAGCTTTACCTAAAAACTTTAACCCTTTACGATTCAAACAAAATGCGCTAGCAGTTTTAAATGATTTAGATATAACAAAAATGAAAGGGCAAGAGTTTAATTTAGCAAGGTGCCTGATGAAAGGAGCGTACTTAGGGTTAGATTTCTTCAACAAAGAATGCTATGTAATAACGTACGGGGGTCAACCTCAATTTATGACCGATTATAAGGGCGAAGAAAAACTTTGTAAAAAATATAGTATAAATCCAATCAAGGATATATACGCAAAACTTGTAAGGGAGGGGGATTTTTTTGAAGAAGTTATTGACGGTGGAAAGCAGTATATTAATTTCAAGCCTGTGCCTTTTAATACTGGCAATATTATTGGAGCATTTGCTGTAGTTTACTACAAAGACGGAAGCATGGCTTATGAAACTATGAGTAAAGCTGAGATTGAATACATAAGAGATAACTTCTCTAAGTCGAAAAATGGATCAGCGTGGACTAAAAGTTTTGGAGAAATGGCAAAAAAAACTGTACTAAGAAGGTTATGCAAGCATATTGAGTTGGATTTTGACAATATAGAGCAAGGAAAAGTGTGGGAAGAATCTTCAGGTATGGAATTTAAAAATGAATCAGTAGAGAGTGAAAAGTCGGAAATTGAAAAGGAACTTGAAGACGATGGGACCATTGAAGATGAAGATAAAGAAGATATCGTTGAAGCTGAATTTGAGGAAGTAGAAGAAAATGATAGAGATTTCTAAAGAAAATTATTATACACCAGAAGCGGATTTAAATACTTTTTCAGTTTCACAATATAAACTATTCAAACAATGTGAAGCTAAAGCTCTAGCAAAAGTAAAGGATCAATATAGACAAGCTGATAATGAAGCCTTTTTATTAGGGAAATATATACATGCCTGGAGTGAAGGAACGCTTGAACAGTTCAAGGCAGATAATCCAGGATTATTCAGCTCTAGAGGAGCTACAAAAGGTCAACTTAAAAGCGCTTATCAAGTTGCAGATAAGATGATAAAGACTTTAAGTAAAGATAAAGTTTGCAATAACTTTCTACAGGGAGAAAAGGAAGTAATAATTCAAGGGGAAATATTTGGTGTTAAATGGCGTGGAATGGTTGACATATTAAATATTAATAAAGGTTTTTTTGGAGATTTAAAAACCACTCAAGGGATTTATAAGAAATATAGTGGACTTAACTTCATAGAGCAATATGGATATATAGAGCAAATGGCAGTTTATAGAGAATTGATTAAACAACAATTTGGAGTTGACTTAATTCCATATATAATAGCCATAACTAAAGAAGATATTCCAGATAAGGCCGTTATAAGAATTGATAAGGGTTATACAGATAATAAACTACAAGAGATGGAATTTTATATCGAAAGATTTCAAGCCATTAAAGAAGGAAAAACTGAACCTGTTGGCTGTGGGGTCTGTGATTATTGTAAATCAATCAAAAAGGTTAGTAAGATATTAAGTTTAAGCGACCTGTAAAGGGAGGACGTATGGCTAAAGTTGACATTGCTATAGATAAAATAAAACAAATAATTGACAGTGCTATAGAAGAAAGAGATTTTATAAAATTAATGGAAGCTCATGATTTTATAGAAGGATATGTTGAAAAGGATAGATTTAGAAGTTTTCTAAAGTTTGATAAAGATGATGATCCAGTTCTAGAAATTACAAAAGACTTTCAAATAATAACTCTTAATCTTGAAGAAATGAAGAAAGTTCTTGAAGATTTAAAGTTTTTAGAAAGTGAAAATTGGAGACTGCCATTTTAGGAGGAAATAAGATGAAAGTTAGATGCAGTAATGATTTAGGATTAACTAAATTAGAAGTTGGGAAGAAAATTTATGAAGGTGAATTAAAATTCAATGAATGGTTTGGAGAATACCGTTGGCATATAAAAGGCTTAGAGGGATTATGCTTTAAAGAACAAGATTTTGAGATAGTAAAGGGTGATAACATGAAGAAAACATTTAGAGAAGTAATTGAAACAATTAAAGAAGGTGAAGTTTGGGTAAATGAAGTATCACCTATAAGTTTTATAAGGCTTAGAGAAGATGGAGTCCTAGATTTTAATGAGAACGAGGGTGTTAATTTATATAACACATATACTTTAAAAGGAAAAGAGTACACTTTTGAGGAAGCATTTAAAGCTTATGAAGAAGGTAAGGAAATAGAGAGTTTAGATAGTAATAAAAAATACTACCAGGACATAAGTAATGAGGGGTTAATTGAATACTTAAGCATAGAAGAGATTAGAGGAAAGTGGTACATCAATTATTAGAAGGAGCTAAGTATTATGACAGAGTTAGAAATAAGAGCAAAGATTGAAGCTAATAAGAAAGAGATTATTAGTATTTTAGAAACTGTAAAAAGGCCAGGAATGGACAAATTAATTGAATGGTTATGTAAATATGATTACTTTACTGCTCCAGCGAGCACTATGTATCACAGCAACTACGAAGGTGGACTTGCACAACATAGTTTAAATGTATATAGAGTTTTAAAAGCTAAAGCAGAGCATTATACAGATTTAAATATGCCTTTAGAAAGTGTAATTATCTGTGGATTGCTTCACGATTTATGCAAAGTTAATTTTTATGTAACGAGCACTAGAAATAAAAAGAATGAAGTTACAGGAAAATGGGAGAAAGTTCCCTTTTACAAGGTTGATGATCAGGTTCCATTAGGGCATGGAGAAAAATCAATAATTATATTAAGCAGCTTTATAAATTTAACCCTTGACGAAATGTATGCAATAAGATCCCATATGGGAGGATATGAACCAAAAGAAAACTGGAACACAGTAAGTGGATGCTGGACCAAAAATAGATGGGGAGTATTGCTCCATACAGCAGATTTAGAAGCAAGTTATTTATATGAGACACACATTGAATATTAGGAGAAATAAATGGAACCAGCAAAGGAAATAAAGGCTTTATTTAATAAAGTTGAAAATGAGTTAACAGGTGGAGAGTTAAGTGAAATAGGACTTATATTAATAAGAGCTCTTAAGAGGTTGGAGGAAAAGAAAGAAAATGAATAAGGTAGTTTTAATAGGACGTTTAACTAAAGACCCGGAGCTAAAGTATACGCCGGGCGACGGGACTGCAATTTGCAGAATAACAGTTGCAGTAGCAAGAGCTTTTAAAAAAGATGAAACTGATTTTATAAATTGTGTAGCATTTGGGAAAACTGGAGAAACAATTGCTCAATACTTTACAAAAGGTAGACAAATAGCACTTGCAGGAAATATAAGAACTGGAAGTTATCAAGCGCAAGACGGAACAAAAATGTATACAACAAATGTGATTATAGAAAATTTTGAGTTTGTAGGAAATAATTCAAATAATCAAAGTACGTGGAGTGAGCAAGATAATTCAGATGGAAGTTTTGAAGATATGACGCCAGTAGATGATGGGGATATGCCATTTTGAGGAGGGGATTATAAATGAAAATAATAGATATAGATTTAAGAGAAAATGGTAAAAAGTATTTTTGTAAGCAGGCAAATGAAGTCTTTGAAGTAGAAGAAGGTAATTTAATAGCTTCAAGAAAAAGTTTTAGTATGGCTGATTTATTAAAATTTGACTTTGAGGAAATTAAGGAAACGAAAAACCCTTATACAAGAGTAGATTATAAAGACTGGTATTATGCTATAGAAAGAGCTGGATCTGTTACCTCACTTGCAGATAACAGCGATTATGATGATCGCATGTTTAATATTGCTAATTATTTCAATAACAAAAATTATGCTGAATATGTTGCCTTTAAAGAAGATTTAATGAGAAAATTGGACAAATTTGCTTGGGAGCATAATGCGAAAGTTATTAATTGGGATAGGGATGTTGAAAAATATTATATTGTATTTTCTAATCAACATAGTGAATTAATAATTGATTGGGATTTTGTGCTGCAATCAAATAATATATATTTTACATCAAGAAATATTGCTGCAATGGCATTAGAAAAGTTCAAAGATGATTTAATCAAACTATATACTTGGAAGTTTGATTTTTAGTTAAAAGATAAATTTTAAGAGAATAATTTGAATATATTGTTAGTTAGTTGAAGGAGGAAGAATGCAAATTTTAGTTGTTTTTAAAAAAGATACAAGAGAGGTTATCGCAACTTTTGAATTAAATACTATTGTTACAGATATGAATGTATTAGTTATTCCAGGGGTTTCATATCTAATGACCTGTAAAAGAGATATATTTTATACTGATCCTAATGGAAAAGTATTTGTAAAAGAAGTTTAGAGAGTAATGAATATATTGCGAGGAGATTTAAGGGAAAAGACATGAAATTATTTTGTAGACATGACTGGAAAATGGATAAAAATACTGTTCGTTTATATAATGGAGGGTTCAGCAAAGAGGCTAAATATAAATGTTTAAAATGTGGTAAAGAAAAATGGTTTGATATATTTAATAAAAAACCTAATAAATATGTTTTTAAAGAATATGACAAAGGAGATATATCAGATGGATACCATACTTTTGATGAATTATATTTTCATAGAATGATTTTATTTGCAGTAATATGTAACCAAAACAAAGAGGTAGCATGGAAGTCATGGAAGCACCATGATGGAAGTATGTATGATGATTATTTTATAGTTGGAGTAAACACAAAAGAAGGACAATATTCATATCACTACCATAAGGAACATTGGGAAAAGTTTTTAGTTAAGGAATTAGAATTTGCTCCTGAATGGGATGGACATCAACCAAAAGATATTGATAGGTTGCTAAGTTTACTGTAGAAAAAATGTGAACAATTTAAATAAAGTAATTTTGAATAAGCAAGAAGGAGCAACATAATATGAATGAAATAAAAATAAGATTCAAAAGCGGCGATGTAGGATATTTTAAATTAGAAGATGATAGAATAGAAGCTTTTTTTGATTTTTTAGGAGAGGCTATCAGGGATGGATTAAATGGAGTTTTGGAGCTTATTGATTTAGTTGATGATAAAAGAACGATTATAAATATAAAAGATATTACAAGCTTTGGATATAGTAAAGTTGAAGAATAGTTTGAAATTATGGCGAATAAACTTGTAAATAATACTTACAAGTTATAGGACAAGGAATATTAGGATTTTAGGAGGTTTGGAGCATGGATTGTAATACATGTAAAAATAATTGTATTTATGCTAAAGAAAAACTAGAAGTACCTTGTGATTACTGTAAATATACTGAATGTACATCTAGTGATGATGTGTGTAACGAATGTATAACTGGAAAATGCCAATTTGAAAAAGATTTGGAGGGATAGTATGAGTAGAATATTAAAATTCAGAGCGTGGGAAGAATCTGAAAAGAAATTTTACAAGTGCATAGTTGGAAATACAGATGACAATGATAATGATTATATCTGTCCTTTGATATGGTTAGAAGAAAGAAGAGATTGGATTCATTCAGATACTTGTAAAGTAATGCAGTACACAGGTAAGAAAGATAAATATGGTAAAGAAATATATGAAGGGGACATATTAAAAACATACGAAGGGGATTTAATGAGAGTAATTTGGGGTAATAATGGTTTTAAGTTGAGGTTTAAAGTTAAAAGAAAATATCAAGGGAAAGAATACTTTGTAACTGGAAAGGATATGTCATTAGCAGATAGTGACGATAAAAGATTTGGTTGTGAAGTTGTAGGTAATATTCACGAAAATCCTACATTATTAAAATATTAATTCGCAATTTGAATATATTGCGAGTTAGATAGGAGTATAAAATGGCACAAGCAATAAATAACATTATAGGTAAAAACTTTGGAAGGCTTACTGTTATAGGATATACAGATAGAAGAGTGTCTAGAGCTGTAGTTTGGAAATGTAAATGTGAATGTGGAAATATAACTTATATGACCCATAGGTGTTTAAAAAGTAGCGTAAGTTGTGGGTGTTATCAGAAGGAGAATTGTAGCAAAGTAGGATTAATCTATAATTCAGTAGGGAGAGAAGCTTATAAAAATAAATTAAATAAGAGGAATTAAATATGGTAAATAGAATTGATTTAACTAAAAGAGAAGATGGATATATAATAAGCACAGTTAAAAGTTATGATTATAGATATGGGGCTTATGAAACTGCAATAATGTTAGAAGGTTTAGATTGTTGGAATATAGCTGAAGGATATTCAACAGAAGAAGAAGCAATTAAAGGGCATGAAAAGTATGTGAATATGAGTGCAGATGAAATTGAGAAAATTGCGTGGATTGGTTAGTGAACAATTCAAAAATATTATGAGGTAAACATGTTAGAGAAATTAGCCATTAAATTTATTAGTTGGAACTTAAGACGAAAAGAAATTAATAACTTAGAGGTAGTTATACGTAGTGATGGGGATGTATTATATAAACGAAATAAAGAAAGAGAAGAAAGCATAAAAGAAGTCATTTCTAAAATTAAGTAGTGAATAATTTGAAATTATTGCGAATTAAAAATAAAGAAAGAGCGAGGTAATATAATGGAATTAAAAGATACTGTTGAAATGATGAAAAGTTCTGATTATAAGGAAAGATTTAGAGCAGAATATTTTCAATTAAAAATTAGAATTAACGGATTGGATAAAATGCTTATAAATTATAAAAAGGGGACTTTGAATTTTACACCTTCTTGTAGTTATAGTCTATTATCACGACAATTAGAAGTTATGAAATTATATGCTAGTTATTTATTACAAAGAGCAGAAATAGAAGATATTGATTTAAATATTTAATTTTTCAATTCAAAAATATTTCAGAAAAGAAGGGTATGTACATGAAAGATATAACATTTTGTATCAACAAAGAATGCAAAGAAAGAAAAAACTGTTTTAGAGCAGAAGAAAATTATCAAGATACTAATTCAGTTAATAGCTATGCAATGTTTGAGTGTGATAGTTGCGACGAAAGTTCTCTTGAACCACTCAACGCAACGCTTTTGAAGGGGAAGATATGATTAAAATAATATGTACAAACCGTTACTGCGAAGCTGATGTTATTAGTTATAGCAGATAAGAAGCAAGGAGAAAAAATGAAGTACAAGTTTAGTGATAAAGAACAAAAGATACTTTTAAAAAATTTAACAATTATATGTGATACCAGGGAACAAAGATGGGAACATATTAAAGATTATTTTGATAGAAAAAAAATAAAATATAAAGTTGAAAAGTTGGACCAGGGAGATTATAGCTGTTACATAGCTTCAAATGAAGAAACCAAGCCTTTAGGAGTTAATAGAGATTGGTATTTCAGCAATGATATAGCCATAGAAAAGAAAAATTCTGTAGATGAGCTTATTAGTAGCATAAAGGATAGAGATAGATTCGAAAATGAATTTGCAAGGCTTAAGATGTATAATACAAAAACTTTTATGTTCGTTGAAGATCTTAATGGATATGAAAAATTAGTAACTGGAGATTTTAGAAGTCAATATTCATCAACTGCAGCAGTAGGATCATTTGAAACATTTACGGCAAGATATGATTTAAATATTCAGTTTATAGATAAAAAAACAACTGGATATAGGATATATAAATCCTTATATTATCACATCTACGAATTATTAAAGAACAAAGGGTACTTTGAAGAAGGTGATGAATTTGACCAAGACTCAAAAGGAATATAATAACTTCCTAAAAAGAATGGAAAATGCTGAACATATTTTAGATAACATTGATGAATTAAGAGCCAAAGGTGAAATTCAGAGAGAAGATGATTATTACATAGAAGCATTTATAAAGTTGTTTAAAATGCTTTGTTTTAAGGGGCTAGAAGTTGAAAAAGAGTTAAATAGAGAAATGACATATTATGAAAGGCAAAATGGATTTAAAGATGGATGAAAGGAAAATTAAACTATGAACGAATTAGAAAATATAGACTTAAGACAATTAATAGAAACAGAAGTAGGACAGAGATTCACAAGGGATAACAAAATATGTTGTCCCTTTCACTCAGAAAAATCGCCATCCTTCAGTATCCGCTTTAACTCCGACAACAACAAATGGCAATGGAAATGCTTTGGGGGATGTAATACATCAGGGGACGCTTTAGATTTTATAATGAAATATAAAGGCTTTGATTATAAAGCCGCTAGAGAATATCTGGGTATGGAAAATAAAAAAAGTGATAAAGAGCTTGAATTTGAAAAAGTAAAAAACTACATAAACTGGCAAATTGAAAAGACAGAATTTAAGAAAGGTTATAAACTTAAAGGATTATTTACATTTGTTAATGAGAAAAATGAAGTTGTTTATTATAAAGCAAAATTTATTCAACTAGATGGAAAGAAATGCAGTTCTTATTATCATCTTGAAGGTGATAAGGTTGTTAATTCAAGAGGAGCTGATGAAATACCTTACAATTTATATAACGTTGTAGAAGGGTTAAGGGTAGGGAAAATATTAATAACAGTTGAAGGTGAAAAAGATGCCAACACAATAAATTCACTTTTCAAAAATAATAAATATGTATCAACTTCATTAAAGGGAGTTAAAGATTTTTCAGTACTTAAAGGGTTGTATTCATGTATATATGTAATAAAAGACACTGGAGAAGCTGGAGAGCAGTACGGAAAGAAAATATATGAAGAGTTAAATCCACCTTTAATGGATGATGAACAGGATAGACCTGCATTTAAATTTATAAATTTACCAGGATTAAAGGCGTTAGGGGACAATAAGGATGTAACGGACTGGATAGAAGCAGGACATGATAAAGAGGATCTATTAAAAGCATTTAAAAGAAGCTTAGATGTTAATTCCAGATATGATTTACAGCAAGATTTTAGAGGAATATATAAACAAATAATAACTAAACAAGGGGATTGGACAAAAATATATTTAACTGATTTTAACTTGCTAGAAGCTAAAAGAATGAAATATGTAGATGAAGATAAAGAGGGAGTTAAACTCATACTAAAAAGTTGCACTGGTGAAATAATAGAAAAAATAGGACCATCGACTGTTTTTGATGACATAAAAAGTTTTAAAAATTTCCTAGGGACTTTAGACTTAGCATTTAAAGGGAAAATTGATGATTTAACTGAACTTAAGAGTTGGATCAATATGTATTGGGCATTAGAAAATGAAGAGTTGCACCAGGGGATAAAATTTTTAAGACATAAAAATGAAATTAAGTTAATAACAAATGAAGGAGCAATAACTTTGAATAACATAGATTGCACTATAAAAGCTGATAAAGAAAATGATATAGAAATATTAAACAATGATTTTATAACTAAAGATGAATTAAATGAACTTAAGAAAAGAATATTTAGATTTGCTGCAAGTGATAAGACGATCCCTATAATAGGAACTGTTATTAATAATTTAGCTGTCCTTCACAATCAAGAATTAAAAAATAAAATGCATCATTTACTTATGGTAGGAGAAAGTGAATCAGGAAAATCTACTATATTAAGTAATGTTATAGCAGCAATATTAAATTATCCAGCGAAAGAGATAAAATCGATTGGGTTAATATCTAATTTTGCATTTATAAAAGATTTAAGTGCAGGGAATTATACAAGTTTATATGATGAATTTAAGCCAAGCTCTTTAGATAAATATAAAATACAAAAATTAAGTGAAAGTTTAAGAAATTTATATGATAGAACAACAATAACCAGGGGAGATAAAAGCTTTAAAAATAAAAACTTCCAACTTACAAGACCAATAGTAATAGCAGGAGAAGAAAGTTACCCAAACGGAGAAAAAGCTCTTATAGAAAGAAGTTGCATTGTCTATTTAAGTAAGAGAGAAAGAACTGAAAAGAATAGCGAAGCAATGATGTGGCTAATTAAAAATCAAGTTCTATTAAATAAATTGGGAAGAAGTTTAGTTGATACAGTTATAAGTATGAGTGTTGAAGATTATGCACTTATAAGAGAAAAAGTTGAGGCAAATATCAAAGAGTTAAACAACAGACCTTTGAATACAGCTATAAATATTGCTGCAGGAATTGAAATATTCAATTTACTATTAGCTAAACATGGAATCAATCAATTTGAAGGATATGAAAGTTACATAGTTAAAAACATCAAAGAAGAAGTGCTCGAAGGGGGAGAAGAAACTAAATCTACAGTTGAAAGAATGTTAGTGCTTTATAATCAAATGCTTGAAGATGGAAGAGCCGGATCAACGGAAGTTGTTAAAAAGCAAGGGGATGGACTTTATATTAAAACATCAGAAATGATTAATGAAATTTTTGATTTTATAAATAAAACTGGCTCTGCTGAAGTTGTTCCTTTAAAACTAAAAGATTTTAAGAAGCAAGCTATGAAGGCCAGGTATCTAATTGGGACTGGACCAACATCAAAGGTTATAAAAGTAAATGGGAAATCTGTAAGATATGACATTTATTCAGCTGAAAGAATGAAAGAGCTTAATATTCCGCAAATAATTGAGCCTGATTTTGTAGAGGAAGCTAATATAGATAAAGACGGAAAGATAATTCAGGGTGTTTTTTAAAGGGGGAAAATAAATGTTAAAAACTTTAACAAAGATATTAAAAAAACAGAGACATATACACGACTGGGAGCTTATAAGATATTCTCCAGTCAATTTATATAGATGTAGCAAATGCGGAAGATATAAAATTTAAAATTTTAATAGGTAGTATAGCACCTATCAAGCATAAGCAGACTATGCCTTACACTATGACTTATGCTTAATAATTAATGTTGAGAGGGAATAATTATGAATAAAAAATATGAATTATTTGAAGATAATTATATTAATCATGATGAAAGAATTCTATATAGAATAAGAGCATTAATTACATTTGTAGATATAAATGACAATATAATTAATGCAGGAGAATTAGGTGGATATATAGAAAATGAAAGTAATTTATCTCAAGAGGATAAGTCGTGGGTATATGGTAATTCAAAGGTTTATGGGGATACAATTATAAGAAATTCAATTATAAAAGATTCTATTATAAAAGATTCTATTATAAATAAATCATGGATAGAAGAATCAGCTATAGAAGAATCATTTATATATGATTCAACTATAGTAAATTCATATACGTATAGTTCACATACGTATGATTCATTCATAACAAAGGCAATTATAAAAAATAATGTAAATATAAAAAATAGAAGATTAACAGGGGAAATTACAATATCTTTCAAAGATGTTTTTCAACATCAATGTAGAAAAAGATTGTTAACTGCTATTCTTACAGAAGATGATAGAATCTTATATTCGATTGGTTGTCAACATAATATCACAGAAGAAGATTTTATAGATAGAATCCATAATAAAGATGGTGGATTAGAAAAAAATCCTCATAGGGCAGAGTATTTAAAGTTAATACCAGCGATTAACATATATTTTAAAGGGAGAATGGAATATGAAAAATAAAATGTTAGAAAGGCATTTGATTACAACAGTTGGAATGAGTAATTTACTTTTAAAGCAAGCAGAAGATTTAATGGAGGACATTAGTAAATTAAAAAAAATATATTCTATAGAAGATTTAGAAAAGTCTAGCGAGAAGTTGCTTGAGGTAAGCGAGAAAATTTGCGAAACAAAAAGAATATTAAACAAGATTAAATAGAAAGGAATCTAATAATTGGAAGAAAATTTATTCAAAAAGACAGAATATGCTTTATATAACTATAAAAATTTGGGCATAAAAATTAAAAGTATAGAAATAGACATAGAAATGTTAAAAAATGATATAACATTAAGAGCTATTAACTATGATGAAAAAGTTGGCCCAACTCATGCCTTTACAAGTCAGGTTGAAAATGAAGTTATAAGAAGAGATGAAAAAGTTAAAGAGCAAATAGAACAGTTAGAGAAAGATAAGTATTTATTCAAACAAAGAGAAGGGAAAATAAGCCTAGCACTAGATAGCTTGTCAAAGGAAGACAGAAAACTAATAGAACTAAGGTATTTTAGTAAACCTAAGGCAAGCTGGACTAAAATAAGTGAAGAGATGAATATTGATAAAGACCGCTGTTGTAAGATAAGAAACAAATTAATAAATGAACTTTCATATTATATATTCAATATATAGCATGTATATTATTAAAAAAGGACAAGGGAATGAATAATAAAGAAATAGGGAAAAAATTAAATCAATAGAATTAAGATATTTTAGTAAACCTCGAAAAAGTTGGACTGAAGTTGGATATAAATTAAACAAAGATAAAGATAGCTGTTGTAGGGATAGAAAGAAAATAATTAATACATTATCTTACTATATATTTAACGTTTAATATTCAAATATAAAAAATAAGGGGAAGCCAAATATTTTAAAATGGAACCTATAAGATAGGCACTTATAAGAGAGAGGCTATCTATATAGGTTCTTTTTTGTACAATTTTAATTTAAATTTTTTACATATAATATTACTTACTACAAGCAGATATAAAACCTACCTATAGCTTAATTTTGAATATGTCGCCTTCATTTTCAATGTCAAATCCTGCCTCGCTGAACTCGTAAGTGTCAATTTCACCGTTCATGTATTTTATATATTCGTCTTTTTTAACTATATACAATACACCATCAACACATATTATTTCTTCGTCCTCATATACTTCATATACTTTAACAAGATTACCTGTTGTTCTGTTTATTCTTTCTATTGCTGCCATTTAAAAATCATCTCCTTGTTTTTTCTTATCATAAGTAGGTATAAAACCTGCTTATGATTCAATTTAATTACTTAATAAGTATGTCATATATTTTTTTGCATCTCTTAAGGTTTCAAAACCTGTATTATACATTGCTTCACATGCAATTTTATTATCTAACAATAATTCATATTTTTTATCCATATTCATTCTCCTTTAATTTATATTTTAAATAATAATTTTTTAAAAATGAACCCTATTTCTTATTTAAATCTTTACTGCTAGTCATACTAAAGATCTCCATATAGCCTTTCCATCGCTTCTCTAGATACAAGAGTAATTCTTCCAGCTTTTCTGTAATCTACCCCAATTATTAGTCGTTTGCTAGCTATTGCTTTTCTTATTGCACCTTCTGTAATATTCCATAAAGCCGCAGCTTCTTGAGCTGTAAAAACATCATTTAAACTAACCTGTAAAGGAGTGCTGATAACAGGTTTCCCTTCCTTTGGATCATAGATAATCGCATTATCTTTTATTATTATATCGTCTTCAGTTTTAAATCCTTCTACAGTATAATCTGCAGTTAAATCAACCAAGCATTCTCCATACTTTACATTATCCCAGATGTTCGCATTAGATAATAAATCTTCCTTAGTTTCCTCGCTTAAATTTCCCCATTTGACTCCATGTAACATAATTAACACCTTTCCTTTTCTATTTATTTTTGCTTTCTTATTAATTCTGCTCTGTTCATGTTTTCTTACCTCCAAACAATATAATGTATCTTACATATATTATCGTAGTACGTTTCAACGTACCTGTCAACGCTTTTTTATAAAAAAATAATAAAAGGCTACAAGTTACAGTTTCATTGCAAATGTGTAACCAAATGTGTAACCGAGCAAAGCATTGATATTACTGAGTTGAGAGAGTATAAGCAAAAAAATGTGTAACCACATGTAACCAATTTTGTAACCGCATCAAACCCGCATGGTTGAGCCATTCTCTTTATATATATATATATAAGTTACATAAATA
>OBWJ01000287.1_pt1 | contig 43217 bp, 40 predicted proteins | sample 1495181 | NCBI WGS metagenome assembly OBWJ01 (sample SAMEA2580041, study PRJEB22360) | human gut metagenome
AGAATTTTTGACATTTTCATTCCCTTGTAATACAAAGAACCTGCTTGATATGACAAGCAGGTGTTATTTTTTAATGATTACCAGAATTTCCACCAGCTTTTCTTACCTGCATTTTCAGGTGTGCTGATAATAGTATTATTTTCGTCTTGTTTTGCCACTTCAGGTAATGGCTTATCTAATTCTGCACTGCTCACTAAACCGTTTTGATCGAATTTCACTGTAAATGTGTGCTGTTCAGGTTTTTGGTAAGAGTGTTGTTGTAAGAACACGTAATACCAAGTTAGGTTACTATAAGGATCGATTAAAACTGGTGTGCCAAGCAGATATTGTACTTGTTGTGCGGTCATGCCTGGTTTAACTTGCGCCACAGTCGCTGCTTCTAAATAGTTACCTTGTGGAACATCAATACGATAAACGACTTTTTGCACTGTTGAACAAGAAGTTAAACTTAATGCTAAAACAACTGCACCTAAAAATGTTCTTAATTGCATATTTTTTACCTTTTACTGCAAAGTTATGTCGAATGATACCGAAACTTTATGATCTTGCCAAATTAATTATCGCACTTTAATGCTTTTTGAAGTTGATCTTTCAGATTTGGTGGTATCCCTTTGATTGTTAAAGTATCTGTAAGTGGATCCCATTCAATACGGTTATTCAATAAATCCGCATCAAAACTTAATGTCACACCTTTACCTGAGCCCGAAAATTTCGTTAATGTTTTTAAGGCTGAGCGTACTGGCGGAATGGTTTCTTCCAAGCCGTAATCTTGCTCTTCTGTAAAGGTGACAAAAGGGCGCTCGTTTAGAGTCGGCAAATTCGCTGAAAGTTCAGTTAATGCGATCTCGTCACCGCTTGCTAATTGACCTTTGCAGTATTCAAATACCTGTTTTTTCACTGCTTGAGTTTGTTCTTTGTTTAGTTCACCTTGTTCACAGTAGTCACTGACCGCTTGTAATAGGCATTGGTTTTGAACTTGCGGATTTAAACCTTCTTCTGCACCTAAGAAATCCATAAAGAAGTCACTGATTTTACGACCAACACGACCTTTAATGAAGGTGAGATAACGGTTTGAGTTTGCGTTTACTTGTAAATCCGTTAAGTTGATACGTGCCGCAATATCAAATTGTGTAATATCTAAGTATTCCGTACGGCGAATTTCAAGATTTTCGTCAACTAACATGCTGATACGACTATCTAATAGTGCGATAAGTAGGTAATCCGTCGCTAAAAAGTTATATTGGCATAGGATAAGCGTACCGCTGTCTGCAAAATTATATTTGCCCAATTCTTGCGCTAATAATTTTGTGGATTGTTGGCTAAAATTTAAAAAGTTGATTTCATTTTCTAATAAACGATTCAGATCTTGTGCAAAAATGGAATTCTCTTGGAAGACACCAAAAGCTTTGCCTTTATTTTGATAACCTTGATGTAATTGCAACATCATTTGTTCGACTTCCGGCGTAATGGTGAGAAGTTCATCACGCAACACGCTTTCCATCGTAGTGGTTTCATTTTCAGCGTGCTTAACTAATTGATGTAGCACGATTTGATTAACCGTAATGCTCATAATTTTTTCCTTCGTAAAATTTACCTTAAATTATAACCGCACTTTTTAAGCAAGAAAAAAGAAATTATTCAGATTGGACAAATTATCGGGTATGATATGAGAAGTTTTTTTGTATTTAGAACAGGCTTAAACATTCCAAATGGCTCAACATTCAAAGTATTCCGATGGGCAAGTTAATGCCATCATTAACGACATGATTAGCGTACTTGAAACTCACAAAGCACCCGTTGATCTTTCTCTTATCGCTTTAGGCAATATGGCCAGTAATTTATTGACCACTAGCGTACCCGCCGCACAGCGTGAAGCTTTAGCTCAAGCCTTTGCCAACTCTCTAATGAATTCGGTAAAAATAAAATAAAATGTTTTGGTTTAAAAAGAGCAAATTCAACGGACGTGAATACCGTGAAGAAACCTCACGAAAAATTTCGTGGGGACACTGGTTTGCTTTTTTTAACATTATCATCGCAATTCTTATTGGTAGTCGTTACGCTTTTCTCATTGACTGGCCAGACACTTTACTCGGCAAAATTTATTTCTTTATCAGCTTATTAGGGCATTTCAGTTTTTGTGTTTTTGCCTTGTATTTGCTGGTTATATTTCCGCTGAGTTTCATTATCAAAAATCACCGCACTTTCCGTGGACTAACGGTGATTATCGCAACAATTTGCACCACTTTATTACTGTTTGATACGGAAGTTTTTAATCGCTTTAATATCCACCTTTCTTCTATCGTTTGGAATTTATTAGTAAATCCTGAAAAGGGTGATCTTTCACGAGATTGGCAAATTTTCTTTGCGCCAATGCCGATTATTTTGTTAATTCAAATGCTTTTTTCTCGTTGGAGTTGGGAAAAATTACGTAGTTTAGAGCGTCAAAAATGGCTGAAGAAAGTGGGATTAGTGCTGACTTCCACGTTTGTCGCTACACATTTAATTTATGCTTGGGCAGATGCATTTTTATATCGTCCGATAACCATGCAGCGTTCAAACTTTCCACTTTCTTATCCAATGACCGCACGAACCTTTTTAGAAAAACAAGGGTTTATTAATGCGGAGACATACTCACAGCGCTTAGAACAAGAAGGCCGTTTGGATGCATTAAAAATTGATTATCCGAAAAAAGATCTTCAGTTTGAGCAAGTGGAAAACAAACCCAATATTCTCGTGATTACCGTTTCAGGCTTACGTTATGATGCGCTAACGAGCGAGAAAATGCCTAAATTGTTTGAGTTTGCCACAAGCTCTACTCAATTTACGAATCATTACAGCAGTGGAAATACGAACAATGCCGGCTTAGTAGGCTTATTCTATGGACTGAATGCGAATTACACGGACAGTATTTTGAGTAATCACACACCGTCGGTGTTAATTAAAAAGCTACAAGACGAGAAATATCAATTTGTCGCTTATTCGTCTACGGCATTTAAAGATAGCTTATTTAAACAAGCCTTATTCCGTAATGTGAAATTGCCTAAAGTGAAAGCTTCTTCGCCAAAAGAAGCGATAAATGGTGTTTTATCTCTCTTAAAAGAGGATAAACCTTGGTTTGCTTATGTGGATTTAGATATTGCGGATCAAGCGGAAGAAAATTACACCAAATCGCTTGCGGAGATTGATCAACAAATTGATGACACTTTAGCATCAGTTTCCTTAGATAATACGATTGTCATCATTACGGCAGAGCATGGTACAACGTTTAATAAACTGGATGAAAAAGCGCGAGAAAACTATTTCGGTCGTGATGAAATCCAAGTGCCATTTATTGTTTACTGGAAAGATTTGCCGGTACAAGAAGTGACAAAATTAACAAGCCATACTGATTTATTACCGGCATTGATGTCGTCGATCTTTAAAGTGAAAAATCCAGTTTCGGATTATGCACAAGGTCGCAATTTATTTGAACTTAATGGTGATCCTTGGGTGTTGGCGTCGAATTTCCGTTGGAATGTCATTATTCAGCCGGATGGTACACAGTATCATATTGATCGCAAAGGAAACTATAAGAAATTTGACCGCACTTATACTGAGCAATCTTCAAGCCGCCCACCGCTCGGCTTGTTCTTAGATGTCTTTAAACAAGAGCGTTCTTTTGTCAATAAATAGATAGCTTTTTTGTGCTTAAAATCTTATACTTTGCACTCAGTTGAAAGACTGAAAAGATGTTATTAATTAAAATCTGCGAATTTTTCATAACATTGCAAACAATTCATAATAGACCCGATCCTTATGGGGTTTGCTTTTCAATTAATACACTTCTCGTCTCTCTTTTCCTTTCTTTTTTGGCGGAGTTATTATGAGAAATCACGTTCGTAGCTTTAAAACGTTTATTCGAGACGAAATCATTAAAAAAGGTGGGTGGGTTAATGCCCATGCTCACGCAGATCGTGCTTTTACAATGACACCTGAAAAAATTGGCATTTATCACAACAGTAATCTTCAACAAAAATGGGATTTAGTAGATGAAGTTAAACGTACATCAAGTGTTGATGATTATTACGCCCGTTTCTGTCAATCGATTGAATTGATGATTTCCCAAGGGGTGACGGCATTTGGGACTTTTGTGGATATCGACCCGATTTGTGAAGACCGAGCCATTATTGCCGCACACAAAGCTCGCGAAGTTTATAAGCATGACATTATTTTGAAATTTGCGAATCAGACCTTAAAAGGGGTGATTGAGCCAGAAGCACGCAAATGGTTTGATATTGGCTCTGATATGGTGGATATGATTGGAGGCTTACCTTATCGCGATGAGCTGGATTATGGTCGCGGCCTTGAAGCAATGGATATTTTACTTGATGCAGCTAAATCTCGCGGCATTATGTGTCATGTGCATGTGGATCAATTCAACTCTCCAAAAGAAAAAGAAACCGAACAGCTTTGCGATAAAACCATTGAACATGGAATGGAAGGTAGAGTCGTGGCGATCCATGGTATTTCTATCGGTGCGCATAGCAGAGAATATCGTTATAAACTTTATGAAAAAATGCGTCAGGCAAAAATGATGATGATTGCTTGTCCAATGGCGTGGATTGATAGTAACCGAAAAGAAGATTTGATGCCTTTCCATAACGCATTGACTCCGGCAGATGAAATGATTCCGGAAGGGATTACAGTCGCGTTAGGTACGGATAATATCTGTGATTACATGGTGCCCCTTTGTGAAGGGGATTTATGGCAAGAACTAAGCTTACTTGCTGCGGGCTGTCGTTTCCCTCATCTTGATGCAATGGTTGATATTGCCAGTATCAATGGACGTAAAGTGTTAGGTTTAGAGCCGGTTTAATCTAAAAATTTAATGAAAGTGCGGTCATAAAATGAAACGTTTTGTGGCCGTTTTTATTTATAAGATAAAACAGAATTAATGTTAATTTGACAGATTTAAAAAGGACTTTAAGAAAGTGGTGGGCGATACCGGTCTCGAACCAGTGACCCCCTCCTTGTAAGGGAGGTGCTCTCCCAACTGAGCTAATCGCCCGCTTGGCCAAACTTTTACAACACTAAAGCCAACTTTGGAAAAAGTGGTGGGCGATACCGGTCTCGAACCAGTGACCCCCTCCTTGTAAGGGAGGTGCTCTCCCAACTGAGCTAATCGCCCGCTTGGCCAAACTTTTACAACACTAAAGCCAACTTTGGAAAAAGTGGTGGGCGATACCGGTCTCGAACCAGTGACCCCCTCCTTGTAAGGGAGGTGCTCTCCCAACTGAGCTAATCGCCCTTAATGTTGTGGATTGGCATTATAAGTATAATGAGATTTCAGTCAATATATTTTTATGAAAAAGCGTCTAGTTGTTGCAAAAATAGGCATAAAATCAGATTTTTTATTTAGAACTCACGCAAGTCGTAGTAAAATAAAGGTAATTTTTGTAAATGAATAGGTTATTAAGAAAATGAAAATTGATCCTCCTTTTGAATTAGATCCGAATGTCAAAGTACGTACGCGTTTTGCCCCAAGCCCAACAGGTTATTTACACGTAGGCGGCGCACGTACAGCCCTTTACTCTTGGTTATTTGCAAAACATAACAACGGTGAGTTTGTATTACGTATTGAAGATACCGATTTAGAGCGTTCTACACCGGAAGCAACGGCGGCAATCATTGAAGGAATGGAGTGGTTAAACCTTGCTTGGGAACATGGTCCTTATTATCAAACCAAACGCTTTGATCGTTACAATCAAGTGATTGATGAAATGATTGAGCAAGGCTTAGCTTATCGTTGCTATTGCTCTAAAGAACGCTTAGAAGAATTACGCCATACACAAGAGCAAAATAAAGAAAAACCTCGTTATGACCGTCATTGTTTACATGACCACAGTCATTCAGCTGATGAGCCTCATGTTGTACGTTTTAAAAACCCAACAGAAGGTTCAGTCGTGTTTGATGATGCGGTGCGTGGTCGTATTGAAATTAGCAACAGCGAATTAGATGATTTAATTATTCGTCGTACTGACGGTTCACCAACCTATAACTTCTGTGTAGTGGTGGATGACTGGGATATGGGTATTACTCACGTTGTACGTGGTGAAGACCACATTAACAACACCCCTCGTCAAATTAATATCTTAAAAGCCTTAGGCGCACCAATTCCAGTATATGCGCACGTTTCCATGATTAATGGTGATGATGGTCAAAAACTCTCAAAACGTCATGGTGCGGTAAGTGTAATGCAATATCGTGATGACGGTTATTTACCAGAAGCCTTAATCAACTATCTTGTTCGTTTAGGTTGGGGGCATGGTGACCAAGAGATCTTTACGCGTGAAGAAATGATTAAATACTTCGAATTAGATCATGTGAGTAAATCAGCAAGTGCATTTAACACGGAAAAATTATTGTGGTTAAATCACCATTACATTCGTGAATTACCAGCTGAATATGTGGCAAAACACCTTGCATGGCACTATAAAGATCAAGGTATTGATACTTCAAATGGCCCGGCATTAACTGAAATCGTGACGATGCTTGCAGAACGTTGCAAAACTTTAAAAGAAATGGCATCAGCAAGCCGTTATTTCTTTGAAGAGTTTGAAAGTTTTGATGAAGCAGCGGTGAAGAAACACTTTAAAGCAGCGGCGATTGAACCACTTGAAAAAGTAAAAGAAAAATTGACCGCACTTTCTAGCTGGGATTTACATTCTACTCATGAAGCGATTGAACAAACCGCAGCTGAATTAGAAGTAGGGATGGGTAAAGTTGGGATGCCGTTACGCGTGGCTGTAACAGGCTCAGGTCAATCACCTTCAATGGATATGACATTAGTAGGCATCGGCCGTGAACGCGTGTTAGCGCGTATCCAACGTGCCATTGATTTTATTAAATCTCAAAACGCTTAATATTTAGGCTGATAAGCGGGATTTGATTATTTCAATATTGACAGTTTATCAGCCGAAATTTATCATAGCTTGCGTTATTTGGGGATATAGCTCAGTTGGGAGAGCGCTTGAATGGCATTCAAGAGGTCGTCGGTTCGATCCCGATTATCTCCACCAAATTAATAAAGCAAGGTTAACCACCTTGCTTTTTTTGTGCGCAAAATAAGGCATATAGCGCCATTTTATAGCGCATAGCAATGCACGATACTTCATATTGACCGCAAATAATAGTACCCAATTAAGTACCCATTTGTTATAGTAACCATAAATTTGGGTACTAAAAAGGCTATTTATGGCACGTAAAATAACAGGTTTAACTAATACACAAGTAGAACGTAGTAAATACGATCTGAATGGTAAAAATGAATTAAATGATGGTAATGGGCTATTCTTAGAGCTTAAGCCAACCGGAACTAAAGTATGGCGCTTCCGTTATAACCACCCAGTCAACAACAAGCGCACTAAAACTACAATAGGCAACTACCCCGAAATAACGCTAGCACAAGCACGCCAACAGCGCGAAGAATGGCGGGCGTTATTAGCGCAAGGAATAGACCCGCAAACGTATAGAGCGCGCATAGCACGAGAATTAGAGCTTGCTGAAGCTAATACTTTTCTATCTGTAGCTGAGAAATGGCGGGAAAAGAAACTAGGCGAAATAGAAGAAAAGACTGTAAGAAAATATTGGGGCAGTTTAGAACTTCATATTCTCCCTTTTATTGGTTCTTATCCTATCTCTGAAATAGTGCCATCTTTAGCTCTTGTGCCATTAGAACGCGTCCAAGCTCGCAATAATATTGACATGGCAAACCGCCTAGCAAGCTATATAAATGAGATATTAAATTTTGCGGTGAATGGTGGACTTATTCCATTTAATCCTTGCTTGAAAATGGCTAAGAATCTTAAGAAACACACCAAAAAGAATAACCCTCATGTTAAGCCGGAAGAATTACCTAAATTATTGCAAGATATAGACCAAGGAAGAGCGGAAAAGCAAACAAGAAAGCTTATAATGTTTTCTATTCTTACAATGGTAAGACCAGGAGAAGCGAGAAAGGCAGAATGGTCAGAGATAGATTTTGAAAATAGAGTGTGGACGATTCCAGCAGGAAGAATGAAAGCTAGGTCTGAGCATACCGTTCCACTATCAAATCAAGCCATTACTCTCTTAAAACAATTACAACCAATAACTGGACGTTTTAAATATGTTTTTCCTAAGAGAGGTGATAATAATCACTACATGAGCGAAGGAACAGCTAACGGAGCTATCAAAAGGGTAGGATACTCTGGTATTCAAACCGCCCATGGATTAAGAGGGCTCGTCCGGACTTATTTGGGTGAGGAAGGTGAAGTATGGGAACACGCAGAGGCCTGTTTAGCTCACAAGACAGGTGGGAATGTAAGCCTAGCCTACAACCACGCCACCTATTTAGAGCAACGTAAGGCAATTATGCAAAAATGGGCCGATTATGTAGAGCAATGTTCACAAGGCTCAAACCTTTTAAAATAATTTTAGAACAAAACACAGGGCGAGTAATCGCCCTATTTTTTTGTCTAAAGTTTACCAATCTCATTTTCAGTAAACTTTTTTAAATATTTTTCCACTTTTCCACTTAACTACCTATTTCTTAATTTAACTATATGAAAATAAATAAAAATAATTAAGTGATAAATTAGGTGATTTAAAGTGATTAAGTGGAAAAATAGAAAAGGGAAAGAAAATAGCTATTTTGCTAGCTGTTTAAAATCTGACCAATCAAAAATATTTTTATTTTTTTCAAGTTCTAGAAAGAGCTTTATTATGTTAAATAAGCCTATAAAAGTTCCTAAAACCAAATTCCGTTCAAACTGCGTTTAAATTTTCCGCGCTCGCTTTAAATGATTTTAGATGCACCATTGGGATCACCTTAAAAATTTAAATCGAATTAAAGCGATTTAAACGCCATTTAAAGCAATTTCAAATACTGTCTAAACATACAAATTAACTCGTTTTAATGTTTCTCATTTTTAGCGGTTAAAAACCGCTAAAAGTGGGATTTTCACGACATTTAGGTGCTATTGACAACATTTTATCGACAATTTAGGCTAAGTAGCGAACGAGGCATTAACCTGATTAATCAACAGTAACTAAGGGGGATTTTATGAGAGAACAAGAAAGCCAAGTTGAAAAATACTACACAGTGAAAGAGTTGGAAGAACGTTTAAGCGTGTCACGTTCTACACTTGATCGTTTAGCGAAGAATGGCAAATTACAAAAAGTTAAATTTGGAAATAAAACGTTATTCACTGGCCGTAGTGTGAATGCTTATTTGATGAAGGTAGCATAATGTTGAAGATTTTTTACGAGTGCTTGACACCATTTATGGAATTTGGCACACTTGCCCTGCAGTCGCAAAAAACGACCGCCGAGCCTCGAAACTCGAATCATTTATCACTGGCGCAGAACACGCCTATTGCGTGTTTTTTTATGCGTAGCGCACACGCACCCCAAGAACGCCTAGCGCGTCCATCTATGGTAGCGTGTAGCGGGAAAGGTTCCGCCCTTTGCTGTTTTCCAGTGATGACAGTTTTCGAGCCCGTTACACGTTACCGCCAGCAAGCCTCGAAACTTCAAGCGGTAACTTCCAATCAATTTTTCACTGGAGTTACGCAAATGTATCAATTCATTTTTGCGCTTATGCGCACACCTAAACATAGTCTAAAAATCCGTATTTTAGCCGATAACGAACATCAAGCTCGCGCTCGTTTTTCAGACGGTGGTTCTAGCTTGTTATTTATTGGCAGAATTAACTTAAACCAACCTAAAAATAACCGCACTTTTGCAGCACAAGGGGGCGTTTATGCGTAATATTATTCAAACCGCTTTACGTGAACATTTAGACCAATATGCAGATAATCATGAAAAGTTGAATGAGCTTTATCAAGCATTCAAAGATAGTGAAGAAAGCACTACTGAGGCAATAACACTTTGTGCTGATTTGGTCTTTGACTATGGAGTAGATAAAGATAGCACTCTATCTAAAATCAATGCCACCACCGTAATTGGAATAGGGCTAATGCTCAAAAGTTTAGCCAATGATTTAAACCTTGCTCAATACGGACGCGAATATTCTGATATTGCATTAGATAGATTAACTCAAGGTGGAAATGATGAAAGCTAAGCTAAAAAACGCCCCTCACTTGGGTGAGCAGAAAAATGATGGTGCCGAATTGCTTATTTTAATTGGATCCAAGGCGTGGAATGCCTGGGATAATGGCAACGGCATAGAATGGAGTTTACTGGCACAAGCCTTACGCACCGACCAGAAAGAAAAACCTGTGATTATTGGATCAAGTCAATTAGATGAAATCAACTGCTTGCGCCTTGTGGAAGAAACAGGCCGCTCATCCGTGCGCCTGTTCCAATTTGGCAACCTTTCACAGGAACAGCTTTCAGCGGTGGTGGCGAATTTGGCGAAAAATAGCCAAGTAACACAGCTCACCCTTTGCGACAACCTAGGACACTTACAAGATGACGGCAATTTATCAGACTGGCTAAAACGCACGCGGGTGCAAGGCGCGGAAAGTGTGGCGGAGGTGGTGGCGAAAACCTTAACCCCGAATGCGCCGTTATTGGATTTTGAAAGCGAAAAACCGACACAGCCGGAAATCGCCGAAGCCTTTTTAAACTGGAATACTAACCCAATTAGAACGGATGGCAACTCAGGTGAATCCTTTGAATATAACGGACTATATTGGGAAAAATTGCCAAGTATGGAGCTTCAACGAAAAGTGAGAGAGTTTTACAAGGCGATCGGCTATAACAAGTACACCGCCAACAGCTTAAAATCTATTGCGGATTTAATCGCGATTGAAGCAGAAAGAATCCCTACACAAAGTCCAGATTTTATTGGCTTTCAAAATGGCGTATTGAATAAGAAAACAGGCGAATTTATGCCGCATAAAATTGACCATTATTTGCGCTCGGCAGAAAAATTTGAGTGCAATATTCAAAGCAAAAATACACCGCACTTTGATGATTGGCTTGATTTTGTATGCAATGGCAATGACAACAAGCGCAACGCAATTTTAGCGGGGCTTTATATGGTGCTTACCAATCGCAACGAATGGGGGCTATTTTTAGAAGCAACCGGCACGGCGGGCGCAGGGAAATCGGTATTTTCTCGCATTGCGTCTATTATCAATGGCGAAAGCAACACGGCTTATATCAGCCTGCAAGAATTGGAGAAAGACGAAAAGCGAGCAATGCTTATCGGTAAAAGCCTGGCTATTTCACCAGACCAGAAGCCTTACACTGGAAGTGCGGACGAATTGAAGGCTATTACTGGCGGGGATAATGTGGGGGTGAGAATGCTTTATGTGGGCTCATTTTCTACAAAACTGAGTCCTGTTTTTATGCTGGTGACAAATAACCCGCTAGAATTTACTGACCGTAACGGAGGAATTTTGCGCCGACGTATTATTATTCCATTTGAACGGTCAATTCCGAAAGAGAAAAAAGACGTGCATTTTGCTGAAAAAGTCCAATCGGAAGTTTACGGTATTGTGAATAAATTATTAGAGTTATATCCGAACCCAGACATTGCGCGCAGAATTTTAGAAGACTATCGCGAATTAGACGAGGGGAAAGAAATAAAACGCGAATCTAATCATTTAATTGATTTTGCGGGACATTTTGAATTAAGAGAAAAACGAAATGAGCAAGCGCTAAGACCAGGCAACGCGCGGGGCGGATTTGTTCCGCATGGAAAACAAGACAAACCCGACAGCCTTTACTCAGCTTATATATTTTATTGCGAATGCAACGGGATAAATCCAATAAACCGCCGTTCCTTTAATTATGCAATTATTGATATATTCAAGGAGAGTGGTGAAAAAATAAGATTTGAGATTAAAGACTATAACGGCAACCCAACAACCAATGCATTTTGGAAAAATCGTAGCTTGTCTATAAGACAATGGGAAGGCTAAAATATTATTGCGGTGGGGGTTTCCTACTGGAAAGGTTGCCTGGCATAAGCCCGCATTATCCTGTTCGAATCAGGCAAACCACCGCACCTAATTAGAAACAATAAGGCGATAAAGTCGCCTTTTTTTTCGTCTAAAATTTGCCTTTTTTATTTGTTTTCACTTTAAAAGGTCACTTGAGTGATGTGTATCACTAAGCCTTAAGCCTTGTGCCGTAAGGTTTAAGCGTGTTTAAGTGGAAAAGTGAAAAAAATTTCCAAAAGTTTTTTTATTTGTTTGTTTATTTCTTTTTACCATTCATTTTCTTTAAATCGCTTGAAAATCAAAAATGATTAATTTGCTTTAAAGTTTCACTATAAACAGAGGGGTAAGAAATGGAAAAAAATGTTTTTAGTGAATTTGCCGAGAGTTTTCATTTAAGCATTAAAGAAGCTCAAGCAATGGGGCTAGAAGGTGAAGAATTGAGCACTAAAGCTTTAGAGTTATTTCAATTCTATTGTGGTGGATTAGTTTTATATATTCCTAAAGGTTGCACCAATAATTCATACAGAAACAAAGCCATTATTGCTGAGTTTAATGGAAAGAATCACAGAGAGCTTGCAAGAAAATATGGCGTATCAGTTCAATGGATTTATTCAATTTTAAATAAGGGAAAGAAAAATGCAGAAAATTGAGATTTTCAAAGCGGGGAAACGACCCGATTCAAACGGTAACTTTACAGAAATAAAAGTATCACAACTTGCGCAAGCAGTGACGGCGTATGACCCTAGTCTACACGAAGCGCCGGCAGTGATCGGACACCCGAAAGATAATGCGCCCGCCTATGCATGGGTGAAAGGCTTAAGCCTTGAGGGCGATACGCTCAAAGCAGAATTAACGCAGATTGACCCCGAATTTTCTGAAATGGTACAGATGGGGCGTTTTAAAAAAATTTCCGCTTCTTTCTATCTCGAAGATAGTCCGCACAATCCTAAACCAGGCAAATTATATTTGCGCCATGTGGGCTTTTTAGGTGCAATGCCACCCGCGGTTAAAGGCTTGCGCAATCCCGAATTTTCGGAAAATGAGAAAGGCGTAGTTAATTTTTCCATAGAAATAGAAGACAACTTGGAGATTAATGCGTTACGCGCTGAAAATGAGCAATTAAAGGCAGAAGAAAGAGCTCGTAAAAATCTAGACTTTGCGGAAGGGTTAGTATCTATTGGCAGACTGGCACCAATCGCAAAAGGAAAAGCTCTAGAGCTTCTTAGCTATGCCGAAGAATGCGACCAGGCGGGCGTAATTAATTTTAACGAAGGAGAAAGCATGGCACAAAAAGTGCGAGAGTTTTTAGCCCTTCAACCCAAAGTGGTGAGTTTTGGCGAACTTGCCACAAAAGAACACGCGGTAAGCGGTCAATCTTCCGATTTAGTGGAGTATTCCGAGGATACGCCCGCAAATATTATCGAATTAGACCAACAGATCCGCCAATGTATGAAACAAAACAATGTGGACTACATAACCGCGTTTAACCTTATTCATAAATCAAGATAGGAGCCATAAATGAGCTTATCAGCACAACGAATCCAAGACCCGATTTTAACCGAACTTGCTCAAGGTTATTATAATGCAGAATTAGTATGTGAAAGCCTTTTCCCGGTGGTAGAAATTGAGAAAGAGGCGGGCAAAATCCCACAGTTTGGGCGTTTAGCATTCCGACAACAATCAACCGTACGCCAAGTTTTGGGCGAAAGTAACCGATTAACACCAGAAGACGTAACGGCAATTAATGTAGAACTTGAAGAGCATGATATTGAATACCCAATCGACTACCGCGAAGATAATGATGCAAGCTATCCACTGAAAAAATACGCGTTAGGCGTGGTGCAAGATATTATCGCGTTAGGGCGTGAAGTTGAAACGGCTAAAATCGCACAAGATGAAAGCAATTACAGCCAACACAACAAAATCCACCTTTCTGGTGCGTCTAAATTAACGAACGCTAAAAGCAATCCGTTACAGTTGATTGACGACGGCGTAAATGCGGTTTATTCAACGATTGGGCGCAAACCGAATGTTTGTGTTATTTCCGCTGACGTTTGGGCGGTATTAAAGCAAAATGAAACACTTTTAGAGCGTATTAAGTACACCCGCACGGGTATTCTTACTCCCGCAGTGTTTGCCGAGCTAATCGACGTTGAAACGGTTAAAATTGGTTCAGCTATACAAGAAGTAGAGGGCAATTTAAAGCCGATTTGGGTAGATTGTATTATTTTGGCTTACGTCTCACCGAAGAGTAAAGAAAAAGCGGGCAATATCTTTGACCCGTCTTACGGTTACACAGTACGTAGAAAGGGGGGATTATTTGTTGATACTTATCAAGAAAAAGGCGGTAAAGTTGAAGTTGTGCGCTGCACCGATATTCACAAACCGCACCTAGTTGGAAAATCAGCGGGTTATTTAATCAAGGGTTGCATTACTGAATAAAAAGCGGCACACTAAGCTCTTAGTTGTTAAGTTGTTTATTTTTCAGCATAATCCCGCTATTACAGGGGTCCTTGAAGAAAATATGCGGGATTATGTTGAATTATGTGGAATTTAGCGGGAACAGGTTAATTATTAAGCTAATAAATTTTTGACTTTGTAAAATAGTACCCAATTAAGTACCCGTGAAAGCGTTGTTGGTTTTTTATTTTGTTTTAAATCAAGCGTTTAAAGTTTTGTTTTGGTTGTGATTATCCCACCAAATTTAAAACCTTGAAACTTAAAGTGAGTTTCAAGGTTTTTTTCTTTATAACGAATCTACATTTCTTTTAGATAATTCAAGCCTAATCCATTCATTTGCCGCATAATCCAACTTTGTTTTTGACGAACTAACGCACTAGGCTTATTCACTTTATAGATGATAGGGTTTGGTAAAACCGCAGCGAGTAATGCTGCTTCTGATTGAGTTAAATTCTTTGCTGATTTTTTGAAGTAATAACGGCTGGCAGCTTCTACACCAAAGATGCCATTACCAAATTCTGCAATGTTTAAATACACTTCTAAAATCCGTTCTTTGGACCAAAAGATTTCCATTAATGCTGTTGTGGGAACTTCTAACCCTTTACGAAACCAACTTTGTCCATGCCAGAGAACGAGGTTTTTCGCAGTTTGCTGTGAAATCGTTGAAGCGCCTCGGGTTCGGCGAGATTTTTCATTGAATTTAAAAGCCTTTTGAATTGCCTCAAAATCAAAGCCCCAGTGGTGGGGGAATTTTTGATCTTCAGCGGCAATCACCGCAAGCTGCATATTCGGTGAGATTTCATCAAGACTCACCCAATCATATTTGATTGAATAGCTAAAATCTAACTGTAATAAGTGGCCGATTTTTTGCTGTACCATATAGGCAGAGAAGGGAACAGGGATAAAGCGAAAACAAATGAAAAACGCCAGGATTGCGAGAGAGAAACGCCACGCAACCCGTTGCCAATTTTTTTTCCACCAAGATGGGCGAAAAAAATGTAAAAGTGCGGTCAGAATTTGCTTAGTTTTTTGCAGCTTGCTCATCGAGTTGGCTTTTCACCCAGTTTATAAAATCCGGATCCATTGTTTTGAGCATATTAGAACCACGCGTAATGGTTGCAGCACTGGTATTGAGATTTTGTTGAATTTCTCGTTGAGAGAGGTTTTTATCCAATAACTGAGCCACGATTTGTAAACGCAAACCCACTGCATCGCGCTCATCAGGCGTGAGCAGAAGCGTTAAGAAATCTTGTGCTTTCCCTTGTTCAAATGCGGTTTGCAAGGTTGTGAGGAAAGCATTCCATTGTTCTAAATTGCGACTAATATACATATCAACAATCCTATACTATTAAACTAGTGCGACTAGTATAGCCGATCGTATTCCTCTTTGCTAAAGGTTTGTAATTTTTCTTTGTTTTGTAGGTTTTGATAGTAAAAATCGTAAGTTAATACGTTTTGAACATAACCCCGAGTTTCAAAGAATGGAATGGACGCAATAAATTCATCCATAGCCAATTTGCCATTAGCTCTCGCAAGCCATTTTTCTACACGGCTTGCTCCGGCATTATAGGCAGAGGCGATCAAAATGCGATTATTTGGATATTTAGCATTTAACTCATTTAAGTGAGCCGTACCGAGTAAAATATTATTAAGCGGTTTGAATAAATCTAGCTCACCGTTATAAGGAAGTTGCTGATTTTCTGCCGTTTTCTGTGCAGTACTCGGTAATAACTGCATTAATCCACGCGCATTCGCGGAAGATTGTGCCATTGGATTCCAAGCGCTTTCTTGGCGAGCAATGGCCATGGCGAAGGTTTTGGTGACACGATTATCCACAATGGCTTGAGGTTCTGTTGCGCTAAGGTTCACATTACTGAGGGCAATATCAAAATATTGACTGTAAGCATTTGGTAAGCGTAAGTCGATATAATCCCAAGCTTTTGCAATAATCGAGCCATCTACGCCCAATTCAAACCAATTTTGTTCATTCGCATATTGGCTTAACGCAAGTTGTTTCTCTTGCGGTAATTTTTCCAATAGAGAACGCCAGCGTTGTTTGGCTGCGCCTAATCGATCTAATTGACGTAGTTCTGCAACCTCAGCTAATTCAGTTGTATACTTCTCTTGGATATTGGACTCTTGAGAAATTTTAGGCATTTCCAGTTTGTAGGACTGACCTAATTTGACTGCAGCCAACATTGGATAAAAACCACGTTCTTTCGATAAAGCTTCTAAGTGTTGTTTAGCTTCTTTATCGGATGCTTGAGCGGTTGTTTTAGCCATCCAATAACGCCATTCTTGTTTTTGTTTTGCTTCATCTGAAAGTGCATTTAACCAAGCTAATAAATCCGTTTTTTGCCAAATAGCCGTACGTAAACGACGCTCAATGAGATTATCTGCATTAAGTTTGAGAAGTTCTTGATCGCGCCATTGCACAAAATTAGGGCTTTCGTTATCAAAGAAACGGCTAATAAATGCGATTTTCCAATCACGTAATTCAGTTTCGTCTAATTGCCAAGTCTTAGCCCATTGCTCGTAAGGGATGAAGGTTGGCTCATTCATATTTTCCGGAATGGTTCGTAAATAACGAGCAAAACCTAGCATTACGGCAAATTTATGGATAATTTTATTCGTATTACCATCAATTAATGGCAGGCTCTCAGCGAGTGTTTTCAGATTTGCTGGATTTTTTAAGAGATCCAAATAAAGAGCCAAATCGATATTTACCTGAACATTTTCTTTCGCACCATCAACTTTTTCTAATTCTTTAGTTAGTATTTCGAGACCTTTAGCGTCATTTTTACTAAAAAGCATTTCAGCTTTTTGATAGATTTTCTCTGGAGTACGCCCGCCCTGTGAATACCATGCCGTCCAAAGTTGAGCATCATTAGGAAGCTCCGCATTGTTAAGCCAAAGTTGTTCATACTCAGATAAAATAGCCGATTTATTCTTATCGTTTGATTGATTTTCTGCTGTTTGATTGGTATTGGCTGCTTCTATTTGATATTTAGCCGTGAGCACGGCAATTTGTGTTTCCAAATTATTTGGCGTGAGTTTGGTGAGAGCTTGAGTATCTTCAGCATTGATTAACAACGTAAAAATGCTTTGTTCTAATTTTCCACGTAGAAAATTAGAGGCATGTTGCTGAATAAATTGTTCAATGTCTGTTCGCAATGCATTCACTTCTTCTCGAGGCGTATCGCGATTAACGGTTTTTACACGTGCATCTAAATAAGCTGCCATAGCATCAGTTTGCAATGGATAGCCTTTTAAGGAATCAATCAAACTCAGGAATAACTTCGCATTATTAGAAACATGATTATTTTTGACCGCACTTTTTAGGAGCGATTCTAATTGCAGAAAAGTTGCACGTTGTTCAATCAGCTTTAATTCATGAGCATGCTGTTGCTGTGCCCATTTGGCTTGTTCTTCTGCAAGGTTAATTTGTGGCACAGTTTCATTTTTGCTTTTATGGGCATGCTGATTAGCCAAAGCTGAGCCTGAAAGTGCGGTTAAAATTAATAACGAAATTGTCGTGTGTTTAAGTGCTCGCATAGGAGATTCCATATAAAGAGAAAGACGGATATTTAGATCCGTCTTTGAGTGTAGAGTTCGTTTTATTTAGAAAACTTTTTTGAAAGGCTTCACAATCACATCACCGTAAACGCCCGCTTCTACGTAAGGATCTTGTGCCGCCCAGTCTTTTGCTGCAGACAGATTTTCGAATTGAGCAATCACAGTCGAGCCTGTAAAGCCAGATTCACCTGGATTTTCATCGTCAATGGCTGGATTGGGACCTGCTGTTAATAAGCGACCTTCTGCTTGTAATTGTTTTAAACGAGCAAGATGTTGCTCACGTACTGAAAGACGTTTTTCTAGAGAGCCAGGAACATCTTGGGCAAAAATCACGTAATACATCATTTCTCCTTTTAACAATTTAATTGTAATTCTTCGATAGAGGCTAATGCGCGTTCTAGTTCAAGATTACCTTCACGTGGAATAGAGCGAGATTTTCCGTCTTTTCCAACCGCGACAAAGGTAAATACGGCATCTGTCACGCAGTAACGTTCACCAATTGGTTCGCTCGCAACTTTTTTCACCCATACTTCTACCTTGATTTTTATAGAGGAACGACCCACACTGAGACATTGGCCGTAACAACAGACCACGTCACCGACAGCGATAGGCTTAATGAAATTCATACTTTCTACGGCAACGGTAACGACACGGCCATGAGCGATTTCTTTCGCGAGAATTGCTCCGCCCATATCCATTTGTGACATAATCCAGCCACCGAAAATATCGCCGTTAGCGTTAGTATCTGAAGGCATCGCTAAGGTGCGAAGTAATAATACGCCTTTAGATTGACGACCGTCTTTATCGATAAGATTTGAAACCATTATTTGTCCCCGTCATTTTTTTGATCATCTTTAGGTAAGTAACGGTAAATATAAGCACCGCTGACGATTGTTGCAACAAAGGTCATACCAAGTAAACCAAAAGATTTGAAATCAACCCAAGCATCTTCAGACATATTTTGGCTGATATAAATATTTACAAGCATACACAGAATGAAAAATCCTGCCCAGCCCACATTCAATTTGTTCCACACATTATCCGGTAATTGGATTTCTTTGCCTAATAACTTTTTCACTAGTGGTGTATTGAATTGGAATTGTGCAACCAATAACACAATGGCAAAGAGAGCATTAATAATGGTGACCTTCCATTGTAGATATTTGATTTCATTGAAATAAGCAGTAAGCAATCCAAAGAAGATGACAGCAATCGCCATGATTTTTTGTTGTTTCTCAATCACACCATATTTCAGTTTTAGCACAATCATTTGAACAATGGTTGCAATCACTAATACGATGGCAGCATCACGCACACCAAACATTTTGTAGGTGATGAAAAAGAGAACAAGAGGAATAAATTCAAGAAGTTGTTTCATATTATGCCTTCATAAATAAGCTGTAAAAACGGTAAGTAAATACCAAAATAAACATTTGAAATAATGCAGCCAAGATACCAACGAGAGTACTTAAAAATGATGAACCTAAGATTGCACCAATGGTGTTCACTACTAAAGGAAGAAGTAAATAAGTGAGTAAAGCATAAATAATTAATACGCCATTACGCTTAATACCCGCACGCCATACTTGTAAAGCACTTTGCCCGATAGATTGATTGGAGGCAATATAGTGCACAGGCGATAAGCATAGGCGAACAAAGAAAAATAAACCAAATACCATTGAAACAAAGGCTAGAGGTGAGAGGGCATTTTTGCTTAAAAATGAGCTCATAACATCAGCAAGGCCAAATAAAAGTGGCAAACTCATAAAAATATCTAAAACGATCACACCTAAAAAACGGCGCAATGTCAGCATGAGACCTTGATTAATCGGATTTTCATTTTGCTGACTAATATGATGAATAGTTGCAATGCCGAAGGTTGCAATAAAAGACATCAACAATTGTTGGAATAAAAAAGATCCAATCAGTGCAGTTGGCTCTACTTTGCTTAATGCATCAATAATGTCCTGTTGTGATGGATTAGGATTATCACCCAAACTCGGCATTGGGACACTGACTAATGCACTAATTAATTGTGAAACGACGAAAATCCCAACGAAAATCAGCACCGTTTTTCGCTGATTACGCATAAAGTTGAGGCTATCTTGAAAAATCTGAGTAAAGTTAATTGGCATATTATATCCCACAATAATAAAACCCCGATTATACAGGGTTTATTGTTTTTTTCATAAAATCAGATTGTTTAATGGTGATTTGAGTCACTCTTTTCAAGATCGCATATTGCTTTACTCATTAGCGTAACCATTCTGTGGCAACGGTTTGCTGTCTAAATAAGCTTGATTTTCAATGAGTTTTAACCGATCTTCGACAAACCATTTAATCACTAAAGGATAAATGTGATATTCCTGTTCACGAGTTCGAAGCTCTATCTCCTCGACAGTATCGCCAGGGAAAATAGGCACTTTAGCTTGTAATACAATAGCGCCTCCATCGATCTCTTCATTAACAAAATGCACGGTTGTACCGTGTTCGCTGTCGCCATTCTCAAGCGCTCTTTGATAAGTATGTAACCCTGGATATTTTGGTAGAAGGGAAGGATGAATATTTAAAATTTTCCCAGCAAAACGTTGTGTAAATGGTTTAGTTAAGATTTTCATATAACCGGCTAACACAATGAGATCAACACTGAGATCTTCTAAATAATCACCGATAGCCTTATCCATATCGAGATTGGAGGTAAAATCTTGACGTAAAAAAACGCGGCTAGGAATGCCCGCACTTTTAGCGCGTACTAAGCCAAATGAATCGATTTTATTACTGATGACAGTCACAATCCTTCCTGGAATAAACCCAGTTTGACAAGCCTCAATTATTGCTTGAAGAGTTGATCCTTGCCCTGAGATTAGGACGGCAATTTTTTTCATATTATTCTACATAAAAGAAGGGCGAACCTTTCATTCTGAAATTTTCGCCCTGAAATGGAAAAGAGAAATTATTTAATAATGACTTGTGGTTCATTATCTGTTGCACTTTCGATATGGCCGATTAACCAGGCATTTTCTCCAGATTGTTTTAAAATCGCTAAAGCGGTTTCCACTTGTGATTGTGGTAATGCAATCACCATGCCCACGCCACAGTTAAATGTGCGGTACATTTCATAGGTTTCAATGTTGCCTTTTTCTTGTAACCATTTGAACACCGGTTGCCATTCCCAGCTACTTTCATCAATAACCGCTTTTGTATTTTTCGGTAATACACGCGGGATATTTTCCCAGAAACCGCCACCCGTTAAGTGCGCAATAGCATGGACTTCGGTTTGTTTGATTAACGCAAGAACAGATTTTACATAGATTTTTGTCGGTGCAAGCACTTGTTCACTTAATGGACGACCATCTAACTGTTCAGTGGCTGGATTTACGCCAGCAACATCAATGACTTTACGAATTAAAGAATAACCGTTTGAATGTGGACCACTTGAACCAAGTGCAATTAAGGCATCTCCCACTTTAACTTGGCTACCATCAATGATTTCTGATTTTTCAACAACGCCTACACAGAAACCTGCAAGGTCATAATCTCCAGCGTGATACATACCTGGCATTTCGGCAGTTTCGCCACCCACTAATGCACAGCCAGATTGTACACATCCTTCTGCGATGCCTTTGACCACATCTGAAGCAACATCCACATCAAGTTTTCCTGTCGCGTAGTAGTCCAAGAAGAATAATGGCTCTGCACCTTGCACGACTAAATCGTTAACACACATTGCAACCAAATCAATACCGATGGTATCGTGTTTTTTTAAGTCAATGGCTAAACGTAATTTGGTTCCTACACCGTCTGTACCTGATACAAGGATAGGTTCTTTATATTTGCCCGGAATAGCACATAATGCACCAAAGCCGCCTAATCCGCCGATGACTTCAGGACGAGTAGTTCGTTTCACGTGTGGTTTAATACGTTCAACTAATTCATTACCGGCATTAATATCTACGCCTGCATCTTTATAACTTAATGATGGTTTGCTCACAATGTTATCCTATATTTTTAGGTTAAATGATAAAACGGCGTGATTGTATCAGATTAAGCAAACGTTTGCGATAGTGATTTAATTGGGTTTTAACTAAAAAAATAACCGCACTTTATTTTAAAGGATAAAGTGCGGTCAATTTCTAAAAAGTTTTTAGCGATTCGCTAATTCAAAAATCATCGCTTCAGCTTGGCAGCTAAATGTAAAGCGAGCTGTTAAATTTGCGCCATTTTCAGTTTCTGTGATTTCACTTCTAATCTCGCAAGGATCGCTTTCGGTTTTGCGAGCTTTTTCAATGAAACGATTAAGTGCTGCTTCAGCTTCAGCTTTATTCGCATAGGTTTGATGAATATCAACAGAACAATCTGAACCGTCAATAATCGTACCCACATCAACACAACTACAAGTGAGAGATTCTTCTGCTTTGCATGTTACTGTCATAGGATTTCCTTATTTAAAATTAAGATTGGTTCTATTCTAGCATTTTTAAAACGCTCTGCCAAAGTAGCCACATTTTTTTAATTTAAATATCATTTATTTATCACTGGTCGGAACACTTTAAAATTAATCTAAAATAATTTGCACTCCATTTATTGGAGTTTTAGAATCTCGCGGCTTTTTTCATTATTATTAATAACAAAAGGTTCCAAATGACAAAATTTAATAAAACGCTATTAGCAATGACCACATTGTTAGCAGCAAGCGGTGCAAATGCAGCCGCATTCCAATTAGCAGAGATTTCTACCTCAGGCTTAGGAATGGCTTACGCTGGAAATGCAGCTGTTACTGATAATGCTTCAGTAGTTGCAAGTAACCCAGCATTAATGACGGAGTTTAAAAAAGCAGAGTTATCTGCTGGTGGAATTCTAGTTGATGCAGATGTTGATGTCACTGGTACTATTGGTGGAGTACCAGCTAATCATAAAAATGTCATTCCAAATGCCATTATTCCTAATATGTACGTGGTTGTGCCAGTAAATGACCGCTTTGCATTGGGTGGCGGTATGAATGTTAATTATGGTTTAAAATCTGAATATAATGATACCTATGCTGCTGGTGTATATGGTGGTAGAACAGAATTAAAAGCATTAAATTTTAATTTAAGTGGTGCATATGATTTAGGCTATGGCTTTAGTTTTGGTGTAGGTGTAAATGCAATTTATTCTGATGCAGAGGTTCAACGTCATTTAGGTATCGGTGGTAAAGCGGTTGCACAGCAATTAGGTGCAATGGCAGCAAAATTAAGTGCTGCTGGACAAACAGCTAAAGCAACACAGTTATCAGCAGTTGCTAAACAATTAGCAAACGCCCCAGCAAATACATCTGTATCAAAAATTAAAGGTGATAAATGGAGCCTAGGATGGAATGCGGGCTTAACTTATAAACTCAATGAAAATCATCGTTGGGGTTTAGCATATCACTCTGCAGTAAATGTTAAATTTAAAGGTAATTATTCAAATGAATTCCCTGTTACATATAATGCATTATTATCTCAATTAGCAAATACAGGAGTTACCTTGCCAATTACTCAGGCAACTGGAGGTGAGATCGTTCCGGGTAGTTTAACTTTACACTTGCCAGCTTATTGGGAATTTTCTGGATTCCATAAATTAACGGATAAATTAGCGGTTCAATATAGCTATAAATATACTGAATGGAAGCGTTTGAAAAGCTTAACTGCTTATGGTGAAAGTGGTAATGTTTTATTCCATAAAGATGAAAAATTCAGTAATTCTTCACGTTATGCACTAGGTTTCTCTTATGATGCAACAGATGCCTTAACAGTGAGAGTTGGTGTTGCTTATGATAAGAATGCAAGTGTCAATCATCCATCAATCTCAATTCCAGATACAGATCGTATGTGGTATAGCTTAGGGGCAACTTATCGTTTTACCCCGAACTTATCAGCTGATTTTGGATATGCACACTTACATGGTAAGAAAAATAGCTTTAAAGAAGGTTTATCAGGTCAATTTAAAGTTAAATCAAGTGCTAACCTTTACGGTTTAAACTTAAACTACAGTTTCTAATTTGTAAAAATTTTAGCATAATACGCAGCACACCGAATGCATGTTCGGTGTGCTTTTTTCTTATATCATTCCATAAAAAACGAGAGAAAAATGACCGCACTTTTTTATACTTATATAGACTCACCAATTGGTCGGTTATTAATGCTTTCTGATGGTGAACATTTAACGAATTTAGATTGTGAATTAGAACAAACCACGCCGAATCCCAATTGGATTTTGAGGGAGGATTTACCACTTTTTGAAAAAGTGCGGGGCGCATTAAGGCGTTATTTTAATGGCGAGCCAGAAAGTTTCTCCGATATTCCTTTATCGCCTAAAGGTACCGCATTTCAACAAGCGATTTGGAAAGCATTGCGTCAAATTCCTTATGGAAAAACAGCGAGTTATGGTGGATTAGCCGAAAGCATTAATAACCCTAAGGCGGTGCGAGCTGTTGGCGGTGCGGTAGGGAGTAATCCCATTAGCATTATCATTCCATGTCATCGTGTATTAGGGAAAAAATGTGAAATCACGGGTTTTGGTGGTGGATTGCCGGCAAAACGCTTTTTATTGAAACTAGAAAATATTCCTTATATCGACAAAGGCGTAGAATACGTTAAACCAAAATTATTGAAGAAATACCACGAATGATCCCACAAACCGAACAAGCCTTATTAGAAAAAGCGCAATCTATTGCGGGGTTAACCTTTGGCGAACTTGCAGACGAGTTAAATATTCCCGTTCCGCCTGATTTAAAACGCGATAAAGGTTGGGTTGGAATGTTGCTTGAAAGCGCATTGGGGGCGACTGCCGGCAGTAAAGCAGAGCAGGATTTTTCCCATTTAGGCATCGAATTAAAAACCTTACCCATCAATGCTGAAGGTTTTCCGTTGGAAACCACGTTTGTGAGCCTTGCGCCTTTGGTGCAAAACTCAGGAGTAAATTGGGAAAATTCACACGTTCGTCATAAATTATCGAAAGTCTTGTGGATTCCCATTGAAGGCAGCCGAGACATTCCTTTGCGTGAGCGCCATATTGGCCAACCTATCTTATGGCAACCTTCGACTGAACAAGAACATCAATTACGCCAAGATTGGGAAGAGTTGATGGATTATATTGTGCTCGGAAAGTTAGATCAGATTACGGCACGTATTGGTGAAGTTATGCAACTGCGTCCAAAAGGCGCCAATAGTAAAGCCATTACGAAAGGCATTGGAAAAAATGGGGAAGTGATTGATACCTTGCCACTGGGCTTTTATTTACGGAAAGAATTTACGGCAGGCATTTTAAAAGCTTTTCTTAATCATAAAAATGGGTGAATCATCACCCATTTTTTATTTCTCTTCATTCTGAAAAACACGGAAAAATCCCACCGCACTTTGTAAAGTCTCACCATAAAAAATGAGAGGAACACGATTTCGTTGCCAAGGTGGAACGCCGAGCTCTTGCCAGATTTTTTTCATGGTTTCGCTAGGGCGATTATGTTGACGTTTAACTTTGCCAGTATAAGCAAATCGTATTTGAATTGGATCTTGTGTATTGGCAAGTTGAACCCGTTTTTCGTTCCAATTGACTAAAATGCCTCTCGTATTGTGGACAGCATAAATTGTTCCAAGATTATCAGGCAAGGTAATCTGTTGATTTAACGGCATATCAAGGCAAGTTCGTGACAAATCTGCGATTTTTCCAGTTAAATAGAGACATTGTTGATAACGGCGAATAATATGTTCCCCAAGTTGAAATTGTGGGGAGGCATCCGCTTTAGCCTTAATAACATCATCAATAATATGCATTAATTGAATCTGCGTTGGCATGGCAATCTGATTTTTAGCCAACCACATTCGCAAAAGTGCGGTTTGTTTTTGCGATGAATAGTCTAGAAAGTTTAGGAGCGAAAATTGTTTTTGATCCTTAAGAAGATGCTGTTCAAAGCAATCTTGTAATAATTCATTAATCAGTTGTTGTTGTTCAAAACAATGTTGTGCGGCACGCTGAACTGCATGATCAAAATGCCCCCATCGCTGGCGTAATTCCGGCAAAATTTGGTTGCGTAAGAAATTACGATCGTAATGATTATTTTGATTGCTTTCGTCTTCGACCCAAGACAGATTTTCTTGCTGAACGTAATTTTCTAATTCACTTCGGCTAAAAGAAAGGAGTGGACGCAGAATAGACATCCCGAATAATTGACTTTCTTTTTGCATAGCGCCTAAACCTTGTAACCCGGCACCTCGTTTTAATGCAAGGAAAAAGGTTTCAGTTTGATCATTTAAATGATGTGCTGTGACCAGATATTCATCTGGCTGAATATGTGTTGAAATAGCTTGATAACGGGCTTCTCTTGCGCCAGCTTCAATACCATCATGCATTTCCACTTTGACTTTTTCAATAATAAGTGGAATCGTAAACTGTTCACAGAGTTGTTGGCAATGAGCCGTCCAAGTATCCGCATTCGGGCTTAATCCATGATGGATATGAATAGCTCGCAGGCTTAAGTGCGGTCGTTTTTCGCTGAGTTTTTTAACTAAAGAAAGCAGTGCAGTGGAATCTAAACCACCGCTAAAAGCGATGAGCAGCTTATTGGCGGTGGTTGGGATTTGTGCTTGGAATAATGAAAGAAGATCCATTAGGCAACTTTAACAGCTTTGTAGTTTGTGCTTGGATTTAAGATCTCAAAACGTGCAGCAATAGGTTGGAGTTCGTAAGATTTCAAATCAAAGGTGGTTTTCATCACACCCGCCACGGCATTATTCATTTTTTCAAAAGCTTCAACATCATTGCCACAGTTTAAGTAATGCGCCAAGAAAGTACCCGCAATTAAATCACCCACACCAACAGGTTCAAAGTTAAATTTATAAAGCGGACGACTTAAATGCCATACGCCTTCAGGTGTCGCCATAATGATTTCAAAGGTATCAGGATCATTTAATTTACCTGCTTTACCTAAGTGTTTAACCAACACTTTCTTCACACCTTTAGCAACTAATGCCTTGGCAGCTTTCAGCACATCGTCAAAGGTGTTGATAGGGAAGTCCGAAAGCGTACGAAGTTCGGAAAGGTTTGGTGTCATGATGTCCGCACGTGGAATGGCTTTTTCAATTAAGCGTTCACGTACACCATCTGCTACCACGCAGACTTTTTCGGCATTTGGCATTACTGGATCGCACAAGTAAAGTGCATTGGGGTTACGAGCTTTGATTTTCTCTAAAGCATAGATAATTTGATCAACTTGTTCTGCTGAACCTAAATAGCCAGAAAGTAACGCATCACATTCTTGCAGTTTTCCAATCGCATCTAAACCGTTGGCAATTTCACCAATTTGTTCTTGTGGAATCACCATGCCTGTCCATTTGCCATATTGGGTGTGGTTAGAAAATTGCACGGTATTAAGTGCCCATACATCCACGCCTAATAGCTGCATTGGGAAAGTGGCAGATTTATTACCAGCAAATCCATAAACCACGTGAGATTGAATTGCTAATACATTTTTCATTTTGAACTCCTTTTACGTTATTTTTATTTTAGCATTGATGCATTTTCTGACATCCATGCATTATTTCTCAAAACACAAAAAAAGAGCGGGTAAATTAACCGCTCTTTTTATACATTATTAACAATAACCGTAAGACATTAAACGTTCGTAACGTCTTTCTAATAAGCCATCTTTGTCGAAAGTATCTAATTCGTTTAGTTCTTCAACAAGACATTGTTTTAAATTGCGTGCCATTTCATGATAATTACGATGTGCACCACCTAATGGCTCTGGAACGATATTATCAATTAAACCTAACTCTTTTAAACGAGTTGCAGTTAAGCCCATGACTTCTGCTGCGGTAGACGCTTTTTCTGCACTTTTCCATAAGATAGACGCACAACCTTCTGGTGAAATAACGGAATAAGTTGAATATTGCAACATATTCACTTTGTCACCCACACCAATGGCTAATGCACCGCCGGAACCGCCTTCACCGATTACCGTACAGATAATTGGCACTTTTAAGGTAGACATTTCACGTAAGTTACGAGCAATTGCCTCAGATTGACCGCGCTCTTCTGCACCGATACCTGGGTAAGCCCCTGGCGTGTCGATAAAGGTAATAATAGGTAAGTTAAAACGCTCAGCCATTTGCATTAAGCGTAATGCTTTACGATAACCTTCAGGTGCCGGCATACCAAAGTTACGTGTCACTTTATCTTTTACCGTACGGCCTTTTTGATGACCGATAACCATCACAGAACGACCATCTAAACGCGCAAGACCACCTACGATCGCTTTATCATCTGCAAAAGCACGATCGCCTGCAAGCTCTTGGAAATCAGTAAAAATATGTTCGATATAATCAAGGGTGTATGGGCGATTTGGATGACGCGCCATACGAGAAACCTGCCATGCATCAAGATTTGCAAAGGTTTTTTTGGTTAATTCATCGCTCTTCTTTTGTAAGCGTTTAATTTCATCGTGTAAATCAATTTTGTCATCAGATGCTGAACGTAGTGCTTCAATTTTGGCTTCAAGTTCAGCAATAGGTAATTCAAAATCTAAATATTCTTGGCTCATTTCTTATCCTAAAAATATCGTCAAAAGTTGCCCGCACTTTATCAAGATTTAAGGTGCGGTGCAAATGGTTTTCACTGGTTGGAGCGGATTATAAATATTCCTTTTTTAGTAATGATAACAAAAACAAAAATGCGGAACAAATTACGACAGAAGGCCCCGCGGCGGTATCATAAAAGGCAGAAAGGAATAACCCGCCAATGACGGAAAGCATACTGATTAAAATCGCAATAAATACCATTTGCTCAGGGGTTTTGGCAAAACGTCTTGCTGTTGCGGCTGGAATAATTAAGAGCGATGTAATAATCAGAGCCCCAACAAACTTCATACTTAATGCAATGGTAAGTGCGGTCAAAATCATTAAGATAAATCGCATTTTTTTAATGTTAATGCCTTCCACTTGAGCGAGTTCAGGCGAAACGGTCGTGGAGAGTAAGGCTTGCCAGAAGTAAAGTAGTGTGCCTAATACAATGACGACACCCGCGCCAATGTAAGGTAAGTCGTTAAAATTAATGGCGAGCAAATCCCCAAAAAGATAACTCATTAAATCTACGCGAACATTTTTAAGCAAACCAACCGTGACTACACCAAGGGAAAGACAACTGTGCGCAATAATCCCTAAAAGGGTATCTACTGAAAATTGAGTGTTACTTTCGAGCCACACCATTAATACGGCAAGAATAATCGTCAAAATCACAATGGCAACATAAGGGTTAATTTGTAAGAAAATCCCTAACGCCACACCAAGCAAGGCAGAGTGGGAAAGGGTATCACCAAAATAAGCCATTTTACGCCATACCACAAAAGCACCCAGTGGTGCGGTAATTAAGGAAAGCAGTAAGCCCGTAAGTAAGGCTGGAAATAAAATCTCAAACATGATTTTTCCTTATTGTTGGCATTCTGATGGATTGGCACTGCAACTACAAACATCACCGTGCATATTATGGTGGTGATTATGATGGTGCGTATAAAAGCCCACATTTTGTGAGATTTGGTTGCCCCAAAGGCGTATAAATGTTGGATCATTCGATAAACTTTCGGGTGTGCCGGCACAGCGAATATGTTGATTGATGCACAACACTTCTTTACTGTCCGCCATCACGATATGCAAATCATGGGAAACCATTAAAACCGCACAATTTAAGGCTTGTTGAGTACGGTGAATCAGCTGATAAAGTTCAGCTTGACCATTAATATCGACCCCTTGAGTTGGTTCATCTAGCACCAGTAAATTGGGTTTGTTCAAAATCGCACGAGCTAATAACACGCGTTGCATTTCCCCACCTGAGAGTTTTTGCATATTATTTTTTCTCAAATGAGTGATAGAGAGTTGCTCAAGTGCGGTTGATATTTCTTGCGTTTTAACCCCTTTTTTGAGTGCCAGAAAACGCTCAACCGTCATTGGTAAGCTGTGATCGAGGTGAATTTTTTGTGGGACATAGCCAATTCTGACATTGGTGCTATAAATCACCTCACCGGATGTCGGCGGTTGTAATTTTAATAAGGTTTTCAAGAGGGTCGATTTCCCCCCACCATTTGGGCCTACAATGGTGATAATTGAATTAGGATAAATGCTGAAATTAATATCCCGTAATGCTGTCTTTTGTTCAAAGACCACATTGATATTTTTCAGCGTAATTAATGGTGTTGGTTGGGCTGGTTGAATGGCGTGAATCTGCATAATCCCCCCTTTAAAAATGGCTCACTAAAATAGCTCATTTCCTTGTTTTTCTCAAGAAATTCTGACTATGCCTAATATTTAGGCATAAGATTTGACATTTTTAGGGTAAAATGAATTTTTTTTAGAGTTTGTAGTCTGAAGAGCGAAAAGCTTTTTATTCATTTTAAAGGTATCTATTTTGCAACACGTTAAATTAGCTAGAGATCGACGGAAACGAAAATCCCGTATAAAAGCGGCGATTTTTTTTGCCGCACTTTTGCTTATTTTAACGGGTATTTTCCTCGCTTTTAAAGATACCGCTGATTATGATCCTTCTTTGCAAAGTAATCTTGAGCCAGAGATGGTGGATAACGTTCAATATCAATCCCTTACACCTGAAAAAACAGAATCAGATAAGCAACAAACTCAAGCAGGCGAACATCCTGAAACTAAGCAGAATGCGAATACGGAAGATGCGACTTCTTACGATGATGATCTTCAAGCCAAAGATGATGAAGTAGATGAAATTAAACCACAGTTTGATGAGCTAACTGATTTGCCAAAAGATGCACAAGATGCGCTCAGTGGCATTTTAGATGTAGCTGATCAGGCATTGCGTATTACCGATCAATTTAGTCATACCGTGGTGCGTGGCGACTCTTTAAAAGACGTGTTAGAGCTTTCTGGTTTAGAAGATGATACGGCGAAAAATTTAATTGCCGAATATCCTGAATTAAAAAACTTACGCGCCGGTCAGCAGTTCTATTGGATTTTAGATAAAGAAGATCAGCTGGAGTATTTAAACTGGTTGGTGTCTGAAAAAGAAGAACGCATTTATGAACGCACGGAAGACGGTAAGTTTAAACGCCAAATTCTAGAGAAGAAAAGTATCTGGAAGAAAGAAGTGCTAAAAGGCACGATTAACGGATCCTTTGCTTCAAGTTTACGTGATTTAGGTTTGGATGGTCGTCAAATCAGCCAGTTAAGCTCTGCGTTACAGTGGCAGGTAAGCCTTCAAAAACTCAGTAAAGGCACCAAATTTGCGATTTTAGTATCACGTGAATATTTAGGTGATAAATTAACCGGTCAAGGTAACGTTGAAGCCATTCATATTATGGCGGATGGTAAGAGTTATTACGGTATTCAAGCGGCGAATGGTCGTTACTACGATAAGCAAGGTGAAACTCTTGGCAAAGGTTTCGCGCGTTATCCATTGCAACGTCAAGCGCGTATTTCGTCACCATTTAACCCAAATCGCCGCCATCCGGTAACAGGACGCGTTCGTCCACATAAAGGGGTGGACTTTGCTGTTTCACCAGGCACGCCAGTTATTGCTCCAGCAGAAGGTGTGGTAGAAAAAGTGGCTTATCAAGCAGGTGGTGCAGGACGTTATGTGGTGATACGCCATGGTCGAGAATATCAAACGGTGTATATGCATTTAAGTCGTGCTTTGGTGAGTGCAGGTCAAACTGTGAAGAAAGGGGAGCGCATTGCATTAACCGGTAATACAGGGATTTCAACCGGTCCACACTTACACTACGAGTTTCATATTAATGAACGTGCGGTGAACCCGCTTACGGTGAAATTGCCGGGTACCAGCAGTGGAATGGCAACAGCAGAACGTAAGCAATTCTTAGTTCGAGCGAAAGAAGTTGAAAGAACATTAAAATTATAGCGAATAAAGTGCGGTCAAATTTGACCGCATTTTTTATACGCCTAAAAATTAGCCGAAAACTGACCGCACTTCATCTTTTCTCTTTTCCTTCAATATGCTATTCTTTTTGCATTTTAGAATTATTCTCATTTTTATGATTAAGCGACGTTATCTGATTTTTCTTTTGATCGTGCTTTCCTTTGTTTCACTTTTTCTCGGGGTAAGTACTGTTAATCTGCAAGGGTTACTGAATTTTGAAGGTAATCAATGGCAGATATTTTTCATCAGTCGCGTGCCTCGTTTAATCAGTATCTTGATTGCGGGGGCATCCTTAAGTATTTGTGGCTTAGTGATGCAGCAACTCAGTCGAAACCGATTTGTTTCGCCCACCACTGCGGGCACCATGGATAGTGCTAGATTAGGGATTTTAATGGCGATGCTGTTTTTCCCAACGGCTTCAATGTTGTTAAAAACCACCATTGCGGTGATTGTGTCTTTCCTTGGCACATTGTTATTTATGACGATTCTGTCCCGTTTGAAATTCAAGGACACGATTTTTGTGCCTTTAGTGGGGATTATGTTCGGTAATATCATCAGTTCAATTACCGCTTTTATTGCTTACAAAGAAGATTTATTGCAAAACTTATCCGGGTGGCTACAAGGGGACTTTTCTCTTGTGATGTCTGGTCGTTATGAATTGTTGTATTTCAGTATTCCTACACTCATCGTGGCTTATTTATTTGCGCATCGTTTTTCTATTGTCGGAATGGGGAAAGATTTTGCGGTTAATCTAGGTCTAAATTACAACCAAGTACTTTATCTCGGATTGCTCATTGTGGCGGTCGTGTCTTCAATTATTATCGTGTCTGTGGGCGTGATTCCTTTCTTGGGGTTAATTATTCCGAATATCGTCACACTTTATTTGGGTGATAACTTGAAGAAAGTGTTATCTCATACCGCCTTGCTAGGCGCCGTATTTGTTTTATTTTGCGATATTTTAGGTCGAAGTGTGATTTATCCTTATGAGATCTCCATTAATGCCGTGGTTGGTGTATTTGGTAGTGGTATCTTCTTATTTTTATTATTAAAACGGTATAGAAATGGCTAAGAAATCTTCTTCTCAACTGATTGTATTGTCGTTGTTAGCCATTGTTTCTCTTGCACTCTATTTAGGCTACAACTTACCGAACCGTTGGCAATATGCCTTGGAAAATCGTGCCTTATCCTTAATTGCGATTGTGATTACAGGCGCGGCAATTGCACTCGCTACGATGATTTTCCAAACGGTCGTGAATAACCGAATTCTCACCCCGAGTATTTTAGGGTTAGATTCGCTGTATTTACTGATTCAAACGACGATTATCTTCCTTTTCGGTTCAAGCACATTGCTTTCAATGAATTCTATTGCATTGTTTGTGTTGTGTACGGGATTAATGATGGCGTTTTCATTAGTGCTTTATCACTTCCTATTTAAGAAAGAAAACCAAAATATTTTCTTCTTGTTGCTTGTCGGGATTATTTTCGGCACCTTCTTTGGTAGCTTGACGACGTTTATGGAAGTATTGATTGATCCAAATGAATTCCAGATCGCACAAGATATTGGCTTCGCAAGTTTCAACCGAATCAATACTCAAATCTTGTGGGTGGCATTAGCCATTTTAGTGGCGACGATTATTTTCAGCTTGAAATATTGGCATTGCTTTGATGTGTTGGCGTTAGGACGAGAAAATGCCATTAACTTAGGAATCGATTATCAAAAGACTTTAAAAGTCCTCTTAATTCTGGTGGCAATTTTAACGTCAGTGTCGACCGCACTTGTTGGCCCACTTACGTTCCTCGGGTTATTAGTGATGAACGTGACCTTTGAATTTGTTCGTGATTATCGCCACAAGGTACTCATTCCTGCCGCGATGTTAATTTCCATCATAACCTTGGTTTTAGGGCAATTATTAGTGACCCATATTTTTACGTTCCGCACGACATTAAGCATCATCGTTAATTTTGTCGGTGGTGTGTACTTTATTTATTTGTTATTAAGAGCAAACAAAAAATGGCAATAGAAATTCGCAATATAACTAAAAGTTACGGAAGCAAAAAGGTGGTGGATAATGTGTCACTCACCATTCCTACGGGGAAAATTACGTCTTTTATCGGGCCGAATGGCGCAGGGAAGAGTACGGTGCTGTCTATTATGAGCCGTTTGTTGAATGCGGATAGTGGCGAGATCTATCTCAACGGTGAATTGCTCAATCGTAAGAAAAGTAGCGATATTGCGAAACAACTTGCGATTTTAAAGCAAACTAACAACATTAATTTGCGTCTAACCATTGAAGATTTAGTCGCTTTTGGGCGTTTCCCTTATTGCAAAGGAAACTTAACCCAAACTGACCGCACTTTTATTGATAATGCCATTGCTTATATGAATTTAGATGATATTCGTCATCAATATATCGATAATTTAAGTGGTGGGCAGCGACAACGCGCTTATATTGCGATGACACTTGCACAAGATACGGATTATATTTTGTTGGATGAACCATTAAATAATCTGGATATGAAACATTCTGTGCAGATCATGCAAGTTTTGCGTAAATTAGCGACAGAACTCAACAAAACCGTGGTGATTGTGATTCATGATATTAATTTCGCCTCTTGTTACTCAGACTACATTGTTGCCATGAAAAATGGAAAATTAGTGCACCAAGGGGAAGTTAACCACATTATGCAATCGCCCGTGCTACAAGATATTTACGATATGGCGATACCTATTCAGGATATCGACAACCATAAAATTGCCGTTTATTTTAGATAAATAAGGAAATCTTCATGAAAAAAACATTATCAACTTTAGCACTTTCACTCTTTGCATTTGCCGGTATTGCACAAGCTGCAGATATTACCGTTGAAAATGCCGCTGGAAAGCAGGTTGTGCCACAAAATCCACAGCGTGTCATTGTGCTTGATTTCGGTGCAGCAGACACACTTCGTGCATTAGGTGTGCAAGATAAAATCGTGGGCTTCCCACAAAGTGGAAAAATTCCAAGCTATCTTTCAGAATTTGCAGACAAAAAATATAAGAATGTCGGTGATTTGAAAGAACAATCATTGGAGCAAATTAACGAACTCAATCCGGATTTGATCATCGCGTCTAAACGTCAAGAAAAAATGATCGACAAATTTAAAGAAATTGCACCAGTATTTAATGTTGAAAATGATTACAACAATTACTACCCGAGTTTTCAACAAAATGTGACCGCACTTGGTCAGATCTTTGGTAAAGAAAATGTTGCGAAAGAAAAACTTTCAGCATTAGAAAGTAAGGTTGACCAAGTCGCCAAAGATGCGAAAGGCAAAACAGCCTTATTGGTACTTGTCAATGAAAGTAAAATCAGTGCCTTTGGTGACGGTTCTCGTTATGGTATGGTGTATCAAAAATTTGGTTTTAAACCGATTGATGACAGTATCAAATCGTCTACGCACGGCCAAAGTGTTGGTTTTGAATATATCTTAGAAAAAAATCCAGACTTTTTACTTGTCGTGGATCGTACTGCGGCGATTACAGAAAAAGCCAACAATGCACAAAAAGTGTTGGATAACGATATCATCAAACAAACCAAAGCGTATAAAGATGGACACATTGTGTATCTTGATGCAGCCAATTGGTATCTTGCGTTTGGTGGTTTAGAAAGTATGGAAATCATCGCACAAGAACTTGATCGTGCAGTGAAAAAATAATACAAAAATCATCTAAAAGGGCAGTCAAGGATTGCCCTTTTTATATGTAAATTAATCTTTACACATATCAATAAACTTCCTATCATATCGGCATCATTTAATAAAACAGAGCTTATTTTATGCTGACATTTAATCCACAAGATCCTTTTTCTTGCTTTGTCACTCAAAGCTTTTCCATGAAAAGTGCGGTCGAAAATGCACAACGTTTTGCGATGTTTGATGTGCCGCTTTTAATTCAGGGTGAAACGGGCACGGGTAAAGACTTATTAGCCAAAGCTTGTCATTTTGTAAGCTTGCGCCGTGAGAAAAAATTCATTGCAGTAAACTGTGCAGGCCTGCCGGATGAAGATGCGGAAAGCGAAATGTTTGGACGTAAAGTAGGTGACAGTGAAACCATCGGTTTTTTTGAATATGCTAACGAAGGCACGGTGTTGCTGGATGGTATTGCGGAGCTTTCATTAAGTTTACAGGCAAAATTATTGCGTTTTTTAACCGATGGTTCTTTCCGTCGAGTGGGGGAAGAAAAAGAACATCATGCAAATGTTCGGGTGATTTGTACCTCACAAGAACCGATGGAAAAACTGTTAGAGCAAGGGAAATTACGAAGTGATTTATTTCATCGCTTAAATGTTTTAGCGCTAATTGTGCCACCACTGCGTGAACGATTAGAAGACATTCAGCCTTTAACCGAAGGTTTTTTACAAGAAATCAGCACACAGCTTAAGATTTCAATGCCGCAATATGAGGCTAATTTTTTAAATTATTTAAAAAGTCAGCCTTGGCAAGGTAATGTGCGAGAACTATACAATGTCTTGTATCGTGCCTGTTCCTTAGCAAAAAATAACCAGCTTGATATTGAAAGTTTAAATTTAAAACCTATACAAAGTGCGGTCATTTCTGTGGATGATTTTGGTGAGCAAACCCTGGATGAGATCATGGGGCAATATGAGGCGAGTGTACTCCGCGCTTTTTATGCACAATATCCAAGTACGCGAAAATTGGCACAACGATTAGGCGTATCACATACGGCGATTGCCAATAAATTAAAACAATACGGTATTAGTAAATAATTTTTGACAGGTTAGGGAATTGTTTACAAAGTTTGAGCCATTCGACTTTATCAATTTGTACATTGAGGATAAATTCACCTTCATCTGAAATTTGCTCGTGACGAATGCTATCTAATTGATAAAGCGCATGGCGGATTTTGCCCTCTTGTGGGAGCAGCGTGAGGGTGAAAGAAAGTATCTCATTTTTCAACCGCACTTTAATGGCTTCAAGCAGTAGATCTAATCCTTCACCTGAATGTGCGGAAAGGTAAACGGCAACGGGCTTATTCTCGTCATCATATTCAATATGAGGCGCCACATTTTCCAATAAATCAATTTTGTTATACACCAATAATGCAGGCACTTTATCAGCCTTAATTTCTTCCAACACTAAATTCACAGCTTCAATATTTTCGATTTTTCGAGCGTCTGCTGCATCAATGACATGCAATAACAAACTGGCTTCTACCGTTTCTTGCAAGGTAGATTTAAAAGCGGAAACTAAATCATGGGGAAGTTGGCGAACGAAACCAACGGTATCCGCGAGAATTGCCGTACCAACATCTTGAATTTGTAAACGTCTTAATGTGGGATCGAGGGTAGCAAAAAGCTGATCCGCCGCATAGACATTCGCTTGTGTGATGAAATTGAATAGTGTTGATTTTCCCGCATTGGTATAACCCACTAAGGAAATGGTCGGAATATCCGCTTTTTGTCGGGTTTGACGATTTTGGTTGCGTTGTTTTTCGACTTTCGCCAAACGATTTTGCAACTGAGCAATACGAACTTTGATTAAACGGCGATCTGTTTCTAACTGCGTTTCGCCAGGGCCTCGTAATCCTACCGCGCCTTTTTGCTGATCTAAGCCTGTTTTTCGGCGAACTAATCGAGTGGATAAATGCTTAAGTTGAGCTAATTCAACTTGCAATTTCCCTTCGTGCGAGCGGGCTCGTTGGGCAAAGATATCTAAAATCACTCCAGTGCGATCCACTACACGACATTGGCAGATACTTTCTAAATTACGGGTTTGAGCTGGCGTTAACTGATGATTCACCAAAACGACATCGGCATCTAAGGCTTTCACTGCATCCGCTATTTCTTGTGCTTTTCCCTCACCGATAAAGTATTTTGCTTGTGGCGTGGCACGGCTCGTGGTGATGATTTGTAAAATCTCAACATTGGCAGATTCCGCTAAAAGTTGGAATTCTTGCAGATCTTCAATGTTTTTATTTTGAGAAAAGAAAACATGCACGACGACAGCTTTATCTTTTGTCGATTGGCTATTGTCGACTGTTTTAGATGACGAAAGTGCGGTTGAAATTTCAGGTGAATTTTCAACCGCACTTAAATTGATGAAATCGTTCATTGAACAGAATTATTCTGCTTGTGTTTCTACTTCCGCTACAGCATCAGAAGTTTGTGCTGCATGATGACCGCCATTATTATTGTGGTGAGAAACAGAACGTGCTGGAACCACAGTCGAAATTGCGTGTTTGTACACCATTTGATTAACCGTGTTTTTTAATAAAATCACGAATTGGTCGAATGATTCGATTTGACCCTGTAATTTAATCCCATTAACGAGATAAATCGAAACAGGAATACGTTCACGGCGTAACGCATTCAAATAAGGATCTTGTAATGATTGTCCTTTTGCCATTTTGCTATCCTTTGTTGTTATATGTTAATTAATGATAGAAACGAGTTGTCTCCGTCATCAAATATAACAATAAACATTTTTCTTGTCTATGGGTTTATCTCTTTGCTTTCACGCAGTTTTTTCAGAATTGTTTTCATTTTTTCGTCTAGTTGAGCATTGAGGCGTAATGTTTCACCCGTTTTAGGGTGCTCAAAGCGAATAGAAAACGCATGTAAAAACAATCGATTAAGCCCGAGATCTTGCATGTATTTATCAAATTCTTTATCACCGTATTTATCATCTAGCGCAATCGGGTGGCCTGCATATTGAGTATGAACTCGGATCTGATGGGTTCGACCTGTTACGGGTGAAGCTTTTACTAAGGTCGCATTTTGATAGCGTTCTTCAATGCTAAATCTAGTTTCCGAAGGTTTACCTTGTTCACTGACTTTAACGATGCGTTCACCACTGGCCAATTCATTTTTTAATAAAGGGGCTTGCACGACTTTTACATGAGATTGCCATTGGCCGCGTACGAGTGCGAGATAATCTTTTTGCACGGTTTTAACACGAAGTTGTTCGTGTAAGTTTCGTAAGGCAGAACGTTTTTTGGCGACTAATAAAATGCCCGATGTATCTCTGTCTAAACGGTGAACCAACTCTAAAAAACGTGCTTCAGGACGTAATGCACGCAAGGCTTCAATCACACCAAAATTCAAGCCGCTCCCGCCATGAACCGCAATGCCGGAAGGTTTGTTCAATACTAATAAACAATCATCTTCAAAAATAATATGACTTTCAAGGGAGGCAACTTTATTCAAATTTTTAGAAATTGGCGCAGTATTTTTTTCAGAAACACGAACTGGTGGCACACGCACCACATCACCATTTTGCAATTTATATTCAGGTTTGATTCGTCCTTTGTTCACACGGACTTCGCCTTTACGCAGAATGCGATAAATCAAACTTTTTGGCACACCTTTCAATTTTGCCAATAAATAATTATCAATGCGTTGTCCTGCTTCATCTTCAGAAATCGTGAGCATTTTGACGGATTGATTGATGATTTTTTCTTGTTTTTCAGTCATTGAATCTGTCCTTTAAAAATTGGGCTGAATCATATCACAATATCCCTGGTGATAATAGCAAGAATGCCTTGCTAATTTAGCCCTGAATGTGGATAATAGAGCGTCTTTCTGCGCCTCAAATTTGGCATTTAGAAAGTAATTTTGTATGTTGGTCAAAACTCAATGCGGCAAATGGCATAAGACATTGATAATCAACATGTTTTTCTTGAAGGTTGACGCTTCCTTGCAATGCGTAATTAACACATCGCATTGTTTTACGAAAATTGTCTTAGATAACAATTGAGTATGCTATCAATGCACCCAGCAACACACAGTCGTGAGATTGACTGTTCGCGAGAAACACGAGGTCGATGGCTAAGGTCAGTAAATCTGTAAAGTGCGGTTAATTTTCAAGGTATTTTAGATAATTCAAAACGAGAAATTGACAATGAAAAGAATGTTAATCAATGCGACTCAAAAAGAAGAGTTGCGCGTTGCGTTGGTCGATGGCCAGCGTTTATTCGACTTGGACATTGAAAGTCCGGGTCATGAACAGAAAAAAGCTAATATTTACAAAGGGAAAATCACTCGCGTAGAGCCGAGTTTAGAAGCAGCCTTTGTGGATTATGGTGCAGAGCGCCATGGCTTCCTTCCTTTAAAAGAAATTGCCCGTGAGTATTTCCCTGCTGATTATGTGTTCCAAGGTCGTCCAAATATCCGTGATATTTTGACCGAAGGCCAAGAAGTGATTGTTCAGGTGAACAAGGAAGAGCGCGGCAATAAAGGCGCAGCCTTAACCACTTTTGTTTCCCTTGCTGGTAGTTATTTGGTGATTATGCCAAATAATCCACGTGCAGGTGGTATCTCTCGCCGTATTGAAGGCGATGAACGTATCGAATTAAAAGAAGCATTGAGTTCTTTAGATATACCGGAAGGCGTTGGTCTTATCGTGCGTACAGCGGGTGTAGGTAAATCACCAGAAGAATTACAATGGGACTTAAAAGTACTTTTACATCATTGGGAAGCAATTAAACAAGCTTCACAAAGCCGTCCGGCACCATTCTTAATTCATCAAGAAAGTGATGTGATCGTTCGTGCGATCCGTGATTACTTGCGTCGTGATATTGGTGAGATCTTAATTGATAGCCCAAAAGTATTTGAAAAAGCGAAAGCACACATCAAACTTGTACGTCCAGATTTCATCAATCGTGTGAAACTGTATCAAGGCGAAGTGCCGCTATTTAGCCACTATCAAATTGAATCTCAAATCGAATCAGCTTTCCAACGTGAAGTACGTTTACCTTCTGGTGGTTCGATTGTGATCGATGTGACAGAAGCGTTAACAGCAATCGATATCAACTCGGCGCGTTCAACTCGTGGTGGTGATATTGAAGAAACGGCATTAAATACCAACCTTGAAGCAGCAGATGAAATTGCTCGTCAATTACGTTTACGTGACTTAGGTGGGTTAGTGGTTATCGATTTCATCGATATGACACCGGTTCGTCACCAACGTGAAGTAGAAAACCGTATCCGTGATGCCGTGCGTCAAGACCGTGCGCGTATTCAAATTAGCCGTATTTCTCGCTTCGGCTTATTGGAAATGTCACGTCAGCGTTTAAGTCCATCATTAGGTGAGTCTTCTCACCATGTTTGCCCACGCTGTCAAGGTACGGGTAAAGTGCGTGATAACGAAAGTTTATCACTTTCTATCTTACGTTTAATCGAAGAAGAAGCGTTAAAAGAAAATACCAAACAAGTACACACTATCGTGCCTGTACAAATTGCGTCTTACTTACTTAACGAAAAACGTAAAGCAGTAAGCAGCATCGAAAAACGCCATGATGTAGAGATTATCGTGGTGCCAAATGAAGCGATGGAAACCCCGCACTTCAGCGTGTTCCGCGTACGTGAAGGTGAAGAGCTGAACGAATTAAGCTACAACTTAGCAAAATTCCATGAAGCACAAGACGATGCATTCGTACCAGAAGAATCCCTTGTTTCACGTAATATTGAAACAGCAGCCGTGACGTCTGAACAAGTGATGGAAAGTGCTGCGGTATCGCTATCGATCCCAACTGCAGCGCCAGCACCAGTTGAGCGTAAATCGGAAGGTCCTTCACTGTTTGCGAAAATTGTTGCAGCAATTAAAGGTTTATTTGCTTCTGAGCCAAAAGAAGAAGAGAAAAACCAAAACAATCGTAATAATCGTAACGGCAATCGTAATAATCGTCGCAATCAAGATCGTCGTAATAATCGTCGTTCTCGTAACGAAAATAGTGACAATGCGAAAAATACAGACGAAGAAAATGCACGTCCAACTCGTGAGCGTGTGAATAATCGTCGTAATCGTCGCAACGTTAATGAAGAGGTTATTTCAGAAAGTGCGGTTAATTTAGCGAATGTTTCTGATGATAATCGTCAAGAAGAAAAAGCAGAGAAACCGGTAGCTGAGCGTCGTCAACGTCGTGATTTACGTAAACGTGTTCGTATTGATGACAATACAAATAACGCCAATGAGAATATGATTGAAGCGGTTGAAGTTCCTGCGATTAAAAATGAAGTGGTTGAAAACACCACTGTTGATAATACAGAAGATAAACCACGTCAAGAACGTCAGCGTCGTACACCTCGTCATTTACGTGCATCGAATAATCAACGCCGTCGCCGTAATGAAGTGAAATCCCCAATGCCATTATTTGCTGCGGTGGCTTCACCAGAATTAGCAAGCGGTAAAGTATGCATTGATTATTCTGCGGTGAATGCACCGAAAGAAAATAATTTCTTATCGGTGGATGAGTTGCTTGAGCAAGAAAAAACGAAAAAAGGTGTGATTACGCCTGCAACAGGTATTGTTGTGGAAGAGAAATCAGTTGAAGCACAACCTGCGTTAGATTTCATTACTCAACCGGCAAATGAAGCGGTTCAACAGAAAGTACAAGAATCATTAGAACGTTTGCATCATAAATCAGAACCTGTTGCTCAAGTCGCACCTGCAGAAGTTGAACCACAAGAAAAAGCAAAATTTGTAAGTTCTTATGTGTTCACTGGTCGTGTCGGTACTATTTCAGCCGTACCACATACAAAAGCAGCCATGACATTAGCGAAAGCACCAGATGAAGAGTCTAAGCCATTCCCAATTGTAGAATGGACGGAGTCTCGTTATTACTTTAATGGTAAAGGCGCGGCAGGCCATCATAGTGCAATTAGCCATATTTATTCTGAACCGACACAAGCGAAAGCAGAGTAATATCTTAATCATAAAGACGGAACCAATAGGTTCCGTTTTTTATTTTGTGTATTTTTAAAACATAGTGATTTAAAAGTAGTCAGTCAGATAATTTTTTTATTTTCTTGCTTGACGGGGTGGGGGAAAAAACGTATTATTCACCTCGCTTAAATCACGGAGGAATGGTCGAGTGGTTGAAGGCACCGGTCTTGAAAACCGGCGAGGGTTTACGCCCTCCGTGAGTTCGAATCTCACTTCCTCCGCCATCAAATTCAAAAAATCCCTAAGTCGAAAGATTTAGGGATTTTTGCTTTTCAGTCTATTTCAAAAAAACTTATTTTTTGACCGCACTTTCTTGTGCTTCTTTGAAGGCAAGGTATTCTTCTAAGGTCTCAATGGCTTCTAAACATTTTTGACGACGTGTTAAATAAATTGCGGCTGTTTGCTTATGCATATCTCGTTGAATGTTTGTTTGTGCCGTATTCGCTTGTGCTTTAGCTTCTTCGTATTTCTCTGTGAGTTGCTGCAAGGCTTCATAATATTTTTCTAGACGCTCTCTTGGCGGAAGTCGATGAATGCTATGTTGTGATTTACTGCTTGTAACAGATTGTTCTGTGTTTTTCGGTTGAATGCGGTTTCTATGTTTGCGATTTATGGCTT
>OBWJ01000289.1_pt1 | contig 43168 bp, 32 predicted proteins | sample 1495181 | NCBI WGS metagenome assembly OBWJ01 (sample SAMEA2580041, study PRJEB22360) | human gut metagenome
ACCGAAAATAGGTTGGGGTAAATTTATAGGTACCGCCGGATTATTTGGCGCTTACGAAGTATATAAAGAAATTCTTCAATACCAGTGGGTTGTTATATAAGAACATGCAGTTGAAGGACAAGCTTCCGAACATGACGGAAGAGGAACAACTTCGGCTGCTGGCCACGGACGGAATGCTGGTAAAGCGGCCGTTTGTCGTGGACGGGGATCTGGTGTTGACCGGATTCCGGGAAGCAGAATGGAAGGAAAAATTAATTTAGTACAAGGAGGACGAATATGAGCAGAGTAAATTTTGGAGCAAAGCCGGTAATGTATCCCATGCCGGTGCTGATCATTGCAACTTATGACGAAAATGGAGTACCCGATGCCATGAACGCAGCATGGGGAATCATTACGGACATGAATGAGATCTCCATCAGTATGTCAGAGCATAAGACAACGGAGAATCTGGCAAAGACCGGAGAATTTACCGTAAGTATCGGAACCGAAGATACCGTGGTAGCCTGCGACTATGTGGGCGTGGAATCTGCGAAGAAAGTACCTGATAAATTCTCAAAGTCCGGTTTCCATGCAGCCAAGAGTAATTTTGTCAATGCACCGTTGATCGATGAACTTCCCATGGCGCTGGAATGTAAGGTGAAAAGTTTTGAAGACGGCATTCTGGTGGGAGAGATCGTCAACGTCAATGCGGACGAAAGCATCCTGACGGATGGCAAGATCGATCCGAAGAAATTGAAGCCAATCAGCTATGATCCTGTGAATAATACTTATCTTGCAATGGGAGATAAAGTAGGAAATGCTTTTAAAGACGGTTTGAAATTGAAATAGTAAGATCAAAAAACGCAGGAGGGTTAACCCTCCTGCGTTCCCATCTCATCGGTAGTAGAGCGGATATGTTCTACTGCCGTTTTTACTTGTTCTGCGTAATCCAGGTTGTTCTGGCTCATGGTGTGCACCTGCTCGGCATTGGCGGTAACTTCTTCGGTTACAGCGGACAGCTGGGAGATGTTTTCCATAATCTTATTATTGGATTCAGACAAGCCAAGAATGTGGTGATTTACTTCTTCCACCTGGGAAGCCAGTGCTTCCATATTTTTGTTCAGCTGTTCGAAAGTCTCGGAAGCGGCGAGAATCTTTTCGCCCTGCTGTTCGGTAGCTTCAATGGAACCGTTGATAGTGTTGACTACCATGTTGGCATTGGCATTCAGATCGTTGGTAATCTTGGTGATCTCTTCGGTAAAGCTCTTGGTCTGCTCTGCGAGCTGACGGATCTGCTGTGCTACAACGGCGAAACCGCGTCCGGCTTCACCGGCACGGGCACTTTCGATGGAAGCGTTCAGAGCTAAAAGATTTGTCTGACCGGAGATTGCCATGATGCTTCCGGCGATAGTTTCCACCTCTTTTGTCTTTTCCTGTAATTTTGCCATGGCGTCTGTGACGGAATGGTTGGTATCCTTGATCATGGCGGACTGTTGTTTTAAGGATTCCATAGCAGCCATGTTCTTACGGATGCTTTCATTGGAATCCTCAGCAATCTGCACCATCTGCTCGGAGATATGACCGGTCTGCTCGATAGCATTCTGAATCGTACCGGTCATCTGACTCTGCTCTTCGATGCTGGTGGCAGTCATATTGGTGGCATCGGAGATTTCCTGCATGCTGTTGGCAACGGATTCCGTCGTCTGTACCAGCTGGTTCATAAGATCTGTGGTTTTGGTGGTCTCCTGATGTACGGTCTGGGATACGTCCAGAACATTATCCAGTACTTCTTTTACATGGTTATGTTCTTCCCGGGAAGAACCGATGGCGTCATTATTAAAAAGTATTGTGATCTTACCGGTCTCCAGAATAATAATTCCGATCAGGAATACCAGCAGGGTAGAGCAGACGGCATTCACATCCTGACCGTAGATTCCCTTCACAGCCTGAACGATCATGACGATCAGGTAGAGCACGAATAATCCCAAAGCGGTTTTCTTCAGAGATTTTTTCTCATAATAAGGAATCTGTAATATGAAAATGGCGATCAGCGCATAGTGAATGAAACTTGCATCTGTCTGTAAACCAACCAACAGATACTCAATGCCGATCTCGATGGTAGTGAAGACTTTTAATAGTCGTGTCGCCTTATTTCGAAGGTGTGTCACGACATTTACCACACAGAAAACGGCGATCAGAATGGTATTTGCGTATGTAACAATGGGCGAAATGTTGTGATTTATCAGTTTTAACCACAGATAAAACAGGAACACTATCGCCAAAAGCGAAGAAGCGATAATATAGAACCGGTTCATTCTGATATTGCGTTCCGAAGTATTCGTATAACGATATTTATTATTTTCTTTCATATTCATAAGTTCCCTCCCTTTTCTATTGATACTATTTTAATTGTAACTGCTTTCATCAATTTTTTCTACATTTTTATTCCATTTTTGAAAATTTTTTTAAAAAAAATCATGGAAATAAAAAATGCAAATTGATACTGATTTTCAATACCAAATGCGCTATAATACTTCTGTTACAACACAGTACATTAAAATGTTGAGATACGAAAGGATACGGAAGTGTTATGACACTGAAAGAATTGGAAATCGGCAAAAGCGCCGTGATCGAAACCGTCGGTGGTTCCGGAGAACTCAGACAGCATTTCCTGGATATGGGTATGATCCCGGGAGCAGAGGTGACGGTGGTAAAGCTGGCTCCGATGGGGGATCCCATGGAATTGCAGGTGCACGGCTATGAACTAACGTTGCGGCTGGCGGAAGCGGATCAGATCGAGATCGCACCCATATCGAAGAGAACAAGAGAACATAAGGGGCTGGACCGGGTGACGGATGCAGAGCACCCGGGCTTAGGTGAGGATGGAAAATACCATTCGAAAAAAGATGAAAATCCTCTGCCGGAGGGAACGACATTAACGTTTGCCCTGGCGGGAAATCAGAACTGCGGCAAGACTACACTGTTCAATCAGCTCACCGGCTCGAATCAGCATGTGGGAAATTTCCCCGGAGTTACCGTAGACCGTAAGGACGGTTCCATCAAGGGGTATCCGGATACTTTGGTGACAGACCTGCCCGGTATTTATTCGATGTCCCCTTACAGCAGTGAAGAGATCGTATCCCGTAATTTTATCCTGTATGAGAAACCCAGAGCTATCATCAATATCGTGGATGCGACGAATATCGAGCGTAATCTGTATCTGACCATGCAGTTGTTGGAAATGAACATTCCTATGGTCGTAGCCCTGAACATGATGGATGAAGTCACCGGCAATCACGGTTCCATCGATGTGAACGCCATGGAAGCGTTCCTGGGAGTACCCGTAATCCCTATTTCCGCTGCGAAAAACGAAGGCGTGGATGAACTGATCCGTCATGCAGTCCATGTGGCAAAATATCAGGAACGGCCGCTGCGGCAGGATTTCTGCGATAAAAACGATCATGACGGTTCCGTACACCGCTGCATCCATGCGGTATGCCATCTGATCGAGGATCATGCGGAGACTGCGAAGCTGCCCCTGCGTTTTGCAGCCAACAAAGCCATTGAAGGAGACCATCTGATCCTGGAGAAGCTGCAGTTGGATGAAAATGAAAAAGAAATGCTGGAGCATATTGTCTGTCAGATGGAGACGGAGCGTGGCGTGGACAGAAGTGCAGCCATTGCCGATATGCGTTTTGATTTTATCGAGAGATTATGTGAGCAGACAGTAGTAAAACCCAAAGAAAGTAAGGAACGGATCCGCAGTGAGAAGATCGACCGGATCCTCACCGGAAAATATACGGCAATTCCCTGTTTTATTCTGATCATGGTGCTGGTATTCTATCTGACTTTCAATGTCATCGGAGCATGGCTCCAGGGATTGCTGGAACTGGGAATCGGAAAATTGACGGAGATCACTGATGCGGCATTGACGGCAGCTCATGTCAACAGTGCGGTCCAAAGCCTTGTAATTGACGGTATCTTTACCGGCGTGGGCAGTGTACTGAGCTTCCTGCCCATCGTGGTCACTCTGTTTTTCTTCCTGTCTCTGATGGAGGACAGCGGCTATATTGCCCGTGTGGCGTTCGTTATGGATAAGCTGCTTCGAAAGATCGGTCTGTCCGGACGAAGCATTGTGCCGATGCTGATCGGGTTCGGATGTACGGTCCCGGCGGTCATGGCCACGAGAACACTGACCAGTGAGAGAGACCGTAAGATGACGATCCTGCTGACACCGTTTATGAGCTGTTCCGCCAAATTACCGATCTATTCGTTCTTCGTGAGCGTATTTTTCCCGGGAAAGGGCGGACTGATCATGTCGGCATTGTATCTGCTTGGTATCCTGATGGGAATTCTGGTAGCATTTTTATACCGGGGAACGTTGTTCCAGGGAGAACCGGTGCCTTTTGTAATGGAACTGCCGAACTACCGTCTGCCGGGAGCCAAAAATGTAGGGCAGCTGTTGTGGGAAAAGGCAAAAGACTTTTTACAGAAAGCATTCACTGTGATCTTCATTGCCACCATCGTGGTATGGTTCCTGCAGAGCTTTGACCTGAAACTGAATCTCGTTGAGGATTCGGCAAACAGTATGCTGGCTATGGTATCCGGTCTGCTGGTACCGCTGTTTCGACCGCTCGGCCTGGGTGACTGGCGGATCTGTACCTCTCTGATCAGTGGATTCATGGCAAAAGAAAGTGTGGTAGCAACCCTGGAAGTATTGTTTGGCAGCGGCATTGCCACCGTACTTACCCCGCTGGCAGCCGCTACATTACTGGTATTCAGTCTGCTGTATACTCCCTGTGTGGCCGCCATCGCTTCTGTCCGCAGAGAACTGGGTGGAAAATGGGCCATTGCCGTGGTACTCTGGCAGTGTCTTGTGGCATGGGTGGCAGCCTTTTTGGTACATGGAATCGGAATGCTTCTGGGATGAAAATTCCTCGATAAGCGAATATTGGGTAGAAGTTTGGGAGTGCGCAGCACGAAACAATTCGTAGGAATTAAAGGTGGGGCTTTTGCCCCCGGCATCCATATATAATAGAAAACCTGCAGGGGATTATTCCTCCTGCAGGTATTTTATTACACATTTCAGTTCCGGTGAGATCCATTTGTTCCTATGATATAAAAGCTGCCGCCAGATATCCGGCTGAATCTCCGTCATGGGGAGGCTGACGAGATTTCCTTTTGCCAGATCGTCCGCTACAACGAACTCCGGCAGATAGGAGATACCGAGACCCTGACACAGAAGATTGCGGATCAGCTGGGTATCACCCACCTCCATGATGGGCATTGTCTCCTTACCGTTTTGGGAGAGCAGATCATCCAGAGCAGCCCGGTAACTCATGTTTTTCTCCGTCAGGATCAGCGGATATTCCAAAATCTGTTCCAGGGTGATCTGAGTCTGTCCGGCTAAGGGGTGACCGGCACCGGTGACAAAATGAATATCCACTGGAGCTTCGAAAGCGGTCACATAATTGTGATTAAAAATACGGCGGTCCAGCGTGTATACAATGTCCACTTGATTCTGCCCCAGCATCTGGAACATTTCGTCAGTACTGGTAGCAATGATCTTCAGGCGGATGCCCGGATATTTTTCATGAAAATCCTTAAAACGGCTGTGAAATTCCCAGCTGGCCAGGGACTCTGCAATGGCGATCCGCACCAGACCCTCCGGGGCGGTATTACCGCTGATGTGGGTGGCTTCCGCAGCAAGCCGCAGAATCTGCTGGGCCAGGGGCAGCAGCTTTTCTCCTTCATTGGTCAGGGTTACGGTATGCCCGATCCGTTCAAACAGAGGGATGGACAGCTCCTTTTCCAATTGTTTGATCTGAAAGGATACGGTGGACTGGGTATAACCCAGACGCCCGGCCGCCAGCGTAAAGCTCTTCAGTTCGTTCACCATAACAAAGGTTTCCAGATTTTTGACATCCATAAAATAATTGCACCTTCTCGATTGAGTTATTCGATCAATATGATAAAAATAATTCGTTTTTCAAATATTTATGAAAATTATATAATGAGAAAATAAGGCTGTCAATGTGAAAAGATGGCGAAAATATGGGAAAACAGCAAAAATATATGTCGTATCCCATGTTTAGAATAAGTAGTTTTGGGAAGGATCATGGGTATGGAAAACAGAGAAAGACTGGGGAGTCGTTTGGGATTTATCATGCTGTCGGCGGGGTGCGCCATCGGCTGCGGAAATGTGTGGAAATTCCCGTGGATGTGCGGGCAGAACGGTGGCGGAAGCTTCATGCTGATCTACGTGATCTGCCTGATTGTGCTTGGCCTGCCTACCATGATCATGGAATTCTCCGTGGGGCGTGCGGCGCAGACGAGTCCACTTTATATGTATCGGAAATTATCCGGCGGCAGGGGCAAATGGAATCTGTGGGGCATCGTCTGTCTCATCGGAAACATTGCGCTGATCGCTTTCTATGCGGTGGTGTCCGGATGGATCCTCTATTATTTTGTAAAATTTCTGACAGGGCAGAATCAGGATTTCGGATTTGAAAAAATGATCACGACGCCCTCGGTGAATGTGACATATCTGTTGTTCACCTTACTGATCGCTTTTGTCATTTTAAGCTTCCATCTGCAGGGTGGGCTGGAACGTATTACCAAATATATGATGTCAGCCTTGATCGTGCTGATGTTGGTGCTGGCGGTGCACAGCTTTACACTTCCGGGAGCAGGAGAGGGATTGAGCTTCTATCTGATCCCTCATTTTTCCAAAATCACCGGTTCTGTAGTGGTGGGCGCCATGAATCAGGCATTTTTCACCTTGTCCGTGGGAATGGGCGGTATGGCGATCTTCGGAAGTTATATCGGCAAGGACCGTTCTCTCATGGGGGAGTCTATCCATATTATTATCCTGGATACACTGGTGGCAGTGATCGCCGGTATCATTATATTTCCGGCATGCTTTACTTATGATGTGGAAGTGACGGCGGGTCCCAGCCTTCTGTTCGATACTATGGCGACCGTATTTAACAACATGGCAGGCGGCAGATGGTGGGGAACCTTATTTTTCCTGTTCATGGTGTTTGCAGCCATGTCTACAGTGCTGGGTGTGTGTGAAAATATTCTGGCCATGGTCCGGGAACTGACCGGATGGTCGAGACCGGTAGGATGTATCGTCTGCGGTGTGGGAACGTTTCTGTTGGCATTGACAACGGCGTTGGGCTTCAGCGTGATCCATTTTCAGCCCTTTGCGGCGGGAACGACCTGGCTGGACTTCTGGGATTTCCTGGTGTCCAACAATATCATGCCCATAGGTTCGATCCTGCTGGCAGTATTTTGCTGTTATAAGGTCGGTTGGGGCTGGGACAAATTCCTGGAGGAAGCAAATGCCGGAAAAGGCTTAAAGGTGCAGCCGTGGATGAAGCCGGTGTTCAAATATTTTGTGCCGGCGGCAGTACTGTTCATCTATGTGTACGGAATGGTAAATTTTGCATGGAAATAAAGTAAATAAAAATAGGCGGGCGGCGGAGTGAAAAGCTCCGCCGTTTTTCGTTGCATTGAAATGAAAAAATGGGTAGTATAAAGAATAGAAGAGCAGAGAAATCAGGAGACATCTATGACAGAGCAGGAGATCCGGACGATATTGAACAGACAAAGAGAATATTTTGCCACGGGAGCCACACTTTCCCGGAAATTTCGGGCAGAACAGCTGGGAAAATTAAAGGCCTCCCTGCAGCACCATGAAGAGGAACTGAATGCTACACTGCAACAGGATCTGGGAAAAAGCCGGATGGAGAGCTATATGTGCGAGATCGGACTGACGCTCTCGGAGCTGACCTGGATGCAGAAACATCTGCGGGGGCTGATGCAGGAAAAGAGAGTGCCGACACCGCTGTCACAGTTCGCAGCGAGAAGCTTTCGCTCTCCGTCACCCTATGGCACCGTGCTGATCATGAGCCCCTGGAATTACCCGGTGTTACTGACGCTGGATCCGCTGATCGATGCCATAGCTGCCGGAAATACGGCGGTGGTGAAGCCCAGTGCATATGCTCCGGCGACGGCAGCTGTGCTGAAAAATATTCTGGAAGAATGTTTTCCGATAGAATACGTGGCTGTTATCACCGGCGGCAGAACGGAGAATCAGGCATTGTTACAGCAGCGGTTTGATATGATATTTTTCACCGGAGGCAAGACCGTGGGACGGGAGGTGCTTAGAAGCGCTGCGGAATATTTGACCCCGGTGACGCTGGAGCTGGGTGGGAAAAGCCCCTGCATCGTGGATGCTACGGCAAAGATCCCGCTGGCGGCCCGGCGGATCGTGTTCGGAAAATATCTGAATTGCGGGCAGACCTGCGTGGCACCGGATTATGTGTTGTGTGATGTCAGGATCCGCGACCGATTGGTGGAAGCTATCCGGGAGGAGATCGCGAGGCAGTTTGGAGAAGATCCCCTGCAAAATCCGGATTATGGAAAAATCATCAACGAAAAGCATTTTCACAGACTGCTGGGGCTGATGGATGCGGAAAAGACCGTCTGCGGCGGGCAGTATGACGAAAAGACTTTGCGGATTGCTCCCACAGTGATGACGGATGTGACCTGGGAAGATGCCGTGATGGGAGAAGAAATCTTCGGACCAATCCTGCCGGTGCTGACGTATAATGCACATGATGCAGAGAAAGGTGTTGCACAAAATGATTTTAGCGGGGAGGTTTCTGGAACCCACGCTGCTGCGGGAGATTTTGTGGATTGGGCGATCCGTTGTGTGGAGAAACATCCTCATCCGCTGGCATTGTATTTCTTCAGTGAAGATAAAAAAGCCCAGAGACGGATCCTGGATCACTGCCATTTTGGCGGCGGCTGCATCAACGACACCATCATCCACCTGGCCACCAGCGCCATGCCCTTCGGCGGCGTAGGTGAGAGCGGCATGGGCGGCTACCATGGACGCGCCGGATTCGAGACTTTCAGCCATTATAGAAGTATTGTGGATAAAAAGACATGGATGGATCTGCCGATACGGTACCAGAGGTATGATGAGATGAAAGAGAAGATGTTACGGAGATTTTTGAAGTAACGTCATCCTAAAATAGAAGTTATGTCCTGAAAAGTGTAAGATAACATTGGATTACGTCCTGAAAAGTGTAGCGTATAGTTCATATTACGTCCTGAAAAAATGTAATAGCAGGATATTAGCGTGAAATAATATAGAAATCGAGAAGGAAAGAAGGTAATCACATGAACTTTAACAAACAAAAATGCATTACGGCAGTGATTTTGCTGTTGGTCGCTATTCTATCCATAACCGTTATCGGAAAATACGCCTCTGCCCCGGAGAATCATCAGAAGACCATCACCTCTCTGGATGAGAAAAAACAGACGGTCATGGAACTGACGGCGGCATCCACGGTGACTTCTGCGCTGATCACCCTGCTTCCGGGCGACACGGCAACACCCATCGCGGAGAAAATGGCAGATGTCAGCGGATACCTGCTGGTGGTCCTCTGCGCTATCTATCTGGAAAAATATCTCGTGACGATTACCGGCTATGTGGCATTTACCTACCTGATTCCGATTGCCTGCGGATTATGGATCTTGAATCTGTTTTTTGCAAATGCTACCGTGCGAAAACTGGCAGCAAAGCTTGCGGTGTTCGGCTTGGCAATCTCCCTCGTGGTGCCTGCCAGTGTGAAGATCTCCGACCTCATCGGTGATACCTATCAGGCGCAGATCGAAGCAACCATTGAAGATGCCAAGAACACACAGAGCATACTGGAAAACAGTGGCGTGGTGGATGACACTAATGAGGTGGGAACAACCGGAACAGGTACAACAGGAGCTACTACAGGAAGCGCACAGGAGAAAAACAATAGTGAATCTGGCTCTGCTTCTAATATCTTCGACTGGGCAAAGGATGCTATCTCCAGTGCCAAGGATTCCGTGGCAAATGTCGTGGAAAATGTGACGGTTTCTACCGAAGAACTGGTACAGAAGGTGGAGAATTCCCTGAATCACTTTATCGAGGCGGTTGCCGTGATGATCATTACTTCCTGCGTGATCCCGATGTTGGTACTGTTGCTGTTCTTTTGGATGGTGAAGATCGTGCTGGATGTGGATCTGAGTGGCGTGAAGATCAAGGGGATGCTGCCGGAGCGGAAGGAGTAGAAACAGAAGGAGTGATAACTTAAGTATTATCTCTCCTTCTATTTATATCAAATTTAACCTAATTATGTCATTTTTTATAAAATGATATAATTAAAAATCTGAAAAGCGTAATTGCATGGTATACTAAAATTATCTTTAGTTTTAATGATGAAATATAATTTGTGCTAAATGTAGCAGAGGCACTACTATATAATTTATATCCAATGACAACGGAGGAAAATAGAATGATCGATACTAAAAAAGAACAAGAACGTGATGAACTGCATCGCGCAATATGGGCAATAGCAGACGAACTCCGTGGAGCAGTGGATGGTTGGGATTTTAAAAATTATGTCCTTGGAACGATGTTCTATCGTTACATTTCCGAAAATCTGTGTAACTACATAAACAGTGGTGAGATTGAGGCAGGCAATGCTGATTTTGACTTTGCCCAAATGCCGGATGAGGATGCAGAAGAAGCAAGAGAAGGACTGGTAGAGGAAAAGGGATTTTTCATTTTGCCGAGTGAACTGTTTTGTAATGTGCGTGCCAATGCTGCAAATGATGAAAACCTAAATGAAACACTGGAGCGAGTGTTCCGTCATATAGAAGAATCTGCAAAGGGAAGTGAAGCAGAGAGCGATTTTGCAGGATTATTTGATGATTATGATGTCAACAGCAATAAACTGGGTTCTAGCGTTGCAAAACGTAATGAAAAGCTTGTAAAATTGCTGAACGGCGTAGGTGAAATGAATCTTGGAGATGTCAAAGACCATTCCATTGATGCCTTTGGCGATGCGTATGAGTACCTTATGACCATGTATGCGTCAAATGCCGGAAAATCTGGTGGAGAATTCTTTACTCCGGCAGATGTGTCCGAACTGCTCACACGCCTTGGAACTGTAGGAAAAGCAGAAATCAATAAAGTATATGATCCGGCATGTGGTTCAGGCTCATTGCTTTTGAAGGCTGAGAAGATTCTTGGCAAGGATGCTATTCGTAATGGATTTTATGGACAGGAGATTAATATTACAACCTACAACCTGTGCCGTATCAATATGTTTCTGCATGATGTGGGATTTGATAAATTTGATATAGCTTGTGAAGATACATTGCTCAGTCCTCAGCACTGGGATGATGAGCCATTTGAGTTGATCGTATCTAATCCACCGTATTCTATCAAGTGGGCGGGAGACGAAAATCCACTGCTCATCAATGACCCTCGTTTTGCTCCGGCTGGAGTTCTGGCACCTAAAAGCAAAGCGGATATGGCGTTTATTATGCATAGTTTGTCATGGCTTGCGTCTAACGGAACTGCTGCCATCGTATGTTTTCCGGGAATCATGTACCGTGGTGGTGCAGAGCAGAAAATCCGTAAATATCTGGTAGATAACAACTATGTGGATTGCGTTATTCAGTTGCCGAGTAATTTGTTCTTTGGCACTTCGATTGCAACCTGTATCATGGTAATGAAAAAGAACAAGGCAGACAACAAGACCTTGTTTATTGATGCTACAAGCGAATGCGTGAAGGTGACCAACAATAATAAGCTGACACCAGAGAATATCAATCGGATCGTAGATGTGTTTGCTAAGCGTGAAGAAGTGGAGCATTTTGCACATCTGGCAAGCTATGAAGAAGTATCCGGCAATGATTATAATTTGTCTGTATCCACCTATGTCGAAGCCGAAGATACCAGAGAGAAAATTGACATCGTGAAGTTGAATGCGGAAATTAAGGAAATTGTTGCCCGTGAACAGATGCTCCGTGATGAGATTGATAAGATCATTGCAGAAATCGAGGTGTGATTTATGGGAGAATTTTTTCCGAATCAATACTGGGGAATGGATATATGGAAACATCAGGAATTGCCGATAATAGAATCACATGATTTTAATTTTTTTAGATGCCTTGAATTTAACGATGGTTTTTATGGAAAAACAGTAAGTGAACTTCATAGTGGGAATCTGAGATTAAGTCGAAAAGATAATAGGTATTCAAATCTCTTTCCTGGTCAAAAACTGTCATATTGGGCAGACAGTCTGCAAACGGCAAGGGCAGAAATCAAAAAGTGGGGATCAGGTAATAATATTTTGACATTTTGGGCATATGATGATGGGAGCAGTTTTATTCCTACAATTTATCCGGCTGAAAATATTCGGATAATTGATGGTGTTCATTTTGGCTTTGATAAGATTTTGAAAAAAGTTGGCAACCATGAAGAATTGACCCATAGCGAAAAAGAGTTTATTGATAAAATAGGACGTGAAAAGCCAGATTGTCTTGCATATTATTCAGAAGCCAAAGCGGGAGGCATTTGTTTTTTGTTTTTTGAACAGGGGTTTAAAAAACTTTCACTTCGTGAGGTAGCATTACGTTTGGGCGATTATAAAGGAAAGAACACAGCAAAGGTGACTTGTGCAGTTACAAGTGATTTTAGCCCTGTATTGGAAAGCTATGGTTATTATTTCTCTCCAATTGCAAAGACGAAATATGATGATAAGTACACGACAAGTGATGAATATATCCTGCGAAAGCAAGTTGAGGATTATTCACATGAACAAATAACGGAGATGATGCGATGAGCAGATTAGATGAATTAATTGAAAAACTTTGTCCTAATGGGGTTGAAGTGAAAAAATTGCGTGAAGTTTCATATATGCAAAGGGGAACATCATTGACAAAAGCCAAAGCTGTTGACGGAGATATACCGGTAATATCAGGTGGCAAAGAGCCAGCTTTTTATTGTAATTCTTCAAATCGGGATGGAGAAACTATAACTGTTGCAGGGAGTGGAGCGGGGGCAGGATATGTTCAGTATTGGAATATTCCTATTTTTGCAAATGATTGCTTCACTGTTAAGGGAAATGAATTTACAGAAACCAAATATTTGTATTATTTTATGACAAATATACAAGATAAAATTTCTGATACAAAAAAAGGAGGTGGAGTTCCTCATGTCCACATCTCCGATGTGGAGAACTTTAGCTTGCCTGTACCTCCTCTGGAGGTACAACGTGAAATAGTCCATATTTTGGACTCTTTCACGTTACTTACAGCCGAGCTTACAGCCGAGCTTACAGCTCGGAAGAAACAGTATAATTTTTATCGGGATAAAATGTTGGATTTTGGAAATAAAGCAGTAGTTTATAAAATGTCAGAATTGTGTGAATCAATTGCTGATGGTGATCATATGCCACCACCGAAATCAGATGAAGGAATTCCGTTTATAACGATTTCTAATGTTAATGAATATCACAACATTGATTTTGAAAATACAATGTATGTACCAGAATCATATTATAATTCTTTAGCTGAGAAACGAAAACCACATAAGGGCGATATTTTATATACGGTAGTTGGTTCTTATGGAATACCTGTATGCATTGAAGATGATAAAAAATTTGTTTTTCAAAGGCATATTGCTATATTGAGACCAAACAAGGATATTATAAAATCAAGATATATGTTTTATGCAATGCAGAGCATAGACTTCAAAATACAGGCGGATAAATCGGCAAAAGGAGCAGCACAAAAAACAATTGCTCTGTCGGCATTGGGTAAGATGAAGATGCCTGTTCCAAGTTTGGATGTACAAGAAAAGGTTATAAAGGTTCTTGATAACTTTGAGTCCATCTGCACTGACCTGAATATTGGCTTGCCAGCAGAAATTGAAGCACGCCAGAAGCAATATGAATATTATCGAGATTTGCTCTTGACATTTGCTGAAACAGGAAGCACGCTCTTGACAGACAGACAGACAGACAGACAGACAGACAGACAGACAGACAGACAGACAGACAGACAGACAGACAGACAGAGCTGAGCGCAATTAAGCTCATTCAGTATGTGTTTGGATATGTTACACTGCCGATGGGAAGTCTATTTGATTTCCGTAATGGATTGAGCAAAGGAAAGGATTTCTTTGGTTCAGGTATTCCTTTTATCAGATATACGGATGTTTATAATAACAGATTTCTCAAGGGAGAGGATATTACCGCACTGGTTGAATGTACTCTGGCAGAAATTGAAAAGTTGGGAGTTCACCGTGGAGATGTGTTTTTTACCAGAACATCAGAGACGGCAGAAGACGTGGGGTGGTCATCAGTAATGCTTGATGATATTGGTGATTGTGTATTTAATGGATTTACCATTAAGGCAACTCCAAAAACAAATTATTTGCTGCCGGAATATTGTGCATTTTGTTTTGCTACGGAAGATTTCAGAAAGTATGTTACAAGCCATTGTGCATTTACAACCAGAGCATCCTTAACGGGAAAAACGATTGCAGAGTATCAGCTTGCTATTCCGAGTATAGAAAAACAGCAGGAGATTGTAAATGTGTTGAATAAATTTCATGGCCTTTGCAATGACCTATCTGCAGGACTTCCGGCAGAAATCGAAGCACGTCAGAAGCAGTATGAATATTACAGGGATAAGCTGTTATCCTTTAATGAATTACCAAAGTAAGGAGGCGAGGATGTGCCGTACTTTAATATTGTAGCGGAGACATCGGAGAATACTGTTGTCACAAAATATGAGCCAGTCAAGAGGCGTTCTGATAGTTACCAGAGCGAAGCGGAATTAGAGCAGGAGTTTATCCGCCTGCTTTGCGAACAAGGATATGAATATCTGCCTATTCACACGGAAAAAGACTTGATTGCCAATCTCCGTAAGAAATTAGAGGAACTGAATAACTATCAGTTTTCAGACACAGAGTGGGAGGACTTTTTCAAAAATGCCGTTGCCAATCCCAATGAACATATCGTGGAAAAGACTCGGAAGATACAGGAAGATAATGTCCAAGTCCTGACTCGTGATGACGGTTCTTCCAAGAATATTACACTCATAGATAAAAAGAACATCCATAACAACAGGTTGCAGGTCATCAATCAGTATGCGATTAGCATGGACAATGGCGCAAAACATAATAATCGTTATGATGTTACAGTATTGGTTAATGGTCTGCCTCTTGTGCATATCGAATTGAAGCGCCGAGGTGTTTCCATACGTGAGGCATTTAACCAGATCAACCGCTACCAGAGGGAGTCTTTCTGGGCAGGATATGGTCTGTATGAGTATATTCAGATTTTTGTTATTTCAAATGGTACTCATACAAAGTATTATTCCAACAGCACTAGGCGGAATGCAGAGCGGGAACGCGAGAAGCGGGGAGCAAGCAAGACGAAAACCAGCAACAGTTTTGAGTTTACCTGTTTTTGGGCGGATGCGAATAACCGGGTTATTCCGGATCTGATTGACTTTACGAAGACCTTTTTGGCAAGACATACGCTTTTGAATATCCTTACGAAATATTGCATCTTTACGTCTGAGGATATGCTGATGGTTATGCGCCCTTATCAGATTACAGCTACGGAACGCATTCTCAACCGTATTGAAATTGCTAATAATTATAAAAAATATGGCAGTGTTGCGGGCGGTGGCTATATTTGGCACACTACGGGCTCTGGTAAGACATTGACCTCTTTTAAGACAGCAAGACTGGCATCAAAGCTTCCCTATATTGATAAGGTATTGTTTGTCGTTGACCGTAAGGATTTGGATTATCAGACGATGAAGGAATATGATCGATTTGAAAAGGGCGCAGCCAACAGCAATACCTCAACTACTATATTAAAACGGCAGTTGGAAGACCCAGATGCGCATATCATCATTACTACCATTCAGAAACTGGCCACTTTTATAAAAAAGAATCCCGGGCACGAAGTGTACATGAAGCACGTTGTTATTATTTTTGATGAGTGCCACCGCAGTCAGTTTGGAGATATGCACACTGCGATTGTGAAGAATTTCAAGAAATATCATCTGTTTGGATTTACAGGAACACCGATTTTCTCTGTTAATTCCGGCAGAGCAAAAAATCCGGAGTTCTTCACTACTGGTCAGACCTTTGGCGATCAATTACATAGTTATACGATTGTGGATGCAATCAATGATAAAAATGTCCTTCCGTTCCGTGTGGATTATATTAAAACCATGGATGTAGAGGAAGAAATTACAGATGAGATGGTTTGGGATATCAATCGAGAAAAGGTTATGATGGCACCCGAACGTATTCGCATTGTGACACAATACATACTGGAGCACTTTGACCAGAAGACTTATCGTGGAGATAAAACATACATGTATAATACACTCACCAATATTGCGGAAGTAGCTTCTGCTAAAAGGGATGAGGTAGAGGAAATCAAAGAAAAACAGCGTATCAGCGGGTTCAATTCTATTTTTGCGGTATCGAGTGTTCCGATGGCAAAATTGTATTATCAGGAATTCAAGAAGCAGATGGCAGCAGATCCCACAAAGAAATTACGTGTTGCAACTATTTTCAGCTATGGTGCAAATGAGGAGGAGTCGGACGGTATTCTTGGTGAGGAAAATTCAGAGGATACTTCAGCTCTTGATCAAACATCCAAGGACTTTTTGGAAGAAGCCATTGAGGATTATAACAAAATGTTCCATACGAATTATGATACTTCGAGTGACAGATTCCAGAATTACTATAAAGATGTATCGCTTCGTATGAAGAATAAGGAACTGGATATTTTGATTGTAGTAAACATGTTTCTTACAGGTTTCGATGCTACAACACTGAATACCTTGTGGGTGGACAAGAATTTGAAGATGCATGGTCTGATACAGGCTTTTTCTCGGACGAACCGTATTCTTAATTCTATTAAGACCTTTGGAAATATTGTGTGTTTCAGAAATCTGCAGAAGCGTGTGGATAGTGCAATTTCTCTGTTTGGGGACAAGAATGCCGGAGGCATCGTTTTACTGCAGAGTTTTAAGGACTACTATTATGGTTATGAGTCCGCAGATGGAAAGTCTATGCCGGGCTATGTGGACATGATAGAAGAATTAAGCAATAAGTTCCCTCTGTCAGAACCGCAAATTATTGGAGAACAGAATCAGAAGGACTTTATCGCTTTGTTTGGAGCAATTCTTCGCATGCGAAACCTTTTACTTTCTTTTGATGAATTTAAGGGGAATGAATTGATCTCAGAGCGTGATTTACAGGATTATCTAGGACGTTATCAGGATTTGCGTGATGAATGGAGAAATAAACGGCGAGAAAGGACGGATATTACAGATGATGTAGTATTTGAAATTGAACTGATTCGTCAGATAGAAATCAATATTGACTATATTCTTATGCTTGTAAAGAAGTATCATGATACTCATTGCGAAGACAAAGAAGTTCTAATAAGTATTAATAAAGCTATTGATGCCAGTCCGGAATTGCGTAGCAAGAAGCAGCTTATCGAAAACTTTATTGCTGGAATTAACGATGTGGATGATGTTATGAACGAGTGGCATGAGTATGTGGTAGAACAACGTGACCATGATTTGGATACTATTATTGCCGAAGAGAAGCTGAAACCGGAAGACACGCGAAAATTTATGGAGAATGCATTCCGGGATGGAGAGATTAAGACAGCCGGAACAGATATCGATAAATTAATGCCTCCAATCTCACGGTTTGGTGGTGGCGGAAGAGACAAGAAAAAGCAAAGTGTCATTGACAAATTTAAAGAGTTTTTTGATAAGTATTTTGGTATTGGAGGCTCTAAATCTTTTACGGATCAGGAAACAAAAACAGCTGTATATAATTTCGAGCCCAGGGGAACGAAACAAATGGTGGCTGAGTCTAATGCACCTTATGAAGACAATGACACTGAGTAATGAAGTGTAAAAGGGGAGATATTTGTGAAAGGGAAAAAGCGAAAGGCACAAAAGAAAAACATCCAAATAAATGAAATTACTAAAATAAGTATGCAGGAAGTAGATGAAGAAAAATGGGTATGCATGCAGGCTGAAGCCTATTATCGAGCTATGAAACGGATAGAGGATGAAAAAGATGAGAAACCAGTGGAGGATGTACCCAAAATAAATTGTTTATATCGAATACTCTACGTTTTAAATTTTTTGATTTTTCCCTTCAAAATTTTTGGAAAAGTAAAATTAAAAGAAGGTGCCTATAAATTGCCTGTTGTTTTTGCTATTTCGTTAATTATGTGGTGCGTAGGACTTATAGCTTGGATGACAGGGCTTATACTTATACCTTATTTAATGACAATAGGTAGATTACCATTTGATATTTCTTTAGGAGCATTGTCACTTATATTAGTCTTCGTAGGTAGTATGCTGATTATTGGTGCACGAGAATTTGAAAAAGAGGAAGACAACAACCAAATTTATGCTTTTTCAGCTACATTCCTGGCGTTAGTGAGCTTGTGTGTAAGTATAGTTTCATTATTGAGATAAGAAAGGAAGCCATATGACAAAAGAAATCCAATCCGAAGCCCATCTCACGACCTTTGAAGCCATCAGCATGATCGTCGGCAACAGCATCGGCACAGGCATTATCGCCGTTCCGTATCTTGCCACGAAGAACAGTATGCTGGATGTCGTGTGGATGGTATTGATCGCCTATTGTGTGAACGTGATCCTGCACCTGATCATTGCCGAGCTGTCTTACAATAACGGTGGTGTCCAACTGGTGAAAAGCTTTGAAGGAGAGCTGTTTCATGGGAAAATGAAGCAGATCTTCAGCTGGAGCGTATTTATTGTCTATGGACTGGCAATTATGATCGGTGTCAGCGGCAATATCAACGGCGGAGCACAGATTTTTGTGAACTGGTTCGGAATGCCTTTCGTGGCGGCGCAGGTTTTGTACTATGTGATCGCCGGAGTTGTGGTGTTTATCGGCATGAAAGCCGTAGGCATCGCGCAGAAGTACGCAGTCATTGTCCTCATGGGAATTGTGGCAGTGATGACGGTAGGCACATTTATGCATCCGCTGAATTCTTTGCAACGGGCACAGTTCCACTGGAATAATCTGCTGGCGCTGTACAGCATGGTGGTATTCGCCACTTCCGCCAATCAGGCAGTGATCCAGGTGGTGAAAGGTCTGGATGGCAACGCGAAACAGATCCGCCGCTCCATCTTCATCGGTTTTGGGCTTTCCTCAGTGTTTGTCCTGATCGTAACGGGCACGGTTCTCCTGGGAACCAAGGGAGCGCTGGAAAAAGAACTGGCATACATGCAGTTGGGAGAGAGCATCGGTACCTGGGCAATGATCCTGGCAGGCGTATTTTCCCTGTTTGCTTTACTTACCACGTTCTGGAGCAATACTCTTGCCCTCCGCGATGTGGTTCATGAGCAGATCGGCAGCGGCAACCGCATCAGCTGGCTGATCGCCACAGTTCCCTGTATTCTGTTTGCCGTGTTTGGCGTGAACAGCTTTATCGTTCTGACCCGGATCATGAGTGGCGTTGTGGTGCTGGTGAGCATCATGCTGGTGCTGACCTATGGAAAGTCCAGGAAAAAAGCCGGCAGCAGTCCTATCTGCGGCGTGATCGGCACGGTACCGTTTCAGGCGCTGATGGTACTGTCTACGCTGCTGTCTGCAATCGGTGCATTGATCCCGTTGAGCTGATTTCAAGAAAACCTCAAATACAATAGTGAAACAGATTAAGTGACAGAAAAGAGATTCCTATGTATGCCTCTAAAAACTTTCAAATTCGGGACGAAGAGACTTTTTCCCTTTGCATCCTGACGGACAGAGATTATAAAATATTGCAGTTGACAGACCTGCACCTTGGTTTCGGCATGTTTTCCGGGAAAAAGGACAAACTGGCGCTGGCAGCGGTGACGGATCTGATCCGCCGGACGGGACCGGATCTGATCGTCCTGACCGGGGATTCCGTGTTCCCGTTTTTCCCGAAAAGCGGGACGATGAATAATAGAAAACAGGCGCAAAAGCTGTTAGCGTTTCTGGATGGTTTTCAGATCCCCTATACGTTTGTCTTCGGTAATCATGATTGTGAGATGGGCTCCACCTGCAATAAGGAGCAGCTGGCGGAGATTTTTGCGACGGGGAAATACGCTGTTTTTACCAAAGGAAGATATGAGCACAGTCCTCAAAACCCCATTGCAGGCGTCGGGAATTTTGTACTGGATCTGACAGATGGAGAAGGCAGAGTTCTCCTGCCACTCATCCACCTGGACTCTAACATGTACGGTGACGGCTGGTTTTTCAGCGGCTTCGACTGCATTCATGAGGATCAGACGGACTGGTGCATGGAAAAACTGAACGAGAGAAAAGTGCCTGCCATGGCATTTTTCCACATGCCGCCCGCAGAATTTAAGGAAGCTTATGAGAAAATGAAATTGGGCGATCACAGCGTGATTTATGAACACGGCAGTATCGGAGAAAAGGACGAGTACTTCGGAATATCGAACCGACCACCTCATTTTTTTGAAAAAGCGGTGGATAACGGCTGGCTGAAATGGATTTTCTGTGGACACGATCATCTGAATACGTTGTCACTGACCTATAAAGGTATCCGCATGACTTACGGAATGTCCATTGATTATCTGGGATATTCCGGCATCGCGAAGCAATATATCCAGCGGGGAGCCACGCTGATCACGCGTAAGACAAACGGGAACATAGATATCACTATGGTACCGTTGACAACGGTTGTTTCGACACGAGTAAGGGGAGCCTGATGAAAGGCTCCCCTTAATGGTTCAAAGCGGAAATTAGTAATTGATACCGCTGATGCCGAGTACTCCGTTCTGGACATTGAAGGTGATGTTGGGGCCGTCACCGGTGCTGTAGAGGGTGAAGCCTGCCATACTGGGGCTTAATTCGGACAGATCAGCATTAGCCATAGAGTCTTTCAGCTCAGGGGTGAAGATTTTGTCTGCACCTAAGGCAATCAGATCTTCCCTGGTTTCGATCACACTGCCATCGCCCAGAGCAACATAGACCGGATAATTGACCAGATCAGCGAGTGCATCCAGGTCTTCAGCGGCTACGGCATCCTGGATCTTTTTAGCGAAAGCGGCAGCATCCTCTGTGGGAACTGCAAAGTTGTCTTCATAGGCTCCTTCCGCCGTAGAGGTGCTTTCGGTGGATGCGGTTTCAGTATTGGCTTCTGCATTGCTTTCTGTAACCTGGCTTTCGGAAGCTACGGTGCTTTCAGTAGAGGCAGCTGCTCCATTTCCCTGACTGCCACAGGCAGCAAAAGACAATACCATCACAGTAGTTAAAAGTGCACAGATCATTTTGTTTTTCATAAGTAAAACTCCTCTCTTAAATAAAACCATTTCTTACAGGTCTCTGATGATTAGACTATGCATCTGCTGCAAAAGTTTCAAAAAATATCAAAAAATATCAAAAACATCCACCCAAAAGAAAAACCTTCTGTTAAAATGTAAAAATAAGACAGATGAAAACAATAGAATAGGAAACTACCATGGAACCATATTACTATCAGAAAATGAACAAACCCCAGCAGGCCGCCTATCACGCCATGCAGCAGGGAGTTCTGGCGCTGGCAGATGAGATTCAGCTGCCTCGGATCCAGGCGGAGGAATTGTATGACGTATTTTTCCGACTGCGGCTGGATCATCCGGAGATCTTCTGGGTGGTGAGTTATCGGTATAGATATTATCAGGACTCCCCCAACATCATCTTCGTGCCGGAGTATCTGTTTGAGAAAAATAAGATCAGAGAACATCAGAAAGCCATGCAGTCCCGGGTGGAAAAGCTGGCAAGACCTGCCGCAAAGTTCACAGAGTGGGAAAAAGAGAAGTACATTCACGACTTTATCTGCGAAAATATCACCTACGATAAGTTGAAAAAGCCCTATTCCCATGAGATTATCGGACCGCTGGGACAGGGCGTGGGTGTCTGCGAGGGCATTGCCAAATCGGTGAAGGTGCTTTGTGATGCGCTGGGTGTGTGGTGTGTAATCGCTATCTGCGGCAACAATCCGGAGAAAGGGATCAAGTACCGTCACACCTGGAATATTGTGCGGATCGGCGGGCAGTATTACCATCTGGATGCTACATTTGACAATACATTGGGAAAACATCAGGGCAATGCGGAAGCACCCGGAGAGATCCGCTACGACTATTTCAATCTGGGAGATAAAGCAGTGTTCCGGGATCATGAACCGTTGATCGCCCCGGCACCCGGCTGTCCGGACAACGATCATTTTTATTACAAGGAGAAAAAACTTTCCTTTACGAAAACGGAAGAAGTATATAAAAGAGCACAGCAGATGGCGAAAAAAGGCCGGGCCATGACGTTCCAGTGGCGGGGAGGCTACCTGACCAGAGAAGTCTTGCAGGAACTGTTGGAACTGATCCGCAAGGCAGGCGAGGAGCGGCAGAAGACCGCCCGGATCAGTCTCAACTGGCCACAGGCGGTCATTCATTTCAGCTATGTGGAAAATGCAGGCATCCCGGAGCCGGAGGTCGTCATGGAAGACGCCAACGAAGGAGAACAGTTCGACACCGGGGAATAAAGGTATGGGATGATGTCAGGATCAAGAATTCTCCGACTGCAATGCGCACTCCCGGAATAACGCATTGACGGCCAGCTTATAGTCGCTGGCATCTGTGGCTTTGCGGATCTTTTTTACGTATTTGTCCGGAGATTCGAAGCTGTGGCTTAAGAAAGTCCAGAGATCCTTCATCTTATAGAGCGTATTGGTATCGCCGGACATGATCTCCTGATAACCGGTCAGGAGGGAAGTGTGGAATTCCTTCAGGACAGCCAGCCGCTCTTCACAAGACGGCAGCGCAACACTCTCCGTGGAGGCAGCCTTCAATTCCTGCAATAATCCCGGATTCTGCAAAATTCCCCGGCCGATCATGACCGTATCGATACTGGGAAGCTTCGTAAGAATCTGCGTTAGCGACTCCGGAGAGGTAATATCCCCGTTATAGCACAGCGGACATTGCAGGGCTTCCACCGCCTCTGCGAAAGCTTCCAGATGGGGTGTCCCCTTGTAACCTTCCTTTTGCAGTCTGGGGTGAATGATCAGTTCCTTCATGGGGAATTTTTGATATATTTTAAGCAGTGGAGCCCATTCATCCATGTAGTCCATGCCGATGCGGGTCTTGATGGAGATTTCCAGTGGACATTTTTCGAAGATCTCGTCCAGAAAATCCTCCAGTTCCCGGGGCGTGCCTAAGAAGCCGGCACCACGGTTTCTTGCCACCACCGTCCCGGAAGGACAGCCCAGATTCAGATTGACCTCGTGGTAGCCATATCCGGCCAGCTGCTCTGCCAGCGACAGAAATTCCTCCGCCTTATTGGTCAGGATCTGCGGTACGGTGTACATGCCCACATTATGTTCCGGAAGCACATCGTTGCGTTCTCTGCTGTTCATGTGCCGATTGGAGATAAAAGGGGTAAAATATTTGTCCATGCCGCCGTAACAGCGGTTCCAGTTAGTGCGGAAATTATAAGTGGTCAGTCCCTCCATGGGGGCAAGATAATATTTCATAAAAAATGTATGCCTTTCCGTAACCTGCAAGCGTTCCACTGCATTCCGGCGTATGCTTTCGCAGATTGTACTTTGTATCGGGTGTTTTGCCAAATCCCTTATTCAGAGATATTCTCAATAACGGGATTGCCCTTTACATGATTATAAACAGTTACTATTATAATAGAGATAGTAAAAATTGCAAAGAAAACCGCAAAGATCCAAAAAGAAAGCGGCTGGAAGAAGGAATAAAGATCATGACTGAAAAAACAGAAAATAATACCATAAACCTAACCACCAACGAACGCACCCAGCAGGAGATCACCATCTCCGGCAACCCCGGGAAACCGGTCGGGGAGGATGGGGAGAAGATGCTGCGCCGCATGAACGAAAGCCACTACGCAGTGACCGGCTGGGCGCTGGAACACTGGAAGATCCGGGAGAATGACCGGATTCTGGACATCGGCTGCGGTGGAGGAGCAACTCTGAAACGCATGAGTGAAGAGGTGCGTGACGGACATCTGACCGGAGTGGATTATTCCGCCACTTCACTGGAGCTTTCCGGGAAAACCAATGCAGAAGCACTGCAGCAGGGAAAAATGGATCTCGTGGAAGCCTCAGTGGAAAAACTGCCCTTTGCGGACAATGCTTTTGACAAGATCATTACGGTGGAAAGCTTTTATTTCTGGCCGGATCCCGCGGAGAATCTGAAAGAAGTCTACCGGGTATTGAAGGAGCAGGGAACCTTTTTACTGGTGGCCGACATTTACCAGAAGGAGGATCTGCCGGAACAGGTGCGGGAAAACATTCAAAGATTCCATCTGTTTAATCCCACACCGGAAGAATTCCGGGAACTGCTGGAAAATGCAGGATTTGAAGAGGTACGGATTCACTTAAAAGACGGCGAGGACTGGATCTGCGCGGAAGGGCACAAATAAGCAGTAGAACCCTTCGGAAAAACGCAAAAACCGGGTGGAAGTCCGAAACGGAACACGCTAGAATCAGAAACATAGAAAAATGTGAAAGTATCCATGAAAATATTCAAAGGAGAAAACAATAACCATGTATAATCAGAATTATAAAGTAGAACTTCCCCAGTTCCCGGACCGGGAGGTGTCCATAGCAGAATACGGCGCGAAGAGCGGCGATTTGCAGATCGAGACCGGCAGACACAATGCGGAGGCCATTAACCGCGCGATCTGCGAAGTGTCGGAGCAGGGGGGCGGTACGGTAAGAGTTCCCGCAGGCATCTGGGCGGTGGCTCCGCTCCGGCTGTTAAGCGGTGTCAATCTTCATCTGGACAGTCAGGCTATGTTAAAATTCATCAAGTCCAAAGAGGACTATCCGCTGCGGATCACCAGCTATGAAGGTCAGGACTGCATTCGCACCGTATCTCCCGTTACCGCGGAAAATGCAGAAAACATCGCCATTACCGGAGAAGGCATCATTGACGGCAGCGGTGATAAATGGCGTCCGATCAAGAAGTTTAAGATGACGGAAAAACAGTGGGATGCGTTGTTTACCATCAGCCCTTATGTGTTAGAGACGAAAGAAACAGCGATCTGGATGCCCACAGAGTCGATTTTAAAAGGAAATCACCACAACATTCAGGGAAACACCGAGGAAGCACTGGCCGCCGCGGCACCCTATTACGATTTTTACCGCCCGGTGATGATCAGTCTGCGCCATTGCAAAAATGTGCTTCTGCAAGGCGTAACGTTCATGAACTCTCCGGCATGGAATATCCACCCCTATTTCTGCGAGAACCTTACGGTGGAGCATATACAGGTCCGCAATCCTTATTATGCCCAGAACGGTGACGGCATTGATGTGGAGTCCTGCACTAATGTGCATATTCATCACAGTGTTTTTGAGACCGGAGATGATGCCATCTGCATGAAGTCCGGCAAAAATGCCATTGCCCGCAAGATTCAGGGGCCCTGCAGCAATGTTTACATCCATGACTGTCTGGTGAACGAAGGCCATGGCGGTTTCGTCATCGGCAGTGAGATGTCCCGCGGAGTAAAGGATATTCTGGTGGAGAACTGTACTTTCGTGGGAACCGATGTGGGTGTCCGCATGAAGAGTGCGCTGGGCCGCGGCGGCGTGGTAGAAAATATCACTCTCCGCAATATCCATATGAGCGAGATCAAGGGCGAGGCAGTGATCCTGACCATGTCCTATGTGCTCAATTCCCTGAACCGGGAAGAGACCATTGCCATGGAAAATGAGGACGACATCCCGTATTTCAGAAATCTGCAGATGGAGAATATTGAAGTCACCGGCTGCAGACAGTTCACAAAGATCGAGCCTTTACAGGGCAGGCCGGAGACAATTCAAAATGTAGTCATTAACGGACAGAATCTGGCATAAGTGCCAGGACTGGAACACAGATTTCCGGTGCCGGAGAAGAAAATTTTGAAACACAGTATCAGGAGGTAATGATTATGCCATGTACAACCATATTAGTAGGAAAAAAAGCATCTTATGACGGTTCCACCATGATCGCCCGGAATGACGATTCTCCTTCGGGGCAGTTCACACCGAAGAAATTCGTTGTGGTGCATCCGGAAGAACAGCCGAAAAAATACAAATCCGTGCTTTCCCATGTGGAGATCGATCTGCCGGAGGATCCCATGCGTTATACCGCAGTCCCCAATGCACTGGACGGAGAGGGTATCTGGGCAGCGCACGGTGTCAATGCGGCAGGTGTGGGCATGACGGCCACAGAGACCATCACTTCCAATGCCAGAGTTCTGGGAGCGGATCCACTGGTGGAATATGTTCCGGCGAAGGATGGTGTGGAAGAGATCTCCGGCGGCATCGGCGAGGAGGACATTGTGTCTCTGGTGCTTCCTTACATTCACAGTGCCAGAGAGGGTGTCACACGTCTGGGAAGCCTGTTGGAGAAATACGGTACCTACGAGATGAACGGTATTGCTTTTTCCGATAAAAACGAGATCTGGTGGCTGGAGACCATCGGCGGCCATCACTGGATCGCCCGGAGAGTGCCGGACGACGCTTATGTGGTGATGCCGAACCAGTTCGGAATCGATGCCTTTGATCTGGAAGATGCGCTGACGGAGCAAAAGGAGCATATGTGTTCCGCGGATCTGAAAGAATTTATTGAAAAGAACCACCTGGATCTGTCACAGGGCGGCAGTTTTTCCGCCAGAGATGCCTTTGGAAGCCATGACGATTCCGACCATGTATACAATACCGCAAGAGCCTGGTATATGCTGCGGACCCTGAATCCCCGTACAAAGGTCTGGGATGGCCCGAATGCAGAGTACACACCGTTTTCCGATGATCTGCCCTGGTGCATGGTGCCAGAGAAGAAAATCACGGTGGAAGATGTGAAATATGTGCTGTCTTCCCATTATCAGGGAACGCCCTATGATCCTTATGCGGCTTATGGAGATAAGTCCATGCGGGGAGCCTATCGTTCCATCGGCATCAACCGCAATGACGTCATGACCCTGATCCAGATGCGTCCGGAGGGAGAGCCGGTTCAGTGGCTGGCGCTGGCCTCTAATGCCTTTAATGTACTGGCACCTTTTTATACCGGCATCGATAGGACACCTGAGTACCTGTCAGCGACCACCGGAAAAGTCTCCACGGAGAACTTCTACTGGATGAGCCGTATGATCGCAGCCATGGCAGATGCTTCTTACAACAAATCCGTGTTCCACATTGAGCGCTATCAGGAAAATGTGGCGGCGAAGAGCCATGTGATCCTGAATCGCTACGATGCATTGCTGGCGCAGGAGAACGAAGAGGACAAATGTAAGAAATTGCAGGAAGAAGCCAACGAAAAGACGGCCCAAATGCTGCGGGAGGCAGCAGCCGACACGCTGGACAAGGTACTGTACGAACTTAGCGGACAGATGAAAAATGCCTATGCCAGATCGGATGCGTAAACAATCATCCAGGTGGAAACTTTATGATCTGAATGAAGAGAAAGGAAAACAGCAGATTCTCCAAAAGAGTCTGCTGTTTTTGTGTTTATGAAAATATCTCATTGACAAATCTGAAATGTTTACATATAATTACCAAAGATAATTACTAGTGGTAACTATAAAGACAATTAAAGAATAGAAAAAAGATATCAGAGAGGAAAAAGAATGACGGTTCAGACCATAAAACGAATGTTGGATGCCTGTTATCAGGCAAAACGGATCCGGGAGATGCTTCCGGCGCTGCCCTCAGGCGTGACACCTTCTTATATTCATTTCCTGGATGTGATCCAGATCATGGAGAGGCAGGGGGTTGCTGTGAAGATTTCAGATATCAGTGACTATCTGAATATCCCCCGTCCCGGCGTGACACGGACAGTAAAAGAAATGGAAGAAAAGGGGTATCTGCGGAAAGCCAATGCGGCGGAAGACGGCAGGATCACCTATATTTCTCTGACAGAAGAGGGACGAAAACTGTCGGAAAAATATAATGAGAATTATTTTGTCGGTCTGGCACCGTATCTGGAGAGCATTTCCGAAGCAGATGCGAAAGTGATGATACAGACCATAGAGACCTTTTATCAGGTGATGTGCGAGAGGAGAGAGAAGTTTGAAAAATAAAGAAAATGACATGATGGATTTTACACAAGGAAGCATTTTGAAAAAGTTGCTTCGCTTCATGGTTCCCATTTTGGGAGCCTTAATCTTACAGGCGGCTTACGGTGCGGTAGACCTGCTGGTAGTGGGACGTTTCGGCTCCACCTCCGGACTTTCCGGTGTATCCACCGGCAGTCAGGTGCTGAATCTGGTGACCTTTGTGGTGACTCAGCTGGCCATGGGTATCACCGTGCTGATTGCCCGGTATCTCGGGGAGAAGAGAGAGGATCAGATCGGCAGTATCATCGGCGGCGGAACCGTTGTATTTGCAGCGATCTCGCTGGTGCTGTTTGTAATTATGGTGGGCTTTGCCCGTCCTATTGCGGTTCTCATGCAGGCACCGGAAGAGGCGGTAGGGCTGACCGTTGCTTACATCCGGATCTGCGGTGCCGGAATCTTTTTTATTGTGGCATATAATGTATTGTCAGCCATTTTCCGTGGACTGGGTGACAGCAATTCCCCGTTGCTGTTTGTATTCGTGGCGTGCATTGTCAATGTCGTGGGTGATCTGGTGCTGGTGGCAGGACTGGGCATGGATGCCATGGGAGCAGCGCTGGCTACTGTTTTTGCACAGGCATTGAGCGTAGTGTTTGCAATTGTACGCCTTGTGAAAAAGGGACTGCCCTTTACCATTACTGGATACGATTTCCGTTGGAATCCCCAGTGCGGTAAATTCCTGCAGATTGGTCTGCCGTTAGCTTTGCAGGAGTGTCTGACGCAAGGCTCTTTCCTGGCACTGTGTGCCTTTGTCAACCGCCTGGGACTGGAAGCTTCCTCTGGCTACGGCGTGGCATGCAAAATCGTTAACTTTGCCATGCTGATCCCCGGTGCACTGATGCAGTCCACTTCTTCTTTCGTGTCACAGAATGTAGGTGCCGGAGAACAGAAGCGGGCGAAGAAGACCATGTTCACCGGTATCGGCATCGGACTTTTGGTGGGATGCTTTGCCTTTTCACTGGTGTTCTTCCGGGGGGATCTGCTGGCAGGTATCTTCTCCGCGGATGCGGCAGTGGTGCAGAGAGGGTATGAGTATCTGAAAGGTTTCGCACCGGAGACACTATTGACTGCTGTGCTGTTCAGCATGATGGGATATTTTAACGGTAATGGCAAGACCGTGTGGGTCATGCTTCAGGGACTGATCCAGACACTTCTCGTCCGACTTCCTTTCGCTTACTATATGAGTATCCAACCGGACGCAAGTCTCACCAATATCGGCCTCGCAGCCCCCATCTCTACTGCAGTGGGCATTGTTCTGAATGTGGCTTTTTTTCTCTATTTGGAACATGCTGCCAAGCGTAGTTAATTGAGAGTTACGCGGGCAATGAGCCGCGCATAGGCATAGTGAGGACAGCGATGGGCGCTTGCGCACAAATCGCTGTCTTATTCGATACGCGGGGCGTAATCATTAAATTTAGTCAATTAAGCCCCGATAGTTTACGATACGCGGGGCGTAATCATCAAATTTAGTCAATTAAGCCCCGGCAGTCTTACGATAGCGGGGCATAATCATCAAATTTAGTCAATTAAGCCCCGGCAGTTTACGATACGCGGGGCGTAATCATTAAATTTAGTCAATTAAGCCCCGATAGTTTACGATACGCGGGGCGTAATCATCAAATTTAGTCAATTAAGCCCCGGCAGTCTTACGATAGCGGGGCTTAATTATCAAATATTGTGCGTAACGCCCCATACCTTGGTTTAAGGATACAGAGAAGCTTGTTCCTATCACCTGTGTCCACGCTGAGGCGGAAGGTTTCCAGCAGAAAAGGACTGCTCCCCCGGGCGTAGATGCGGCGGAGACTGTGAGATTTTCTTAGAAAGTGGTTAAGCAGCAGGGGCAACGCGAACACGATGTTCGCGTTAGCCGGTAAGCGACATGGATGGCAGCGTAAAGGCGGCCCCGTCATGATGAGAAGCACTTGACCACTTTCCTTTAGAAAATCCACAGTTGTAGCTAGCATCCGAGTCCGGGGGGGCAGTCCTTTCTGCGTGGGGGCTATGGCAACCCTACGTTACGAGCCATGTCCCCAATTCATAAATGTTTCGCAAAGGGCACTCCACATTTGTTGGTAGTTCTCTGCAATGAGCCACGCTATTCATAAGATTGTCAGCAAAAACGCTGCAAATCCTATGATCAATTTTCTGTTTTCATTCGTCGTTTCGCCTCATACATTTTGGCATCGGCCTCCCGGACCATATCGTCCATGGAACGAGGCATAGTATGGGTCAGTACGGAATATCCCATGGCTACAGTAATGGGATGCTCGGAACCGTCAGGAAGCTTCAGAGTTCCCAGAGACGCTTCGAAATCTCTTTGCAGCTTGAGAAATTCTTTTTCGGAATCGGATACGGTCGACAGGAATACGAACTCATCTCCGCCGATCCGGTAACATTTTCCTAAGGAACCGAGATGTGCCGACAGAGTATCCGCTACCCGGCGGATCATTTCATCACCGCTTTGGTGACCGTAGGTGTCGTTCACATATTTGAGGCTATTCACATCGTACAGTGCCAGCAACACATGAAAATTATGGGATGCGTCCAGTCTTTTCAATTCTTCCATATAGGAAGTACGGTTCAGCAGGTCGGTCAGACCGTCGCGATAAGCCAGGCGGCTGAGCAGCTGCATGCGAACACCTTCCTGATAGTTGGTCATGAGGCGCAGGGTAACCTGGACTGCTTCCATGATCAGGAACATAAGCACACCGATCCGTGTGAAGAAGCTGGTCTCGGGAGCACTGCCGAACCATAGCAGCAGGATATCCAGTAGAACGCCAAAGCACAGACACAGAATTCCAAGGTTATGATATAGATTGTGCTTCAGATGCTGCCTTTGATTCTGATAAAACCCCTTGCCGATGGCATAGATAACAAGTGCGATCAGAATGCCAAAAGTAATATGGGTCAGACGAAGACTTTCATGGAAGTCCTTGAGACCGGTCAGATTCAGGCAGAAACGTATACTGAAATCCATGACACTGATCAGGCATACTGTCTGTACCATCACAGGGGAGTACTCTGTATACATTTTGCCAAGGTACAGAAACAGTGGAATGGTGATCAGCATCATAAAAAGTTCCGCAATTGTATGATAAATATGGCTGTTACGCAGGATCAGCTGCAGCATACGGTTATCTGCCAACATAAAGATACCGGTATTCAGAGCAAATAATCCCAGATAAAGCATCTCACTGCCGATGATGTGCTTCTTGTGTAATGGCAGATAAAACAGGATAAATGCCAGACCAAGATGGGCGATCAGGAAGCTGATGCCGAATCCGGGTGCCTTGTCGCGGATGCGGCTTATCAGGATATCTTCACTACGTCCCAGGTACATATGATTGATCTTGCCACTGCCGTCTCCGTAAGGATTATCGATCACCAGGGTGAGCGTGCGCCCGGAATCTTCCCGGTAGATGGGCAGAGAGACATAAGAGGCTCCCGGCGTCTTGCCGAAGAAAACTCCCTCCGGTCGTATGGCCTCATAGATCTGCCGGTCGTCTATCAGGATCGTGACATTGGAACTTTTATAAAAAAAGAAAAGTGCCATGTCGTGAGTCAGCGCAGGAAGCTTCTTGGTCACTGTGCAGGTGCCGCTGATATGGGAAAAATCAACGGGGCTTCCATCGGAGGTGGTCCAGCCTTCTGAAAAGTCAATATAATCCGATATTGCCGGCTCACGGTTCTGTTTGGGCAGACTGTAGTACAGTACCGTAAAAATCACAGAACACATGATCAGGAAAAACAGTCCACGTGTAATGGAATATGAAGTTTTGTGATTGTTCGTGTTAGTATTCATATGAATTATATTATAGTAATCAGGTACCATAAAAGTCAATGTCTGTGTTGGTCAGATCAATGACTAAAGATAAAAAAAAGTTGCAATGGGTGAAAAAGTATGCTATTGTGATTTTGTTGCCGCTTTAGCGCGGTAAAGATTTACTCTGGAGAGTCCTTCCACGGAAAGCAATTATCATATTTCCGTATAGAAGGCGCCGAAGGTGTACGGCAGTAAAGCTGCCAATCTCTCAGGCAAAAGGACAGAGCATCTATATGCTTATTCCCATTCTCTTCGGAAGAAATCAATCTACGATAGGACGTCACAAGAGGTGACGGAAGGAGAGGGAATATGTTAGACATGATTAGTAACTTTCTGACCACAGTGGATGATTTCGTCTGGGGCATCCCCCTGATCGTCCTCATTCTGGCGACCGGTCTTTTTCTTACAGCCAGACTTCATTTTTTGCAGATCACGAAGCTTCCCCATGCAATCAAACACTTAATTGCCAATGAAAAGTCGGGCGAAGACGGCGAAGTATCCAGCTTTGCGGCACTGTGTACGGCATTGTCCGCTACCATCGGAACCGGTAATATCGTTGGCGTGGCAACGGCTATTGTAGCAGGCGGCCCCGGAGCTTTGTTCTGGATGTGGATCGCTGCGCTGGTAGGTACGGCTACGAAGTATTCCGAGTGTCTGCTGGCGGTGAAGTATCGTGTGGTAGCAGAGGACGGACACATCATCGGTGGACCCTTCTACTATATCGAGAACGGTATGGGTAAGAGCTGGAAATGGCTGGCGAAGATCTTCGCTTTTATGGGTGTATGCGTAGGATTGTTCGGTATCGGAACCTTTACCCAGATCAACGGTATCACCAGTGCGGTACATAATTTCTTCGATGCAAATAATGCACATACCGTACAGCTCTTCGGCATGGACTATTCCTGGAGCGTGGTGATCTCCGGAATCCTTTTGACCATCTGCGTGGCACTGGTAGTTATCGGTGGATTAAAGCGTATCTCCACCGTGGCACAGGTCATCGTTCCTTTTATGGCAGTGACTTATGTGGTATCCTGCCTGTTAGTATTGATCTTTAATGTAACTGCCATTCCGACAGCTATCGTGACCATTGTACAGAGTGCGTTTGGTATGCGTGCCGTAGCCGGTGGAGCTTTGGGAGCGGTTATCATGGCAATGCAGAAGGGTATTGCGAGAGGTATTTTCTCCAACGAAGCAGGTATCGGTAGTGCACCGATCGCAGCGGCTGCAGCGCAGAACGACTCTCCTGCCAAACAGGGTCTGATCTCAATGCTGGGTACCATCATTGATACTCTGATCATTTGTACCATGACCGGTCTTACGATCGTAATTACCGATTCCTGGAACGTAGGTCTGGACGGCGTGGATGTTACCACCAGAGCTTTCCAGCAGGGGCTGCCTTTTAACAGCTCTATTGCATCCTTTATCCTGATGGTATGCCTGGTATTCTTTGCATTTACCACGATCCTCGGTTGGGATTACTACAGTGAGAGATGCCTGGAATACCTGATCGGTCAGAAGCCGAAGGCGATCAAAGTATACCGTTGGATCTACATTGCCTGCGTATTCATCGGACCCTACATGACTGTTAAGGCAGTATGGACCATCGCAGATATCTTCAACGGTCTGATGGCGATCCCGAATCTGATCGCACTGCTGGCATTAAACGGTGTTGTGGTGGCTGAGACCAAGAAATACCTTGACAATGCCAAGAAAAAGTTTTAAAAAAGTTCTGTAGCCCTATCACGCGGGAAAATCTATATTTTTCCCGGAAGTGTAGAAGTGAGGAACTATATGAAAGATCTTACAAAGGGCAGACCGTCAGTTTTGATACTGACGTTTGCCCTTCCTATTTTTTTGGCCAATTTATTGCAACTTACTTACAGTCTGGCAGATACCCGCATCGTAGGTACTTTTCTGGGAGATAATGCCCTGGCGGCAGTGGGGGCCACGACGACGCTGAGCAATCTGATCGTACAATTCCTGATGGGAATGTGCAATGGCTTTGCTATTATTTCGGCACAGTGCTTCGGAGCGAAGGATATGGACAGATTGCGCAGATCTTTGGGCAATTCTCTGGTGCTTGGCCTATTGGCAGCTGTGGTACTGACGATAGGAGGGCTTGTATTTTTGCAGCCGATCCTCAGATTTCTGAATGTGCCGGAAAATCTGCTGAACACAGCAACACAGTATGTGTCCGTGATCATAGCGGGACTTGTTGTTACTTTATTATATGATGTATTATCGGCGACCTTAAGAGCAATCGGAGATACCGTGACCCCGCTGATCGTGCTGGCAGTGTCGGTGGTGCTGAATATCGGAGGAGATCTGCTTCTGATCGTGGTGCTGCATATGGGAGTGCTGGGTGCCGCAGTTGCTACTGTGCTGTCGCAGCTGATCGCTGTGGTGGTGTGTGCGGTCTATCTGTGGAAAAAGTATGAAATTCTGCGGATACGTGTGGATGATATGAAGCTGCAGGATGCCGGAATGCTCCGCAATATGTTAAGCTCCGGTCTTTCCATGGGATTCATGAGCTCGCTGGTCAATATCGGTACATTGACATTGCAGACCTCCATCAATAAGCTGGGACAGAATATTATCATTGCCCATACGGCAGCCCGCAAGATCTCCGAGATCTTCATGATCATGTTCAGCGTCTTCGGTCAGACAATGGCGACCTATTGCGGACAAAATCTGGGAGCCGGCAAAATCGAACGGATCCGCAGAGGAATCCTGTTGGCAACCGGTTATACCTGCATCTGGTGTACGCTTAATATTGTGACTGCTTATACCATCGGTGACTGGCTGGTATGGCTGGTCACGGGCAGTGAAAACCCGGAAGTGGTCTACAATGCAACGTTATATCTCAAGGTAGATACTTTGTTCTATTATGTGACGGCGGTAATCTGTATTGTGAGAAACTCCATGCAGGGACTGGGAGAACGGATCGTACCGCTGATCTCCAGCTCGCTGGAAATGATAGGGAAAATTGTGATCGCGGCGACGCTGGTTCCCATGTTCGGATACCCGGGTGTCATCGCAGCGGAGCCTATTGTGTGGTTTATTATGATCATTCCGCTATTGATAAAGATACTGCGTATGCCGGTCTGGAAGCAGAAAACTTAACTGTTTCGTAAACAAAAGAGATATTTTTACTTAACGTTAAGGAAAAATGACCAAATTTAACAATAAAATACTTGTAATTTTGTCGAATTGTATTACTATATGGAAAATGTTACAATGAATTTACCGAGAAAATACTTAAACGTTTTCGAGACGGACCGAATGTGATAAAGTCTTTTACAGAAAGGCAGATGTGGTAAGTATGAAGAAGACAGAGAATAAGAAAACGAAAGTAAAAGGGAACAAAAAGCCATTTTTCACAATTTCGAAAAAGATACTGGCGTTAAGCCTTCTGCCGATGATCATTGTATGTGCACTGGTGGCTACGGTGGGGGCCAAAGCATTAGAGACCGGAATTGAGAAACAGATTGAGCAGTCTCTGCAGATCGTTGGTGTCAGTGTGGATGAAACCTACACGAATCTGTATGAAGGCGATTACACCAGAGATAAGGGAGGCAAGGTGCGCAAGGGCGGCACATCCATTTCCGGGGAGACACAGTTGATCGATGGATTGCAGGAGAAGACAGGCTTCCAGGTGTCTTTTTTGTATGGAAATATGCGTCTGATCACGACATTGACCAAGCCGGAAGGAGGACGTATTAACGGTACGGCGCTGGAAGACGATGTCTATGCACAGATTCAGACTGGGGAGGCTTTGTTCCTGACGGACTGCAACATTTCCGAAGTAGATTATTATGTATATTATCAGCCATTGATCAATTCTGATGGCTCTGTGATCGGTGCCATCGAAGTGGCGACGCCGATGCAGAATGTCAAGGATACAATCTCGATGCAGGTGAAGGATATTATTCTGATCGCTGTGGCATGTGTTCTTGTGGCGGCAACGCTGGTAAGCGTATTATCCCGTAGCATGGTGAAGACCATGAAGAAGACGAAGCATTTCCTAGGCAGGATCGTGAACGGAGAACTGGATGCAGAGCCGGATGAAAAGCAGTGCCGTAAAAAGGATGAACTTGGGGATGTATATCGTATTTCTGTAAAACTGCAAAAAACTCTCCGTTCGATCGTAACAGAGATCAAGGATTCCGCGGATGATCTGACAGCATCTTCCAACAAACTGATCAAGATGGCACAGGATACCCAGGAATCTGTGAATGATGTATACCATGCTGTCGGCGAGATATCAGACGGCGCAAGGAATCAGGCCAATGAGACAACGGATGCTAATGAAAATGTAGTGCGTATCGGCGAGCAGATCGAATATATATCTGAGGAAGTAAAATCTCTGACGGATTATGCCGGCAGGATGGCAGAAGCGGAGAAAGCTTCCGAAGAGATCATGAAGGAACTGAACGGCTCCAACGAGAGCACCAAGGAATCCGTCCTGCGGGTAGCGGAACAGATTACGGATATGAACGGAGCAATTCAGAATATCACCAAGGCAGTATCCATGATTCAGGATATTGCGGACGAGACAGATCTGCTGTCACTGAACGCCAGCATTGAAGCAGCCAGAGCCGGAGAAGCGGGAAGAGGCTTCGCAGTGGTAGCAGAGCAGATCAGTAAGCTGGCTGACCAGTCTAAGCGCTCCGCAACCGAGATCCAGCAGATCATCCAAAATATCATGGAGTCTTCCGGCAGAATGGTGGAGATCATGGGTGAAGTGGAAGCCAACATGAATCACCAGCAGAGCAAGTTAGAGGAGACCGGTGTGAAGACTGCGGCAGTAGCGGATGGTGTGGAGAATTCCCTGCAGCATATTGACGGTATCCGGGAGAAGATGGATGTCTTAGGACAGTCCGGAAGTGCGATCCGTGATGTAGTGGAAGGATTGTCGGCAATCTCCGAACAGAATGCAGCATCCGCAGACAGTACCATGCAGGCGGCTCATGGCATGAGTGATACCATGACAGAACTGATGAATTCTTCTGAGAACCTGTTGGCATTAGCGGATAAGCTGGAAAAGGTACTGGATGTTTTCAAGGTATAAAGAGGGTGCTGGAAGCTGTCCGGCAGGGAGATAACATATAAATGACAGAAAATGCAGTCCGTTTTTCATAGAAAACCGGACTGCATTTTCGTGTGCTTTATTGACGGGGATACCATCATGAATTACAATATAAGGGATGTGAGGAATTACGTTATGAATTTAAGGTCTTTCACCCACTTATAAGCAAGCTCATATGGGCTTAGACTTTTTGAACCTGGCATAATATCATACGGGAGAGAAGGAGAATGCAAATGAAAGAGTTGGAACGAAGTAACCGGGTGGCCATGATAGCACATGGTGTGATCAATGCATGTATGCTTTTCATTAGCGTGATCGGATTTGTTGAACACACAGTGTCGGTTCCGGTATTGGTAGTGCTGATGCTTCTTGGGATCATACCGGTTCTTGCAGAATTTATTTGTTGGAAGAGGGATCATGCAACCAAAGCTATAAAACATCTGTCACTGATCGGATTTGCGTTGCTTTATACGGTGCTGCTTTTTACGGCACAGTGCAACATGGTGTATGCATTTGTAATTCCCATGATGTTTGCAGTCATGCCTTATCATGATGTCAAGGCATTTGCACTTATTAATGTGGGGACGGTGGTAGAGAATATCCTGGTGGTGCTCCTGGGAGCCACACAAGGGGGATTTGGCTATCTGGGGCAGGACGCAGGATTTATACAGATTTCGGTAATGATTCTGCTGTGCATTACATCCATCTATGCTACCATATCCAACCAGAAGAACACCGATGAAAATATAGAGAGCATTACAGCTGCGCAGGACCGCGCGGAAGCAACCTTACGTGAGGTCATGGAAATGAGCAGCCGGATGGAGACTTCAGTAGCTGATATCACAGCGGAATTGAATAAACTGGAAACTGCTTTTGACAGTACCAAAACAGCCATGGAGGAGGTGTCTGCAGGTTCCGGGGAGTCTGCAGCGGCGATTCAGCAGCAGACGTCCCAGACGGAGGCTATTCAGGAAAAAGTAAATACTGTGGGTGAAGTGGCAGAGACGATCGGAAGCAATATGGAACATACGATAGAAATGCTGGATGCCGGAAAAGAAGAGATGACAGGTCTGAAGGAGCAGGCAGAGGATTCTGCAAGAAACAGTGAACTGGCGGCACAGAAGCTGGAAACGCTGGATCATTATATGCAGGAGATGCATTCCATCGTGGAAATCATCAGCAAAATAGCTAATCAGACCAGTCTTCTGGCGCTGAATGCCAGCATAGAAGCAGCCAGAGCCGGTGAAGCCGGCCGCGGTTTCTCCGTAGTGGCGACGGAGATTTCGGGAATGGCCACCCAGACAAAGGATGCTACCGGTAACATCGCGGAGTTGATCCAAAATGTATCCGGAGCGATTGGAGAAGTGGTGACGGTCATCCGTCAGATGATAGACGGTATCGGCAGCCAAAGGGAAGGAACGATGCGTGCGGCGGACAGTTTCACGGCAATTGAAGACAGCAGCTATACGATTGTGGATAATCTGGGTGAGATGCTTCAGACAGTAGAAGCTCTGAAAACAGCCAACCAGGAGATCGTGGATTCCATTCAGACAATCTCAGCGACTACGGAAGAAGTGTCTGCCCATGCCAGTGAGACACTGGAAGCGGAAGAGAGAAACAGAGAGATTCTGCAGAAAATTACTGAAAATATGAATTCTATGGTAAAAAAATAAGTAACGGTTCCTGTGACAGAACGGACAGGATAGAAACAGGAGTGACAGAATATGCATGACAACGGGGTGACTTTACAGAAAAAGGTGTTACAGAATCTGGATATACCGTATTCGTATGAACTGGCAAAGCGAATGGAACAATACCGGTCACATCCGACACTGGGGTATCGCCCGGCGGGTTCTAAGGCAGAATTTGAGACCGGAGAGATGCTGAAGACAGAAATGGAAAAAATCGGACTGTCTGAGGTTACAAAGGATGCCGTGACGGTAGACGGCTGGGAATTTCATAAGGCGGCGTTAAGCTATACGAATGCAGCCGGGGAGACCGTGTCAGCAGAGCTGGGAGCCTATCAGACAACCTTTGTCACCGATGGCCCGAAGGAATTTTCCATGATGTATCTGGGAAAAGGAACGGAGACGGACTATCAGGGAAAAGATGTCAGGGATAAACTGGTACTGGTGGAGATTAACCAGAGGGATGAGTGGTGGATCAATTATCCGGTATACCAGGCACATCTGAAGGGAGCAGCAGCCTTGATCGCAGTGCAGAGCGGCGGCTACGGCGAAATCGACGATGAAGCTCTGAATGCACAGGATATCGCCGGACCGGAGGATGCTCCCGCTTTTTCCATTTCCAGAAAAGATGCGGCCGGCCTGCTGGAGCTGCTGCGTGATCAGGAGGAAATAACGGTCACCTTTGATGCGGAATCCAGGGTGACCAGAAACTGCACGACTTATAATATTGTGGGAAGGATTCCCGGAAAACATCCTGACCGCATGGTGCTTTTGTCTGCCCACTATGACTCCTATTTTGACGGATTCCAGGATGACAATACAGCGGTCGCCCTGATGTTTGGTATTGCAAAGGCGTTGCTGGACAGTGGTTTTCAACCGAACAATACCATTGTGATCTGTGCCATGGCATCCGAGGAATGGGGCGTGGTGGATTCCAATTTCGACTGGTCTACGGGAGCTTATGAGCAGATATTCACCGCACATCCCGAATGGGTGGGCAAGGTGATCGCAGACCTGAACTTTGAACTCCCTGCGTTGGCGCATGGTACCAGAGCGAGGATCCGCAGCTGCTATGAATACGTCAGCTTTCTGGAGGAATATCTGGCGGATCTGCCGAATCTGACGATAGCCTATCCGGAAGAGACAGCAGTGACATCTCCGATCGAGACCTGGTCGGATGATTTTTCCATGGCGATCGCAGGTGTACCGTCCATGGTAAATGATTTCACCGGCGGAAGCTTTATGGAGACCCACTACCATTCTCAGTTTGATAACGATGAGTTTTATGATGAACAGGTATATCGTCTGCATCATGAGCTGTTTGCCCTGTTGATCCTGGCACTCGATGAAACGGCAGTGGTACCGTTGCAGTTTTCACCGGTGGTGCAGCGGATTCGCAAGGGCTTGGAACAGTGTCGGGAAATCTGCTACCGCGCCGATGTGGCGGGGCAGCTGGGAGAGAAAAAACGGGTTTTGCTTGAAAAAATTGAGGAACTGGAGACTTTAAGTGACCGGGCACTCAGAAGATGCCGGGAGGAATATGAAGCGGTAGAGGAATACAACCGTAACTACAAACAGTTGCTTAGAGATGGAAAATACGACGAGGCGGAGAAACTTTTCCGGCAGATCAGACCGCTGGAACAGAAGCTGCTCGCAAGGTTCCAACAGGAGCAGGACGCTTTTGTGCGGATTGACTGGTACGGAAATGTGTTGTATCCTCATGAGATATGCAGTGCAAATCTGAGACTTCTGGGCGGAGCGGTGAGAAATCTGAAGGAACAGAGACTTTCCTCCGCACTTCGTAAGCTTTATCAGGTAGACAACAATGCCTATGCCTTTAATTTTGATGAAGAAGTATATAGGCATTTTACGGATTATGTATTCCATCAGCCGAAGGATCGCCTGAAATGGGGTTACGGAAGGCTGCCGGAGCATGAAAATCTATATGGAACGGTCAAGCAGCTTCTCCAAAAAGAAAAACAACTGGAGATGTTGACAGGATCCGGTATGAAGGAAATGGACTACCGGGAAGAAATTACCAGCCTGGAGCATGCATGCAGCAAGCTTGTGGTCAGCCTGATGAATATCGTGCAACAAATGGAGAGATCTGTGACAGAGATATTCGAATTGTAATGATGGCGAGAGCAGAGCACGGAACGATCCACAGACAACAAAGCTGGGGACTGACATCATCATAATAAGGAGATAACAGTAAATACAATTATGGAAAGTGATAAGTTATATCATGTGCAGAAGGAAGACCTTCCGAAAGTGGAGAAAATGCTGAATCAGTGCTTTGCACACGATCCGTTGTACGAGACGCTGATTCCGGATCCGGAAGTCCGTAAAAATCTGATGCCGGAGCTGTTTAAATGTGACATGGATGAATTTTATGCGACCTGTGAGATCTTCGCAGACAGCGCGGATCTGAACAGTGTATTGGTGGTATCGGATGAAGCGGAGCCGTACAATGTATTTCAGTTCTATTTTACAGAGGCCATGGCTGCTTTACAGACGGATTCCTATCTGATCAAGGAGGATCCTTCGTTAAAGACATTTCGGAATTTTATGAAGGGTGAGGATTATCTGAATTCCAGCTGGACGGATCAGCTGCATCAGAACCAACGGCTGCACATCATTTATCTGGCAGTGGATCCCACCATGCAGCATCACGGAATTGCAGCGGAGCTTCTGGAGGAAGCCATCGACTATGCCCAGAAGCACAAGCTGATGATCTCCCTGGAGACTCATAATCCAAAAAACGTGGAATTTTATGAAAAATTTGGATTCAAGGTATATGGTGTGATGGAGAAGAATTTCCCGTTAAAGCAATACTGTCTGATCCGTGAAGTACAGTAATATTGCTGAAAATTTCAGAAAAATCCGGAAACGCAACTGCCGGTTGACAAAATTTCAAGGGCACTTGGTAGTTGTCAACCGGCTCTTTTGTTATGATTTTCCTATGTCGACGATCTATGTGTGCACAAGAAAGCATTAATAAAAGAAGGAGAGAATGAAAATGATCCTGTCAGAAAAAATAATAATGTTGCGTAAGAAATATGGGTGGTCCCAGGAGGAACTGGCAGAACGCCTGGACATTTCCAGACAGTCTGTATCCAAATGGGAGAGCGGAGCCTCAATCCCGGATCTGGAACGTATTGTCAGTATGAGCCAGTTGTTCGGAGTTACTACGGATTACCTATTAAAAGATGAAATGGAAGAGACGGAATTCACCGATGGAATGACACCGGAGATCACAGAGGGCAAAGTGATCACGGTGGAGGAAGCCAATACGTTTCTGGAAGCTACGAAAAAATATGCTGCCCGGATTGCTCCGGCGGTATCCTTATGTGTGCTCTCTCCTGTTGTATTGTTGTGGTTGTTGGGAATGGCAGGTGCCAAAAGAGGAGCGGTTACAGAAAATGTCGCAGGAGGAATCGGTCTCATCGTACTGTTACTGATGGTGGTAGTTGCGGTAGCGGTATTTCTTCTCACCGGAATCCCGTATAATAAATATGAATATCTGGAAAAAGAAAAGCTGACATTGCAATATGGGGTGTCCGGAATCGTGGAGAAAGCAAAAGAAACATTTGCGGGAACCTACCGGATCTGCATAACCCTGGGTGTTGTATTGTGTATTCTGGGAGTGGTACCGTTGCTGGCAGTATCTATTTTTTTCGGGAATAATGGTTATGCGGTAATCCTTGCTACGGATGCTTTGCTTATTGTAGTGGCGATCGCTGTATGGCTGTTCGTGTGGTCCGGTATTATCTGGGGCGGTTATCAGAAATTGCTTCAGGAGGGGGATTATACTGTGGAGAATAAGGCAGTTAACCGGAAGTATGAGCATGTGACAGCAATTTACTGGTGTGTCTGGACAGCGCTTTATCTGGCCATCAGCCTGCCGACAATGCGTTGGGACATTACCTGGGTCGTATGGCCTGTGGCCGGAGTATTGTATGGGGCACTTCTGGCGTTTTTGAAGATAAAGAATCGGAAAGCAGAGCGCGAATAAGCGGATTGCAAGGGGAAATACGGACGGCGTGAATAAGGAGCAGAATATATGACAGTGGTATGCCTCGTGATACTGGCAGGAATTTTCTGGGGAGATTTTTTCTTAAAAAATTATATAGAGTCGCATGTGGACGAGCGGGAAGAACGAGAGATCTGCAGGGGGAAATTTCTGATCCGCAAGCATCACAACAAAGGCATGATGCTCAATGCCGGACAGAAGAGAAGGCGTCTGGTGGCTGTTGTTTCACTGGCGTTTACACTGATATTGACCGTTGTCTTTATCGTGAGTCTGGGACATCGAGGCAACAATTTGCTGCGACTGGGACTATCGCTGTTGCTTGGTGGTGCCTTCAGCAATACCTATGACCGCCTTCGCAGAGGTTATGTGGTGGATTATGTGAGCTTCCCGGTGAAATGGCAGGCGTTCCGCAAGATCGTATTCAACTGCTCAGATTTCTGCATTATCATCGGTGCGTTGTTATCGGCGCTTGGAATGCTGTAAATTGAGAGTTAGTGAAATACATTGGCAAAATCCACGAACTCCCGGAGCATGC
>OBWJ01000299.1_pt1 | contig 41991 bp, 27 predicted proteins | sample 1495181 | NCBI WGS metagenome assembly OBWJ01 (sample SAMEA2580041, study PRJEB22360) | human gut metagenome
TGGGTGAAAACGTCTTAGGCCCCCCGCCGTGGCCTGCCCCGGCCGCCGGCAGCCCTCGCCGTTCCACTTGCCCACGGGTATGGTGACCACCCACGCGTGCAGTTCCATGCCCCGCTTGTGGCACTCGTCGATGGCGAAGCGCAGCGCGTCGTAGCCCGGGGAGCGGCCCGGGAAGCCCGAGAGGCAGCCGTCCCACGGTTCGTAGGGCGCGTCGTAGATGGTGGTGGCGCGTATGCGCGTCTGCATCAGCACGGTGTTGATGCCCGCCCGGTGGTAGAGGTCGAGCAGGCGGCACAGTTCGGCCTGCTGCCGCTCCATGGAGAAGCGCGACTGCGAGTAGGAGTGGGGCCAGTCGATGCCCCCTATGGTGGTGAGCCACACGGCCCTCACCTCGTGTTTGGGGGCCTGCGGAGCCACCGCTGACCACACGGCCTTGAAAGCTCCGCCGTCGCCGGAGCGGGCGGCCCGGAGTGCCGGGGATGGAAAAAGGAGGCCTGCACACCACAGGGTCAGGCAGAAGATATATCTCATGAGCATGACGAATTCTTGTTGTCTATCTTGAAAAAACGCCACAAAGATACTTATTTTTTTCCTTATATCAAATATAATATGTACATTTGCATATCAATTTGCCGGACGGCAAGTCCGGTAGGAGCAGGAGGTTCGATGAAGGTCGGGCCATAAGGCTGTTGTCTTTTTTCGCTTATGCTCAAGCCACTTTTCCTGACGGGCGGAGCGAATGCCGACTCTCTTTGCCGCCTTTACTTCTGATAGAAAGCTTTCTTTGACTCCTGAAAAAAAAGATTTGAACCAACTTAAAACGATTCCGAACAAATGATAACTTTGGGTTTGAGTCTGCTGGCACTCCTTGTCGGCTATCTGATTTACGGGAAATTCGTCGCACGGGTGTTTGGCCCCGACGACCGGCCCACTCCCGCCGTGGCCAAAGCCGACGGTGTGGACTTTGTGCCGTTGCCCACATGGAAGATCTTCATGATACAGTTTCTCAACATCGCCGGCACGGGGCCCATCTTTGGAGCCATCATGGGGGCGTGGTATGGGCCTGCGGCCTATCTGTGGATTGTGTTGGGATGCGTGTTTGCCGGTGCCGTGCATGACTATCTGAGCGGCATGTTGAGCGTGCGCCACGAGGGAGCCAACCTGCCCGAACTGGTGGGTGCCTACCTCGGCCGCAACACCCGTCGGCTCATGCTCGTCTTCTCCGTGCTGCTGCTCATGATGGTGGGCGTGGTGTTTGTCTACAGTCCGGCCATCATTCTCGAGACACTTGCCGGCACGAAGATGGAGTGGATTGTCGCCATCTTCATCTACTACATCGTGGCCACGATGCTCCCCATCGACAAGATCATCGGCAAGATATACCCCCTCTTCGCCTTCTCGCTGCTCTTCATGGCCGCCGCCCTGCTCGTGGGACTGCTCGTGAAACAGCCCGACCTGCCCGAACTGTGGACGGCCACGGCCGCGGCCAACAGCAATGTGCCTGCGGCTCTCTTGGGATCCGACAGTTTCATGGGTGCCAATCCGCTCTTTCCCTGCCTCTTCATCACCATCGCCTGTGGGGCCATCAGCGGTTTCCACGCCACGCAGAGTCCGCTCATGGCCCGTTGCATGAAGCACGAGAAGCTGGGCCGCCCCATCTTCTACGGGGCTATGATCACCGAAGGGCTCGTGGCACTCATCTGGGCCACGGTGTCGATGTATTTCTTCTACTACGGCGGTTGGCGCGAGGTGGTCGGCAGCGAGGGCGTGGAAGCCTTTCTGGCCCAGTATGCCGCCGGTGATGGCAAGACACTCGTGCAGTATTTCGATGCCCCCACGGTGGTGAAACTCGTGTGCGAAAACTGGCTCGGCGTGGCCGGTGGCATTCTCGCCTTGCTGGGTGTGGTGGCCGCTCCCATCACCAGTGGTGACACGGCTTTCCGCTCGGCGCGGCTCATCATTGCCGAAGCCATACACGTGGGGCAGCGCAGCATCAAAAACCGGTTGGCCATCTGCGTGCCCATGTTTGCCGCCGCGGTGGCCCTGCTCGTATGGCAAATGGAGAATCCCAACGGCTTCAACATCATCTGGCAATACTTCGGCTGGGCCAACCAGACGCTCAGCGTGTTCACCCTATGGACCATCACTGTCTATCTCACGCAGCGGCGTAAGCCTTTTGTCATCACCCTCGTGCCTGCCCTGTTCATGACCACGGTGTGCTCCACGTTCCTTTTCGTCAGTCCGCAGGCCTTCGGCCGTTTCCTGCCCGCCACTGTGGGCTATGGACTGGGGGCCGCTGCACTGGTGACGGCCTGTGTGTGGTTTCTGATGTGGTATAGGCGGTCGATTGCCGAACAATAAAAACAGAACTTTTGGAAAAGCAATATCCCTCGGCCCTGCTCGAAAAAGCGGTGGGCGAATTTGCCAAACTGCCCGGCATAGGGCGCAAGACGGCCTTGCGGCTCGTGCTCCACACGCTGCGGCGCAACGATGAGGAGGTGGAACGCTTTGCCGCGGCCATCACCACGCTCAAGCATGAAGTGAAATACTGCCGCGTGTGCCATAACATCAGCGACACCGACATCTGCCCCATCTGTGCCGACGAGCGGCGCGACCGGACGACGGTGTGCGTGGTGGAGAACGTGCAAGACGTGATGGCCATCGAGAACACCCAGCAGTTTCACGGGGTCTACCACGTGCTCGGAGGCATCATCTCGCCCATGGACGGCATAGGCCCCGGCGACATCGAGATAGACTCGCTCTGCCGGCGGGTGGAAGAGGGCGGTGTGGAGGAGGTGATACTCGCACTCAGTTCCACGATGGAGGGCGACACCACCAACTTCTACATCTCGCGCCGGCTACAGGCCACGGGCGTGAAGATCACGGCCATCGCCCGCGGCATCTCCGTGGGCAACGAACTGGAATATACCGACGAGGTGACGCTCGGGCGATCCATCGTCAACCGCGTGCCCTTCGGGACATAGGGCCGTGGAGCCGCGGACATCGTGTGCTTACCGGCCCGACAGAACAAAAAGACAATCAACAAGACAATGGAAAAGACTCAAAAGACATTGATGACAACATGGTGGGTGGGCATTCTGGCGGCCCTGCTGCTGAGTGCGGCTTTCGAGGCCGAGGTGCTCGTGCCGGGTGGGCTCGAAGGCCGTCACGGCCTTGAGTTCATGGTGCTTGCCGGCTTCGAACTGCTTACCATCGCAACCATTCCGCTCGCGTTGCGCCTGTTCAGGTTTGGGGCGGTGCGGGCCGCCCTCGAAGTCCGGCCCGCAGAGGCCTTGAAGAAGTGGGGGCTGCTGAGGCTGGTCCTGCTCGAAAGTCTGCTTGTGGCCAACACGCTGCTCTATTATCTCTTCGTGAAGGCGGCTTTCGGCTATCTGGCCATCATCCTGCTACTCTGTCTGTTGCTCGTGGTGCCCACCCGCAAGCGGTGTGAGGGGGAAGCCGGCCGGCAGGAATAGCCGCCGGTACGGGAAACGAAAACATGTCTCCGGAGAAACCAACGATTCATGATGAAGAAACTGACGGTTGTCATTGTCAACTATAATGTGAAAGACTATGCCGGGCAATGCCTTTGTTCGCTGCGGCGAGCCTTGGCAGGCATCGACGCGCAGGTGGTGGTGGTGGACAACCATTCGCGCGATGGCAGCGTGGAATATCTCTCGCGGGAGTTTCCTGAAGTGACGGTCATCGCCGGTCGGCACAACCTCGGTTTTGCCCGGGCCAACAATCTGGCCATTGCCGATACGGCGAGTGAGTATGTGCTGTTGCTCAACCCCGACACCATCGTGGGTGAGACGACGCTGCACGAGGCACTCGGCTTCATGGATGCGCACGCCGATGCCGGGTCACTCGGAGTGCGCATGTTGCAGGCCGACGGCAGCGATGCCCGCGAGTCTCGGCGCGGACTGCCACGGCCCGTCGTGGCTTTTTACAAGATGGTGGGGCTGTGCAGTCGTTTTCCGCACAGCCGGCGGTTTGCCCGTTACTACATGGGCCACCTGCCTTGGGACGCCCCGGCACGCATTGAGGTGGTGAGCGGTGCCTTCTGTCTGCTCCGTCGGGAGGCGATCGACCGTGTGGGGCTGCTCGACGAAGACTTCTTCATGTATGGGGAAGACATCGACCTTTCCTACCGTCTGCTGAAAGGCGGCTATCATAACTACTACCTGCCGGCCAAGATACTCCACTACAAGGGCGAGAGCACCCAGCATTCGAGCTTCCGCTATGTGCATGTGTTCTATGGCGCAATGCTCATTTTCTTCCGCAAGCACTACGGGGGCATGAGCCGTCTGCTGGCACTGCCCATCAAGACGGCCATCTATCTCAAGGCCTCGCTGGCACTGCTGCGCATGGTGGCATGGCACACCCGGCGCATGTTGGGCTTCACGGATGCCGACTCATCCGCAGGCTGTCACTATCATTTCATCGGTTCGGAAGCGATGACGGCGCGTTGCCGGAAACATGCTGCACGCCATGGTTTGCGTGCTTCCTTCACCGTCGGCGACCGGCTGTCGCTGCCCGAGGGCCATCTTGCCCTGTCGTTGTCCGGCGGCCGGGAAGCCGGCAAGGCGGCGCCGACCTGCGTGGTCTATGACACCGACGCCTACCGCTATGACGACCTCTTCCGCATCTTCTCAGCCGATGCCGGCCACCGCTTCGTGATGGGCACCTACAGTGCCGCCACGGGCAAGATTGTGTTGCCCGACGAGGTGATGTGCCTTGAGGACTGAAGGTTGCCGGATAGTGGCGAATAATATTAACAAAAACACCTCTGCAGAAATTCTCCAATGAGGGCGGAATATCGGCTTCAAGCCACCGGGAAAGTCTGCCTGTTTTCTCATTCGGGTTCTCCGAACTTGCAAAAGGGCTACAGTTGAAAGCTGAAATGGCCACAGTTGCAACGCAACTGTGGCCATTTTTCAAACCCGTTTGGGCCTTTTCAGACCGGTTTTCGGCCCCCGTCTCATGTCAATAAAGTTCAAATGACTGATTGTCAGCGTTTTGGAAACATCGCCAAAATCGCTCATTTGCACCCGGGTGGCTTGCTTGTTGCAAACATCGCAAGCAGAGAGCCCGAAAACGGACAAATAGTTTGACAATCTGTTCTACCCCCGAGAACTTTCTACCATCCATCAGCCGGACTTTAAGGACCATAGGGCGGAGGGCACGAAAAAAGCGGATGCACCTGTTGACACGATCGTTGTGTCGCAGGTGCATCCGCTCTTTGTATCGGTGTTCGGACAGGAGATCAGCCCTTGGCGATTTCCTTGATGCGGGCTATCAGTTTGCCGGCATACTTGCGGGCCTCGGCTTGCTGCTGCCTGATGGCCTCTTCCGTCTGGCGGTTGGCATAGCTCACGCCGTTGAGCCACATGGCCCCCTGATAGTCGAGGCGGCAGAGCATGGCGGTGGCGGAGAACATCTCTATCATGTGGTGGATGTCGCCCACGGAGCCTTCTTTTCCGGTATAGAACTCGGCCGGGGCACCGGTGGTGAACGAAACAAGAAATTTCTTGCCGCCAAGTACGGCTGTCGAACCGTGTGCAAAACCGTGGACAAACACTTCGTCGAGCCACTTCTTCATCAGTGCAGGCAACGAATACCAGTAGAAGGGGAACTGCCAGACGATGAGGTCGGCCTTGCGCAAGGCTTCCTGTTCGGCTTCCACATTGATGCGGTAGTCGGGATAGAGGGCATCGAGCTTGCGCACCTCGGCTTCGGGAAGCTGCCGGGCTGTCTCGTCGAGGATGGCCGCATTGGCCACGGAGTTGTTGAGGTCGTTATGACCGGAAATGATCAGGATGTTCATTTTGCTTTTTCTTTGATGGTGCTTGTTCGCTTTTGGCGGTTGGTCTGCCGCCTGCCGGGAGGCAAGACACTTGACACCTCATGTGGAAATCTTGTGCTCCGCAGGTCGCATTGGCCGTCCCGGTGCAGCGAATGTCATTTGATGTTGGGCTCTTCCAGTCCGTAGCCGCCTTTCTTGTCGATGAATTTCAGGTAGAGACCGAGCAGCAGTGCAGCCACACCCAGCGAGGCGAAGAGACACATCGGAGCCGTGTAGTTGTATTTCAGCGGGTCGGTGACACCGGGGTTGGAACTTTGCAACACGTTGCCAATGACCATCGGGAAGGCATAGAGGCCGATGTTCTGAATCCAGAATATCAAGGCGTAGGCACTGCCGAGGAGTTTGGGTTCTATCAGCTTGGGAACGGAAGGCCAGAGGGCGGCAGGCACGAGCGAGAAAGAGATGCCGAGCACCACGATGGCCGTGAGGGTGATGAACACATTCTGGGTGGCGGGCACGACGAAAGCGAATGTCAAATGGCACGCAATCATCAGGACGGCACCCAGAATGAGCATCGTGGCACCCTTGCCGCGATGGTCGAGGAAGCCGCCGAGAGCCGGGGTGACGGCTGCCGCACCGAGCGGGAACACGGAGAACACGTAGCCGGCTGACTCGGCCGAGAAGCCGAGGTTGCACTGCAACATGTTGATGGCGTACTTCTGGAAGGGGAAGATGGCACTGTAATAGAGCACGCAGAGCAGGGCCACAACCCAGAACATCTTGCTGGAAAGTATCTTCCCGATGTCGCTCACCTTGAAGGGTTCTTCCTTTTCTTCTACCACTCCCTGTGCGTCGAGCTTTCTGTCCATGAAGCCGTAGGCAATGAAACTGATGAGCCCGATGCAGAGAAGCAGCAGGCTCACGGCTGCCGGACGGCTCACACTGACGGGGGCTATCGATGCGATGAGTGGCGAACCGGCCATCACCACGGCCACACCCACACGGGCAATGGCCATCTCCACGCCCATGGCCAAAGCCATTTCGTGGCCTGTGAACCACTTCACGATGCCTCGGCTGACGGTGATACCGGCCATCTCGGCACCGCAACCGAACACCATGAAGCCGCAGGCGGCCAACTTGGCGGAGGCGGGCATGCCTTCAAACCACGGGGTGACATTCCACCAGGCCTGCGGCAGGGTGAGATGATTGGTGAAGAACGTGTCGAGCGCACTGCCTGCAAAGGCGTCGGTGACGGCGTAGTAGTTGATGGCTCCGCCAATGAACATCACTGTGCCGGAGAGCACTGCGGTGAAACGCACGCCCATCTTGTCGAGGATGATGCCGGCAAAGATGAGGAAGAAGACAAACACATTGAGGAATGTCTCCGAACCGGCATAGTGGCCGAAGGCCTCGGGTGTCCATCCGCGGCTGGTCTGCAAAAGACTTTGCAGGGGCGAGAGGATATCCATGAAGATGTAGGCAAAGAACATCGCCCCTGCCAACAATACGAGGGCAGTCCAGCGCATGGCTTTGCTGTCACTTAGTTTTGCTTGAATTTGTTGTGTCATTGTCTCACATTATTTTTACCTCTTTTCCCTTTGTCCTACCAAAGAGACAATGAGAAAAGAGCTTTTTATACTACTTTATTCCTTTATTTTTTTACCTCTTTCCCTCTTTACTTCTTCTTCAGCCACCGGTCGAGCCAGTTGAAGAACGTGCGCTGCCAGAGAATGCCGTTTTGCGGTTTGAGCACCCAGTGGTTCTCGTCGGGGAAGATGAGCAGCTCTGCCGGAATGCCACGCAGGCGGGCGGCGTTGAACGCTCCCATGCCTTGATTGGCATTGATGCGATAGTCTTTCTCTCCGTGGATGCAGAGGATGGGCGTGTCCCATTTGTCAACAAACTTGTGCGGACTGTTCTCATAGGTTCTCTTGGCGTTGGCCGTGAGGTCTTTGTTCCAGTAGGCATCCTCATATTCCCAGTTGGAGAACCATGCCTCCTCGGTGTCGGTGTACATCGATTCGAGGTTGAACGCACCGTCGTGGGAGATGAACGCCTTGAAACGCTTGTCGTGATGACCGGCCAGATAGTAGACCGAGAAGCCGCCGAACGAGGCACCCACGGCCCCGAGTCGGTCTTTGTCGACAAACGGCAGGTTGGCCACGGCATCATCTATGGCACTGAGATAGTCGTTCATGCACTGCCCGGTCCAGTCGCCGGAAATCTCTTCGTTCCACGCGGAGCCGTAGCCGGGAAGTCCGCGACGGTTGGGGGCCACGATCACATAGTCGTTGGCCGCCATGATTTGGAAATTCCAGCGGTAGCTCCAGAACTGGGAGACGGGGCTCTGCGGCCCGCCTTCACAGAACAACAGGGCGGGATATTTCTTTGTGGGGTCGAAGTGGGGCGGCAGGATGATCCACACCTGCTCCTCCTTGCCGTCGGTTGTCTTCACCCAACGCTCCTGCACTTTGGCCAAAGCGAGCTGGTCGAAGATATGCTTGTTCTCATCCGTGAGTTGCACCACTTTGGAGGCCTTGGCCTTCTTGGCCGGAGTGACGGCGAAAAGGTCGTCGGGATGACTGATGGAGTGGCGGGTGACGAGCAGCTGCTTGCCCTCGTTGCCCAGCAGTTGCACCGAGCCGTAGTCGTACCAGCCGTCGGTGAGCTGTTTCACCTGTCCGTCGAGATTGGTCTGATAGACCATCACGCAGGCATGCCAGATGCCCAGGAAGTAGAGCGTGCGGGAGTCGGCAGCCCAGCAGAAGTCTTCCACGTTGGAGTCGAAACTCTCGGCGACATATTTCTTTTCGCCCGTCCGGAGGTCGTAGACACACAGTCTGTTACGGTCGCTCTCATAGCCATTGTGCGCCATACTCTGCCAAGCGATGTACTTTCCGTCGGGCGAGAAGCGCGGATTCACATCGTAGCCCACGTTCATGTCGCCGCTCTGGTGGTTCACGGCCTGTGTCTTCATCGTCTTGGTGGCATCGATGGCCGGTTCCCGATAGTCGGCCGGCTTGCACAGGTTGCGCGTTTCGCGGGTGTCTATATTATAAAGGTAGATGTCGGCATCGGTGGAGATGGCATACTGCACGCCCTCTTTCTTGCGGCACGTGTAGGCCACGCACTTGGAGTCCTTGCTCCAGTCGAACTGCTCGATGCCGCCGAAAGGAGCCAGCGGGCTCTCATAGGGTTGCCCTTCGAGGATGTCCACGCCCTCGTCAACCTTACCGTCGTTGACCTCGGCGACAAACGGATGGGCGATGGTCTCCACGTAGTGATCCCAGTGCCGGTAGTTCATGTCGGTGACGAGGCGGCCCGTAGCCTTCGGCAGGTCGGTGGGATTGGCCTTGATGGTGCCGTGGTAGGGGAGGCTCTTGATGAGGAGCACGTGCCGTCCGTCGGGCGAAAACTTGAATCCCTCGATGTCGGTCTTGTCATTGGTGAGCTGCCGGCGGCCGGTGCCGTCGGCATTCATGGCCCACAGCTGTCCGTCGCGCAGGAAGGCGATGCGCCGTCCGCCCTCTATCCAAGCGGCGTCGGTCTCGTTCTTGGCGTCGGTGGTGAGCTGCCTGATGTTCTTTCCGTCGGCATCCATGACATAGAGTATCTGGTGCCCCTTGTTCTCCTTCACGCTGTAATAGCCCACCTGGTAGGCTATCCGCCGGCCGTCGGGCGAAGCCTGCGCCCCCCCGATGCGCCCCATGGCCCAGAGAGCCTCGGGAGTCATGCGGTCGCTTTGGAGCGTGATGTTGTTCTTTTGGATATTCACTTGTGCTTCGGTCTGCGAAAGGCTGCCGCCCAGCGTGAGGGCGGCAGCCATGATGGCGATAGTCTTGTTCATTGTATTGGTGTGTTTATTTCTTCTTGGTCTGTTCCATCTGCCGGCGTTGCATTTCCTGCATGGCCTGCAGGCGGGCGGCCAGTCCGCTCTGCTTCTTGGGGTTGTTCTTGTTTTCGCGGTAGCGCGCTTCGAGTATTTCGAGCAGTTTCTTGTCGTTGGTGGTCTTGCGCAAAGTCCACATGATGGCTGCTGAGAAGAACAGCGACACGAAGTAGTAGAAGTTGAGTCCGGAGGAATAGTCGTTGAACATGAAGAAGAACATGAGCGGCATGAGATACATCATCCACTGCATCATCTTCATCTGCTCGGCCTGCTGGCCCACCATCTGGTCGCGCTGCTGGCGCATGGTCATCCACGAATAGAGCACTTGGGCCACACAGAAGAGGATGCATGTGAGTGAGAGGTGGTCGCCGATGAGCCACAGGTTGTGGTTCCACTCAAAGAGCGGGTCGAACGTGCTCAGGTCTTTCATCCACAGGAAACTCTGTCCGCGCAGCTGTATGGCGTTGGGCACGAAGTTGAACATGGCTATCCAGATGGGCATCTGTATGAGCATGGGCAGGCAGCCCGAGAGCGGGCTCACGCCATACTTGCTGTATTCGGCCATCATGGCCTGCTGCTTCTGCATCTGGTCTTCGGGCTTGTCATATTGCTTGGTGGCCTCTTCGAGTTTCGGTTTGAGCACGCGCATTTTGGCCGAGCTCATGTAGCTCTTCTTCACCATGGGGTAGGTGAGCACCTTGAGCAGCAGCGTGATGAGGATGAGCACGATGCCCATGGGGAAGTAGTTGCGCAGGAAGTCGAACACGTAGATGGTGAAGAAGCGGTTGATCCAGCGGAAGAGCGGCCATCCGAGATAGACAAGACGCTCCATCTCCAGCGACTTGCCGAACCGGCTCTCATGTTCCACCTTTTGGAGCAGGCGGAAGTCGTTGGGGCCGAAATAGAACTCAAACTCCGATGGCTGCCTGCCGTTGGGGTCGAAGGCCGTCTTGAGCCGTGCCTGATACTGCTTCAGGTAGCCCGAGCCCTTCTCCTGCGGTATGCTCGTGAGCAGCGCGTTTTTCTGAAAATCGTCCTTGACGATCATCACAGCCGAGAAGAATTGGTTCTTGAACGCCACCCAGTCGATGGACTCCTTGCAGGGTTCGTCCACCTTTTCGCTCGTTTCGCTCAGGTAGTCAGTGCCCCCGGCGGTTTCGTGATAGGTGAGTGTGGCATAGCGGTTCTCGAAAGTGAAACCGCGCTCCTGCTGCTTCACCCTGTCCTGCCAGTCGATGTCGAGCGTCTTCATGTCGGGGGCGAAGAGGCCGCCCATGCCCTCCACGCTCAGTTGCATGTGGAGCAGATAATCCCGGCCGAGCGTGTATTTCAGCGACAGACTGCGCCCTGCACCGGCCGAAGCCGTGAAGGTGACAGTGGAGTCGGTCTGTGCCGACGGCGTGAAGTAGAGGTCGGCCGTGTTGATGTTGGCCTCTTTGGCAGCGAGCATGAACTTCAAACTCTGGTCTTTGCCCTCGAAGAGCGTCACGTCTTTGCGGTCTTTGGAGCCGTCTTTCACGTTGATGTCGTGGCCCACATAGTTCTTTACAACCGCCCGCTCCACGGTGGCTCCCTTGGAGTTGAGCGTGAGCTCCACCTTATTGTTTTTCAGCACCACCCGCTGCTCCTCTCCCTGCATGGCCGCATGGAAGAGTGCTGTGGTGTCGGCAGCCGCCTGTTGCTGTTCGGTTTGCTTGCGGGCGGCGGCATTGGCCTTCTGTGCCTTTTCGAGTTCTCTCTTTTTTGCCTGCGCTATGGAATCCTGCACGAATGCCGCACGCTGCTCCTCGGCCGATGGCTGGCTGTACCAGCTGTATCCGAAGAGGAGCGCGGCTATCAGCACCATGCCGATGATTGTATTCTTATCCATTGATATGCTATGTGTTTACTTTTTATCCTTGTTCTCTATCGCCGTCTTCACGAAATCCACGAAGAGCGGGTGTGGCTTGAGCACCGTAGACTGATATTCGGGATGATACTGCGTGCCGATGTACCACTTGAGGCCGGGTATCTCGACGATTTCCACGAGGTCGCTTTCGGGATTGCGCCCCACGCACATCATACCGTGTTTCTCATACTCGGTCTGGTAGTCGTTGTTGAATTCGTAGCGGTGGCGGTGGCGCTCCTGTATGTGCTCCTGCTTGTAGATGTCGAACACGCGCGAGCCCTGCCGCAGTACGCACTCGTAGGCCCCCAGACGCATGGTGCCGCCCATGTTGGAGATGTTTTTCTGCTCCTCCATGATGTCGATCACGTTGTGGGGTGTCTTCTCGTCCATCTCGCGCGAATTGGCATCGGCATAGCCCAGCACGTTGCGGGCAAACTCGATCACCATCATCTGCATACCCAGACAGATGCCGAAGGTGGGAATATCATGGGTGCGGGTGTAGTGGGCGGCCACGATCTTGCCCTCGATGCCGCGCTGTCCGAATCCCGGGCAGATGACGATGCCGTCCTGTCCCTTGAGTTTTTCGGCCACGTTGGCCTCGGTGATGGTCTCGGAGTTGATGAAGTTGATGTTCACCTTATAGTCATTATAGGTGCCGGCATGGGAGAGGCTCTCGCGGATGCTCTTGTAGGCATCCTGCAAGTCGTATTTTCCCACGAGTCCGATGCTGACGGTCTTGGTGGCCTTGTTGCGCCGCTCGATGAATGCGCGCCACGGGCCGAGGGTGGGTGTCTCGCCCGGCGTGATGCCCATCTTGCGCAGGATGGCCGTGTCGAGGCCTTGGGCCTGCATACCGATGGGCACTTCATAGATGCTGGGCAGGTCTTCACTCTGTATCACGCAGTCGAAGTCGACATTGCAGAAGGCGGCCACCTTCTTGCGGATGTTCTCGTCGAGATGCTTCTCCGTGCGCAGCACGAGCACGTCGGGCTGTATGCCCACACTCTGCAACTCCTTCACGCTGTGCTGCGTAGGCTTCGTTTTCAGTTCGCCGGCGGCCTTCAGATAGGGCACGTAGGTGAGGTGTACGCTCAGCGCGTCGCGCCCCAGCTCCCACTTGAGCTGCCGGATAGCCTCCATGAAGGGCGCACTCTCGATGTCGCCGATGGTTCCGCCTATCTCGGTGATGACGAAGTCGTAGTGGTATTTCTTGCCGAGGAGCTTCACGTTGCGCTTGATTTCATCGGTGATGTGCGGCACCACCTGTATGGTCTTTCCCAGATAGTCGCCCCGCCGCTCCTTGTCTATCACGGCCTTGTAGATGCGGCCCGTGGTGAGCGAGTTGGCTTTGGTGGTCTGTATGCCCGTAAACCGCTCGTAGTGTCCGAGGTCGAGGTCGGTTTCCATGCCGTCCACGGTGACGTAGCACTCGCCGTGCTCGTAGGGGTTGAGCGTGCCCGGGTCGATGTTGATATACGGGTCGAACTTCTGGATGGTGATGTTGTAGCCCCTGGCTTGCAGGAGTTTGCCTATCGACGATGAGATGATGCCCTTGCCAAGCGAGGAGACCACTCCGCCGGTGACGAAAATATACTTTGTTTCAGCCACGATGTATGAAAGTTTTTTAAGAAAATATGTTCTGTTATAACAAGTTGCAAAGGTAGTGGTTTTTTCGCGTACAGCGAAATAAAAGGCTAAGTTTTTTGCTGCTTCACTTTTTTATTTCTACCTTTGCCGGCGAAAAAGATACACATTGTAGAATATCTTTCACTGACATCGACATGACGAACATTAACAGATATATTCTCGGCCTGACAGCCGTCCTCACGTGGTTTGCGGCCATGCCGGCGGCAGGGCAGGGCAGGGGGGCTCAGAACGGTCATTCCGCGGGGCGGCCTGTGGCCGGAATCTATGCGAATTATCTTGACTCTCTTTCGTTGCTTCACCGGCGCGTCGATTCGCTCCGGGTCAAGAGTAGCACCACGGCGGGGGGCGGCCTGCGGGCTGCGACCTCGGTGCTTTTCACGCCGCTCACGTTCTATCACCGGCCTGCGGCCAGCTTGTTCAGCCTCGACAGTACATCAACCGGGCAATCGACTGCAAACCAACTGATAGACGGTGCACTGATGAATATCTACTTGAAACGCCCCGACCTTGTGAAAACGGGGGAGAGCGACCTCGATATCGTGAACATCATACCGGCTGACAAGGCCGAGCGGCCCGTGCGCGTGGAGCCTAAAATCGTGGACGACATCGTGGTGCAGCCCATGCAGACGGATGTGGTGCCGGTGGATGTGTTGGTGAAAAAACCTAACTTTTGGACGATTCTCGGTGACTACAACCTGCAGTTCATGCAAAACTATGTGTCGGGCAACTGGTATAAGGGCGGCGAGAGCAACTACTCGATGCTGGGCTACGTGGTGATGCAGGCCAACTACAACAACAAGCAGAAGGTGAAGTGGGACAACAAACTGGAGGTGAAACTGGGTTTGCAGACATCGCGCGGCGACTCCATCCACTCCTACCGCATGACTGAAGACCTCCTCCGCTATACCACCAAACTGGGCTTGCAGGCCACCCGACGGTGGTACTACACCGTGCAGGTGATCGCGCAGACGCAGTCGCTGCGCACCTACAAGACCAACGACCAGCGCATCTATGCTTCGTTTATGGCTCCTTTTTCTTTGAACCTGTCTGTCGGTATGGACTACAACGTAGACCTGTTCCGCAAGCGGCTCACGGGAAGTGTGCATCTCGCCCCGATGGCCATGAACTGGAAATATGTGCGCCGTCCGGAACTGGCCACCCGCTACGGCATCGATGACGGCAAGAGACAGCTGACCGACTACGGTTCGGAGTTAACCGTGGATCTGTCGTGGAAGTTCTGCGACAACATCAACTGGAAGACGCGCTTCTACGGCTACACCACCTATAAGCGTGCCGAACTGGAGTGGGAGAATACGTTTGTCTTCCGCTTCAACCGCTACATCGCGGCCAACATCTTCCTCTATCCCCGCTTCGACGATGGGGCCAAGTACGATGATCGCCACGGCTACTTTCAGCTCAAGGAGTATTTGAGCCTCGGTTTCTCCTATTCGTTTTGAGGAGGGGGAGCCTCCCCCGACCCCTCCGAAGGAGGGGAGGGCCTCGCGGAGGAAAGCCTGCCCAAGCCTTTGGTGGGGCGGAACTTTCCGCCAAAGGGTGGGGTGGTTGATATTTGGGGGGACGGAACTTTCTACTGAAGGACGATTGGGTTGATAGTTGGCGAGACGGAACTTTCTACTGAAGGACGATTGGGTTGATAGTTGGCGAGACGGAATTTTCTACTGAAGGACGATTGGGTTGATAGTTGGCAAGATGGAATTTTCTAATAAAGGACGGGCCGGCTGATAGTTGGTGGGGGGCATTCTGAAAAGATGGTTGTCAAACTATTTGTTCGTTTTCGGCCTCTGTGCTTGCGATATTTTCAAAGGAAAGGCCACTCGCCGTAAATGGGCGATTTTGACGGTGTTTTTAAAACGCTGATTATCAACCGTTTGATTTTTGTTGACATATATCCGGACTTGAAAACGGGCTTGAAAGGGCCCAACCGGGATTACGAAATGGGCACAGTTGCAATGCAACTGTGCCCATTTTTGCTTCCAAGTGTGGCTCTTTCGCAAACTCAATGACCCCGGACGAGAAGACAAGCGAACCTTTTCTGTTGTCTGAAGCCGACTTCCCGTTCCGGTTGGAGAGTTTTGGCGGATGTGTTTTTGTTGGGATTATTCACCACTATCAGGTATCTTCTTCACGCGGCGTTCGTGGCGGCCGCCCTCGAAGGAAGCTTTGAAAAACTCGTCCATAATGGCCTCGGCTGTCTTGTTGTCGATGAAGCGGCCGGGGAGCACGAGCACGTTGGCATCGTTGTGTTGGCGGATGAGTTCGGCTATATCCTTGTTCCAAGCCAGTCCGGCACGCACACCCTGATGCTTGTTGAGCGTGATGGCCATGCCCTCACCGCTGCCACAGATGGCAATACCGGGATAGACTTCCCCGCTCTCGATGGCTTTGGCCAGCGGATGGGCGAAGTCGGGATAGTCTACACTCTCGTCACTGTAGGTGCCGAAATCCTTGATGGGGTAGCCCTTCTTCTCTAAATAGTCTAACACAAATCGCTTCAAGGGGAAACCGGCGTGGTCGCAGGCCAGTCCAACTGTCTTTACTTCCATAGTCGTGTAAATTTAAAATTCAAATAGTTAAATATTCAAATGTTTCTAACATTCAAAGATTCAGGCATTCAAAGATTCAAAAATATCGGGCAGTAGGGGCAGTGCTTGATGCCTGCCCCTACGTTTCGGAGAAACGTTCTCCCACATCTGCGGCCGAACGAACGCGTTTTGCAGAAACATTCCCGAGTCTGCGGGTGCGACCGGCCGATGGCGTGTGATACGATTTTTCAAATCGTGCGGGCAGGCATCAAGCACTGCTCCTACACGTTGGGGAAAGGCCTTTGAATCTTTGAATGCTTGAATTTTTGCATCTTACTCTACAGCATGGCTTTCACCTGCTTGTAGACATTCTCGCCCGTGTAGCCGAGTTTCTCGTCAAGCACCTTGTAGGGAGCGGAGAATCCGAAGCTCTCCAAGCCCCACACCTTGCCGTTGGCTCCCACGAGACCTTCAAGGGTGACGGGCAGACCGGCTGTCAGACCGAATATTTTGCTGCCTGCGGGCAGGATGCGCTCTTGATAGTCCTTGGGTTGGCTGCGGAAGAGACCCTCGGAGGGAACGCTCACCACACGCAGTTTCACGCCGTCTTGGCGGAGCAGCTTGGCACCGGCTTCGAGCGTGGAAACCTCAGAACCGGAAGCGAGCAGAATGACATCGAACTGTTCGTCGGAGCCGGCCACGATGTAGGCTCCTTTCTCGGCTTGACCGTAGTCGTTGCCCTCGGGCAGCATCTCGATGTTCTGGCGCGAGAGGATGAGAGCCGTCGGGGTGGCCGTGTTTTCCATGGCCATGCGCCAGCACACAGTGGTCTCCTCGGCATCGGCCGGACGCACGACGAGCATACTGTTGCGCCCGTGGTGGTTTTTGAGTTTCTCCATGAGCCGGATTTGCGCTTCCTGCTCCACGGGCTCGTGGGTGGGGCCGTCTTCGCCCACGCGGAAAGCGTCGTGGGTCCAGATGAACTTCACGGGCAGTTCCATCAGCGCAGCCATGCGCACCGCCGGTTTCATGTAGTCGGAGAACACGAAGAATGTGCCGCAGGCAGGAATCACACCGCCGTGCAGGGCCATGCCGATGCAGCAGCAGGCCATGGTGAGTTCGGCCACGCCGGCTTGGAAGAAAGCACCGCTGAAGTCGCCGCGCTGCAGGTCGTGGGTCTTCTTGAGGAAGCCGTCGGTCTTGTCGGAGTTGGAAAGGTCGGCACTGGCGCAAATCATGTTGGGCACCTGCTCGGCCAGCACGCTCAGCACCGTGGCCGAAGCACCGCGGGTGGCAGCGCCGGCTTTTTGTTGCACCTTGCTCCAGTCTATCTTCGGGGCCTTGCCGCTGAACCACTCTTCCATCCGGGCGGCCTTCTCGGGATTGGCCTTGGCCCACGCAGCCTTTTCGGCATGGCGCGCGGCCACAATCTTTTTGAGTTCCTCCTTGCGGTCGGCGTAGAGTTTCTCCACCTCGGGGAATATCTTGAAGGGATGCTCCGGGTCGCCGCCGAGATTCTTCACCGTGTTCACGAAAGCCTCGCCGCCAAGCGGAGCACCGTGGGTCTTGCAGTTGCGCTCATAGCTGGAGTTATCGTCCTTGCGGGCACCCTTGCCCATGATGCAGTGCCCGATGATGAGCGAGGGACGCTCGGTCTCGGCCTGCGCCTTGCGGAGGGCTTCACGAATCTGGTCGCAGTCGTTGCCGTCTATCTTCTGGACAAACCATCCCCACGCCTCATATTTCTTGGCCGTGTCTTCCACGGTCACCACCTTGGTCTCCGTGGAGAGCTGGATGTCGTTGGCATCGTAGAACATGATGAGGTTGTCGAGGCCCAATGTGCCGGCGATGCGGCCTGCGCCCTGCGAGATTTCCTCCTGCACGCCGCCGTCGGAGATGTAGGCATAGATGGTCTGGCGCATCACGTCGCCCAGACGGGCCTTGAGAAATTTGGCGGCGATGGCGGCACCCACGGCAAACGTGTGGCCCTGTCCCAGCGGCCCGGAAGTGTTCTCGATGCCGCGGGCGAGTTCACGCTCGGGGTGGCCGGGAGTCACCGAGCCCCACTGGCGGAGCTGCTGCAAGTCGTCGAGCGAGAACTTGCCGATGAGTGCCAACTGCGAGTAGAGCATGGGAGCCATGTGGCCCGGGTCGAGGAAGAAGCGGTCGCGGCCTTCCCACTCGGGATTTTCGGGGTCGTAGACGAGAAATTCGGAGTAGAGCACGTTGATAAAGTCGGCTCCGCCCATAGCACCTCCGGGGTGGCCCGATTTGGCTTTTTCGACCATTGAAGCAGCCAGAATACGGATGTTGTCGGCTGCAAGATTCATTGTTTTTTTATCGTTCATGTGTTTGATGATGGGTTATTTTTCTTGAGGAGTTAAGGGAGTTAAAGGGAGTTAAGGAGTTAAGGCAACGGCCTTGTCGCTTACAGACATTGGAGACCGGCACTCGCTTCGCCCGTCAGACATCGGAGCCGACAGCCTTATAGCCCGGTTGTGTCCCTCTACCTGTTGACAATCCGCAGCCTGTCCTTTTGACGGGCAGGCAGCGGACATCACGTGTTGCAAATATACTATTTTAAATTTAAAACGACGATTGATTTGGCAGGAATTTTTACCGTAAGGGTGTTTTTCTTCACCTTGGTGTCGTTGAAAGCCTGCGGTTTCACCACATCGGGATGCTCAAAGTCGTTGTAGTCGTTGATTTTCTTCGACGTGAGGATGCTGCCCGTGGCTGTCTTCACGGCTTTTGCGCCCATGCCGTCGAGACTCACCTTCACCTCGCGGGCCTTGTCGAGCATCACGTTGGCAAGTGCCACCACGATGGAGCCGTCGGCTTTGCGGGCTGCGGAAATGCTCACCTCGGGAATGTTCTCCTGTCCGTCGGCGTGCGGATAGATGGCCGTCTGGAGGTCGACGGGCAGATAGGTGGCTTCTTGGAAGTCGCGATACATCTTAAACACATGGTAGGTCGGTGTGAGCACCATGTGGCCCGTGCCCTTGGTGTCGGTGAGAATCATCGACTGGAGCACATTCACCACCTGTGCGATGTTGGCCATCTTCACCCGTTCGGTGTACTTGTGGAAGATGTTGAGCGTGAGGGCGGCCACCATTGCGTCGCGCATACAGTTTTGCTGGTAGAGGTGTCCGCGTATGGTGCCCGGTTCCTCGTCCCACCAAGTGCCCCATTCGTCCACCATGAGGGCCACGCGGTTCTTGGGGTCGGCCTTGTCCATCACGGCGATGTGGTCTTTCACCAGTTCGTCCATCTTGAGGCTGGTGAAGAGCGTGTTGTAGTATTCGCCGTCGGTGAAGCGGGTGGCAGACCCGTGTTTGCGCCAGTCGCGCACGGCATAGTAGTGTAGAGACACGCCCTGCATCCGGTCGCCGATGCGCTCCATGAGCACCTTCGTCCAGTTGGTGTCGCCGGCATTGGCTCCGCTGGCGATGCGGAAGAGGCGGTTTTTGTCGTCGTAGTTGCGCAGATAGGTGTTGTATTGGCGGAAGAGGTCGCTGTAATATTCCGGGCGCATGTTGCCTCCGCAGCCCCACGCCTCATTGCCGATGCCGAAGTATTTCACTTTCCACGCCTTCTCGCGCCCGTTCTGGCGGCGCAGTTTGGCCATCGGTGTGTCGCCGTCGCTGGTCATGTATTCCACCCATTGGGCCATTTCCTTCACCGTGCCGGAGCCCACATTGCCGCTGATGTAGGGTTCGCAGCCCAACATCTCGCAGAGGTTGAGGAACTCGTGTGTACCGAAAGAGTTGTCTTCGATGGTGCCTCCCCAGTTGTTGTTGCGCAGGGAAGGTCGCTTGTCACGCGGACCGATGCCGTCCATCCAGTGATAGTCGTCGGCAAAGCAGCCGCCCGGCCAGCGCAGCACGGGCACGTGGAGGTCTTTCAAGGCCTGAAACACATCGTTGCGGTAACCCTTGGTATTGGGGATGGGGGAGTTTTCGCCCACCCACAGACCGCCGTAGATGCAGGTTCCGAGGTGTTCGGCAAACTGTCCGTAGATTTCCTTGTTGATTTTCTGAGTGCCCTTGTCGGCATGGATGGTGGCTGTTGCGTCTTGGGCATTCACGCCGAGGGCGAACGCTGCCGAAAGGAGCGTGGTGGTAATAAGTCGTTTCATGATTTTGTTGAATTATTGAGTGATTGTTTGGTTCGGTGTCTCCATGCGCCCGAGAGGCGGACGGAGGAGAGGGAGCGGAGCGTGCAAGGAGTGGAAAGACATGGCCGTAGCGGACTGTCCTACCACTCCCTGCATCTCGCTGCGGGTCATTTCTTCCACTTCACGGCGGCCTGTTCTATCCCGAGGCCCGCCTTGTAGTTTTCGATGTAAGCGTTGAAGCCTGCCACGTCTTCGGGCGTGGGAGTCACTTCCGTGCCCTTGTTGCCGGCAAACACCCGGCTGTCGAGGAAGTCGGGGAGCGACAGGTGGGCCTCGTTGTTCACGAGGAAAGAGGCAAGCAGGGCTATTCCCCACGCTCCGCCTTCGCCCGCTGTCTCCATCACAGAGATGGGAGAGTTGAGCGCGGCGGCCAGGATGCGCTGTCCCACGCCGGGTGTCTTGAACAGTCCGCCGTGGCCGGTGATGCGGTCGACGGCCACCTTCTCTTCCTTGAACAGGATGTCATTGCCTATCTTGAGCACACCGACGGCGGCATGCAGATGGGCGCGCATGAAGTTGGCGAGGCTGAACTTGTCGCCCGCCGAGCGCACAAAGAGCGGCCGGCCCTCGGCCAAGCCTGTCACGGGTTCGCCCGAGAAATAGTTGTAGGCCACGAGTCCGCCGCAGTCGGCATCGCCCGTGAGCGCATGGTTGTAGAGTTTGCCGAACACCTCGTTCATGTCGACGGGCACGCCCAGCAGCTGCTGATACTCCTTGAAGAGGTTGACCCATGCGTTGAGGTCGGAGGTGCAGTTGTTGCAATGCACCATAGCCACAGGACTGCCGTCGGGCGTGGTCACCATGTCTATCACCTCGTAGGGCTTCGAGAGATTCTTCTCGAGCACGAGCATTGAGAATGAGGAAGTTCCGGCCGACACGTTGCCCGTGCGCTGCTTCACCGAGTTGGTGGCGGTCATGCCCGTTCCGGCATCGCCTTCGGGGGGACAGAGCGGTGTGCCGGGCTCCAGATGGCCGGAGGGGTCGAGGAGTTTGGCACCCTCGGGAGTAAGCCGCCCGGCACTTTCGCCTGCCGGGAGCACCCGGGGCAGAAGGTCGGAGAGCCGCCAGCCGAAGCCCTTGGGGGCCACGAGGCGGTCGAACTGCTCCACCATACGGGCGTCATAGTTTTTCGTGTCGGGGTCAATGGGGAGCATACCCGAGGCATCGCCGATGCCCAGCACCTTCTCGCCCGTGAGTTGCCAGTGGATATAGCCGGCCAGTGTGGTGAGAAACTTGATGTCTTTCACGTGCTCCTCGTCGTTGAGGATGGCCTGATAGAGATGCGAGATGCTCCAGCGCAAGGGGATGTTGAACGCGAAGAGCTCCGATAGTTTGGCCGCAGCCTGTGCGGTGTTGGTGTTGCGCCACGTGCGGAAAGGCACCTGTATCTTGTCGTCGGCGCCGAAAGGCATGTAGCCGTGCATCATGGCGCTGATGCCGATGGCGGCCAGCGACCGTATCTCCGTGCCATACTGCCGCTTGACATCCGCGCGCAGATTGGTGTAGCAATCTTGCAGTCCGGCCCAGATGGCATCGATGCTGTAAGTCCACAGTCCGTTCACGAGCCGGTTTTCCCATTCGTGGCTGCCTTGGGCTATCGGCTTGTTTTCCCCGTCGATGAGGACGGCTTTGATGCGGGTGGAGCCGAACTCAATGCCCAGAATGGCTTTGCCGGCTTCGATGGTTGATTTTGCTTCCATGTTGTTTGAGTTTACGAGTTTGCGAGTAGACGAGTAAACGAGTTGACAAGTAGGCGAGTGGACGAGTAAACGAGTTGACAAGTAGACGAGTTGTGTGCAGTTGATGCGCCGATTCCGAATCGGCAAACTGCCCACCTTTTATATAATAGGGCCGCCAACTTGCCTGCTTGTTTGTCCGTCCGCTCGTCTGCCCTCCTTATCGGAGGGCCTTGTTGAGCATGTAGTACACCTCGTTCATGCGCAGATCCTGACGGAAATGCTCGATGTCGGTGTCCTTGTTGATGATGCAGCACTCGATGTCGGCAATCTCGGCATAGTCGCGCCAGTATTCGTCGGTGAGTCCGAAGCTGAAGCAGCTGTGGTGCGTACCACCGGCATTGAGCCAGCAGCCCACGCCCACTTCGAAGGTGGGTTCGGGAATCCAGAGCGCGGAAGCGACGGGCAGCTTGGGCAGCGGCTTGCTCTTGATGAGGTTCACATCGTTGGCGATGAGGCGGAAGCGGTTGCCCATGTCCACGATGGTGGCCGTGGTGCCGTGTCCCTGCTTGGCGGTGAACACGAGGCGGGCCGTCGGTGTCTTGCGCACACCGATGCCGAGGAAGTGTACTTCCAACCGGGGCTTCTCCTCCGCGATGTCGGGATTGATTTCGAGCATGTGCGATTCGAGGATGGAAGTGTTGTCGCCGTCGAAATTGAGCGTGTAGTCTTCGAGGAACGAAGTGCCGCCGTCGAGGCCTTGGCTCATAAACCAGACAGTGCGATAGAGCGCGGCACTCTTCCAGTCGCCCTCGGCACCGAAGCCGAATCCGTCGCTCATCATGCGCTGGGAGGCCAGTCCCGGAATCTGGTCGAAGCCCTTGCCGGTCTCTTCTACGTTCACATCGCCCAAGTCGTCGAAGTTGGTGGTGAAGCCCTTGGCCCCCTTGGCAGCCATCACGGCACGCAGGGTGAGTTCGGCCTTGGCGGCATTCCACACCTTCCGGTAGGCCTCGGAGTTTTCATCCTTGATGTCTTCGGCCACCTGATATTCCTTGAAGTAAACGTCTTTCACGAGTGCCGTAACGTCGGCATCTTTCACTTCGTTGAAGAAGGTCATCACTTCCGAGAACGGCATGTAGTCTACATGGTAGCCCAACACCTGCTCGGCAGCCACTTTGTCGCCGTCGGTCACGGCCACGTTGTTCATCTGGTCGCCGAAGCGGAGGATGAGCATGTCCTGCGAGTCGGCCCAGCCGGCGCACACCCGCTCCCACACGGCGATGCGCTCTTGTGTCTTCTCGTCTTTCCAGTAGCCGATGACGGTCTTGCGGGGCTTGCGCAGACGGGTGAGGATGTGGGCAAACTCGCGGTCGCCGTGGGCACTCTGGTTGAGGTTCATGAAGTCCATGTCGATGGACTCGTAAGGTATCTGCCGGTTATATTGGGTGTGGAGGTGGAGCAGCGGTTTGCGGAGCATCTGCAATCCGTGAATCCACATCTTGGCGGGAGAGAACGTGTGCATCCATGTGATCACGCCGATGCACTTCTTGTCGTTGTTGGCCCGGGCCATCACATCGGCCACTTCGGCCGAACTGTTGGCCGTACCTTTATACACCACCTTCACGGGCAGGCGGCCGGAGTTGTTCAGTCCCTCCACCATTTCCTTGGAGTGACCGTCTACCTGTACCACGGCGTCGCCCCCGTAGAGAAGCTGTGCGCCGGTGACAAACCATACTTCGAAATTCTCAAATGCTTTAACCATAATCGTTTGAATTTAGGAACCCCTCGCCGGCTTTCTCTTTGGCGGAGAAACAAGGGCCTTATAGGTCCCGGCCGGGTGGGGGAATAGTTATTTGTTGATTGTTTGTTTACTTCTTCTGTCCGTAATAGGCGTTGGGCCCGTGCTTGCGGCTGAAGTGTTTCTCCACGAGCAGCGGGTTCATCGTTGTCTGCGGATTCACGGCCAGCGAGATGTGGGCCATCTTGGCCACCTGCTCCGCCACCACGGCATGATAGACCGCCTCGTCGGCGTCCTTGCCCCAAGTGAATGGCCCGTGGTTCTTGACGAGCACAGCCGGCGTATGCACGTAGTTGATGTTGTCGCGCTTGAAGCGGTCGACAATCACCACGCCCGTGTTGTGCTCGTATTCGGCCATCTGGCCGGCTGTCATGTCGTCGGTGCAGGGGATGGCGTCATGGAAATAGTCGGCATGAGTGGTGCCGATGTTGGGAATGTCGAGACCGGCCTGCGCCCACGCCGTGGCGTAAGTGGAGTGGGTGTGTACCACGCCGCCTATCTCGGGAAACTCACGATAGAGCACCAAGTGGGTGGGCGTGTCGGACGAGGGTTTGAGGTCGCCCTCCACCACCTTGCCGGTGTGCAGGTCGACCACCACCATGTCGTCGGCCTTCATGTTGTCGTAGCTCACACCCGACGGTTTGATGACGACGAGGCCCTTCTCGCGGTCGATGCCCGAGACATTGCCCCATGTGAATATGACGAGATGGTGTTTCACAAGGTCGAGATTGGCCTTGAACACCTTTTGTTTCAGTTCTTCTAACATGCTTTTTTGAGTTATGGATTGCTTGTTGTCACTTCAGGTTGAAGGTGGGGTCGTCCTCGTAGATGCGCTTGTTGAAGCGGTAGAGGGCGGCTCCCCGTTTGGATGTCACCTTGTCGATGAGTTCCGTCTTCTCGATGAAGTCGATGTCTTTGATGCGCTTGCGGAAGTTGCGCTTGTCGATGGGGCTGCCCTGCACGGCCTCGTAGACGTGTTGCAGCTGTGTGAGCGTGAAGAGGCTTGGCAGCAGCCGGAAGCCCAGCGGCTCGGTGTTGATGCGCCGGCGTATCTGTGCGAGCGCGTTGCGCACCATGATGTTGTGGTCGGAGTAGAGCGTGGGCAGTTCGTCGAGGTTGACCCATTGCAGCCCATACTGCTCGCGCAGACTGTCGTCGTAGTCTTTCACGTTGATGAGCGTGCAGTAGGCCACGGAGATGACGCGCTCTCCCGGGTCGCGGTCGATGGCGCCGAAGGCCCCCACCTGCCGGATATAGAGGTTGCGCATGCCCGTGAGTTCGTAGATCACTCGGTTGGCGGCATCTTCCAGACTCTCCTTGGCCCCCACGAATCCGCCGTAGAGCGACCATTCGCCGCGTCCGGGATCCATCTGCCGCTTGCCGATGAGTATTCTCAGTTTGTTTTCCTCAAATCCGAAAATGAGGCAGTCCACGGAGACGAAGACCTTGGAGTGTTCGCCATAAAATCCTGTCATGAGTATTGGTTGTTTTTTGTTTCGTTGATATTGGTGTGCCGGTGAAGCGGGCAGGGGACTTGTGACCCGCAGTCCGCTTCACCGCACGCTTACCAGAGGATAACGTAGAGCAGCAGCGTGATCACGGCGATGCCGATGGTGCCGTAGGTGTAGCTGCGCGTGGTGGCAAAGAGGCCGAGGTTGACGGGCAGTGCCTTCTCGTCGCGCACCTTGTCCATGGAGTTGCTGTAAAGCCACACGGCCGACGACCCCACGAGCACACCGAAGAAGAAGAAGGCCTGGAAGCCGATGTCGTTGAGATAGGCGATGAGGTTGCTGTCGGGGTCGGCACCGGGATTCATGGCCCCGAGCGTGGTGACGATGGCAGCCGCCACAATCATCAGCACGCCTGCACCGCCGAGTATCTTCGACCACAGGAGCATGGCCTTGCGGTCGCTCTCGGAGGGTTGCTCGCAGCCCACGGTCTTCTTGTCGAAGTAGGATACAATCACGAAGAACGTGAAGAGGATGATGAAGATGTAGCCGGCGCGGAACTGGAAGGCCACGTCGCCGAGCGTCACCTTGAAGAGCACGCCCATCGGGATGGTGAGGATGGCCGTCCACACGGCAGCCAGCGAGGAAGCCCGCTTCCACAGCAGGCCGAGACCGAACACGACGATGATGCCCGGATAGATGAAGCCGGAATACTCCTGAATGTACTGGAAGGCCTGATCGAGACCGCCGAGCAGGGGTTTCACGGCCACCAGAGCGATGACGAGGGCGGCCACGGCCACCAACCGACCCACGCCCACGAGCTGCTTGTCGCCGGCATTGCGGTTGATGTATTTCTTGTAGATGTCCATCGTGAAGAGCGTGGAGGTGGAGTTGAACATTGAGGCCAGCGACGAGATGATGGCTGCCGTGAGGGCGGCGAAGCTCAGACCCTTGATACCCGTGGGGGTGAAGTTGCGGATGAGCCAGGGATAGGCGTCGTCGGCCACGTTGATTTTGCCTTGCAGGTTCATGCTGGCGAAGGCGTCGGGATTCTGCATGATGTAGTAGGCGCAGATACCGGGCAGCACCACGATAAACGGAATGAGAATCTTCAGGAAGCCGGCGAAGACGAGTCCTTTCTTGGCCTCGTCGATGTTCTTGGCGGCCAGTCCTTTCTGGATGATATACTGGTTGAAGCCCCAGTAGCCGAGGTTGGTGAGCCACACGCCGCCCACCACGGCGGCGATGCCGGGCACGTTGGCGAAGGCATCGGCATTGTGGCTTTGCTGTATCACGAGATGGAAGTGTACGTCTTGCGCGTGGGCACCCGTGGTGAGGTCGTGAAACACTTTGCTCAGTGCGCCGAGTGTGTCGGTGCCGAACACGCCGGCCATCTCGCTGAGGGCCACATAGGCGGTGACCAGACCGCCGCCCACGAGGAATGTCACCTGCATCACATCGGTCCATGCCACCGAGGCCAGACCACCGTAGATGGAGTAGATGCCGGCCACGAGGAAGAGTCCGAAGATGATGAGCATCCGCATGGACACCTCGATGCCGAAGATGCTCACGGCCATGCCCTGCAGACCGAGTATCTGCTCAATGGCAAGTGCGCCGAGCCAGGCCACGGAGGTGAGGTTGACGAACACGTAGAGGAAGAGCCAGAGGATGGAGAAGGCCAGTCCCACACCGTCGTTGTAGCGTTCGCGGAGGAACTGGGGGATGGTGAATATCTTGCGGTCGAGCATCACTGGCAGCAGGAACTTGCCGATGACCACGAGCGTGATGGCGGCCATCACCTCGTAGGCTGCGATGGCGATGCCGTCGCGGAAGCCCGTGCCCGACATGCCGATAAACTGTTCGGCGGAGATGTTGGCGGCGATGAGCGAGGCGCCCACGGCCCACCATGTGAGGGTGTTGCCGGCGAGGAAGTAGTCGTTGGCGGTTTTTTCCTTGCCGCCTTTGTTGCGGCTCAGAAACAGTCCCAGTCCTACCAATAATATAAGGTAGACGATGAGAATCAGAAAGTCGATGGTCTTGAAGCCCGATGTGGCCAAGGCTTGTGAAATGTTGTTCATTGTTGGTGAGTGAGAGCCTCCCCCGGCCCCTCCGGAGGAGGGGAGTGCCTCGCGGGACACGGGTGGATATGGGGTGATGTCTTAGTCCACTGGTGGAAACCCGTTTGGGGGAGAGGCTGTTGGTTTATTGGTTAATTGATATTTCTGTTATTTGTTAAAGCAATCGTTAAAACATTTGTTAGAACATTTGTTAAAGCAATCGTTAAAACATTTGTTGAAGCACTCCTGTTTCAAGGATAACACTCATTCAGCCTGTGTCCCGCCAGGCACTCCCCTCCTTTGGAGGGGCCGGGGGAGGCTAAACCTATATGCCAAGTGCGAGACATACGTCTCTCCCGGTTTCAGATAGGGGTTGGAGACCTCCCACCCCTTGGTCTTGGCCACCGTCTTGGTGGGCGAGTCGGGATATTTCTGGCTCTCGAAGCACACGCTCACGTGCTTGGGATATTTCACCCCGTGCTTGCCCGGGATGCCCGTGCCTTGGAAGTTGCCCGTGTAGACCTGCAGGCCCGGTTCGTCGGTGAACACTTCGAGCAGGATGCCCGTCTTGGGCGAGTAGAGGCTGGCGGCCACTTCGGCCATGTTGCCCTTGCCGTCCTTGAAGGTGTTCAGGCACCAGTTGTGGTCGTAGCCCGTGGCATTCTTGATTTGTTCGAATGTCGTGTCGCAGGCCTCACCGATGGCCTTGGCCTTGCGGAAGTCCATAGGCGTGCCCTCCACGCTCTTGATTTCGCCCGTGGGGATATAGAGTTTGTCGCTCGGTGTGAAGCTGTCGGCATTGATGTACATCACCTCGTCGAAGGCATCCTTCGACGGGTCGCCGCTCAAGTTGAAATAGGAGTGGTTGGTCATGTTGACCACGGTTTCCTTGTCGGTCGTGGCCTCAAAGGCGATGTCGAGCGTGTTGTCGCTTTTCACGGTGTAGGTGGCCTTGGCCTTCACCGTGCCGGGGAAACCGTTGTCGCCGTCGGGCGAGGTGAGCGTGAACACCACGCTCGAGTCGGTGCGGCTCTCGATGTCGTATATCTTGTTGATCCAGCCCGTGTTGCCGCCCCCGTGCAGACAGTTGCCGTTGTCGTTGTCGCGCAGGGTGTACTGTTTGCCGCCGGCGGTGAGCCGTGCCCCCTTGATGCGGTTGGCGTAGCGGCCCACGGTCGAACCGTAGTCAGACGGCGAGTTGAGCGTGTCGGCATACTGCGCGATGTTGTCGTAGCCCAGCACCACGTCGGTGGGCTTGCCGTCCTTGTCGGGCACGGCGATAGACACCACCCGGCCGCCATAGTTGGTGAGGCACACTTCCATGCCGTTGTTGTTGTGCAGTGTCACGAGTTCGGTCTTCTTGCCGTCGATGGTCGAATCGAAGGCTGCCGGGTTGAGCCCGGAAACCGTGAGCTGTGTCTCTCCGCCCGCTCCGCAGGCCGTGAGCATCATGGTGGCCGTTGCGGCTCCAAGAATCAGATGGTTGATTTGTCTCATTTGTCGAGGTTTTGTAGGTTATTAGTTATTTTGGGTGTAAATTTACAACTTTTCCCCTAAAGTTGTATCTCTTTGGCATCGGTTTTTTCGTGCAACGGTGTAAATATAACACTTTTTAATAGTCTCTCTGTCTCCGTCGCGCGGCAGGGGTGGCTGCGCCGCGCCGCTTCCCGGACTTCGGAGAGGGTGGGAGGGCGGTGGCTGTCTGTCGCCCGGCGATTGTCCGATATTTTCTGTTCCGATTTGCATTTCGCCTTTTTTTGTTGTACCTTTGCCGTAGGAAAGGGAGTGCGGAAGTGCTTCCTTTTTTTATTGAATAGTCCCCAACAAGCCCCCCAAAAAATCTCCCAGAGAGACCCCCAACCCCCTAAAGGGGGCTTTTCCAACCAGTTATGGGTTGCTGTTCGGCCCCAACGGCTTTCTGAAAGGGCCTCTTTGGCGTTGTCATCCGGCCCAAGTGGGCTTCTAAGTGTGGCCGTTTTGCAAGGTCGGTCGGGCCGAGTGAGAGTTTTGATGGGGCGGATGAGGCAAATGGGACAACTATATTTGGTGGAACAAATGGTCGTGGGGAAAAGTCGTGTAAGGCTTTTTCGAAATCTAAATAGGTTTATGACTATACCCTCCGGCAATCCCTTGCCGGCCTGCGAGGGGAGGGGGGGACGGGGATATTCGTTTCATCCGCACCATTCGCCGGCAAAAACACTCTTCGGCGAATTATACGAATTATGCGAATGCGGCTTGCGGAACAATTCGTTTCATCCGCACCATTCGCCGACAAAAATATTCTTCGGCGAATGGTGTGGATTACGCGAATGCCGTTTGAGAAATAATCCGTTTTCTCCTCCCCGTTCCGCAAATTCTTTGTAACTTTGTGCGCAATAAAGCAAAACCGAACTATGGACAAGTTTTCATGGAAGAATAAGTTTCTTACCCTTATGTGTGCAACTCTATTGGCCGGCACTTCCGCCGCACGGGACCAAGGCCGCCTCGACCTGCAGACCATCACCTCGGGCGAACTCGCGCCTGCCTACATCACCGGCATCAACCCCATTGCGGGTACCGATCTCTATGCGCAGGTGAGTGCCGACGGTCGGCAAATCGTCAGCCGCTCGTTCAAGACGGGGCGGCAACGGGCTGTGCTCTTCGATGTGGCCGCCACCGAGGGCGAACACATCGACGCGTTCGACGGCTACGAGATGGACCGGCAGGGCCGCCAACTGCTCATCCGCACCCGCACCGAGGCCGTGTACCGGCGTTCCTACAAGGCCGAGTTCTACCGCTACGACATCGCCACCCGCCGGCTCTCGAAACTCTCGGAGGGCGGGCCGCAGCAGGTGCCGGCCTTCTCGCCCGACGGGCGGAAGATAGCCTTCGTGCGCGACAACAACCTCTTTGTGGTGGCCGACGGGCACGAGCGGCAGGTGACGACCGACGGGCGGTTTAACGAAATCATCAACGGCATACCCGACTGGGTGAACGAGGAGGAGTTCGGCTTCAATCGCGCCTTTGCCTTCAATGCCGACGGCACGCGGCTCTGCTGGCTCCGCTACGACGAGTCGCGGGTGAAGACCTACGCCCTGCAACTCTTCAAGGGCGAGTGTCCCGAGCGTGAGGCACTGGCCGACTATCCCGGCGAATACTCCTACAAATATCCCAAGGCAGGCTATGACAACTCCGTCGTGAGCGCGTGGAGCTGCGACCTCGGGAGTGGTGAGGTGCGCCGGCTGCAAGTGCCGTTGGCCGCCGACGGCTACATGCCCCGCATCAAGGCCACAGCCGACAGCCGCGCCATGATTGTCTACACCATGAACCGCCATCAGGACACGCTCTGCCTCTACCGCGCCGACCCCGTCACGGGCCTCTCGCGGCTGCTCATCAGCGAGAGTGTGCCGCGCTACGTGAAGGAGGAGGCGATGGAGGGCATCACCGTGCTCGACCGCCACATCCTCGTGCCCAGCGACCGCGACGGCTACATGCACCTCTATCTCTACGACATGGAGGGTCGTCTGCTGCGGCAGGTGGAGCGCGGCGACTACGATGTGACGGCGGTCTGCGGCTTCGACGAGCGGCGGGGCGATGTCTACTATCAGGCTGCGCGGCTCAATGCCCACGACAGGCAGGTGTATGTGACCCGGGCCGACGGACGCACCGAACGGCTCACCGACCGCGAGGGCAACAACTCAGCTGTCTTCTCGGCCGACCTGCGCTATTTCGTCAACGTGTGGAGCGACTATGACCATCCCTATGTCTTCACCTTGCGCACGAATGGGGGCAAGACGCTCGCCGTGCTCGAAGACAACCACAAGTTGGCAGGCCGGTTGGCCGACTATGGTTTCGGCCGCCGCGAGACTTTCTCGTTTGTCACCTCCGAGGGCGTGCGGCTCGACGGATGGATGGTGAAGCCGACCGACTTCGACCCCTCCCGCCGCTATCCCGTGATTCTCTACCAGTATTCCGGCCCCGGCAGCCAACAGGTGATAAACGCCTGGAGCACCGGCAGCATGGGGCAGGGTGGGGCCTTCGACCACTATCTGGCGCAGCAGGGCTTCATCGTGGCCTGCGTGGACGGGCGCGGAACGGGTGGCCGCGGGGCGGAGTTTGAGAAGGTCACTTATCTGAAACTGGGCGAACTGGAGGCCCGAGACCAAGTGGAGACGGCCCTCTATCTCGGCACGCTGCCCTATGTGGACAAAGACAATATCGGCATCTGGGGCTGGAGTTTCGGCGGTTTCTGCACGCTCATGAGCATGAGCGAGGGCCGCGGGGTGTTTAAGGCCGGTGTGGCTGTGGCGCCGCCCACCAACTGGAAGTTCTACGACACCATCTACACCGAACGGTACATGCGCACGCCCCGCGAAAATGCCGAGGGCTACAAGACCAATCCCATTGAGCGGGCCGACCGTCTGCGCGGTTCGCTGCTCATCTGCCACGGACTGGCCGACGACAATGTGCATCCTCAAAACGCATTCGAATATTCCGAAGCGTTGGTGCAGGCAGACAAAGACTTTAAGGAAAACTTCTACGTGAACCGCAACCACGGCATCCGCGGCGGCAACACCCGCACGCATCTGCTGCGCCAGATTTCGCAGTGGTTTGAGAGGGAATTAAAGTAGTTAGGAGTTTTTTGTTAGGAGTTAAAGGGAGTTAAGGAGTTAAAGGGAGTTAAGACAATAGTCTCATCGCTTATAAAAATTGTTCTTGTAAGCAATAAGGCCGTTGTCTTAACTCCCTTTAACTCCTTAACTCCCTTTAACTCCTAATTCCCAACTTCCTTTTCGCGTTTTCTATGCGTTCCGGTGTGGGCGGTTCCACCCCTTTGAGCGGATAGTCAAGTCCGAGTTTCTCATATTTATACGTGCCCAACGTGTGATAGGGCAACACATCCACGCGCTCCACATTGGTCAGCGTGTCGAGGAAAGTCCGCAGCCGGGCGAGATAGTCGTCGCGGTCGGTGATGCCGGGGATGAGCACATGGCGTATCCACACCGGTTTGTGAATGTCGCTCAAGTAGCGGGCGCAGTCGAGAATGTTGCGGTTGGAGTGCTTTGTCAGCTTGCGGTGCTCATCGTCGTCTATGTGCTTGATGTCGAGCAAGATAGTGTCGGTGTACTTCATCAGCTCTTCAAACTTGGCAAACCACGCCCCCTGCCGCGTGAAAGGCTGCGCCGAGGTGTCAAGACACGTGTTGATGCCCCGCTCGTGAGCCTTGCGGAAGAGTTCCGTGAGGAAGTCTATCTGCATCAATGCCTCGCCGCCGCTCACGGTGATGCCGCCCTCTCGGCCCCAATAGGAGCGGTAGTGCTCGGCCCGGTCGAGCAGTTCGTCGGCCGTCATATTTTCCCCCACGCCCGTCTGCCACGAGTCGGGGTTGTGGCAGAACTGGCAGCGCATGGGGCAACCTTGCAGAAAGATGAGAAACCGGATGCCCGGGCCGTCCACCGAACCGAAGGTCTCGATGCTGTGGATGAAGCCGAAAAGGGGTAGCCCCACCCCCGGCACGGCCTCACCCCCCGGCCCCTCGCCGAGGGGAGGGGGGAGTGAAGTGCCTTGTGGGTGAAAGATATCTTGTATGTTCTTGTTGTTATCCATGTTATCATCCATAATGTTATGTAGCAAAAGAAAAAGCCTCACCCCCGGCCCTCTCCCCTTGGCGAGGGGCCGGGGGTGAGGCTGTGTCGGGAGTGAGGCCGTTCCGGCTGCCTAAGCCTATTCCTTTTCTTACAACCTTCCGTGTGCCTGTCGGGCAATCACATCGAGCTGCTGCTCGCGGGTGAGGTCGATAAACTTCACGGCGTAGCCGCTCACACGGATGGTGAAGTTCTGGTATTCCTCTTTCTCGGGATGCTCCATGGCATCTTTGAGCTTCTCCACGCCGAAGACATTCACGTTGAGGTGGTGTGCCCCTTGGTCGAAGTAGCCGTCCATCACACCTACGAGCGTGTTGGCGCGTTCCTCGTCATCGTGGCCCAGTGCACCCGGACTGATGGTCTGCGTGTTGGAGATGCCGTCGAGCGCATACTCGTAGGGCAGTTTGGCCACGGAGTTGAGCGAAGCCAAGAGACCGTTCTTCTCAGCGCCATACGACGGGTTGGCACCCGGCGCAAGCGGTGTTCCGGCAGCGCGGCCGTCGGGCATGGCACCTGTGTACTTGCCATACACCACGTTGGAAGTGATGGTGAGGATGCTCGTCGTGGGCTCCGAATGGCGGTAGGTGTGGTATTTGCGAATCATGCCCATGAATGTCTTGAGCAACCACACGGCTATCTCGTCGGCCCGCTCGTCGTCGTTGCCGTAGCGGGGGAAATCGCCCTCGGTCTTGAAGTCGATGGGGAAGCCCGTCTCGTCGCGCACGATGTTGACCTTGGCATATTTGATGGCGCAGATGGAGTCTACCACGTGGCTGAAGCCTGCGATGCCCGTAGCGAACGTGCGGCGCACATCGGTGTCGATGAGTGCCATTTCGGCAGCCTCGTAGAAGTATTTGTCGTGCATGTAGTGGATGAGGTTGAGCGTCTTCACGTAGATGCCGGCAAGCCAGTCCATCATGTCCATGAAGCGGGGCATGAACTCCTCGTAGTCCACCACATCGCCCGTGATGGGGCGCAGGGCCGGTCCGCACTGCTCGCGGCTCTTGGCATCCACACCGCCGTTGATGGCGTAGAGCAGACACTTGGCGAGGTTGGCACGGGCGCCGAAGAACTGCATCTCCTTACCCGTCTGCGTGGCCGACACGCAGCAGCAGATGCTGTAGTCGTCTCCCCACACCGGGCGCATCACGTCGTCGTTCTCATACTGGATGGAACTTGTCTTCACCGAGATCCACGCGGCATAACGCTTGAAGGCCTTGGGCAGGCGGCTGCTGTAGAGCACGGTGAGGTTGGGCTCGGGCGACGGGCCCATGTTGATGAGCGTGTGGAGGAAGCGGAAGTCGTTTTTGGTGACCATCGAGCGTCCGTCCATGCCCATGCCTGCCACCTCGAGCGTGGCCCATACGGGGTCGCCGGAGAAGAGCTGGTTGTAGGAGGGGATGCGGGCAAACTTCACCATGCGGAACTTCATCACCAGATGGTCGATGAGTTCCTGCGCCTCCTCCTCGGTGAGCGTGCCCTCGCGGAAGTCGCGCTCGATGTAGATGTCGAGGAATGTGGACACGCGGCCCACCGACATGGCGGCACCATTCTGCGTCTTCACCGCTCCCAGATAGCCGAAGTAGAGCCACTGCACGGCCTCGCGGGCGTTGGCGGCAGGGCGGGAAATGTCGTAGCCATAGAGGGCGGCCATCTCCTTCAGGCCGTTGAGGGCGCGAATCTGCATCGCAACCTCCTCGCGCAGGCGCACCACCTCGTCGATCATCCCTTGGTCGCCGATGCCTTCAAGGTCTTTCTTTTTCTCCTCGATGAGGAAGTCCACGCCGTAGAGGGCCACGCGGCGATAGTCGCCCACGATGCGGCCGCGGCCGTAGGTGTCGGGCAGTCCGGTGAGGATGTGGTTGTGACGCACACGCTTCATCTCCGTGGTGTAGGCGTCGAACACCCCGTCGTTGTGTGTCTTGGCATATTTGGTGAATATCTCGTGAATCTTTTCAGAAGGCTGATAGCCGTAGGTGGTGCAAGCCTGTTCGGCCATCTTGATGCCTCCGTAGGGCATGAAGGCGCGCTTGAGCGGCTTGTCGGTTTGCAGGCCGACCACCTTTTCCAACTCCTTCGTGCCCTCGCCGATGTAGGCCGGGCCATAGGCCGTCAGTCCGGAGACCACCTCCGTCTCCATATCAAGAACACCGCCCTTGGCACGCTCCTCCTTTTGGAGCTCCTTGAGTCGGCCCCACAGTGTGTCGGTAGCTTTGGTGGGCCCTGCCAGGAAGGACTCGTCGCCCTCATAGCCGGTGTAGTTGTTCTGAATGAAATCTCTCAGATCCACTTCAGAAGACCATTTGTTTCCTTTGAAACCTCGCCATTCTGTTCTCATAATTTTTTTATTTGTTATTGATGAATAATACTGGGTATAAATCCTGAATCTTGTAATTCGAGTGCAAAGTTAACCTTTTTTTTCATGATATGGAAATAAAAAGGTTCATCATTTATGGGTATTTTGCAAACTAGAGTTGGCAAACGGCTTCATTAAAGGGGATATCCCGTTCAAATCCTTTAACTTTTCCTCAGTTTTCGTTTAACTTCCTTAACCATTCCACTGCGCTTCTTTTTCACCTATTATTATATGTCAGCGGAATTATGGATAAAACTCCCGAAAAAGCTCCGTTAACTCCGAAAAAATCAGTAAGTTTGCAAGATAAATCAGTAACAGGTATAAGCCAATGGAACCATTAGCCGAAAGAATGCGTCCCCGCACACTCGACGACTACGTGGGGCAGCAGCATCTCGTGGGCCCCGGGGCCGTGCTGCGCCGCATGATAGAGGGTGGGCGCATCTCCTCCTTCATCCTTTGGGGCCCGCCGGGAGTGGGGAAGACCACGCTGGCGCAGATCATCGCCAACCGCCTCAAGACACCTTTCTACACGCTCAGCGCCGTGACAAGCGGCGTGAAAGACGTGCGTGAGGTCATCGAACGGGCCGGCCGCAACCGCTTTTTTGACTCCCTGTCGCCCATTCTTTTCATCGACGAGATACACCGGTTCAGCAAAAGTCAGCAAGACTCGCTGCTCGGGGCCGTGGAGAAGGGCGTGGTGACGCTCATCGGGGCCACCACCGAGAATCCCTCCTTCGAGGTGATACGCCCGCTGCTCTCGCGCTGTCAGCTCTATGTGCTCAAGCCCTTGGAGAAAGAAGACCTGCTCCGGTTGCTCCGTCGGGCCGTGACCGAGGACACCGAACTACGCAAGCGCGACATCCGTCTCACCCAGACCGACGCGCTGCTGCGCTACAGTGGCGGCGACGCGCGCAAGTTGCTCAACATCTTGGAGCTGGTGGTGGAGGCCTGCGGCGACGCGCCCACGGTGGAAATCACCGACCGCTTGGTGGAGGAACGGTTGCAGCAGAATCCGCTGGCCTACGACAAAGACGGCGAGATGCACTACGACATCATCTCGGCCTTCATCAAGAGCATACGCGGCAGCGACCCCGATGCGGCACTCTACTGGATGGCACGCATGATAGAGGGGGGCGAAGACCCGAAATTCATCGCCCGCCGGCTGGTGATCAGTGCGGCCGAAGACATCGGACTGGCCAACCCCAATGCCTTGCTGCTGGCCAACGCGGCTTTCGACACGGTGACGAAGATAGGGTGGCCCGAGGGCCGCATACCGCTGGCCGAGGCCGCCGTCTATCTGGCCACGAGCCCCAAGAGCAATTCGGCCTATCTGGGCATCGACGCCGCACTGGCCCTCGTCAGGCAGACGGGCAACCTGCCCGTGCCGCTCCATCTGCGCAACGCGCCCACCAAGCTCATGGCCGACCTCGGCTATCATGACGGCTACAAGTATCCCCACGACTATCCGGGCCATTTCACCCCGCAGCAGTATCTGCCCGACGAGCTGAAAGACCGCCGCCTGTGGCATGCCCAGCATTCGCCTGCCGAGGAGCGGCAGTATCAGTGGATGAAGACCTGCTGGGGCGATAGATTTGAAGAGAAAAACCAAAAATAGCTTCCATGCTGTACGAGAATCCGGAGTTTGTGAGAACGCTCCAGCACATCATTGAGTTTGTAGGCACCTTTGCGTTTGCCGTTTCCGGCATCCGCCATGCCGCCGCCAAGCATTTCGACTGGTTTGGCGGTTTCGTCTGCGGCATTGCCGTGGCCATCGGGGGCGGCACCATCCGCGATGTCTGCCTCGGTGTCACCCCCTTTTGGATGACCTCCGCCCTCTACATTGTCTGCACGTTTGTGGCCCAAGGCGTGGTCATTGTGTTCAGCCGTTCACTCAAACGGCTCGACAACGCCTGGTTTGTGTTCGACACGCTCGGCCTTGCCCTTTTCACCATCGCCGGCCTTCAGAAGACCCTTGCCCTCGGCCACCCCTTCTGGGTGGCCATCGCCATGGGCTGCATCACCGGTTCCGCCGGCGGCATCATCCGCGATGTGCTGCTCAACAACGTGCCCGTCATTTTCCGCAAGGAGATCTATGCCATGGCCGGTGTGGCCGGAGGCCTGCTCTATTGGCTCCTCTTCCGCCTCGGCGTGGATGTGAGCGTCACCGTGGCAGCCACCTTCCTCACCATCTGCCTCATCCGTCTGCTGGCCGTGAAATATCACATCTCGCTGCCCAAACTGCGCGGGGAAGAGCGGTGAGCATCACGGGCAGCAAATTCTTCCCGACGCGTGGGGGCAGCTCTTTAGGCCTGCCTGACGGCTCGTGTGGCCGTTGTCGGAAGTGGGAGGGAGAATGAAAGATTTTGAAAACAGAAAAAACAGATAGAATGGAGATACAAACGACTATACCACAAGAGTATCTACAAGCTGTGGAGGCAATGAAGAAGGCTATCCTTCATAGTCAGTATCAGGCGGCTAAAGGGGTAAACAAGATGCAACTGTCCCTTTATTATGCCATTGGACAATATGTGTCGGCTAACTCCCGACACGGCCATTGGGGAAAGCACGCGATAGATACAATCAGTTTGTCGCTGCAAAGGGAGTTGCCCGGCCTGCGAGGGTTTTCTTCTCCGCATATCCGGAGTATGCGATTGTTCTATGAGACTTGGAGCGATGTTGAAGATTGCTCGCCAGTGGCGAGCAAAATAGATACTAATGTGCTCATCAGAAAATGCTCGCCATTGGCGAGCGGAATCAGTATGGATGAATTTTTTGGAATAAGTTTTACCCATCACATGGAAATCATTCGCCAGACAACTTCTTTGGAGGAGCGGGCTTTTTATATCCACCAGACATACTTGAACCATTGGTCCAAATACGCTTTGCGCGACCATCTGAAAGCCGACGATTTCCATCACCGGGGCATGCTCCCCAATAATTTCAGTCAGGCGATGGCCGATTCCCATCAGGCTTTGAAAGCTGTGAGCATGTTCAAAGTGCTGTGAGTGACGACGGAAAATGAGCGGAGGAATGAAGGGAAATCTGTTGGCGGAGATTGTCTGTGGGGCGCGGAGAAGCCTGAATCTGCCCAATGGCATCAGAAAGACACCATCTCACACTTTTGTAAAACCATTTATGCGAAAAACGGCTCCGTGCTTGCGATATTCCCGACTAAAACTCCGCTGGCCGGAAATACGCCGATTTTGACGAGGTATGTAACCCTTTGACCGTCAGTCTTTTGATTTTTCTTGACACGTGAAACCATCTCCAAAGGGATGTGAAAAGGCCCGAACGAACTTCTCGTTCGGGCCTTTTTGGCCGGCCGTCGTGCCGCTTTGGCAGTCTGACTGTGCCCCTTTCGCCTTGTCATCCGGCCTTTTCTCTATCCCATCCATGCCTTTTGGTCGTTTTCCGTCCACCATTCTGTGCTATTTGGCCGGTTTTCAGAAGGGGCTTTTTGTCAAGGAAAATCAGGGTCCCGGATTCTTTTGTCGCACTCGACGGAATATGCTTGTGTCGTCATCAATACCTACTTTATATCTCTATCGAGTCGGGAATGTTCTCCAACCGTGTGAGAATATGTTTTCGCCATAAATGTAATGACTGTCACCGTGAGGACATCCTTCCCTCTTCAAGCAGACTTTGTCCTTCCCTCCCTCCCTACAGGGAGGGCCGGGGTGGGTCTCTAAGGAGGGTCTTCGGTCTTCTTGAGGGTCTCTAAACGAAAAAAGAGAATCTCATGCGAGATTCTCTTTGTACACCCTTAGGGATTCGAACCCTAGACCCACTGATTAAGAGTCAGTTGCTCTACCAACTGAGCTAAGGGTGCAGGTCATGACAACACGGCTGCGGGTCTTTAGGAGCCATCAAGAAGTGCGCCCTTAGGGACTCGAACCCTAGACCCACTGATTAAGAGTCAGTTGCTCTACCAGCTGAGCTAAGGGCGCCTCTTGGTTGTTAAGCGGTTGCAAAGGTACGGTGTTTTTTCAAGACCACCAAATAAATCCTAAACTTTTTTACAAACTTTTTCTTGTATGTAAGTTGTTTCAATACATGCCCTGTGCATATAATAACCCGTGTGCCATCAGCGGCCCAACGGGCATGGACACCCTCTCTGCTTGATGCTGCTGATCACTTCCTGATAAAAATCTTCAACGCCCGGTTTTGGGTGGAGCGGGCGATTTTGCGTAAGGCCCGGTCGCGAATCTGGCGGGCGCGTTCGCGCTTGATGCCCATCTGTTCGGCTATTTCGGCCAGTGAGATGCGGCCCGTGCCCAGTCCGTAGAAACCGCGCACCACTCGCTGTTCGCGCTCGTCGAGTGTGGCCACGAGCGACTCCAACGCCTCGATCATGGCCTGCACGTTGTAGTCGTCGTCAGGATGTATGGCATCCTTGTTTTCCAAGATGTCGAGCAAGGTAAACTTGTTGCCCTCCGAGAGCGGTGCGTCGACCGATGCCGGCTGCACTTCGTGGCGCGACTTCTGCCGCATGATGTCACGTGGCACGCGGTAGAGGCCTGCCTGCTGCTCCACGGCCCGTTCCATCGCCTTGCGCACATAGGGGGCGGCGTATGCCACAAAACGGTTGCCACGCGAACCGTCAAACTTTCCGGCCGCTTCCATCAGTCCGATGTTGCCCTCCGAGATGAGGTCGCTCTGTGCCAGTCCACGGCCACGGAAACGCCGGGCCATTGCCACGACAAACTTCAGATTGGCCCGTGTCAGTTGTTCCAATGCCCCTCGGTCTCCGGCTTGTATGCAGGCTGCGAGGTCTTGTTCCTTTTCCGGTGTGAGGGGCGACTCCTGACCTATCTCGTCAAGATAGGTGTTCAGGGCATTTCTTTCGTTGCTGTCCATATCCTTACTCTTTTTCGTCTTGTTTTTCGTAGGCCGCCGTGGGAGTGGGGTGGGGCCGCCTATCTTATGCAAAGATAGTGCCAATGAGAGCAATGAGAACTTGTTCTCTGATTGCCGCCTATCTTATGCAAAGATAAAAATAAAAAACGAGAAACATTGTCGAAACGGGTAGAAAAATTGTTACGGTCTTTGGGCAAATTACCCTTTTCGGTAGCCTGCCTTTATCGAAAAAGCCTCCCGGAGGCGTTGGCTGTCCGGGAGGCTTATGCTGTGGTGGGGCTTGAACTGCCCCGAGAAGCGTTGTTCCTGCATGGCGAAGACCGTCGGGAGGCGGTTCCGGGCACAGGGCATCAGCTGTTGAACTCCTGCCAACTTTTCACCTTGAGCGGCTGTCGGCCAAGCGTGCAGAACGCCTCGATGAAGGCTTTGGCAAGGCGCGTGTTGGTCATGAGCGGAATGTTGTGGTTGATGGCGTCGCGGCGAATCTTGTAGCCGTTGGTGAGTTCGCGGCTCGTATGGTTCTTGGGCACGTTGACGATGAGGTCGAAACAGTGCCGGGCTATCATGTCGGTCACGTTGTTCTCACCCGGTTCGTCGGGCCATGCCACAGCCGTGGCCCGCACGCCGTTGTCGTTGAAGAAGCGTGCCGTGCCTGCCGTGGCAAAGATGTTGTAGCCGTTTTCCACCAGCATTTTGCCCGCGTCGAGCATGTCCACTTTGCTCTTCACACCGCCGCTGGAGATGAGGATGTTCTTCTCCGGCAACCGGTAGCCCGTGGCGATGAGCGCGTTGAGCAGCGCCTCGTCGAAGTCGTCGCCCAGACAGCCCACCTCGCCCGTGGAACTCATGTCCACGCCCAGCACGGGGTCGGCATTTTGCAGGCGGGCGAAGGAGAACTGGCTGGCCTTCACGCCGATGCGGTCGATGTCGAACTCGGAGGAGTCGGGCTTGGTGTAGGGTGCATCGAGCATGACGCGTGTGGCCGTCTCGATGAAGTTGCGCTTCAATATCTTCGACACGAAGGGGAACGAACGGGAGGCACGCAGGTTGCACTCGATGACCTTCACCGTGCGGTCTTTGGCCAGATACTGGATGTTGAACGGTCCCGAGATGTTGAGTTCGCGGGCTATCTGCCGCGAGATTTTCTTGATTTGGCGTATGGTGGAGTAGTAGATGTGCAGGGCGGGGAAGCATATCGTGGCATCACCCGAGTGTACGCCGGCATATTCGATGTGCTCGGAGATGGCATATTCCACCACCTCGCCCTTGTCGGCCACGGCATCGAACTCTATCTCCTTGGTCTCCTGCATGAACTGGCTCACCACCACGGGATAGTCTTTCGACACCTCGGTGGCCATGCGGAGGAAACGCTTGAGCTCGTCCATGTCGTAGCACACGTTCATGGCCGCACCCGAGAGCACGTAGGAGGGGCGCACGAGCACGGGGAAGCCCACCTGACTGACGAAGCTCTTGATGTCGTCGAACGAGGTGAGGGCGCGCCAGGCCGGCTGGTCGATGCCCAGTTTGTCGAGCATGGCCGAGAACTTGTCGCGGTTTTCGGCACGGTCGATGTTGACGGGCGACGTGCCGAGGATGGGCACATCCTGCCTGTAGAGCTTCATGGCGAGGTTGTTGGGTATCTGTCCGCCCACGCTCACGATGACGCCCTTGGGCTGTTCGAGGTCGATGATGTCGAGCACGCGCTCCTCGGTGAGTTCGTCGAAATAGAGGCGGTCGCACACGTCGTAGTCGGTGGAGACGGTCTCGGGGTTGTAGTTGATCATGATGGACTTGTAGCCCAGACTGCGTGCCGTGGTGATGGCGTTGACCGAACACCAGTCAAACTCCACCGACGAGCCGATGCGGTAGGCTCCCGAACCGAGCACCACCACCGACTTCTCGTTGTGGCGGTAGGGCACGTCGTAGCCCTCGGCATGGTAGGTGGCATAGAGATAGTTGGTGAGTTCGGGATGCTCGCCGCCCACGGTCTCTATGCGCTTGATGGCCGGCACGATGTCCATCCGCTTGCGCCGGGCGCGCACCTTCAGGCCCGCCTGCTCCATGTTGGTCTCGCCCTTGAGCACGAAGCGGGCTATCTGGAAGTCGGAGAAGCCCGCGGCCTTCACCTCGCGCATGAAGTCGGGCGTGATGTCGTCGAGCCCGTGGCAGGCTTCGAGCCGGTGCTTGAGGTCGACGATGTGGCGCAGCCGTTCGAGAAACCA